>Ga0207853_1000291_pt1 | contig 11541 bp, 10 predicted proteins | sample LuqExpMetagenom6_FD_187764 | JGI IMG/M metagenome (GOLD analysis project Ga0207853, IMG submission 187764) | Tropical forest soil microbial communities from Luquillo Experimental Forest, Puerto Rico - Sample 6 (SPAdes) | ecosystem: Environmental > Terrestrial > Soil > Tropical forest ...
GCCCCGGGCCGCCACCCGCCCCGAGCCGCATCAGGCGCATTGCGCCTTCTTCTGAAATCAGCGCTGGTGTTGTCGGCGAAACTCGCCGGGTGTCGTGCCCACCGCCGCGCGAAACGAGCGGCTCAGATGGCTGGGTGAACTGAAGCCCGTGCGGAACGCCACGTCGGCCACTGACACGGTCCGGTTCTTCAACAGCTCCTGCGCGCGACCGATGCGCTGGCGGCGAATCCAGGTCAGGGGCGACAGGCCGGTCTGCGCCTTGAAGCTGCGGCAGAAGTGCTCCACCGAGAGGCCGACCACGGCCGACAGTTCGCGCACCGAGATCGGGTCGCCCAGGTGCGCTTCGACATAGTCGCGCACCTGCAGCATGCGGCGCGCGGCGACGCGCGAAGGTTCGGGGGCCGCGGTTCGCGCCAGTCCGTGGGTGAGTTGCGCCACCGTGGCGCGCACCGTGTGCTCCAGTGCCAGCGCACCGACGGCGCTGCGCCAGGTATCCGAGTGGAGTTGGCTGCGCAGCGCCTGCATCAGCGACTGCACGGGCGCGTCCGGGGCGCAAAAGACTTCGGGGACGGGGCCGACGCGTTCGGCGCACTCTTCGCCCACCACATCGGCGACATAGGACTGGTCGAAATACAGCTGCAGCACTTCGATCGGTTCCTGGATCTCGAAGTCGATGTCTTCGCCTTCGGGAATGGTGGTGACACCGCCGATGAGCGCTTCCACATGGGTGGTGCGGCCGTTCCTGCGCCGCTCGACGCGGTTGCTGCCGCCGAAATGCAGGATGACGGTGTTGAACGGATAGCGCTTCGTCGTGGCGAGTCCCGGCGTCTGGTTCCAACTCGCGAGCGCCCAGTGCGCGTGCAGCCCGGCATCGCGCGTGCACGCCACGGGGCCCTGCTGCAGTTGGCCCGCAAGTTCATCGATGAAGCCGAACGGCTTGGGGAGATGGGACGGCGGCGGTTGCATGGCGGCGCGATTGTGCGTCGCGGTCCACGTGCCGGTCATGCCCCCTTGCGGGGGGGATTTCATCCCGTTGCACATTCGGCGACGCCCGCCATCAACCCGGTGCAAGTCCGTCAATGGAATGCCATTGGCCTTCGTAGCATGCGCCGGCGCATCAACGCCATCTCATACCGGATCGAAATTCGAAAGGGAAGCACAAGACATGGAGAGCACACCAATGAAGAAGGTCGCCAGCGACCGCCCAATCTCACGTCGTTCCATCCTGTCGCTCGCGGCACTCGGTACCGTTCTTCAGGCCTGCGGCGGCGGCGAGGTGGTGACCGATGAGGGCCCCGCGCCCCCTGAAGTTCCCGCGCTGCCCCCTGGCGACGGTTCGCCAAAGCCGCCGAACCCACCTGCCATCGCCAGTCATCCGGCGAGCGTGAGCGTCGTCGTGGGTGCGCCCACCACGTTCACCGTGTCGGCTACCGGCGAGGGGCTGTCGTATCAATGGCTGCGCGATGGCGCACCCATCGCAGGCGCCACGGGTGAGTCCTATACGCTGAGCTCGCCCGCCCATGCGGACAACCATGCCCGCTTCAGCGTGGTGGTGAGCAACGCGGCCGGCACTGTCACGAGCAACGCCGCCGTGCTGTCCGTCAAGTTCGGTACCGGTATCACCTTGCTGGCCGGCGGCCTGGGCGGCCCCGGTGCCCTCAATGCCCCGGGGACCGCCGCGCGCTTTGACAATCCGAGAGGCGCAGCGGTGGACCCGTCGGGCAATGTCTACGTCGCCGACTACAACACCCTGCGCAAGATCACGCCGGCGGGCGTGGTGTCCACGCTGGCCGGCAAGTCCGACGAGGCCGACTACGTGGATGGCCCCGGCCTGGTCGCCCGCTTCTACATGCTGGGGGGCGTGTGCTGCGATGCCGCCGGCAACGTCTACGTGACCGAACTGAACGGACACACGATCCGCAAGATCACCCCCGCAGGCGTGGTGAGCACGCTGGCCGGTGCGTTCGGCCAGGCCGGCAGCTCCAACGGGACCGGCACTGCCGCGCGGTTCCGCAGCCCCAGCGCGATCACGGCCGATGCGGCCGGTAATCTTTACGTGGCCGACACCGGCAACCACCTGGTGCGCAAGGTCACGCCGGCCGGCGTGGTGAGCACGGTCGCCGGTTCCGGAACCGGCTCGGCCGACGGCACCGGTGCAGCAGCGACTTTCAACCAACCCGAAGGCATCGCCTTCGATGCCGCGTCGGGACGTCTGTACGTCGCCGACAGCGGGAACAACAAGATCCGGCAAATCGCCAGCGGCGGTGTCGTCACCACGCTGGCGGGCTCCGGTAGCAGCGGCAGTGCCGATGGCACCGGCGCGGCCGCGGAGTTCCAGTGGCCGGGCGGCCTGGTGGTTGTGGCCGGCGTGCTCTACGTGGCCGACCGCAGCAACCACAGCATCCGCGCCGTCACGCCGGCCGGCGTTGTGAGTACCTTCGCGGGGAAACCGCCCGAGTCGGGCTGGGTCGACGGGACCGGCAGCGCGGCGCGCTTCAACATGCCGCAAGCGGTTGCGACGGACGCCTCGGGCAACCTCTACGTGACCGAAAGCGACAATCAAACGGTCCGCAAGATCAGCCCGACGCGCGCAGTCAGCACGTTTGCGGGCATGTGCACCCAGCAGGGCAGCACGGACGGCACCGGTGCCAACGCGCGCTTCGACACCCCTTATGCGGTGGCGCTCGATGCAGCGGGCAATGCCTATGTGGCGGACGCGCAGAACCACACGATCCGCAAAGTCACCCCGGACGGCGTCACCACCACGCTTGCGGGCGCGCCTGGCGAGTTCGGGTTGGCGGACGGTGCGGGTCCCGCCGCCCGCTTCAATTGGCCATTCGGCATCGCCGTCGATGGCGGCGGCACCGTCTATGTGGCAGACAACGGCAACCGTCTGATCCGCAAGATTTCGCCTGCGGGCGTGGTGAGCACGCTGTGTGGAGGGGCGTCGGGCAGCATCGACGGCACCGGGGCTGCGGCGGGATTCGTGGGCATCGGACAGATGTGCCTCGACCCTGCCGGCAATCTGCTCGTGATCGACCAGCATGCCATTCGCCGGGTTAGCCCCGCCGGTGTGGTCACGACCGTCGCCGGCAACCCGGCCCTTGGGGCGTTCGCCGATGGTGCTGCGACTGCCGCGCGATTCCGCATTCCGCGGGGCGTGGCAGTGAACTCGGCCGGCATCATCTTTGTCGCCGACAACGGAAACAACGCGATCCGCCGCATCGCGCCCGATGGCACGGTGAGCACCTTCGCGGGCACCGCGGGGGTGACCGGAACGGCGGACGGCGTGGGCACTGCCGCACGGTTCGCACAGCCGTGCGGCCTGGCCACCGATGGTGGAGGCCATCTGTATGTCACTGACATCGCCAGCGGCACGCTACGCAAGATCGACACAAACGCCCAAGTCACCACTCTGTTCGGGGAGCCTGGGCAGATCGGCGTGCGGACGGGCCTCGCGCCGGGCGCTTTCAGTCGTCCCACATCGGTGGCCAGCGACGCGGCGGGCGCGCGGCTGTGCGTGGTCGACACGATGGAAAACTCGGTGCTCAACGTCACCCTCGGCTGAGAAAGGAAGCGACATGCACATTCGCAGTGGATACCGGTTCATCTTCGCCATGGCTGCCGTGCTGCTGCAACCGGTCCAGGCGCAGCCGTCGCTCAAGCCGGGGCTCTGGCAAATGCAGATGAAGATGCCCGGCGACCCCGAGTTCGAGAAATCAATGGCCGAGATGCGCGAAAGCCTCGCGGCCATGTCGCCACAAGAGCGCCAGCAGATGGAGGCCGCCATGGGCAAGGGCGGCATGCAGGCCGCCGCCGGCAACCAGGGTGGCACGGCCACCAGGTTCTGCCTCAGCCGCGAGCAGGCCGACAAGCAGGAGGTGCCCGCGTCGAGCGGCGACTGCAAGGTCACGCGGCAAAGCCGCGCAGGCGGCACCTACACCACCGCCTTTTCCTGCACGAATCCCAGGAGCAGCGGTGAATCGCAGGTCACCTTCCTGGGCCCCGGCGCATACCGGATGAAGACGACGCTCGTGACCGAGGAGGGCGGCAAGAAGGACAAGACGGTCATCGAGGGGGATGCGCAATGGCTGGCGGCGGACTGCGGTGCCCTACGACCGCGCGGGGCCGGAAAGTGAGCACGCGGCGCTTGCTGCCAGGCTGACGTCCGGGGCGATGGCAGCCCGCCCTATCATTCCTCCATGCCGCTGACCTGGTCCTCCTCGATCGACACACTCGACTGGCACGAACTCGAGGCGCTTTACCGGCTTGCGCCGCTGGGCAACAAGGACCACGCCCTGCTGCAGACGGTGTTTACCAACAGCCGCTTCAGGTGGTTCGTGCGCGATACGGAAAAGCTCGTCGCCGCGGGCCGCGCGCTGTCGGATGGCGGTGACTGTTCCTATATCTGTGACGTCGCCGTGTTGCCCGCCTACCAGGGCCAGGGCCTGGGCAGGCAGCTCGTCACGCGACTGGTGGATGATTCGAAGGGGCACAAGAAAATCATCCTGTATTCGGTACCGGGCAAGGAAGACTTTTACCGGCGGTGCGGCTTCCTGCCGATGCTGACGGCGATGGCGATCTTCGAGGATCGGCAAGGCGCGATCCGCAAGGGGCATCTGGGCGAATAGCCCCACGGCGCTCGCCTGTCGCCCCTCAGTGCAGAACCCGCGGCACCGTTGTGGCCGCGCGATTGCGGCTGCGAGCTGGCTCCGATAATCTCAGTGCTGTTCCCCGGAGATCGACGCCCATGACCCATTTTCTTGACTACGACCCTGCGGACATCGAGGTCCGCGTCGCGGAACTGCTGGTGGCGACGCATGAGGGCGGCGATCCGCTGATTCATTCCAAGGTCAAGGACGCGCTGGGCATCCTGCGCCGTTCGATGGACATGGACGTGGTCTTCGTGTCCCAGTTCCGCGAGGGACGACGCACGTTCCGGGTGGTGGACGCCAACGCCAGGATCACCCGGGTCGTCGCGGGCCAGTCCGACCCGCTCGAGGAGAGCTGGTGCCAGTACATTGTTTCCGGCCGTGCGCCACAGCTGATGAAGGACGCCCGCCCGTTCGTCGAAGACGGCAGCGTGCCCGACCCGGGTTTTCAGATCGGCACCCACATGAGCACGCCCATCGTCCTGCAGAACGGCGATGTTTACGGCACGCTGTGCTGCTTCAGCCACGACGTCAAGGACGGCGTCAGCGAAATGGATCTCAAGCGTCTGCGGATCACGGCCAGCTTGCTGTCAGAGGAATTGCATCGGGCTGGGGTCGGCGGCGAACTCCAGCTCGAACCGATGGTGACGCGCCCCCAGAAATAGCAAAGGCTGCCGAGTCACCGGCAGCCTTCGATTCGCAGCGCCATGCGATGCGCTGCAGAAGCTCGTTAGATGACGCCCTGCGCCAGCATGGCGTCGGCCACCTTCACGAAGCCGGCGATGTTGGCGCCCTGCACGTAGCTCACCGTGCCGTTGGTTTGCGCGCCGTGCTGCACGCAGGCGGCGTGGATGCCCTGCATGATCTGCAGCAGCCGCGCGTCCACTTCCTCGCGCGGCCATGACAGGCGCGCCGCGTTCTGGCTCATTTCCAGGCCCGAGGTGGCCACGCCACCGGCGTTGCTGGCCTTGCCCGGCGCATACAGCACGCCCGCGCCTTCGAACACCTTGATCGCGTCCAGGGTCGACGGCATGTTGGCGCCTTCGGCCACGCACAGCACCCCGTTCTTGACCAGCGTGCGGGCATCGTCGCCGTCCAGCTCGTTCTGCGTGGCGCAGGGCAGGGCGATGTCCACCGGCACGTTCCAGGGCTTGGCGCCGGGCAGGAACTTGGCGTGGGTGCGCTCGGCGTAGTCGGCCACGCGGCCGTAGTGGTGGTTCTTGACGTCCATCAGCACCGCCAGCTTCTCGGCGGTGAAGCCGCTTTCATCGACGATGGTGCCGCTGGAGTCGGACACGGTGATCACCTTGGCGCCCAGCGCCATGGCCTTCTCCACCGCGTACTGCGCGACGTTGCCCGAGCCGGACACGGACACGCGCATGCCTTCGAAGCTCTTGCCCTGGCGCTTGAGCATTTCCTGGGCGAAGTACACGGTGCCGTAGCCGGTGGCTTCGGGACGAATCAGCGAGCCGCCGAACGACAGGCCCTTGCCGGTGAACACGCAATCGGCGCGGTTGGTCAGCTTCTTGACCATGCCGGCGATGTAGCCGACCTCGCGGCCGCCCACGCCGATGTCGCCGGCCGGCACGTCGGTGTCGGAACCGACATGGCGGAACAGCTCGGTGGCGAAGGCCTGGCAGAAGCGCATGACTTCATTCGGGCTCTTGCCCTTGGGATCGAAGTCGGAGCCGCCCTTGCCGCCGCCCATGGGCAGCGTGGTCAGCGCGTTCTTGAAGGTCTGCTCGAAAGCCAGGAACTTCAGGATCGACAGGTTGACGGAAGGGTGGAAGCGCAGGCCGCCCTTGTACGGGCCGATCGCCATGCTGTGCTGGATGCGGTAGCCGCGGTTGACGCGCACGCTGCCGTGGTCATCGATCCAGTTCACGCGGAACATGATCACGCGCTCGGGCTCCACCAGGCGCTCCAGCACGCCGTGCTCGGCGTAGCGCGGATGCTTCTCGATGAACGGCCACAGGCTGTGCATCACCTCGGTGACGGCCTGCAGGAACTCGGGCTGGTGCGGGTTGTTCGCGGCGACGCTGGACAGGAAGGCGTCCAAGGATTGATGTTGCATGGGGCGTGATGGCTCGAAGGAGGCGCTGGGACGGAAACGCGGACAGGACTATGTCGAAATGACATCGGATTATGCACCGTTGTTGTGCATGGTCAGCTTTCGTTCAGCCTGTGATCAGCCTGCGTTCAGCCTTCCATTGCGACGTGGCACCAACGCGGTGCGCGCACGTCATGTTGGCTCCACACACGTGCTTCAGGCTGCGGCTGTCATCGATCGCCGCCGAGCGGATGAATCGCGGCCTTCGGGCGCTGCTGTGCGCTGCCGTCGGTGAACTGCAGGCGATGCGCTGCGCGACCACAGGTCCGCAGCGCACAGCGGATGGTTCTCCCGTTCAGGTCACCGGGTTTTCGATCGTTCCAATCCCCTCGATCTCGATCTTCACCACGTCACCTGGCTTGAGGTATTTCGGGGGATTGAAACCGATCCCCACGCCGACCGGCGTGCCGGTGGCGATCACGTCGCCGGGGTAGAGCGTGATGCCGGCCGACAGCGTTTCGATCAGGGTCGGGATGTCGAAGATCAGGTCACGCGTGCCGGCGTCCTGCCGTAGTTCACCGTTGACCCAGCAGCGCACGGTGGTGTCGGTGCCGTCGCATTCGTCGGCACTCACCAGCCATGGCCCCATCGGGCAGAAGGTGTCGAAGGACTTGCCCATGTCCCATTGCGCGTGGCGGCTTTGCCAGTCGCGCGCGGTGACGTCATTGACGATGGTGTAGCCCCACACGTGCTTCATCGCATCTTCGCGGCGGATGCCCTTGCCGCCGCGGCCGATCACCACCGCCAGTTCGGCTTCGTAGTCGATCGCGGTGGAGACGCCTTGCGGGATCACAATGCTGTCGCGCGGCCCGATCACGCACTCCGGCACCTTGGTGAACACGATCGGATGCGCCGGGATGTCGCCACCGGCCTTGGCGCTGCTGTCGAAACCGCTGCCCGCGAACTCGCGCGCATGCGCGTGGTAGTTCTTGCCCACGCAGAACAGGTTGCGGCGCGGACGCGGCAGCGGCGCGGTGAGCTGGACCGCATCAAGTGCCACGGATTTGCCGGTGGTCGGCAGCGTCCCGCCCTCGGCCAGCAGTTCGATCAGTGGCAGGGCGCCGAATCCGGCGGCTGCGAGCGGCAGCTCGACCGGCGCGATGCTTTTCAGATCAGGGGAAACGATGCCAGCCCGCGGGCGGCCGTTGTCGAGATAGGCGGCGATCTTCATCGGGAAAACTCTGTTCAAGGCAAGGTGCCGATCCGGGATGCTAACCAGATCAGGAGCTTTCGCATGCAACGCCGATCCGTGCTCAACGCCGCGTTCGCCGCGGCCCTTGTCACCTGCGCCGCCGGCCCGGCCGCGGCGCAAAGCGGTTACCCGACCAAGCCGATCACCATGGTCGTGCCGTTCCCGCCTGGCGGCCTGGCCGACATCGTGGCGCGCCCGGTGGCCGATGCGATGTCGCGCGATCTGGGGCAGCCGGTGGTGATCGAAAACCGCGCCGGCGCGGGCGGCGGCATCGGCATGGCCTATGCCGCGAAGGCGCCGGCCGATGGCTACACGGTGCTGCTGGCGCTGTCTTCGCTCACGGTGATTCCCGAAGCCGATGCAGTGCTGGGCCGTGCGCAGATGTTCGCGCCGAACGCGCTGCGCCCGCTGGCGCGCTTCACCGCCGATCCGACCGTGCTGGCGGTGCGCGCCGATGCGCCCTGGAAGACCGCCAAGGACTTCATCGAGGACGCCCGCCTGCATCCCGGTGCGATCAATTACGGCTCCTCGGGCAACTACGGCACCATGCACGTGCCGATGGAAATCCTGGCGCAGAACGCCGGCGTCAAGATGACGCACGTGCCGTACACCGGCGCCGGTCCCGCGGTGGTGGCGCTGCTGGGCGGACAGATCCAGGCGGTGTCGTCCGGTCCGGCCACGGTGCTGCAACAGGTCAAGTCCGGCAAGCTGCGCGTACTGGCGCACTGGGGCAACGGCCGACTGGAGACGATGCCCGAGGTGCCTTCGCTCAAGCAGGCTGGCTACGACGCCGAATACGCGCAGTGGTCGGGCCTGTTCATCCCGGCGGGCACGCCCGAGCCGGTCGCCCAGCGCCTGCGCAGCGCGGCCCGGATGGCGGCGAACGACCCGAAGGTCAAGGACGTCATCCTCAACGCGGGCAGCCCGGTGCTGTACCTGGATGCGCCGGAGTTCGAGCAGTACGTGCAGGCCGACGCACGGCGCATGGCCGACGTGGTGAAGAAGATCGGGAAGGTGGAGTAGTCGATGCCCCCGGGTGGATGCCGGGTTCAAGTTCGTCATCATCACGACGCAGGAACGGCCATGATGTGGATGCAGCGCTTCTTCCTTCTGGCGAGCACCATACTCGCGGTTGCCAGCGCGCAGGCACAGAACTACCCAGCCCATCCCGTCAAGATCGTTGTGCCGTTCGCGGCGGGCGGCCCGGCCGACAACTACGCCCGCTTCCTCGCGCAGCGCCTGCAGGAGATGCTGGGCCAGCCCTTTGTCATCGACAACAAGCCAGGCGCTGGCTCAGTGATCGGTACCGACATCGCCGCCAAGGCGCCCGCTGACGGCTACACGCTGCTGCTGATGTCGAACACGCACACGGTCAACGAGACCCTGATGGCCAACAAGCCGTTCGTGCTGACCCGTGACTTCACCGGCGTGGCGCCGATCAACTACTCCGACCTGGTGCTGGTGGCACATCCGTCGGTCAAGGCCTCGACCGTGCGCGAACTCATCGCGCAGGCCAGGGCCAACCCCGGCAAGATCAACTACGCTTCCTCGGGACCGGGCACGCCTTACCACATGGCGGGCGAGCTGTTCAAGAGCATGGCGGACGTGTATCTCGTGCACATCCCCTATCGCGGCAGCTCCGGCGCGCGCACCGACGTGATCGGCGGCCAGGTCGACCTGATGTTCGATGCGGTGACGACCATGGCCGAAGTGGTGAAAACCGGCAAGGTGAAGGCGCTCGCCACGACCGGCCTGCAGCGATCGGCCGTGCTGCCGGATGTGCCCACGGTGCATGAATCGGGCGTGCCGAACTACGAGGCGACTATCTGGCTGGGCCTGCTCGCGCCCAAGAGCACGCCCAAGCCGGTCATCGACAAGCTCAACGAAGCCGTGTCGAAGATCGCCAGCCAACCCGAAGTGCGCCAGCAATGGGCGCAGCAAGGCGCAACGCCCCTGGTCATGACGCCCGCGCAATTCGACCAGTACATCCAGGACGACATCGCAAAATGGGCGAAAGTGATCCAGGCCGCCCACATCAAGGCGGAATGAGATGAACGACACCTTGAAACTGCTCAGTGGCGGCGCGGCCCAGGCGTTGGTCGGCCGGTTGAAGAATCGCTGCGCGCAGGAAATCGAAGGAACCTTCGGGGCCGTTGGCGTGATGCGCGACAAGTTGCTGGCGGGACAGGCTTGCGACATCCTGATCCTGACGCAGGCGCTGATCGACGAACTGGCGGATCAGGGCCTTGTCCGGCGGGACACGGCGGCGCCGCTCGGTGTGGTCAAGACCGGCATCGCGGTGAAGGCAGGCGAAGCCCGGCCAGATGTGTCCACGCCCGAGGCACTGAAGGCCGCCTTGCGGCGGGCTGCGGGGATCTACTTTCCCGACCCCGAGAAGGCGACTGCGGGCATCCACTTCATGAAGGTGCTGAAGACGCTGGGTGTCGATGAGGAACTGCGCGAGCGCATCCGTACTTTTCCGAACGGTGCGACCGCGATGGGCGAGATGGCCCAGGCACCGCAGCCGAATGTGATTGGCTGCACGCAGGTCACCGAAATCCTGCATGCGCCGGGCGTGGAACTTGTCGGGCTGCTGCCCAGGCAGTTGGAACTCGCGACGATCTATACGGCAGCCGTTTGCACGAAGTCGCAGTCGCCGAAGGAGGCGGACGCCTTCGTGCGGTTGCTGGCCGGCCAGCAGTCGGCAGCTGTGCGCGCGGACTGCGGGTTCAACAACTAGGCTCTTGTCAGAGCACGATGTTGGCCGCTACCAGTGAGTTCACCCCAATGAGCTCGATCGCGAACTCCGGCGCAGCATCCGCATTGGTGCTGCCGTACAGCATGTGCGTGGTCGGGTCGAAGCGCAGCTGACCGGCAGCCGAACCTTCGACGAAAGCATTGGAGCCAATGAACGTGAACGCCTGATTGCCGTCCACGAGTTCGTTGGCGTCAATGGCCGAGAGATTGATCTTGTCTCCCTCGACGGCATGGAAATCGGTGATGACATCCCAGGCGATGGGCGCCGTGTCGCTGGCCTTTGCGAATGTGAAGATGTCGGCACCGCTGCCGCCTGTGAGCACGTCGGCCCCGGCTCCCCCGTTGAGGTTGTCATTGCCAGCGCCGCCATAGAGCGTGTCGTTGCCCACGCCGCCGACGATGGAGTTGGCCAATTCGTTGCCGGTGCCGGTGAAGGCGTCGGCGCCGGTGTAGTACAGGTTCTCGACGTTGGCGCCCAGCGTGTAGCTAGTCAGCGTAGTGCGCACGGTGTCGGTGCCTTCGCCGGGGTTCTCGATCACGACGTCGCCGGCGTTGTCGACGATGTAGCTGTCGTTGCCGACACCGCCGACCATCACATCGGCGCCGATGCCGCCATTGAGGTAGTCGTTGCCGTCGCCGCCATAGAGCGTGTCGTTGCCCACGCCGCCGACGATGGAGTTGGCCAGCTCGTTGCCGGTGCCGGTGAAGGCATCGACGCCGGTGTAGTAGAGGTTCTCGACATTGGCGCCCAGCGTGTAGCTAGTCAGCGTAGTGCGCACGGTGTCGGTGCCTTCGCCGGGGTTCTCGATCACGACGTCGCCGGCGTTGTC
>Ga0207853_1000292_pt1 | contig 11522 bp, 9 predicted proteins | sample LuqExpMetagenom6_FD_187764 | JGI IMG/M metagenome (GOLD analysis project Ga0207853, IMG submission 187764) | Tropical forest soil microbial communities from Luquillo Experimental Forest, Puerto Rico - Sample 6 (SPAdes) | ecosystem: Environmental > Terrestrial > Soil > Tropical forest ...
CCGTCAGACCATGGGCCGGCCCTTCCTGGCGCCGCCTGGCCTGCCGCCGGATCGCGCCGCGGCAGCGCGGCTGGCCGTGTCCGCGCGCTGCACCCCCACGCTGAGGTTGGCGCTCATTCGAAGGCCCCCGCCGTGCGGGCATGCAATTCCGGAGCGGCCGTGTGGCTCATGCAGCCTCCGCTGGCGGGCCTGCGCGCCGCACCCGTCCCGCCACGGTGCGCCGGAACTCGGGCGACTGCAACAGCATCACGGCAAATACCACGCCAGCCTTCACCACGAGGTTCACCTCCGGCGGCACGCCCAGCGAGTAGATGGCATAGGTGAGCGTCTGGATGATCAGCGCACCGATCACGCTGCCGGCCAGGCTGAAGCGGCCGCCGGTCAGCGCCGTGCCGCCCAGCGTCACCGCCAGGATCGCGTCCAGTTCCATCAGCAGGCCGGCGTTGTTGCCGTCCGCGCTCTTGATCGTGGAGCTGACGATCAGCCCGGCCACGCCGGCACACAATCCGCAGAAGGCATAGACCCAGAACGTGATGCGCCGCGCCGGCAGTCCTGCCAAGTGGGCCGCCGAGGGATTGATCCCCACCGACTCGATGAACAGGCCCAGCGCCGTACGCCGTGTCAGCAGCGCCAGTGCCGCGAACACCGCCATCGCCAGCAGGAAGGGAAACGGCAGCGCGGCCAGGTGTCCATTGCCCAGGTAGAAGTACGGCGCGTAGTAGATGGTGATGATCTGGCCATTGGTGATGAGCTGTGCCACGCCGCGGCCGGCCACCATCAGGATCAGCGTGGCGATGATCGGCTGCATGCCCACGCCGGCCACCAGCGCGCCATTCCAGGCGCCGCACAGCAGCCCCACCAACAGCACCGCCACGATCGCTGCCCACATCGGAAAGCGGCTCACGTGCGTGGCCACGCCGTCGTGGATCACCAGCGAGCCACCGATCATCCAGGCCGCAACGGCGGCGGCAATGGCCACCACCGCGCCCACCGAGATGTCGATGCCGCGCGTGGCGATCACCAACGTCATGCCCAGCGACACCAGCATCAGCGGCGCCGCCCCCTTCAGGATGTCCAGCAGGCTGCCGTACAGGTGTCCGTCGCGCACCTCGACGTGCAGGAAGCTAGCATTGAACAAGGCGTTGACGGCCAGCAGCAGGGCCAGAGTCACCAGCGGCCAGAACAGTCGGTGATGCCAGGGGGTCATTGGGCAACCTCCGCCCTGCGGGCTGCGGTGCCATGCACCTTCGGAGCGGCCGTTCGGCTCATGGCTGCTGTGCGATCAGGTGGTACACGTCCTGCTCCTGGCAGCCAGCCGGCAGCTCGCCCACCTTGCGGCGGTCGCGCAGTACCGCGATGCGGTGCGACACGCGCACCACCTCGTCGATCTCCGACGAGATGAACAGCACGGCCATGCCCTCCCCGGCGAGCCGCAGGATCTCGTCCATGATCTCCTGCTTGGCCGCGACGTCGATGCCGCGGGTCGGTTCATCGAGGATCAGCAGGCGCGGATGCGTGGCCAGCCAGCGCGCCAGCAGGGCCTTCTGCTGGTTGCCGCCAGACAGCAGGCCAATCGGCGTGTCGAGGTCGGCGGTCTGGATGCCCAGGGCCCGGACAAATTGTTCCGCCAGCTGGGTCTGCTCCTGCCCGGACAGCCGGTTCCACATGCCGCGCCGCGCCTGCAGCGCCAGGATGATGTTCTCGCGCACCGACAGCTCGGGCACGATGCCGTCGGTCTTGCGGTCCTCCGGCATCAGGCCCATGCCCAGGCCCACCGCATCCAGCGGCGAGCGCACGTTGCGAGCACGGTCGTCCAGACGCAGTTCGCCCCGATCGGCGTGCTTCAGGCCGAAGATCAGCTGTGCGAGTTCGGTGCGCCCGGACCCGAGCAGGCCCGCCAGGCCCAGCACCTCGCCGGGCCGCAGTGCCAGATCGGTCGGCTGCATCAGGCCCTTGCGGCCCAGGCCGCGCAATGCCAGCAACGGTTCAACGGCCCCGGCGTCCTGCGGCGGCGGCGTGGCGGCGCGGCGCTGCGCGAGTTCGCGCCCCACCATGGCGGCGATCAGCGCCGGCGCCGGCAGATCGCGCGTGGCCCATTCGCCGACCAGCTCGCCGTTGCGCAGCACCGTGATCCGGTCAGCCAGCGCGTAGACCTGGTCCAGGAAGTGCGTGACGAACAGGATCGCCATGCCCTCGTCGCGCAGCTGCCGCAGCACCTCGAACAGGCGCCGCACTTCCTCTTCATCGAGGCTGGACGTCGGTTCATCCAGCACCAATACCTTCGCGGACACGCTCAGGGCCCGCGCGATCGCCACCATCTGCTGCACGGCGACCGGGTAGCTGGACAAGAGTCGCGTCACATCGATTTCCAGGTGCAGGTGCACGAGCAGTTCGCGCGCATCGCGATTCATCCGGGCCCAGTCGATGCGCCAGCCCTTGCGCGGATAGCGTCCCGCGAAGATGTTCTCGGCCAGCGACAGGTTCGGGCACAGGTTGACCTCCTGGTACACCGTGCTGATGCCCAGGCGCTGCGCCTCCAGCGGCGAGCGCGGCCGAACCTCCTGCCCTTGCAGCCGGATGCTGCCGGCATCGGCCCGGTACACGCCGGTCAACACCTTGATCAGCGTGGACTTGCCCGCGCCGTTCTGGCCCATGAGGGCATGCACCTCCCCCGGAAACAGGCGCAGCGCCGCGGCATGCAAGGCCCGCACGCCGAGGAATCCCTTGTCGATGCCCGACAGCGCCAGCACAGGGGAGGCCGACTCGGTCATGCCTTGCACCCGCTCACACCTTGTGCTTGTTGTACACGTCGACGTACACCGCAGCCAGCAGCACCAGGCCCTTGATGACCTGCTGGTAGTCGATGCCGACGCCGAGGATCGACATGCCGTTGTTCATCACGCCCATGATGAAGGCGCCGATCACCGCGCCGGTCACCTTGCCGACGCCGCCCGTGGCCGAGGCACCGCCGATGAAGCAGGCGGCGATCACATCCAGCTCGAAGCCCAGGCCAGCCTTGGGCGTGGCGGTGTTCAGGCGCGCCGCGAACACCAGCCCGGCCAATGCCGCGAGCACGCCCATGTTGACGAAGGCATAGAAGCTCAGGCGCTCGGTCTTGATGCCCGACAGGCGCGCGGCCTTTTCGTTGCCGCCCAGCGCGTAGATCCGCCGGCCCACGACAGTGCGGCGCGTGATGAAGTCGTAGGCCAGGATCAGCAGCGCCATCACGATCAGCACGTTGGGCAGCCCCCGGTACGAAGCCAGCAGCCAGGAAAACAGCGCAATCGCCGCGACGAACAGCAAAGTCTTGCCAAGGAAGAACGCGTTCGGTTCGGTCTCCATGCCGTGACGCACCCGCTGCGCCCGCCCGTGCAGGCTCGCGGCGCCGAGCGCGGCGGCGGCGGCCAGTCCCACCAACAGGGAGGTCGTGCGCAGGTCGCCGGTGGCCAGGACCTCGGGCAGAAAGCCGGAGCTGAGTTTCTGGAAGGTTCCCGGGAACGGCCCGATCGACTGGCCCTGCAGCAGCGCCAGCGCCAGGCCCTTGAACACGAGCATACCGCTCAGGGTCACGATGAACGAGGGGATCTTCGCGTACGCCACGAACCAGCCCTGCGCCGCACCGATCACGGCACCCGCCACCAGGCACGCCAGCGTGGCCGGCAACCAGTGCCAGCCCTGGCTCACCATCAGCACTGCGGCCAGCGCACCGATGAAGCCACAGACGGACCCCACCGACAGGTCGATGTGCCCGGCCACGATCACCACCAGCATGCCCAGCGCCATGATCACGATGTAGCTGTTCTGCAGGACCAGGTTCGTCACGTTCAGCGGCTGCAGCAGCGTGCCTTCCGTGAGTCCCTGGAACAGGGCCATGATGGCCACCAGCGAGATCAGCATGCCGTAATCGCGCAGGTTGCGGCGGATGAAGCCGGCCGTGCCGGGCCGGGATTCGACCGCGACGGCTTCGGAGCGCAGGGCGGGTTCAGGCATGGGCGTGAACGCTGCGGCCGGTGGCCACGATGGCGCGCATGATGGCTTCCTGCGAGGCCTCATCGCGCGGGAATTCGGCCACGAAGCGGCCCTCGTTCATGACGCAGATCCGGTCGCACATGCCCAGCAGCTCCGGCATTTCGGACGAGATCATCAGGATACCCTTGCCCTGCCGGGCCAGGGCTTCGATCAGCGTGTAAACCTCGTACTTGGCGCCCACGTCGATGCCGCGCGTGGGCTCATCCAGGATGAGCAGCTCGGGTTGCGCGAACAGCCACTTGGCCAGCACGACCTTCTGCTGATTGCCGCCTGACAGGTTCACCACGGGCTGGTGCACGCCGGCCGAGCGGATGTTCAGGCGCCGGCGGAAGTCACTGGCTGCCCGGTACTCGCCGCCCTCGGAAATCACGCCGGCGCGCGCCACCGCGCGTAGATTGGCCAGGGTGGTGTTGAACTGCAGGTCCTCGCGCAGCACCAGGCCCAGGCTCTTGCGATCCTCGGTCACGTACGCAATGCCGTGGGCGATTGCCCGGTCCACCGTGCGCACATCGACCTCTCGCCCGTGCATGAAGACCTGTCCGCGGATGGCCTGGCCCCAACTGCGGCCGAACACGCTCATGGCGAACTCGGTGCGGCCCGCGCCCATCAGGCCCGCGATGCCCACGACCTCGCCCTGGCGCACGGAAAGATGAACGCCCTTGATGAACTCGCGGTCACGGTGCCGGGGGTGGCGCGCCCACCAGTCGCACACCTCGAACAGCGTGTCGCCAATCGCTGGCTGGCGCGGCGGATAGCGCGCCGCCATCTCGCGGCCCACCATGGCGCGAATCACCCGGTCCTCGGCCAGCGGCTCCTGCCGGCAGTCCATGGTCTGCACGGTGCTGCCGTCGCGCAGCACCGTGACGCTGTCGGCGACCTGGGCGACTTCATGGAGCTTGTGTGAAATCAGGATCGAGGTGATGCCCTGGCGTTGGAGCTCCCGCAGCAACGAGAGCAGTGCCGTGCTGTCGGTTTCGTTGAGGCTGGCGGTCGGCTCGTCCAGGATGAGCAACTTGACGCGCTTGGCCAGCGCCTTGCAGATTTCCACCAACTGCTGCTTGCCCACCCCGAGCTCGCCGACCTGCGTGGACGGCGACTCGTCCAGCCCCACGCGGGCCAGCAGCTCGCGGGTGCGGCGGTGGGCCTCGAACCAGTCGATCACACCCGCGCGGGCCGTCTCGTGCCCGAGGAAGATGTTTTCCGCGATCGACAGTTGCGGCACCAGTGCCAGTTCCTGGTGGATGAAGCCGATACCGGCGCGCTCGCTATCGGCGATGCCGGTGAAGCGCCGCTCCCGGCCTTCGAAGCGGATCTCGCCTTCGTAGCTGCCATGCGGGTAGACGCCCGACAGCACCATCATGAGGGTGGACTTGCCGGCGCCGTTCTCGCCCACGATCGCATGGATCTCGCCGGCCTTCACCGAGACGTTCACGCGATCGAGCGCGAGCACCCCGGGAAAGGCCTTGCGGATTCCCCGCATCTCCAGCAGAGTGTCCTGCAAGGCAAGCGTCTCAGTGCAGCTGGGCTTCCTTGTAGTAGCCGCTGTCGACCAGCACCTGCTTCCAGTTCGTGCCGTCGACCGCCACCGGCTTGAGCAGGTAGCTCGGCACCACCTTCACGCCGTTGTTGTAGGTCTTGGTGTCGTTGATCTCCGGCGGCTTGCCCGTCAACACTGCATCCACCAGGTTCACAGTCACCTTGGCCAGGTCACGCGTGTCCTTGAACACGGTCGAACTTTGCTCGCCGCGCAGGATGGACTTCACCGACGGGATCTCGGCGTCCTGGCCGCTCACCACCGGGCAGGGCTGCTGCGCGGTGCAGTAGCCCACGCCCTTGAGCGACGACAGGATACCGATGGACAAGCCGTCATACGGCGAGAGCACCGCGTGCACTTTCTCGTTGCCGTAGAAGGCCGACAGCAGGTTGTCCATGCGCGCCTGGGCCACCGCCCCGTCCCAGCGCAGCGTGCCGACCTTGTCCATGCCCATCTGCCGGCTGCGCACCACCAGCTTGCCCGAGTCGATGTAGGGCTTGAGCACCGACATGGCGCCGTCGTAGAAGAAGAAGGCGTTGTTGTCGTCGGGCGAGCCGCCGAACAGCTCGATGTTGAACGGCCCCTTGCCTTGCTTCAGGCCCAGCTTGTCGACGATGGAATTGGCCTGCAGCACGCCGACCTGGAAGTTGTCGAAGGTCGTGTAGTAGTCGACCCGCGGCGAGCCGCGAATCAGCCGGTCGTACGCCACCACCTTGATGCCCTTGTCGGCCGCCTTCTGCAGTGCGCTGGACAGGGTCGTGCCGTCGATGGCCGCGATCACCAGCACCTTCACATTCTTGGTGATCATGTTCTCGACCTGGGCCAGCTGGTTGGGAATGTCGTCCTCGGCGTACTGCAGGTCGGTCTTGTAGCCCTTCTCGCGGAAATACTTGACCATGCTCTCGCCGTCGGAGATCCAGCGCGAGGACGACTTGGTCGGCATCGCGATGCCGATCGTGCCTTTGTCCTGCGCCTGCGCCAGGGACGGCGCCAGCGCGCCCAGCGCCAACGCGCCCGCGGCCAGGACGAATGCAAGGCATTGCTTGAACTTCATGGGAAGCCTCCTGGTTTGGCAATCAGTACTTGCGGTTCGGAAATTCCTTGGCGGCGACTTCCATCGGGAAGATGCCTTCCACAGTGACGATGCGCCGCGGCAGCGTCTTGCCGGCCTGCAGGTCCTTTACCGCCTGCATGAGCTGCGGTCCGAGCAGCGGGCTGCACTCCACGCTCACGTTGAGCTTACCGGCCATCATCGCCTCGAAGGCGCCCTTCACCCCGTCGATCGAGATGATGGTGATGTCCTTGCCTGGCTTCATCCCGGCTTCCTCGATCGCCTGGATCGCGCCGATGGCCATGTCGTCGTTGTGCGCGTAGAGGACGTTGATCTTCTTGCCCTCGGCCTTGAGGAACGCCTCCATCACCTCCTTGCCCTTGGCACGAGTGAAGTCGCCGGTCTGCGAGCGGATGATCTTGTAGCGCGGCTGCGCCTTGATGATCTCCTCGAAGCCCTTCTTCCGGTCGATCGCCGGCGCCGACCCGACCGTGCCTTGCAGCTCGACGATGTTGACATCGCCCTGGCCCTTGTAGTTCTCCAGCAGCCAGCGGCCGGCCTTGCGACCTTCCTCGACGAAGTCCGAGCCCATGAAGGTGACCCAGAGGGTGTCGTCCTTCTCGTTGACTGCGCGGTCCGAGAGGATCACGGGGATCTTCGCGGCCTTGGCCTCCCGCAGGACGGTTCCCCAGCCGGACTCCACGACCGGCGAGAAGGCGATCACGTCCACCTTCTGCGCGATGAAGGAGCGGATCGCCTTGATCTGGTTCTCCTGCTTCTGCTGCGCGTCGGCGAACTTCAGCTCGATGCCGGCGTCCTTGGCCGCCGACTTGATCGACTCGGTGTTCGCGGTGCGCCATTCGCTTTCGGCGCCAATCTGGGAGAAGCCCAGCACGATCTTCTTCTGCGCGAACGCGGACAGCGGCAAGGTCGTGGCCAGCGCCAGGGCGGCGCCTGTCTGGATGGCGGTGCGGCGGCGGATGCTCATGCTTGTCTCCTTGGTGGTTGGCGTGGTGGGAATCGGCAGCGCGCGGGCCTCACGCGCAGGTGTAGGCGGTCTTCACCGCGGTGAAGAACTCGACCGCATGGCGGCCCTGCTCGCGCGGGCCCCAGCTCGAGGCCTTGCGCCCGCCGAAGGGCACGTGGTAGTCCACGCCGGCGGTCGGCAGGTTGACCATCACCATCCCCGCCCGGGCATGGCGCCGGAAGTGCATGGCGTGCTTGAGCGAGCTGGTGCAGATGCCAGCGCACAGCCCGTAGTCGGTGTCGTTGGCCAGCTGCAGCGCGTGCTCGTAGTCTTCGGCACGCAGCACCACCGCGATCGGGCCGAAGATTTCTTCGCGCGCGACGCGGTGTTCCGGCGAGGCCAGGAACAGCGCCGGGTTCATGAAGTGGCCGCGCGTTTCCGATTCCAGCAGTTCGCCGCCGGCCAGGTGCTCGGCGCCTTCGCCGCGCGCGATCCGGAGGTAGGCGAGGTTCTGCTCGAGTTGCGCGCGGCTGGCGACCGGCCCGATGTCGGTGCCGCGCGCCACCGCATGGCCCACCTTGAGCTGGCGCATGCGCTGGCGCAGCTTCGCCACAAAAGCGTCGTGCACCCCGGCTTCGATGATCAGGCGGCTGGAGGCGGTACAGCGCTGGCCGGTGGAGAAGAACGCCCCTTGCACCGCGCATTCGACCGCCCGCTCCAGGTCGGCATCGGCCAGCACCAGCAGCGGGTTCTTGCCGCCCATCTCCAGCTGCACCTTGGCGCCGCGTGCGGCTGCCTGTTGCAGCACCTGCACGCCGGTCTCGCCGGAGCCTGTGAAGGTGATCGCGTCCACCTGGGCGCTGTCCACCAGCGTCTGTCCGACCTGGCGGCCGCTGCCGTTGAGCAGGTTGAACACGCCGGCGGGCAGGCCCGCGCGGCTGATGATCTCGGCCAGAGTCCAGCCGCACGCGGGCACCAGCTCGGCCGGCTTGAAGACAACCGCGTTGCCGTAGGCCAGCGCCGGCGCGATCTTCCAGGCGGGGATCGCCAGCGGGAAGTTCCACGGTGCGATGACGCCGATGACGCCGACCGGTTCACGCGTCACCTCCACCTCGATGTCGGGACGCACGGAAGCGAGCTTCTCGCCCGCCATGCGCAGCGCCTCGCCGGCGAAGAACTTGAAGATCTGGCCGGCCCGCGCCGCTTCGGCCACCGCTTCGATCAAGGTCTTGCCTTCTTCACGCGCCAGCAAGTCGCCCAGCTCGTCCTTGCGTGCCAGGATTTCCGTGCCGATGGCGTCGAGCGCATCGGCGCGGCGCTGCGGCGTGGCCGCCGCCCAGGTCGGCGCGGCCTGCACCGCCGCCTCGATCGCCTGCTGCGTCTGGCGGACATCGGCACGCACGTATTCGGCCACCGGCGCATCCAGGTCCGAGGGGTTCTCGCTGGTGCCGGTGGTCACGCCGGTTTCCCAGCGTCCATTGATGTAGTTCCGGAGGATCTCCCGCAGGGCGCGCGCCAAACCCGCATCCTTTCCCGTGACCGCAGGAATGCTAGGCGCCATCGGGATATACGCGCGATAGTTATTTGGCGCTTCGAGATATAGGATTCGGGATCACTGAAGTTCCCTCGGTCGATGATCAACTACACGCACTGGTTTATCCGCGCGCGGCTGAAGACTCGGCAACTCCTGCTGCTGGTGGCACTGGAAGAGGAGGGCAACATCCATCGCGCCGCCGAGGTGCTCAACATGACGCAGCCCGCGGCCTCCAAGTTGCTCAAGGACCTGGAGGATGTGCTGGGGGTCGCGCTGTTCGAGCGCTTGCCGCGCGGCATGCGACCCACGGCCTACGGCGAAGCGATGATCCGCCATGCGCGCGTGGCGCTGGCCAGCCTGAACCAGGCCCATGATGAGGTGCTGGCGCTCAAGTCCGGCCGCTTCGGCCAGGTCAGCGTCGGCGCCATCACAACGCCCGGCATCATGCTGTTGCCGCAAGTGATTTCGCGCGTGAAGCAGACGCACCCCAGCCTGCGGATCTCACTGCAGATCGAAACCAGCGACGTGCTGATGGAGCGCATGGCGCAAGGCAAGATCGACATCCTGGTCGCACGCCTGTTCGCGCAGCACGACAAGACCGCCCTGCGCTTCGATGCCCTGGCCGAGGAGCCAGTGGTGGCAGTGGTGCGACCCGGTCATCCGCTGCTCGGCCTGGACCGCGTGACCTTGCGCGATCTCAGCAGTTGCGGCTGGATCGTGCCGCCCGAAGGCAGCGTGCTGCGCCACCGCTTCGACCTGATGTTCCGAGAGGAGGGGCTGGACGCACCGGCCAACCTGATCGAGACGGCCGCGCTGCTGTTCGTGACCAAGATGATCGGCCAGGGCGACATGATCGGCCTGGTGGCGGGCGACGTGGGCCATTACTACGCACAGCACGGCATCGTGTCGGTGCTGCCGATCGAGTTGCCCTGCCGCATGGACGCCTTCGGCATCATCACGCGCACCGACCGCGCCCTGTCGCCTGCCGCGCGGGTGATGATGGCCGCACTGAAGGCGGCTGCGGCCGAAGCCTACGGCATCCTGCTCGAAGCCTCGGCTTAGGACGGCCTTCAGGTCCAGCCGCCATCCACCGTGAACTCCTGCGCGGTGCACATCCAGGCATCATCGGACGCCAGGAAGAGCACCATGCGCGCGATGTCCTCGCCCTGCAGCAGATCGGGCAGGCACTGGTTCTCGTGCAGCTTGCGTTCGCCGGACTCGTCGAACCAGAGCCGGATCTGCCGCTCGGTCATCACCCAGCCCGGCGACACGGTGTTGATGCGGATGCGATGCGGCCCCAGCCCCGCCGCCAGCCCCCGCGTCAACCCATTGACCGACGATTTCGCGATCGCGTAGCACGGGTAGGCGGCGTCCTTGTTCTGCCAGCCGGTGGAGCCCAGGTTGATGATGGAGCCGCTGCCCAGCCGCTTCATGCCGGGGACAACGGACTGGATCGCGAAGAAGGCCGGCCGCTGGTTGATCGCCATGCGCTGTTCCCAATACGCCGGGGTCACCTCTTCCAGGGCGTGCCGGTCGTCGCTCGCAACGTTGTTGACCAGCACATGGAAGTCGCCCAGCGCAGCGGCGGCCCGCGCGATCGCCGACTGCAGGGCACCAATGTCGCGCACGTCGCACGGCTCGAACCACGGCACCGGCTGGCCTTCGGCCTGGATGTCGTCGAGCAAGGCGCGACTCGGCCCCTCGGCAACATCGATGAAGGCCACCCGGCAGCCCTGCCGCGCCAGCGCCTTCACGATGTTCGCGCCAACCCCGCTGCCGCCGCCCGTGACGAACACGCGGCGCTCGTGCAGGCTGGGGTAGCGGCCCAACGTGGCGACGTCGATGGCACGCAAGGTAGGCTGGACCATGGGCGTCTCCTTCAGGCGATTGCAAACCCGAAATAGGTCGATGCAAATCCATCTATTTACCGGTATCAATGTCGCCAGCTAGCATGGACCCTGTCAAGCGCCATGACATCGCCGCCCAGCTCTTCCATCACGCCCACGTTCGGCGAACTCCGGGTCGTCTGGCCCGCGGGCGCGCTACTCGGCGAGGGCCTGTGCTGGTCACCGGCGCGCCAGGCGATCTACTGGGTCGACATCCTGGGCCAGACCTTGATGCGACAGGACATGCGCACGGGCGAGCGGCGCACGTGGTCGTTCGACGAGAACATCAGCGCCGTGGCCGAGCGCGCGCGCCATCCCGGCCTGATCGTGAGCCTGCGCCGCGCCATCGCCTTCTTCGATCCCGACACCGGTGCCCTGCAGCGCCTGCCGGAGGCCGAACCGCAATGGCCGGGCAACCGGTTCAACGACGGCAAGTGCGACGCGCAGGGACGCTTCTGGGCCGGCACGATGGACTTCGCCTGCCGGGCCCCCACCGGATCGCTGTATCGGGTGACGGCGGG
>Ga0207853_1000293_pt1 | contig 11508 bp, 10 predicted proteins | sample LuqExpMetagenom6_FD_187764 | JGI IMG/M metagenome (GOLD analysis project Ga0207853, IMG submission 187764) | Tropical forest soil microbial communities from Luquillo Experimental Forest, Puerto Rico - Sample 6 (SPAdes) | ecosystem: Environmental > Terrestrial > Soil > Tropical forest ...
CCTCTCCGCCGCAGCCGTACAGCGGCGCATCGCCGCGATGGAGGCGGCCGGGGTGATCACCCGAAACGTCGCCATCGTCGATGCCGATGCCGTCTCGGCCACCATTACCGCCATCGTCGAGGTCCATCTGAACGACGAGCGCGCGTCGACGGTCGATCGCGCGAAGGCGCTGTTCCGCGATTCCCCTGACGTCCAGCAGTGCTTCTACGTGACCGGCGGGATCAGCTTCGTCCTCATCATCGTTGCACCTGACATGCGGGCCTACGAGGGCCTGACCAGGCGCCTGTTCGCCGAGAACGAGCTGGTGAAGAGTTATCGAACGCTGGTCGCGCTGGATCGGGTGAAGACCGACACGGCCATCGTGATCCCGTAGGGAGGGCGTCGGCAGGCGGCCTCGCTAGAATCCCGCCGGTGGGGACGACCCCACCAGAGCATCGACGGGGACGGCCCCACACGAAGGTGGGGCCATGCACTGGATCTTTCTTTTCTTCGCCGGCCTGCTCGAGATCGGATGGGCCATCGGCTTGAAATACACCGACGGCTTCACCCGCTTCTGGCCAAGCTTGGCGACCGCGGGTTCAATGATCGGAAGCGTCGCACTTTTGGGCCTGGCCATGAAGCACATGCCGGTGGGGACTGCCTATGCGGTATGGACCGGGATCGGGGCTGTCGGAACCGTGCTTCTTGGGATTTTTCTCCTTGGCGAGCCTGCGTCGCCGGGCCGGCTGGCCTGCCTCGGATTGATCCTGGCCGGCATCGTCGGCCTCAAGGTCTTCACGCCCGCGTGACCGGTGATCAACGCTCAGGACGGCGGCAGCGAAGAAAGCAAGCGACATGGATGGCGATCGGCCATTCAGGATCGGTTGGCGTCAGTCATGGCCATCGCAAGGGCTACCTGTCCGCGGTCCTGCAGCGCGTTCACTGCACCGGCCAAGTCGCGGGCTTCGCGGTTCTGCCCCAGCTTTCGCTTGCCCTCCAGGCGCGTGATTTCCACCTCGATGCCGACGATCATCCCCAGCATCTGGTCGAGGTAGTCTGCCGGGGCGTCCCCCATCTTCCACGGCTCGGCTTGGTCAGCTTCATGCCGGCGCGTCAGGCGAGCCACCACCGCGCGCACGAACTTCTCGTCGTCGACGATGCGCAAGCGACCATGGGCGTGGACGACCTCGTAGTTCCAGGTCGGCACATGCCGGTGCGTTTCCCGCTTGCTCGGATACCAGTTCGGCGAGATGTAGCCCTGCGGGCCGCGGAAGATCACCAGGACGTCTGCCCCGTCGACGACGTCCCGCCACAGGCTGTTGGCGCGAGCGATGTGCCCCTGCAGCGTGCCGTGGACACCGCGCGTCGCATCCAGTTCGAAGGGGATGTGGTTCGCATCCAGCCCTTTGTCTGTATGCGTCACGATCGTCCCGAGGGGATGGTCGCGCATGATGCGATGGAGTTCCTCGGTGCGCTCCTCGGCGAATGCTGTTGGCCGGTACATGGTGCCTTGTCCTCCCGTGCGAAGTCGATGGGCTGCCAGTATGGTCGGACCGTGGCATGATGAAAACGTCCAGTTTTCGTCAATCTTGCTGTGCCAGTTCCTGGCGATCCCGAGATGAGCAATCGTCGCCACCCTGGCCGCGGCCAGGCCCTGTACGAGGAGATCAAGGCCCGCATCCTGGACGGCACCTACGCCGCCGGGTCGGCGCTGGCGTCGACGCGTGCCGCTGCCGCCGAGCGCGGCCTGTCGAGGACCACCGTCTGCACCGTCTACGACCAGTTGGCCGCGGAAGGTTTCGTCGAGACACGCCCCGGCGCAGCAAGCCGGGTGGCGGCCGGGGTCAGGCCGGCCAGCGGGCACCGCGCGGCGTCACGCCGGCCCGCCCGCGGCAGTGCGGGGAGCACGGCGGGGTATCGCTTGTCCGCTTTCGGCAAGCGCGTCTCGGCGCTGGAGCTTGCGCAGCCGCAGTCATGCATGGCCCGGGACATCGACTTCAAGTACGGCCCGTTGGCCGGCGCCGATTTCCCGACCCTCGCCTGGATGAAGGCATCGCGCCAGGTCGAACGCGAGCGCGCCGCCAGGCTGGAGTACACGGACCCGCAAGGTGACCTGAACCTGCGGCGCGCGCTGCTTTCCTACCTGGCGCGCGCCCGGGGCATCTCCTGCAGCTTGGCGCAGTTGCTGATCGTCAATGGCTCGCAACAGGCGTTGGACCTGTGCGCACGCCTGCTGCTCGATCCGAAGGACAAAGTGGTCGTCGAAGACCCGGGCTACCGCATGGCCCACCACGTGTTCAGCGCGCAGGGGGCGCGCCTGCACGGGATCGCCGTCGACCGCCAGGGTCTGCGAACGGATGAACTGTCTCGGGTCCGGAATGCCGTCATGGCCTACGTGACGCCGACGCACCAGTTCCCTTTGGGCTCGTTCCTGAGCATGCCCAGGCGCCAGTCCCTGCTGAAGTGGGCGGCGGAAACTGGCGCGTGGATTCTGGAAGACGACTATGACAGCGAGTACCGATACGCGGTGCAGCCCGAAGCGACGCTGCAATCCCTGGACGAGGAGGGCCGCGTCATCTACATCGGAACCTTGTCGAAGACCTTGTCGCCGGAGCTGAGGCTCGGCTACATGGTCGTCCCGGCGCGGGCAGTCGATGTCTTCGCATCCGCAAAGCGGCTGACCGATCGCCACACGTCTTCGCAGGCGCAGCGAACCCTGGCCATTCTCCTGGAGGAGGGCAGCTACGAACGACACGTTCGGCGTATCCGGCGCCTGCAGGACGCGCGCCGCACCGCGCTGCTGCGCGCGCTGGAACGGCATCTTCCCGGCCAGCTCAGGGTGGAAGGCTCGTCGAGCGGACTGCACGTGGTCGCCTGGGCGCAGAACGTGCCCAGTTCGCGCGAGCAGGCGCTCGTCGCAGCCGCCCTGCGCGAACGGGTTCGGGTGTACCCATTGGGCGCCCTGTACCTGCCCCGGCAGAGCGCGATGGCTGCCAGGCCGTCAGCAGGACTTGTCCTCGGATATGCCCTCTTGAGTCCCGAACAGATCGAGCAGGGTGTGCAACGCCTCGCGCTCGCCATGCGCCGCCTCCGATGAGTGATCTTCGAGCCGCGCTGGCGTGGTGTCGGCGGCGGCGCGGTCGGCGCCGGGCGGCTTTCCTACATTGCACCGAGCCTCGGATGGCGCCACATCGTTCGGGCAAGTGCTTAGGCTGGCTGTCTGCACTTCAAGGAGGACGTCATGCAGATGAGCGAACTGAAGCAACGGGTCGACCGTATCGAGCAATGCGCCGATGACGCAGAGCAGGCCATGCGGACCGGTTCGGTGCCGACTGACCTGCGCCAGCGTGTAGACACGATGCACCAGCAGGCCAGGCAACTGCAGCAGGCTTGCAGTACCGGTCAACAGCAACAAGGCGACCAGAACCGCTTGCGCGACATGGTGGCACAGCTCGAGCAAAGCGGCGATCGCGCCATGGATGCCTGCCGCCAGGCACGAAATGTGGATGCGCGCCTGCAGCAGGCTGTGCAACGCGCACATCATGAAGCTTCCAGCCTGAAGAAGGAGGTTCAGATGGGCTGAACGCCTCCGGGGCGTTTCATTTCGACTCAGGCTTTCCAGGCCAGTGGGGCGGTGCCTGCATTGGCGGTGCCGCCATATCCCGCAGAGTTTCGGTGCCGCAGCCGCCTGGCTCAACGCGGGCGCCACACGTCCTGGGCTGTATCAGACAGGAGGCCGCATGGCCATCGTGAGTACGGGAATCGATGGGCTTGACGATGTCCTGGGTGGTGGCCTGACACCCGGGCGGCTCTACCTCATTGAAGGCACACCCGGAGCCGGCAAGACCACCCTCGCGTTGCAGTTCCTGCTGGAGGGCGCGCGTGCCGGAGAGTCGGTGCTTTACGTCACCTTGTCGGAAACGCTGGAGGAACTCGGTGGCGTTGCACAGTCGCACGGCTGGGATCTGACGGGCGTCCAGATCCGCGAGTTGCTGCCGTCGCAGGACACCCTGCAGCCCGATGAGCAGTACACCGTCTTTCACCCATCGGAAGTCGAACTCGGCGAAACCACCCAGCGTGTCCTGGCGGATCTGGAACGGCTCAAGCCGGTCCGCGTGGTGGTTGATTCCCTGTCGGAACTGCGCCTGCTGGCGGGAAGCTCCTTGCGCTACAGGCGGCAGATCCTCGCGCTGAAGCAGTTCTTCGCGGGCCGCGCTTGCACCGTGCTCTTCCTGGATGACATGACGACGTCGGACCATGACCTGCAGGTCCAGAGCATTTCGCATGCCGTGCTCCGGCTGGAGCAGCTTCACTCGGACTACGGGGTCTCGCGGCGGCGTTTGCTGGTGCTGAAGTTTCGAGGCCGGGAGTTCCGCTCGGGCTTCCACGACTACAAGATTGTCCGGGGCGGCCTGGTGGTCTTCCCCCGGCTTGTGGCCAACGAGCATGTCGGCGCCATCGAGCAGACAAGGCTACCCAGCGGTGTACAGGCCCTCGATGACCTCCTCGGCGGCGGGATCGCGCGCGGAACCAGCACGCTTCTGGTGGGGGCGCCCGGCACGGGGAAGTCGAGCCTTGCAGTCCAGTTTGCCTATGCGGCGGCCCAGCGTGGCGAGAGTTCCGCGCTGTTCGTCTTCGACGAAAGCACAAACAACCTCAAGGCCCGTTCCAGGGGTTTGGGAATGGATCTGCAGCCCTTTGTGGACTCGGGTCTCATCAGGATCCGTCAGGTGGACCCGGCCGAGCTTTCTCCCGGCGAACTGGTCCATGACATCCGCGTGGCCGTTGAATCACAAAAGGCCTCGGTCATTGTCATAGACAGCCTGAATGGCTACCTCAATGCGATGCCGGATGAACGCTTCCTGGTGGCGCAACTGCACGAGTTGCTCACCTATCTGGCACAGGCCGGCGTGGCGACGCTGCTGGTGGGCGCCCATCACGGTCTTATCGGGTCCAACATGCAAACGCCTGTGGATGCGAGTTATCTTGCCGACGCGGTCGTCCTGCTGCGATATTTCGAAGCGGACGGGGAAGTCCGGCAGGCCATCTCGGTGTTGAAGAAGAGAAGTGGCCGGCATGAGAGGACGATCCGCGGCTTCTCACTGTCCGACAAGGGGCTGTCGCTGGGCCCCCCGCTCAAGGAGTTTCGAGGTGTGCTGACGGGGGTGCCGACCCCCGTCGAGCGCCGGTCTGACGGCGGGAAGAGCGCGTGACCTTGCCTGCAAAGACTTCGGGCGAGCTGCGAGTCCTGCTCAGCGCGGCCACGCCGAAGGACGGTTCGCTGATCGACGCGATCCTGGCCAAGGAGGGGATCGCGACCTGCTGGTGCCCGCAGCCGAATGACATCCTGCATGAGATGGCCGCCGGTGCCGGCGCGTTGATCCTCGCCGAGGAGCTTCTCCAGGAGCCGACCTCCGCGAGCGTGATTGCCGCGCTCAAGGCGCAGCCCGAATGGTCGGACTTGCCGGTCATCGTGCTGGCGAGGACTGGGGCTGACTCGCAGGCGATCGCCCGCATCATGATGGCACTGGGCAGCATCACCGTGCTGGAGCGGCCCACGCGAATTGCGGCTTTCATCAGCTCCGTGCGCGCGGCGCTGGCGGCCCGCAAGCGACAGTACGTGCTTCGTGACACGCTCGAAGGTTTGCGCGAATCCGACCAGCGCAAGACGGAGTTCCTGGCGACACTGGCCCATGAGCTCAGGAACCCGCTCGCGCCCATGCGCGCGGCACTGGTCGTGCTGAAGCGCTCCGAGCCGGATGCCCTGCAGTCGCATAAGCTGTACGACATGATGGCGCGCCAGGTGGATTACATGGTCCGCATGGTCGACGATCTTCTGGAAGTCTCCAGGATCACCCGCGGGAAGATCGAACTCCAGGTGCACCCGGTGGACCTGCTGGAGGTGATCCGGGATGCCGCAGAGGTCAGCCGGCCACTCGCCCATGCGGCGGGTCAGGAGCTTGTCCTGCATCTTCCTGCCGGAGAGGTCAAGGTGGCCGCCGACGAGGTCCGGTTGGTTCAGGTCTTCGCGAATCTCATCAACAATGCGTCACGCTACTCGCCCGAAGGCAGTCGCATCGAAGTCGACGTGGCCCGCGACGGTGGCGAGGCAGAGATCGTGGTGCGAGACCACGGCATCGGCATCGCCCCCGAGATGCTGGACGCTGTCTTCGAGATGTTCGTGCAAGTGGCCGGGCCAGGGCGATCCGCACAAGGAGGTCTTGGTATCGGGCTGACCCTGGTACGAAAGCTCGTGGAAATGCATGGGGGCACGGTGACCGCGCAAAGCGCTGGTTGCGGCGCGGGGTCAGTCTTCAAGGTGCGGTTGCCGGTTCGCGAGATGAGTGAACCTCAGGCCATGGGGGCGAGTTCGCTGCTGGACATCAGCAACCACCGTGTCCTGATTGTCGACGACAACGCGGATGCGGCCGACTCGCTCGCCTCGCTGATCTCCATGCTGGGCGCCGCGGTCCAGGTCGCGTATGGCGCGGCCGAGGCGCTGCAGGTGGTCACGAAGCTCGAGCCGACGATCGGCATCATCGACGTCGGCATGCCCGGAATGGACGGATGCGAGCTTGCCACCCGGCTGCGCGCCAAGCCGGGAACTGCCGGCATGTATCTGGTGGCGTTGACTGGCTGGGGGCAGGAGGCCGACCGGCTGCGCGTGAGCGCCGCAGGCTTCAACAAGCACCTGCTGAAGCCGGTGGACCTGGACGATCTCATGGCGGCACTCACCGACGCGCCGTGAACCGTGCGCACGCTTTGCGCATCCCGGGTCGCGGTTCTGTCAGGACGGATCGATCTCCAATTCTGCCTCGCAGTTCACGGGCGCATTCAATGGAATGACCATGCCGATCGAGGATCGTGCGTGGGCACCCACCTCGGGGCCGAAGATCTCGAGGAGCAGGTCCGAGTAGCCGTTGGTGACACGCGGCGTCTCGACGAATCCGGGGGCCACGTTGACCATGGCGAACACGCGCAGCCAGGCGTGGATGCGATCGAGGTCACCGAGCGCCCGCTTCAGGCTGGCGAGATGCGCCAGTGCCACGAGCCGCGCCGCGGCATAGCCCTGCTCGGGCGAGACTTCGGCGCCCACACGCCCCAGCGGGCGCGCGAGCATGCCGTCCGCATCGACAGGCACGTGGCCCGACACGAAGGCCCGTCGACCGCTGATGCGCACCCATTCGAAGGGCAGCCTGATCCCGGGCGGAGACTGCATCGGCGGCGGCAGCACCAGGCCCATCCGGGTGATCTTCGCTTCGATCCTTGACATGGGGCTCTCCTTGAGTCGGGCGCGCATTCACGGCACCAGCGCGTCGAGCTCGGGACACATCTGCACGTTCTCCTGTGCCGTGGCCTCGTTGCGCGAAGTCACGAACACCGCGGGCGTGGCGCTGCGGTTGACCGCCACGTGCGGCATCCCGGCGGGCACGAAAAGGTAATCGCCTGGCCGCGCGACTTCGCGCCGCTCCAGTCGTGCGCCGGTCCATAGCTCGACCTCCTCGCCGCTCAGCATGTAGTGGGCCGACTCATGGCAGGCATGGACATGGGCCCGGGTGCGTTCTCCCGCGGGCAGCGTGACCATGCCGAGAAACAGCGCACTGGCGCCGGCGGTCTCCGCACTGACGCCCGGGGCATAGCGAGACCCCTGCGGGCTGATGTAGGGCTGCGATCCACGGACCACGAATCGGGTGGGGCTGGCTGGCTGTGTTTCCATGGCCTGTCTCCTTTCGCGTTTGCATGACGGCGGTGGGTGGCAGGACAATGGACGCGAGTCATCGGCGTGTCACTGAAGCCGCGATGAAAAACTGCGAAATCCTGCGAAATCGGATGGGACAGTCCTGCCATGGCGAAGCGCTTCGCGTTCGGCCCCTTCTTGCTCGACACGGCGCGGGGCACGCTCACGCGTGACGGCACCGCGCTGGCCGCGGGTCATCGCGGCTTGCGCGTGCTGCAGGCCTTGCTCGAAGCCGGCGGCGAGCCCGTGTCCAGGGCCGAGCTCATGCGCTCGGCCTGGCCCGGGCTGGTGGTGGAGGACAGCAACCTCTCGGTGCAGGTGACGGCCCTGCGCAAGCTGCTCAGCCTTCCGGGCGCCCATGGTGCGGAGTGGATCGTGACCGTGCCGCGCCAGGGCTATCGCTTGCCCGGCGTGACGGCCGTGGAGGACACGCAGCTCGCCCCGCTGGAGCATGGCGAGACCGACCACGGCGGCCGGCCGAGTATCGCCGTCCTGCCGTTTGCCCACCTGGGCGAGGACCCGGCACAGGACTACCTCGCTGACGGCCTGACCGAGGCGCTCATCATCGCGCTCACGCGCTTTCGCTGGTTCTCGGTGACCGGGCGCAACGCGGTCCATGCCTACAAGCTGAGGCCGGTCGATGGCCCTACGGCCGCGGCCGAATTGGGTGTGCGCTATGTCGTCGACGGCTCGGTGCGCAAGTCGGGGGCACGCATTCGCGTGTCGGCGCAGCTGATCGACGCGGCCAGCGGCAACTGCCTGTGGGCCGACCAATACGACTTCGCCGACATCGAGATCTTCGAGATACAGGACACGCTGGCGCAACAGGTGGCCGGGGCCGTGGAGCCGGAATTGCTCAAGAATGCCGGCGACCGCGCGGCGCGCCGACATGGCCGCAACATGGGCAGCTGGGACCTGGTAGCCCAGGGTTCCTGGCTGTTTCACCACGTGACCCAGCCCACGCACCTGAAGGCGAGGGAGCTGTTCCGGCAGGCGCGCCGGGTGGACCCCGAACTCAGCGAGGCGTATTTGTGGCTGGGGCGCACGAATGCCGGACTGGTCGCCTACGGCTGGAGCGACGATCCGGCGCGGGACCTGGACGAGGGCCGTGCGGCCGCGCTGGCGGCGGTGCAGCTGGACGAAAAGAACCCGTATGCCCACTATGCGCTGGCCATCGTCGCGACCTACGCCGAGGACTTCACGCTGGCGTTGCGCAGCGCCGAGAAGGCCATCGAGCTGAGTCCCTGCTTTGCGCTTGGGCACCTGGTGCGTGGCATGGCGAGCCTTTATGCCGGGGATGCGTCGCGCGCGGTACGCTCGCTCGAGCAGGGGCTGCGACTGAACCGCTTCGACCCGCAGAACTTCGTCTGGTACAACGTTCTCGCCCTGGCACTGCTGTTCGAAGGGCAATCGGAGGCGGCGCGGTTGCGTGCAATCGCGGCGCTGAAGGTCCGGCCGTCCTGGCGTCCCGCCATGCGCACTGCCGCCGCAGCCAGCGCCGCCCTGGGGCGAGGCGAGGAGCTTGGGCAATGGTCCCGGCACTGGGCGCAGGCGCCGGCATTGCCGTCCGATGCGCTGCAGCCGCTGTGGCGGTGCAACCCGCGATGGGCGGAGCAAATGCGGCGCCTTGTGCCGGAATTCGAACTCGGGATTTGACGCCCGGCGCGTTGTTGCAACGCGTCGAGCGTCACGCCATCTGGCTGATCGTCCTGCGAAAGCGCTGCAGCGCGATGCCGAAGAACAGTGCGCCGATCACCAGCAGCGCCAGCAACTGCGGCCAGACGATGGCCAGCCCGGCGCCGCGAAACAGGATGGCCTGGCCGGCGATGGTGAAGTGGGTCGTCGGCGCCGCCAGCATGAGGTCCTGCAGCAGCTCCGGCATGCTCTCGCGCGGTGTGGTGCCGCCCGAGAGCATCTGCAGCGGCAGCAGGATCAGGATCAGCAGCAGCGCGAACTGCGGCATCGAGCGCGTCATCGTCGCCATGAAGATGCCCATGGCCGTGGTGGCGAACAGGTGCAGCGCCGTCAGCAGCAGGAACAGCGCCGCCGAGCCTTCCAACGGCACGCCGACCAGCCCCTTCACCACGAACTGCAGCGAGGCCGCCACCGCCACCAGCACGACCAGCCCCATGGACCACACCTTGGACAGCATGATTTCGGTGGGCGTGACCGGCATCGCCAGCAGGTGCTCGATGGTGCCGTGCTCGCGCTCGCGGATCAGCGCCGCGCCGCACAGCAGGATCGAGACCATGGTGACGTTGTTGATCAACTGCGTCATCGCGCCGAACCAGCCCTGGTCCAGCGTCTGGTTGAAGCGCGCGCGCAGGGCCAGTTCGACCGGCGCCGTGGCGCTGCGCTGCTGGCGCTGGACAAAGGCCGCCACTTCGCCCTGCACGATCTGCTGGATCGCGCCGGAGCCGTTGAAGGCCTGCGTCATGCGGGTCGCGTCGACATTGAGCTGCAGCGCCGGCACGCGCCCGGCCAGCACGTCGCGCTGGAAGTTCACCGGGATGACCAGCACGAAGGTGTAGATGCCGGCATCCATGCCGCGGTCGACCTGGTCGAGCCCGATCATCGTCGGGCCGACGAACTGCGGTGGAAAGAAGGCCGATGCGATGCGCGTCGACAGCGGCGAGGCGTCCTCGTCGACGATGGCGATCGGCGCCCTGTTCAGCATCTGCGGCATCGAGCGCGCGCCCGAGTAGACCGAGAAGCCGAACATGAAAACGATCAGCACCAGCATCGCCGGATCGCGCCACAGGCCCCAGAGCTCCTTGACGCCCAGGTGGGCGATGTTCGCCAGCGTGCGCCGCATCACCGGTCCTGCTTCTTCAACAACGCGATCGCCAGCAGCAGGATCACCGGCACCGCCGCCGCCAGCGACCACAAGGCCGTCGACAGGTCGGCATAGGCCAGCGCCTTGTTGAAGACGCCGCGGCTGATGTCGATGAAGTGCGCGGTGGGGTAGACCCGGCCGATCACGCGGCCGACGCCTTCCAGCGAGCTCACTGGATCCATCATTCCCGAGAACTGCGCCGCGGGGATCATCGTGCCGATCATCGCCAGGAAGATGGCCGCGACCTGGCTGCGGGTGAAGCTGGAGGCGAGCAGTCCGATGCCGGTGGCGCAGATCACGTAGAGCACCGCTGCGCCCAGCAGCGTCGCGAAACTGCCTGTGACGGGCACGCCGAACACCGTGACGGCCAGCAGCACCATCAGCAGGAAGTTCAGCAGCGCCAGCACCACGTAGGGCAATTGCTTGCCGAGCATGAACTCGGCGCGCGTCACCGGCGTGACGTACAGGTTGGTGATCGACCCGAGCTCCTTCTCGCGCACCACGGCCAGCGCGCCGAGCATCGCCGGGATCATCATCAACAGCATCGGGATCACGGCCGGCACCATTGCCGGCAGGCTGGCGACATCGGGGTTGTAGCGAAAGCGCGTCTCGACGGAGACCGCCGAATGCGCGGTGACGCCCAGGCGCAGCTTCGCCTGTTCGAGCAGCCAGCCCTGGTGCATGCCGAGCACGTAGCCGCGCACGGTTTCCGCGCGCTGCGGCATCGCGCCGTCTACCCAGACGCCGATCTGCACGGCCTTGCCGCGCCCTACGTCGCGCGCGAAACCGGGCGGAATCTCGATCGCGAGCGCGAGTTCGCCGCTGCGCATGCGCTTGTCCATTTCCGCGTAACTCGCGATGGGCGGCCGCTCGACGAAGTAGCGCGAGCCCGCAATATTCAGCTCGTAGTTGTGCGAGAGCGCGGTCTGGTCGTGATCGAGCACGGCGAAGCGCA
>Ga0207853_1000295_pt1 | contig 11482 bp, 10 predicted proteins | sample LuqExpMetagenom6_FD_187764 | JGI IMG/M metagenome (GOLD analysis project Ga0207853, IMG submission 187764) | Tropical forest soil microbial communities from Luquillo Experimental Forest, Puerto Rico - Sample 6 (SPAdes) | ecosystem: Environmental > Terrestrial > Soil > Tropical forest ...
GGGCGTGCGCCTGCTGCAGCGCACCACGCGCAAGCTGTCGCTGACGGAGGCCGGTGAGCTCTACCACCGGCACGCGGTGGCCATGCGCGAACAGGCCGAGGCTGCGGAGGAGGCCGTGGCCATCGTTCAGAACGAGCCGCGCGGCACGATCCGGGTGACCTGCCCGGTGACTTTGGCGCAAACCACTGTGGGCCCTGTCCTGCCGAAGTTCCTGAAAGAGCACCCGCATGTGCGCATCGACATGCTGGTCACCAATCGGGTGATTGACCTGGTGCAGGAGGGCGTCGATGTCGCGCTACGCGTGCGCACGACGGTCGATGACAGCGGCAGCCTGATCGTCAAGAAGCTTGCCATCACGCAGAGCCTGCTGGTGGCGAGCCCGCAGCAGCTCGCACGCGAAGGTCGGCCGTATTCGACCGACGACCTCGTGAAGCTCTCGACAGTGGCCATGTCGGCCGCGGATGGACGAGCGAGCTGGCAACTGGTGGGGCCGCATGGCCGTGAATTCACGCTTCAGCACCGGCCCAGCCTCACGGCCGACGACCTGCTCACGCTGCGCTACTTCGTGCTCGAAGGCAACGGCATCTCCGTGCTGCCGGATTACATGGTCCATCGCGACATCCGTGAGGGCCGGCTGGAGGAGGTACTGCCCGGCTGGGCGCCCTTGCCCGGCGTGATCCATGCCGTGTTTCCGTCGCGCCGAGGCCTGGTCCCGGCGATCCGCCGCTTTCTCGACTACCTCGGGGAAAACGTGAGCGGAGAGGGCATCGGCTGCCCGACCTGAGGCCCTAGACGCCCAGATACTGGTCCAGTAACTTCGGCTGCGAGCGCAACTCGTCGGAGGAGCCTGCGAACGCGACTTCACCTTTGACCAAAATCACGTTGCGATCGGTGATCTGGGTGACGTGCCGCCAGTTCTTGTCGACGATGACACTGGAGATGCCGCTGTCGCGGATCAGGGAGCAGATGCGCCAGATCTCGCGCGCCACCAGCGGCGCCAGGCCTTCAGTGGCTTCATCAAGGATGAGCACATCCGGATTGGTCATGAGGGCGCGGCCGATCGTGAGCATCTGCTGCTCGCCGCCCGAAAGCTGCTGGCCGCCATGCGATAAGCGCTCCTTCAGGCGCGGGAAGGTCTCCAGCACGCGTTCGTAGTGCCAATCGCGCTGGCCGCGCGTGCCGGCTCGCGCCGCCATCTTCAGGTTCTCGGCCACGCTCAGGTTGCCGAAGATGCCGCGACCCTCGGGCACATAGGCGATGCCGCGCTGCGCGATTTCGTAAGGCGGGCGACACGTCATGTCGCGGTCCGTGATCTTCACGGTGCCGTTGCGCGGCTGCACCAGGCCCATCAGCGTCTTGAGCAAGGTTGTCTTGCCCATGCCGTTGCGTCCCATGAGACCCACGGTTTCGCCGCGCGCCACCGTGAAGTCCACGCCACGCAGGATGTGGCTCGCGCCATAGAGCGTATCCAGGCCGCGGGCCTCGATCAGCAGTTCGGTCACGGATGCGCCTCCTCGCCCAGGTAGGCCGCGCGCACGCCGATGTCGGCGCGGATCTCGGCCGGCGTGCCTCGGGCGATCACCTCGCCGTTGACCATTACCGTCAACTGGTCGGCCAGGGCGAAGACCGCGTCCATGTCGTGTTCAACCAGCATCATCGCGTGCTCGGCCTTCAGCCTCAGCAGCAGTTGCACCATGCGTTCGGCCTCCATCGTGCCCATCCCGGCCAATGGTTCGTCCAACAGAAGGACCCGGGGGCCGGTCGCGAGCGTCATGGCGATTTCAAGCTGGCGCTGCTCCCCGTGGCTGATGGTGGCGGCCACGGCGTGGCGGCGCTGCGTCAGCCCGGCGAGTTCCAGCGCGCGCTCGGCGCGCTCGTTGGTATCCGCAAATCCGGTGGCCAGGTGGAGCCAACGTCCCGCGTGCTGGCTGCGCGATTGCGCGGCGAGCCGAACGTTCTCCCAGACGGTGAACGGCAGGAAGATGTTGGTCTTCTGGTAGCTGCGGCCCAGGCCGGCGCGCGAGATTTTTTCCGGCGACCAGCCGGTCACATTCAGTCCGGCGAGTCGCACTGCGCCGGAGGTTGGCGCCAGGTCGCCCGAGAGCAGGTTGGTCAGCGTGGATTTTCCCGCGCCGTTGGGGCCGATCACGGCGTGGATTTGCCCTTGATGCAGGTCGAGCGAGACTTCGCTGACCGCGGCCAGGCCGCCGAAGCGCTTGCTGACGTGCTCGGCGCTGAGCAGGGCCTCAGTCATGGCTGCGCTCCTTGCGCGCGCCGAGGCTGGCCAGGACGCCGAGCAGGCCGCGCCGCGCGAACGTCACCGCCAGCACGATGAAGATGCCCATCCACAATTGCCAATGTTTGCCGGCATTGAAGCCGCCGATTTCCGGCAGGTCCTTGAACCAGTGCAGCAGCCATTCGAAGGCGAAGGCGCCGACGATTGCACCGGCGAAGTTGCCCATGCCGCCGAGAATGACCATCATGATGGCGTGGGCGCTCATCTGAAATCCCATCAGCTCGGGATTGACGAAGCCGGTCTGGGCGGCCCACAAGTAACCCGCCAGGCCGGCCAGCGCACCAGCCAGCGTGAAGGCCGCGAGCTTGTAGCCGAAGGTGCCGTAACCGACTGCACGCATGCGGTGTTCGTTCACGCGCACACCGGCGAGCGACCGACCGAAGGGGCTCCAGAGCAGGCGGCGCAGGAACAGGTACACCAGCAACAAGGTGCCCAGCGTGAAGTAGTAGAAGACGCGCTTGTCCTCCAGGTCGAACAGGTGCGCATCCGGCTTGAAGTTGACGTAGATGCCGTCGGAACCGCCCAGGACCTTGTTGTCGAAGAACAGGTAGTACAGCATCTGGGCGAATGCCATCGTCACCATGATGAAGTAGATGCCGCGCGTGCGCACCACGAAGAAGCCGATGACGAAGGCACCGGCCGCCGAGGCACCCACGGCCACTGGCAGCGTCCACCACAGACTCACGGGCTCGCCCTGGGGCGTGAGAAAGGCGAGTGCATAGCCCGCGATGCCAAAGAAGGCCGCATGGCCCAGCGAAACCAGGCCCGTCACGCCCAGGAGCAGGTCCAGGCTCATCGCAAAGATGCCCAGGATCATCATGCGCGCCACCATCTGCGCATAGAACTCGCTGCTGGCAAAGGGAAAGGCGGCGAGGGCGATAAAGCCCACGGCCAATGCGATGTTCAGGCCGCGCGGCAGGGTTTCCAGATTGGCTTGGGTCGTCATTGCTTGAACAGGCCCTCGGGCTTCCACAGCAGCACGGCTGCCATCAGCATGTACACGAGCATGCCGGCGATCTGCGGCAGCAGCACCTTACCGAAGGTATCGACCAGCCCCACGAGCAGGGCGGAGATCAGGGCCCCGCGCACCGAACCGATGCCGCCGATCACCACGACCACGAAGCACATGATCAGCACCTGCGAGCCCATGTTGGGGTACACGCTCGAAATAGGCGACGCGACCATGCCCGCGATGGTCGCGAGCGCCACGCCCATGGCGAACACGATGGCGTGGATCAGCTTGATGTTGATGCCCAGGGCCTCGGTCATGTCGCGATTGAATGCGCCGGCTCGGATCTTCATGCCCAGTCGCGTGCGGGAAATCATGAAGTACAGGCCCAGGGCCAAGGCAAGGCACACGCCCGAAATGAACAGGCGGTACACCGGATAGGAAAGGGTGTCGGTCAGCGGAATGGAGGCGGACAGCAACTCGGGGATCGCGACACCATGCACGTCGTCGCCCCAGAGGATCGATCGCAACTCTTCGAAGATGTAGATCAGCCCGAAGGTCAGCAGCACCTGATCGAGGTGGTCGCGCTGGTAGAAGTGCCGGAACAGCAGCCGTTCGAGCGCCAGGCCGAACATCACCGACAGTGCCGTGCCCCCGATGAGGGCCACGGTGAAACTGCCGGACAGGCTGGACAGCGACCAGGCGAGATAGGCGCCCAGCATGTAGAAGCTGCCGTGCGCGAGGTTGACCACGCCCATGATGCCGAAGATCAGCGTCAGGCCCGCAGCGAGCATGAACAGCAGCAGTCCGTACTGCACGCTGTTGAGCAACTGGATGAGGAAGTTGGCGAGATCCATCAGGCGGGCCGGCGGGATAGCAGCAACAGGCCGCCGAGCAGGGTAAAGAGGCCCCCGCAGACGCGATTGATCCAGCGGACGACGCGCGCCTGGCGCAGCCATGCCGCCACGCGCCCCACGCCCAGTGCGCAGGCGGCCAGCATCAAGCCGTCGAGTGCGACGAATGTGAATGCCAGCAGCATGAACTGCGGCAACACCGGATGGGCCGGGTCGATGAACTGCGGAAAGAAGGCGGCGAAGAACAGCAGTGCCTTGGGGTTGCTGGCGCCCACGAACAGGCCCTGCACATAGAGCGAGCGGCGGCCGGCCACCGGTGCATCGCGCAGTGGCGGCGCGCTGCCGCGCATCATGCGAATGCCCAGCCAGATCAGGTACGCGGCGCCCGCGATCTTCAGCAAGGTGAACGCCGTGGCGGAGGCGGCCAGCACCGCGCCCAGGCCCAATGCCGAGAAGGCCATGACCGCCAGGCTCGCCGTCAATGCGCCCGCCGCCGATGCCATGGCGCGTACCGCGCCGTGATTGAGCGCATTGGAGGCGCACATCAGCATGGTGGGTCCCGGCGTGATCACCAGGAGAACCACGGCCGCGAGATAGAGAAGATAGGACGACAAGTTCATCGCAAAGCTATGGGGCGGGGACCGCACCTGGGCACGAAGCGCCTGTCATGCGGCCGGACGTAAAAAATGGGAGGCCATGGCCTCCCATTGTCGTGGCATTCAGCCCTGGGCCTTAGACCATTTTGCAGCCGGCGCCGGAGTCGGCCAGTGCCTTGGCTGCAATGCCGATCACCTTGTTTTCCTTGTTTTCCACGCGACGCAGGTAGATGTCCTGCACCGGGTTGTGCGCCTTGCTCATGGTCCACTTGCCTCGCGGGCTGTCGATGGTGGCGGATTCGAGTGCCTTGTAGAGGGACTGCTTGTTGCCGATGTCGCCCTTGACGGCTTCCATGCCTTGCGTCAGCAGCAGCCCGGTGTCGTAGCCCTGCACCGCGTACACGTCCGGCTGCAGCTTGAAGGTCTTGGCGTAGTCCAGGCGGAACTGCTTGTTGCGCGGTGTGTCGAGCGAATCGCTGTAGTGCATCGTGGTCATGATGCCGTCGGCCGCCGGGCCCGCCGCATCGAGCACGCCTTCGGTGAGAAATCCCGAGCCCCACAGCGGGATCTTGTCCTTCAGGCCCGCGGCCGCGTAGTCGCGGATGAACTTGGCGGCGCCGCCGCCGGCAAAGAAGCAGGCCACGGCATCGGGCTTGAGCGAAGCAATCTCGGTGAGCAGCGCCTGGAATTCGACGTTGGGGAAGGGCAGGCCCAGTTCCTTGACGATGGTCCCACCGGCCTTGGTGTAGCTCTCCTTGAAGCCCTCGAAGGCTTCGTCGCCGGCCGCGTATTTCCAGGTGATCCACACGGCCTTCTTCAAGCCCTTGTCCACCATCGGCTTGCCCAGCGCCAATGTCGGCTGCGAGTTGGTGAACGAGGTGCGGAATACGTTGGGTGCGCACAAGGCCCGGGTGGCGGCGTGTACGCCAGCATTGGGGATCAGGTTCAACACGCCGGTGTCGCGGGCCACTTTCTGAATGCCCATCTGCACGCCGGAGTGCACCGTGCCGATCAGGACATCGACCTTGTCACGCTGCACCAGGCGCGTGGCGTTCTCGACACCCTTGGCAGGTTCCGACTCGTCGTCCACCTTGAACCACTCGATCTCGCGCCCGCCGAGCTTGCCGCCCTTTTCGCCGATGGCCATGCGCACGCCGTTCTCGATCGCGACGCCCAGTTGCGCGAAGGTGCCGGTGTAGGGCAGCATGAAACCGACGCGTACCTTGTTCGATTGCGCGCGAGCGATTTCGGGCAGCAGCAGGCCGGTGGACGCTGCGCCGACGATGGCGGCACCTCGAGACAGTACAAGGCGGCGTGTGGTCATGAAAATTCCTCTGTTCCTGAATTGATCCCGGCCGTTTCTACGCGAACTTAGCATTTCGCGGCACATGGCTTTCCCTACGACGTCCGGCGGTATCACGCGCCAGCCAAGGCACGCAACTTGAAGCGCTGGATCTTGCCGGTGGCGGTCTTGGGCAGTTCTGGCACGAACTCGATCCAGCGCGGATACTTGTACGGTGCAAGCGCGCTCTTCACGTGCAGGCGCAGTTCCTCCGCACTGGCCGACTGGCCGCTCTTGAGCACCACATACGCCTTGGGCTTGATCAGGTCATCGGTGTCCGGTACCCCGATGACCGCGGCTTCGAGCACGCACGGATGCGTCATGAGGCAGGCTTCGACCTCGAAGGGCGACACGTAGATGCCGCCGACCTTGAGCATGTCGTCGCTGCGTCCGCCATAGGTGTAGTAGCCGTCGGCGTCGCAGGTGTACTTGTCGCCGCTGCGGGTCCATTCGCCGGCGAAGGTCGCCTTGGTCTTGGCTCGGTTGTTCCAGTACATGAGGGCGGCGCTGGGCCCCTTGATCTGGAGTTCGCCGATCTCGCCGACGCCGCATTCGCGCCCATCGTCGCCCACGATGCGCAACTCGTAGCCGGGCACCGCTTTGCCGGTGGTGCCGTAGCGCACCTGGCCGGGACGGTTGGACAAGAAGATGTGCAGCATCTCGGTCGAACCGATGCCGTCGAGGATTTCGCAGCCGTACTCGGCGGTCCAGCGTTTGCCGATCTCGGCGGGCAGGGCTTCGCCAGCGCTGGTGCAGACGCGCAGGTTCAATTCGCCGCGCGTGGGGCGGCCCGCATCGGCCAATAGCGCCGCGTAAAGGGTGGGCACGCCGTAGAAGATGGTTGGCCGGTACTTGCGCAGCAGGCCGAAGACACCGGTGGGCGTCGGGCGTGAGGGCAGCAGCACCACGCTGGCGCCTACGCTCAGGGGAAAGGTGAGGGCATTGCCCAGGCCATAGGCGAAGAACAGCTTGGCCGCGGAGTACACCACGTCGTCTTCGCGGATGCCCAGCACGCCACGGCCATAGAGCTCGGCGGTTTGAATCAGGTGGCTGTGCAGGTGGACCGTACCCTTGGGTGCGCCGGTGGAGCCACTCGAATAGAGCCAGAAGCAAGCGTCGTCGCTGCAAGTGCTGGCCACCTGGGCCTGCGAGCTGCCGCAGCGGATCATCGCTGCGAGCGAGTTGGCTGCGTCATCACCCGCGACCACCACGCTGCGCAGCGTGCCGATCTGCCCGACGAGCGGCTCGAACGCGGGAAGCAGGGGTTTGGAGACGAACAGCATCTGCGCACGGGAGTCGCGCAGCATGAACTCGAACTCCTTGGTCGTCAGCAGCGTGTTGACGGCGACCGGAACGACCCCGGCGAGGATGCAGCCGAGGAACACCACCGGCCATTCGGGCGTGTCCAGCATCGCCATCATGACGCGCGCCTCCGGCGGGACGCCTTGTGCGCGCAATGCGTTGGCGAAGCGGTGGGCCTGTTCGGTCAGCTGGCCGTAGGTGAGCTGTGCGCCGCTGGTCGCGTCGACATAGGCGAGCTTGCCGAAGCGCGACGCGTTACGGGCCAGCAGATCGTGTGCCGCGTTGTAGTCACGCGGAATCTCCACGCGGGGGGGAATGCTGCTGTGGTCAACGCGGCTCAGGTGCATCGCTCTTGTCTCCTTGTCGAGGTGCCGATGTTCAAGCGCAGGATTTGCGACCTCATGCTTCGATGATCCTTGGGGGATGCACTAAACTGCCCGGCGCCGCGTCGGCGGGCAGCATACTGCAATCCTGATTCGGCGCAATATTCGCCGAGAAGCCGCCATCCGATGCCGTTCATGATCGAACAGGAAGCCCGGGCCATCCTGCCTGAACTGGGCGCCAGGGTGCGGGCATGGCGTGCGCGGCGCGGCATGACGCGCAAGCAGTTGGCTGCGGACTCGGGCTTGTCCGAGCGCTTCCTGGCGGACGTCGAGAGCGGCAAGGGTAATGTCTCCATCAACTCGCTGGAGGCCGCCGCCCGGGCCCTGAACATCGCCGTGATCGAATTGCTGCAGGATGCCCCGCGCCCGGCGCTCGCCCGCGTCCATGGCCTGCTGGCGCGGCTCGACGATACGCAGCTGGATCAGGCCTGCCAGCTGCTGTCGCGTCAATTCGACCTGGGCAACGAGCGGGGCCGCGAGCACCGCATCGCGCTGGTCGGCCTGCGCGGTGCCGGCAAGTCGACACTGGGCGCCCAACTCGCGGCACAGCGCGAAGTGCCCTTCGTGGAACTGGACCGCGAGATCGAGCGCGAGGCCGGCACCAGCATGAACGAAATCCTGCTGCTGCACGGACAGGCCGGGTACCGGCGCTATGAACGGCGCGCGCTCTTGCGGATTGCCGAAGACCACGCCGGCGGGCTGGTGATGACCACGGGCGGCAGTATCGTCAGCGAACGGGAAACCTTCGATCTGCTGCAAAGCCGCTTCTATTGCGTCTGGCTCAAGGCCAGCCCCGAAGAGCACATGAGCCGCGTGGTGGCGCAGGGCGACATGCGGCCCTTCGAAACGGCGCGCGGCGCCACCAGCGAAGCGCTGGATGACCTGCGCCGCATCCTCGCCAGCCGGGAAACCTTGTACGCCCGCGCCGACGCCGTGGTGGATACGGCGTCGCGGACCGTCAGGCAATCTTTCAAGGACCTGGAGCGGGCCGTGCCTGCTCTTCTTGAAGCGAAAGGAGCCAAGTGATGACTGCGATCATCCAGCCCCTGCTGCGCAAGCAGGGAGACCGGGAACTGGTCAGTTTTTCGACGCAGCCGACGCACTACCAGCACTGGAGGCTCGGCGTGGAAGGCGATGTGGCGCGCCTGAAGCTGGATATCAACGAGGACGGCGGCATCCAGCTCGGCTACAAGCTCAAGCTCAATAGCTACGACCTGGGCGTGGACATCGAGTTGCACGACGCCCTCAACCGCATCCGTTTCGAGCATCCGCAGGTCAAGGTGGTGGTGTTCGAAAGCGCGCGCGACCGGGTCTGGTGCTCGGGGGCCAACATCTACATGCTGGGGCTGTCTTCGCACGCCTGGAAGGTGAACTTCTGCAAGTTCACCAATGAGACGCGCAACGGCCTGGAGGATTCGTCGCGCCACGACGGCCTGAAGTCGCTGGCCGCGGTGACCGGCTCCTGTGCCGGCGGGGGGTACGAACTGGCGCTGGCCTGCGACCGCATCGTGATGGTGGACGACCGGTCCAGCACGGTCAGCCTGCCCGAAGTGCCCCTGCTGGGCGTGCTACCGGGCACCGGCGGTCTCACACGCTTGACCGACAAGCGCAAGGCCCGGCGCGACCTTGCGGACATCTTCTGCACCACCAGCGAAGGCGTGCGCGCCGATCGTGCCAAGGACTGGAAACTGATCGATGCCCATGCCAAGCCGCAACAGTTCGCCGGGCTGGTGGCAGGCGAAATCGAGGCCTTGCGCAAGCAGTCCACGCGGGGGCCGGCCGCCCAGGGCATCGCGCTGCAACGCGTCGAATCGACCATCGACGAAGCGGGCTACCACTACGCGACCGTGGACGCGCAGATCGACCGCCAGGCACGCAGTGCCACCATCACCGTGCAGGCGCCGACGTCGGCCATCGCGTCCGACGCGGAGGCGATCATGGCCGCGGGCGCCGAATGGTGGCCGTTGAAGTTCGGGCGCGAACTCGATGACCTGATCCTGAACCTGCGGACCAACGAACTGGAGATCGGCACCTGGATCATCAAGAGCCGTGGCGATGCGCAATGGGTGATGCACGCTGACGGTGTGCTGGAACAGCATCAGGACCATTGGCTGGTGCGCGAGACCATCGGCCTGTTGCGCCGCACGCTGGCACGGCTGGACGTCACCAGCCGCTCGCTGGTGGCCCTGGTCGATGAGGGCGCCTGCTTTGCCGGCACCTTCTACGAACTCGCGCTGGCCTGCGACCGGATCTACATGCTGCAGCTGGGGGACTCGGCCGATGCGCCGGCGTTGCACCTCACCGGCGCGAACTTCGGGCGCTACCCAGAGGTCAACGGACTCACGCGACTGGCGACCCGCTTCAACGAAGACGGCGAAACCCTGGCGCGCCTGCGCGCTCTCGAAGGCCGCCCGGTGCGCGCCGAACAGGCGCTGGCGCTCGGCCTCGTGACGCTCACACCCGACGACATCGACTGGAAGGATGAAATCCGGATCATGCTTGAGGAGCGGGCGTCACTCTCGCCGGATGCGCTCACCGGCATGGAAGCCTCGCTGCGCTTTGCAGGCAAGGAGACCATGGAAACGCGCATTTTCGGGCGGCTGTCGGCCTGGCAGAACTGGATCTTCATCCGGCCCAACGCCGTGGGCGAGGGCGGGGCGTTGAAGTTATTTGGCAGCGGCAAGAAGGCCCAATTCGACTGGAAGCGGGTGTGAGTTGAGCCGCGAGAGTCAAAAGTGCTCGGCTCCCGCGTAGAATGCGGGGCTTCGGAGCGTAGCGCAGTCTGGTAGCGCATCTGGTTTGGGACCAGAGGGTCGTAGGTTCGAATCCTATCGCTCCGACCATCGTCAGGGTCCCGGCTGCCCGTAGCTCAGTTGGATAGAGCACCTGCCTTCTAAGCAGGTTGTCGGGGGTTCGATCCCCTCCGGGCAGGCCAATCGGCTCATGCCAGCGGCTTTGAACGCAGGGCAACTGCGCCGCCTCGCTCGGAATCACAGTCTCGCATGGCCGCCGAATCATCATGAATTCGCAGGGTGCGTCGGCTGTCGAACTGAATTCAGCCGCAAAAAGGCCGCCCGCGGACGTCAGGCCGAAGGCGACCATCGCATTCAACCAGCAGCGGGATCCTGTGCCACGCGGACAAGCGCTTCCGCGAACTGACTTGCTGTTCCTGAAAGCCCGCGAGCGCGAGCCGATCGACGACCTGCTTGTACTGAGCGAATGATCGGGATCAGACGCAGCGTTCGCAGGGCCTTTGATCTGATGCGAATCTTGTGCAGGCCTCAATTGATTGCTCCGCCGTGGCTGGTTAGGCTGTCTGCAGGCCACAGTCGGCCTGCGAAGGAAGAAAAATGAAAACAACTCCGATCCGCTCACTGCTTTCTGCAACCGTCGCCGCTTCAACATTGCTGGCATTCGCGCCCACGGCGCAAGCCGTCGATGCGGAGGCCGCCCAGGCCTTGGCGCGCCAGAACAACTGCCTGAAGTGCCATTCTGTGGACAAGGAAAAGGATGCGCCCTCGTTCAAGAAGGTGGCTGCCAAGTACAAGGGCAAGGCAGATGCCGAGCAGAAGCTGATCGACCACATCACGAGCGGCAACAAGGTCAAGTTCGCGGATGGCCACGAGGAAGAGCACAAAGTCATCAAGATTTCGCCGCCCAAGGACATGGGCCAGGTGAAGAATCTGGTTCAGTGGATCCTGTCGCAGTAAGCGGGCCCTGACGTGGCTGCAAACATGGACGGCTCGGCTGCTACGGCAGG
>Ga0207853_1000297_pt1 | contig 11466 bp, 8 predicted proteins | sample LuqExpMetagenom6_FD_187764 | JGI IMG/M metagenome (GOLD analysis project Ga0207853, IMG submission 187764) | Tropical forest soil microbial communities from Luquillo Experimental Forest, Puerto Rico - Sample 6 (SPAdes) | ecosystem: Environmental > Terrestrial > Soil > Tropical forest ...
ACGCCTATGACGCGGTCACCACGCGCGGCGGCGGCTACGTGCAAGGCGGCGGCTGCATGACGGTGGGCGTGGCCGGGCTGGTGCAAAGCGGCGGCTTCGGCAGCTTCTCCAAAGCCTTCGGACTGGCGGCTGCCAGCCTGCTGGAGGCGGAAGTCGTCACGGCCGACGGCCGCGTGCGCACGGTCAACGCCTGCAGCGACCCCGAGCTGTTCTGGGGCCTGAAGGGCGGCGGTGGCGGCAGCCTGGGTGTGGTGACGCGGGTGACCCTGCGCGTGCATGCCCTGCCCGAGACCTTCGGCGCCGTGAACTTCACCGTGCGCGCCAAGTCCGACGCGGCCTTTCGCAAGCTCATCGCGCAAGTGACGCGCTTCTACGCCGACCAGCTCATGAACCCGCACTGGGGCGAGCAGATCCGCTTTCGTCCTGGCAATGTGCTGAACGTCGCCATGGTGTTCCAGGGCCTGTCGCGCGCGCAGGCTCAAACGATCTGGGCGCCCTTCTTCGCCGCGGTCGAGGGCGCACCGCAGGACTTCTCCATCGACTTTTCGCCGCTGCGAATCGTCGCGACTTCCGCCCGCACCTTCTGGTCCCCCACCCTGCTCAAGCGCGCGCTGGGTTTCATCCGGCGCGATGACCGGCCCGGTGCGCCCGAGGGCAACGTGTTCTGGCCAGGCGACCAGGGCCAGGCGGGCCAGGTGCTGCATGCTTTCCAGTCCACCTGGCTGCCGGCGGCCCTGCTGCAGCCGGCCGAGCACGGCGCGCTCTGCGACGCGCTGTTTGCCGCAACACGGCATTGGGGCGTCGCGCTGCATGTCAACAAGGGACTGGCCGGCGCGACTGCGGAGGTCATCGACGCGGCGCGCGATACCGCGATGAATCCTGCGGTGCTCGAGGCCTTCGCGCTGGCGATCAGCGCCGCGCAGGAAGAACCGGCCTATCCCGGCGTCGCGGGCCGCGAGCCCGACGTCGCGCTCGCGCGCCAGCACGCAAGCGCGATCGCGAACGCGATGGGTGCGCTGCGTGCCCTGGTGCCACACTGGGGCGCCTACCTGTCCGAGAGCGACTACTTCGAACGCGACTGGCAGCACGCCTTCTGGAGCAGCAACCACGAACGGCTCGCGGCCGTGAAGCAGAAGTACGACCCCGACGGCCTCTTCGTCGTGCACCACGGGGTCGGCAGCGAAGCGTGGGGTGCGGACGGATTCAGCCGGCAGCGCGCTTGAGTGCCGTTGTCCCGGGGTCGATGTTCTGGTTCATCCGAAACAGGTTGGCCGGGTCGTACCGGCGCTTGGCGGCCACCAGGCGCTCCCAGGTCTGCGCGCCGTAGGCCTCGCGCGTGCGATCGGCGCCCTCGTCGGTAAGGTGATTCACGTAGCCGCCGCCCGCCGACCACGGGCGCAGGCGGTTCCAGGCATCGCGGCACCACTGGCGGTGCACTTCCGCGCGCTCGTCACCTGGTTCCCAGGCCGCGGCCACCGTGAGGATGTGGCGAACGCTGCGAAAGCGAAACGCAGTGGCCGTCGGGTCCACGCGCGAGGTGGCGCCGCCCATGTGCCGCACCAGCACCTGCGACAGCGGCGAAGTCCGGTCCGCGGCCGCCTGGGCCAGCGCGTCCAGGGCATCGGAGTCCAGCGGATCGAGCCATTCCGAGCGGCAGTGGTAGTGCAGACCGTGCGGCACACCGGCGTCGAACCACTGCTGGATCGCCGTGTACGGCTGCACGCCGAAGGTGTCCACCGCGGGCTGGCCGAAGCTGCGCACGCCCTGCAGGACCTGCTGTCCCTCTTCGACCGGACCCACGTAGCAGGCGGCGATCCCGATCACCGGCTGGAAGTGCAGAGCGGGCGGTACGAACGGCGCGGGCGGCGCGCTCACCAAGGCCGTCATCAGCGAGAGCTCGTCGGGTGCGCTGCGCGTGAGCTGCTCATAGTGCGCCAGCACCTCGGGCGCCTGCGCAGCCGGGTGCATCACGAAGCCGGCGTACATGGGCGCGACCGGATGCAGGCGGAAGCTGAACCGGGTGACCACGCCGAAATTGCCGCCGCCGCCGCGCAGGGCCCAGAACAGCTCGGCATTGTCGCGTTCGTTGGCCACGACGATGGCGCCATCGGCCAGCACGACCTCGGCCTCGATCAGGTTGTCGCAGGCCAGGCCGTGCTTGCGCGAGAGCCAGCCGAGGCCGCCGCCCAGCGTCAGCCCGGCCACGCCGGTGTGCGAGATCTCGCCGCCCGGCGATGCCAGGCCGTGCGCCTGCGTCGCCGCGTCGTACTCCTGCAGGAGCAGCCCCGGCTCGGCCGTCGCGATGAGGCGCTGCGCGTCGACGTGCACCGCCTTCATCGGCGACAGGTCGATCACGAGTCCGCCCTCGCAGACGGACCAGCCCGGGATGCTGTGGCCGCCGCCCTTGACGGCCAGCAGCAGGCCGTTGTCCGCGGCGAAGCGCACCGCAGCGGCCACTTCACGCGTGCTGCGGCAGCGCACGATGAATGCCGGGCGGCGATCGACCGCGCCGTTCCAGAGCGCGCGCGCCTGGTCATACCCGGCATCCCCGGGTCGGAGCACCTCGCCCAGGAGGCCGGCGGTGCGGGAAGTGATGGAGGTGGTGTGTGTGTTCATGGGCAGTGATGGTCCGCAGACGGCCGTGGCCGCACCATCCCTGAAATCTGGGGTTTTGCGCGGGGACGTGCTTGCCGCCACAATGGCCCGCATGGCAACGACAGCCCCTGCGTTGGCGCGAGCTCAGCGGCACGTTCTCGACGCCTGCCGGCAGGCCGCGACCCCGGCCGGGCTGTTCGTCGCCGTGCAGCAAGCGCTGCAGCCGCAGCTGCCGGTGGACCGCTGGTGCGCCATGACACTCGACCCCGCGACCTCGTTGCCAACCGGTGGTGTGCATGAGCGCGGTTTCAGTCCTGCGGGCGGCCAGCACCTGCTCAATCTCGAATTCGGCGGAGCGCAGGACGTGAACAAGCTGGCCGAACTGGCGCGAGGCAAGACCGCCGTCAGCACCTTGTCCGCGGCAACCGGCGGCCGCATCGAATCCAGCGTGCGCTTTCGGGAAGTGCTCGCACCCGAGGGCATTCGGCACGAGCTGCGCGCCGTCTTCCGCGACCCGTATGGACCGTGGGCAGCGATGGTCCTGCTGCGCGGCAACGATCGCCAGGACTTCGACGCCGGCGATGTCGATCTGCTCGCCGCCATCAACGAACAGCTCACACGCGCATTGCGCCGCCTGTTGCTGCTGGCCGAGATCCATGTGCATGCGGACCCGGCCGCGCCTGCACTGCTGCTGCTCGGGCGCAGCACCGGGCCGGCCCCGGCCGAGGGCGCACTGCAGTTGCGTCACGCGAGTGCCAGCGCGCGCCACTGGATCGGGCAGATCGACGACAGCAGCGCCGGACCGCTGCCGTATGCGCTCTATTCACTTGCGATGAATGCGAGCCGCGATGGCCACGCGGTGGCACGTATCCGCACGCGCGCCGGCCGCTGGCTCACCGCGCATGCGGAGGCGACGACACCATCGGCCGAAGAGATCTCGCTGATCCTGCAGCCCAGCCGGCCGCATGAGATCGCGCAGGTGCTGACCGGTGCCTACGGCCTCACGGCGCGCGAGGCCGAAGTCGCGCGACTGGTCGCCGCGGGCTGCGGCAACGACGAGATCGCCAGGCTGCTGTTCGTCAGCCGCTACACGATCGAGGACCACCTCAAGAAGTGCTACGACAAGCTGGGCGTGCGAAGCCGCAGCGAACTGGTGTCGCGGCTGTTCTTCGACCAGTACATGCCGCGGACGAAAGCCGAGATTTCGCTGGACGGCACGGGCTGGTTTCTGTAGGTCAGTAGGCGTTGGCGTGCGCGCCCTCGGGCGTGAGGACCACCTCGGTGTGCGCGATGCGCAGCACGCCCTGGCCATCCACCTCCACCTGCCTGCCATCGTTCAGGCGGTATTCGATCTTCCCCGTGGACTCCCAGTGCTCGCTGCCGGCGGGCAGCGACAGGTCCGGCATCAGCCGGTCATACGCGCACAGCTTGTAGGACGCTCCGTCCGAGCCGCGGGCGGTGATCGTTTCCAGGAGTTGAAGTCGCAATTCCATGCTCATGCTCATGCTCATGCTCCTCACTGTGATTCATCAGCCGAGGTGGTGATTTTGGCGGCATGGTCCGCCCTGCCGATGTAAGAACTGGCCGCATACGGCCCGGGCCAGACGCCCGTGCCTCAGGATGGAAGAGCGCGGGCGGCACCCGCCTGCGCCAGGGCACGCGCCCGGCGCGAGCGCGTCCACAGCCAGAACGCGATCGAGAAATTCAGCAGGTTCCACGCGATGCCGTTCACGAACGCGGCCGTGTAGGAGCCGGTGAGATCGAAGACCTTGCCCGACATCCAGCCGCCCAGCGCCATGCCGATGAGCGTGCCGAGGATCACCGTGCCGACCCGCGCCCCCGCCTCCTGCGGCGCGAAGGACTCGCGGATGATGATCGCGTAGGACGGCACGATCCCGCCCTGGAACAGGCCGAACAGCGCCGAGATCACGTACAGCGAGGCGAGACCGTCGAACGGCAGGAACAACAGCAGCGCCACGCCTTGCAGGAACGAGCCGAGCAGCAAGGTGCGCAGGCCGCCGATGCGATCGGAGATCCAGCCGGAGGCCAGCCGGCTCACGATGCCGAAGCCCAGCATCAGCGACAACATGGTGGCCCCGCGCGCCGCGCCATAGCCGAGGTCGCTGCAATAGGCCACGATGTGCACTTGCGGCATCGACATGGCCACGCAGCAACCGACGCCCGCCACGAACAAGGCGGCCTGGGCCTGGCCGGGCGTGAGGCCGAACGGCCGATCGCGGTCCAGCGCCGAGGCCGACGCCGTGGTCGACGCGCCGGGCTGCACCGTCGGCGGACGCTGGCGCAGCCGGGTCGCGAGCAGCGCCATGCCGACGCCGCAGATGACGCCCAGCGTCATGTAGGTCGGCCGCCAGCCGAAGCGCTCGACCCCGAGCTGGATGATCGGCGGCCACAGCGTGCCCGCCAGGTAGTTGCCGCTGGCGCACACGGCCACGGCGATGCCTCGGCGGCGATCCCACCACAGCGAGGTGTCAGCGATCAGAGGCACGAACGCGCAACCCACACCCAAGGCGCCGATCAACAGGCCGTGGGCCAGATCGAAGACGAACAGGTTGGGCGCCAGTGCGGCGACGAAGTAACCTGCGGCCAGGCCCGCCGCACCGATCGCGACTACGCGGGCCAGTCCATACCGGTCGGCCCAGCGTCCGCACAGCACGCCGCCCAGGCCGAAGCCGATCATGGTGAGCGCGTAGGGAAACGAGGCCTGCCCGCGGTCCACGCCGAAATCCGCCTGGATCGCCGGCAGCACCACCGACAGGATGTACATGCCGCTGTTGCCCAGCGTGGCGACGCCAAGCACCACCAGCAAGCGCAGCGCGGCCTGGCGCGAGTCGATGAGGCGAGGATCGGCGGGCGAGGCGACTGCTGAGGGCGGCATGGGAGTCCTGCAATCCGTGCTGGGGGAGCCAGCTTGTGCAGGGCATTATGGGTGCGCAGTAAAAGCCGCGCCAACACAACGAAAAAGGGCCGCATCACTGCGGCCCTTTCGTTCTAGTTGCTTCGCGCTCTGCGGCCTACTTCTTGTCGCCGCCCGGCACCTTGCCTTCCACGCCCTTGACGAAGAAGTTGATGCCGCCGAGGAATTCGTCGTCGGCCGTCTTGTCCTTGGCCAGGACTTCCTTGCCGGTGTTGTCGACCATCGGGCCCTTCCAGATCACGAAGCTGCCGTCCTTCAGGCCGGCCTTCACTTCGTCGAGCTTCTTCTTGGCATCTTCCGGCACGTCGGCGGCGACGGACACGAAGTCGATCGCGCCTTCTTTCACGCCCCACCAGATCTTGGTCGGCGAGGTCTTCCACTTGCCCTCCAGCACCTCACGCACGGTGGAGATGTAGTACGGGCCCCAGTTGATGACGGCCGAACCCAGGTGCGCCTTGGGGCCGTAGCTGCTCATGTCGCTGTCCCAGCCGAAGGCGCGCTTGCCCATCTTCTCGGCCGTCTGCAGCACCGCGGAGGAGTCGGTGTTCTGCATCAGCACGTCGGCGCCGCCGTTGATCAGCGAGGTCGCCGCTTCGGTTTCCTTTGGCGGATTGAACCAGTCGCCGACCCACACCACCTTGGTCTTGATCTTCGGGTTGACCGACTGCGCACCCAGCGTGAAGCTGTTGATGTTGCGCACGACCTCGGGAATCGGGATCGAGCCGACCACGCCCAGCGTGTTGGTCTTGGTCATCTTGCCAGCAATCACGCCGGCCATGTACGCGCCTTCGTAGGTGCGGCTGTCGTAGGCACGCATGTTCTCGGCGCTCTTGTAGCCGGTGGCGTGCTCGAACTTGACGTTCGGGTTGTCCTTGGCGACCTTGAGCATGGGCTCCATGTAGCCGAAGGTGGTGCCGAAGATCAGCTTGTTGCCCTGGCCCACCATGTCGCGCAGCACGCGCTCGGCGTCGGCCGACTCGGGCACCTTCTCGACGAAGCTGGTCTGCACCTTGTCGCCGAACTCCTTCTCGACCGCCTTGCGGCCGTTGTCATGGGCGAAGGTCCAGCCGCCGTCGCCGACCGGGCCCACGTAGGCGAAGGCGATCTTCAGCGGCTCGGGCTTGGGTGCGGGCGCAGCCGCGGAGGCCGCAGGCGCGGCGGCGGTGGGTGCGGGCGCGGGCGCCTCGGTCTTGCTGCAGCCCACCAGGGCGCCGGCGGCCGCCAGGGCCGACAGCGTGCCCAGCTTGAGCATCGAACGTTTCTTCAGGTCCATGTGTCCTTCTCCGGGTGACAAGGGAAAGCGGAATTATGAGCCGGGATAAAACGGTTTACCAAGGGAGGCCGGCATGTTCACGCGGATCCACGCGGGATTGCGCGAGATCAGCGCCAGCACCAGGATGGTGGCCAGGTAAGGCAGCATGGTCAGGAACTGGCTCGGCACATCGACGCCGCTGCCTTGCAGGTGGAACTGCAGCATGGTCACGCCGCCAAAGAGGTAGGCCCCGAGCAGCACGCGCGCCGGCCGCCAGGTGCCGAAGGTGGTGAGCGCCAGCGCGATCCAGCCCTTGCCGGCCACCATGCCTTCGATCCACAGCGGCGTGTAGATCACCGACAGGTAGGCGCCGGCCAGCCCGCACAGCGCGCCGCCCGCGACCACCGCGGCCAGCCGGATCCAGCGCACCGGATAGCCCAGCGCATGCGCCGAGGACGGCGACTCGCCGACCGATCGCAACACCAGGCCAGCGCGCGAGCGGTCCAGGAACCAGATCAGCCAGACCGTCAACGCGATGGCCAGGTACACCATCGGGTGCTGCCGGAACAATGCCGGCCCGACCAGCGGGATGTCGCCGAGCACGGGGATGCTGAACTGCGGGCGCGGTGGCAGCTTCTCCTGCACGTAGCCGATGCCGACGAACGCCGAGAAGCCCGCGCCGAACAGGCTGAGCGCCAGCCCGGTCGCGTACTGGTTGGTGTTGAGCCAGATGGTCAGCGCGCCGAAGGCCGCCGCGAGCACTGCCCCGGCCGCCATCCCGGCTGCGAAGCCGAGCCAGTCGTTGCCGGTGTGCACCACCACCGCGAAGCCGGCGATGGCAGCGCACAGCATCATGCCCTCGGCCCCGAGGTTGACGATGCCGGCCTTCTCGTTGATCAGGAGTCCCAGCGAGGCCAGCGCCAGCACCGTGCCGGCATTCAAGGTCGCCGCGATCAGCAGGGCGTAGCTGTCCATCAGTGCGCCTCCTTGACCACGGGCGCAACGGTCGCAGGTGCGCGCACGAAACGCACGCGATAGGCCACCAGCGTGTCGCAGGCCAGCAGCGTGAACAGCAGCAGGCCCTGGAACACGCCGGTCAGCGACTTGGGCAGTCCCAGGCGCGATTGCGCCAGTTCACCGCCGATGTAGAACATGCTCATGAGAACCGCCGAGAACACCATGCCGACCGGATGCAGGCGGCCGACGAAGGCCACGATGATGGCGGCGAAGCCGTAGCCCGCCGGCACATAGGGCGTGAGCTGCCCGATCGGCCCGGCGACTTCGAGCGCGCCGGCCAGCCCCGCGGCGGCGCCGGAGGCCAGCAGCGCGGTCCACAGCGCCTTGCGCGAAGAGAAGCCCGCGTAGCGCGCAGCGGCCGGCGCCAGGCCGCCGACCTGCTGCGCGAAGCCGGCGCGCGTGCGGAACAGGAACACCCACAGGCCTGCGACGCCGAGCAGCGCCAGCAGCAGCCCGATGCTCACGCGCGAGCCCGTCATCAGGCGCGGGATCTGCGTCACGGCTTCGAAGGTCTTGGTCTGCGGGAAGTTGTAGCCGGCCGGGTCTTTCCACGGGCCGAACACCATGTAGTTGAGCAGCTGTTCGGCCACGTACACCAGCATCAGGCTGACCAGGATCTCGTTGGCGTTGAAGCGATCACGCAGGAACGCGGTGAGGCCCGCCCAGGCCATGCCGCCCGCGATGCCCGCCAGCAGGATCGCCAGCACGATCCAGCGGCTGCTGTCCTTGTCCGCCAGCAGCGCCACACCGCCGGCGAGCACGGCGCCGATCACATACTGGCCTTCGGCGCCGATGTTCCAGACGTTCGAGCGAAAGCACACCGCCAGCCCGAGCGCGATGATCAGTAGCGGCGTGGCCTTGACCATCAGCTCGCTCAGGGCGTAGGCCGACTTGATGGGCTCCCAGAAGAACACCTGCAGGCCGCGCACCGGGTCCTTGCCCAGCGCGGCGAACAGCACCATGCCGATCAGCACGGTCAGCGCCAGCGCGAGCACCGGCGAGGCCAGGCTCCAGAAACGCGAGGGTGCGGGACGCTGCTCAAGCATGGGCGCTCTCCCGATCCCACAGGCCGCTCATCCATTCGCCGATGCGCGAGACGTCCGCCTGCGCGCGCGGCATCGAGGGCGACAGCCGGCCCTTGGCCATCACGTACAGCCGGTCGCTGATGTCGAACAGTTCTTCCAGTTCTTCGCTGACCACCAGCACAGCGCAGCCGGCGTTGCGCAGGGCCAGCAGCTCGGCGCGGATCTGCGCCGCCGCACCCACGTCCACACCCCAGGTCGGCTGCGACACGATCAGCAGCTTGGGCCGGGCGTCGATCTCGCGGCCGACGATGTACTTTTGCAGGTTGCCGCCCGACAGCGACTGCGCCGGCGCTTCCGGCCCGCTCGCCCGCACCTTGAAGCGGGCGATGATGTCCTGCGCCTGGCGCTTCAGCGCCCCGGTGTCGATCCAGCCGCTGCGCCCCACCGATTCGGTCCGGGTGAGCATCAGGTTGTCGGCCAGGCTCAGGGTGGGCACGGCGCCGCGCCCGAGCCGTTCCTCGGGCACGAAGTGCAGCCCCAGATGGCGCCGGTGCGCCGGCCCCATGGCGCCGGCCGCCTGCCCGAACAGCTCGATGGACGACGGCGCCGCGCGCCGGTCCTCGCCGGAAAGCGACTGCAGCAACTCCTGCTGCCCGTTGCCGGACACGCCGGCGATGCCGACCACCTCGCCCGCGCGCACCTCGAGCGACACGCCGTCCAGCGCCACGCCGAACTGGTCGAGGCTGGGCAAGCGCAGGTCCTTCACCCGCAGCGCCATGCCACCCGGCTGGCTGTCACGGTGCGCCAGCGCCGGCGGCTCGGCGCCGATCATCATGCGCGACAGTGAGGCATTCGTTTCCTGCCGCGGGTCGCAGTCGCCGGTCACCTTGCCGCCGCGCATCACGGTGCAGCGGGTGCACAGCTCACGGATCTCGTGCAGCTTGTGGCTGATATAGAGGATGCTGCAGCCCTGGGCGGCGAGCTGCTTCAACACCGCGAACAGCTTTTCCACCGCCTGCGGCGTCAGCACCGAGGTCGGCTCGTCGAGGATCAGGAGCCGAGGATTGGTCAAGAGCGCCCGGATGATTTCCACCCGCTGCATCTCGCCCACCGACAGGGTGTGCACATGGCGCGAGGGGTTGACGTCGAGGCCGTACTCCGCGGCCTTCGCCTCGATGTCGCGTGTGACCTGCGCCAGGCTCGCCGTCTTGCCCAGTCCGAGCCACACGTTCTCGGCCACGGTGAGCGTATCGAACAGGCTGAAATGCTGGAACACCATGCTGATGCCCAGCGCCCGCGCCTCGTGCGGGTTGCGGATCGCCACCGGCTGGCCGTCCCAGCGCACGCTGCCGGCATCGGGCTTGACGGCCCCGTAGATGATCTTCATCAGCGTGGACTTGCCCGCGCCGTTTTCGCCAAGCACCGCATGCGTCTCGCCGGGCTGCACGACCAGCGACACGTCGCTGTTGGCGACGACCGCCGGATAGCGCTTGGTGATGTGCTCGAGTTCAAGCCGGGGAATGCTCAACCGCCGTTCTCCATTGTTATTGCCCGATTGTCGCCGCAAGCTCGGGCGCGCCGCGGGGCCTTCTTAACCGTGGCGGGAAAATCGCCCATACTGGATTCGTATGGAGAAGCGAACCATCCGATTCATCCGGCGCGGCGAAGTCGTGGCGCTCGGCAATGTACCACCCGACCGTACGCTGCTGGAGCTGCTGCGGGAAGACCTGGGGGCCACCGGGACCAAGGAGGGCTGCGGCGAAGGTGACTGCGGCGCTTGCACGGTTGTGCTGGGGGAACTGGCCGAGGATGGCCAGCGCGTCGGCTATCGCGCGATCAACAGCTGCATTCGGCTCGCGCATTCGATCGACGGCATGGCCCTGTGGACGGTGGATGACCTGGCGGGCGCCGACGGCACCCTGCACCCGGCGCAGGAAGCGATGGTGGCCTGCCACGCCTCGCAGTGCGGCTTCTGCACGCCCGGCTTCGTCATGAGCCTGTTCGGCATGTACCAGAACCACGTGGCACACGGCGAGCGGATCACGCGCGAGCTGGCGCAGGAAGAACTGTCGGGCAACCTGTGCCGCTGCACCGGCTACCGGCCCATCCTGGATGCGGCGCAGACCATGGCGCACTGGCCGCCGGTGCGCGTGGATGAAACGCGGCTGCGCGAGCAACTCCACGACCTCTTACGCCCTCCCCCACTGGGGGAGGGCGGGGGTAGGGGCTCTGCGATTTCGAAGCCCCTCCATCCCAGCCTTCCCCCAGAGGGGGAAGGACCCGACTACCTCGCACCGCGGTCCTTGCAGGAGCTGCTGGCCGCCCGGGCCGAATATCCCAAGGCGCAGCTGGTGGCCGGATGCACCGACGTGGGCCTGGCCGTCACCAAGCAGCACCAGCAGTTTTCCCAGGTGCTGGATGTCACCCGGGTCGCGGAGCTGCGCCGCATCGAGCGGCACCCGGATCACCTCGCCATCGGCGCGGCCGTCACCCTGGCCGACGCCTACGCGGCACTGGGCGAACAGCGGCCCCAGCTCAAGACCTTCGCCAGTCGCTTCGCCGGACTGCCGATCCGCAACTCGGGCACGCTGGGAGGCAACATCGCCAACGGCTCGCCGATCGGCGACTCCATGCCGCTGCTG
>Ga0207853_1000300_pt1 | contig 11404 bp, 9 predicted proteins | sample LuqExpMetagenom6_FD_187764 | JGI IMG/M metagenome (GOLD analysis project Ga0207853, IMG submission 187764) | Tropical forest soil microbial communities from Luquillo Experimental Forest, Puerto Rico - Sample 6 (SPAdes) | ecosystem: Environmental > Terrestrial > Soil > Tropical forest ...
GCGGCTCGACACGGCACCGCAGCCGCTGGCGGCCGAAGAAGACACCGAAGACGAACCCGTGGCGGGCCCGATTGCCATCGCCGTGGACGTCAACGACACTGAAGAAAACACCGCTGCCGGCGGCGAAAATAGCGTCTCGTGAATCTGCGCTCGTTCAGTCTTCCGCAGCTGCGTTCCCTTAGCGCCCTGCAAATCGCCCTCAGCATCTCGGTGACCGTGCATGCGGGGCTGCTCGCATTCCGCTTCGTCGACCCCGAAGGCTTCAACCGGGTGTTCGAGGACAGCCCGCTCGAGGTGATTCTGGTCAATGCCAACACCAACGAGCGGCCGGACAAGGCCCATGCGATCGCGCAGGCCTCGCTGGCCGGCGGCGGTGACGCGCAGCAAGGCCGCGCCACCTCGCCGCTGCCGCCCTCGGCGCTGACCGAGATCGGCGATTCGCCCGAAGACATGCAGCGGCAGGCCGAGATGCAACTGCTGCAGCAGCAGACCCTGCTGCTGGCGCAGAAGCGCGAGGAGCTGCTGGCGCTGAAGCCGCCGGAGCTGTCGCAATCGAGCAAGACCGACGTGGCGGCGTTCGAGGAAAAGCGCCGTCAGCAACTGAAGCTGCTGGCCGAAATCGATCGGCGCATCCAGGAAGAAAACGCTCGCCCGCGCAAACGCTACGTCACGCCCTCCACGCGCGAGGAAGTCTTCGCGGTTTACTACGACGTGCTGCGCCGCAAGATCGAGGACAAGGGCACGCGCAACTTCCCGGAGATCGCCGGCAAGCGGCTGTACGGCCAGCTCGTGGTGCAGGTCACCGTGGGCTTCAACGGCCAGGTGACCGAAGCCGCCATCGAGCGCTCCTCCGGCAACTCCACGCTGGACCGGCGTGCCCAGGCCATCGCCAAGAGCGCCGGCCCCTTCGGCACGGTGCCCGCCAAGGTCCAGGCCCGGCTCGCGAAATCGGGCTACAACCGGCTGGCTTTCATCCAGACCTTCACCTTCGCGCGCGACGGAACCCTGGAAACCAAACTGGTGGACCGCACCCTATGAACGAGCTGTACTGCGTCATGGGCAACCCGGTGGAGCACAGCAAGTCGCCCTGGATTCACGCACGCTTTGCCGAGCTCACCGGGCAGCACCTGCGCTATGAGAAGTGCCTGGTGGCGCTCGACGGCTTCGCCCACGCCGTGCGCGAGTTCGCGGCGCAGGGCGGCAAGGGCTGCAACGTTACAGTGCCATTCAAGTTCGAGGCGCCGGCCCTGGCCACGCGCCTGAGCCCGCGCGCGCAGCTCGCCCAGGCTGCCAACACCCTGCGCTTCGAGGCCGACGGCGTGTTCGGCGACAACACCGACGGCGTCGGCCTGGTCAATGACATTGCCGGCAATGCCGGCGTCGATCTGCGCACGCGCGACGTGCTGCTCGTGGGCGCCGGTGGTGCCGCGGCCGGCGTACTCGCCCCGCTGATCGAAGCCGGCCCGCGGCGCGTCGTGGTGGCCAACCGCACGGTCGACAAGGCCCGCGCACTGATCGAAAGCCACGATGACTTGGCGATGCAGCATCGCGTGGAACTCGCCGCTTGCGATCTCGCGGTGCGCGATGCGTTCGACGTGGTGATCAACGCAACCGCCAGCAGCCTGTCCGGCGACGGCGTCCCTGTGCCCGGGCGCGTGCTCAAGGCCGGCGCGCTGGCCTACGACATGATGTACGGCCCGGCGGCGCAAGGTTTCCTTGCCTGGGCGAGTGACAACGGCGCCACGCCGCGCGACGGCCTGGGCATGCTGGTGGAACAGGCCGCGGAGGCCTTTTTCCTGTGGCGCGGCATCCGGCCGCCCTCGGGGCAGGTGCTCGCCGAACTTCACGCGATGGCATGAAGAAGTTCGCACGCTGGCTGGCGCTCTTTCTGATCGCCGGCTGCGCGCTGGAGGTGTTCTTCATTGCGCGCATCGCGCTGAGCGCGACCATCGATCCGCAATCGACCGCGTTCCAGCGCTCGGAAGCCTGGCGCCTCGCCACGCACAAGAACAGCCTGCGCTGGCACCAGGAGTGGGTGCCCTATTCGAAGATCTCCGACAACCTCAAGCGCGCAGTGATCGCGTCGGAAGACGACACCTTTGCCAACCACGACGGCGTGGACTGGGACGCCCTCGAAAAAGCCTGGCAGCGCAACGCCCAGGCCGAAGAGCGCGCCGCCCGGCGCGCCAGTGCGTCCAAGCCAGCCAAGCCCGCCAAGATCGTCGGCGGCTCCACGATCACGCAGCAACTGGCGAAGAACCTGCTGCTGTCGGGCGAGCGCACGCTGCTGCGCAAGGGGCAGGAGATCATCCTCACCTTCGCGCTGGAGCGCATGCTCAGCAAGGAGCGCATCCTCGAGATCTATCTCAACAGCGTCGAATGGGGCGAAGGCGTGTTCGGCGCCGAAGCCGCAGCGCGTCACTACTGGCGCAAGAGCGCCTCGCAACTCACCGCCTACGAAGCCGCGCGCCTGGCCGTCATGCTGCCGCGCCCGAAGTACTTCGAGAAGCTGCCCAGCTCCGCCTATCTCTCCGGACGTGCCTCCATCATCGTGGCGCGCATGAACTCCGCCGAGTTGCCCTAGGAGCCTGAACAGGCCCTAGACTTCGCCCCATGTTGGCGAAGCTGATGAGTTTCTTCCTGCTCGGGCTGGTGCGCCTGCTCACCGGCGCGCAGGCGCGCTGGTACGGCTGCCCGCCCAAGGCGGAACAGCGCATCTACTTCGCCAACCACCAGAGCCACGCCGACCTGGTGATGATCTGGACCGCCCTGCCCGAAGAACTGCGCGGCATCACGCGCCCGATCGCCGCCAAGGACTACTGGACGAAGACGCCGTTCAAGCAGTGGATCACCACGGCCGTCTTCAACGCGGTGTACGTGGACCGCGAACGCAAGGGCGAGGAAGACCCGCTGCAGCCGCTGGCCGACGCGCTCGCCCGCGGCGATTCACTGATCCTCTTTCCCGAAGGCACGCGCGGCAACGCCGAAGACCCGCAGCCCTTCAAGGCGGGCCTGTACAACCTGGCGCTGCGCTTTCCGCAGGTGGTGCTGGTGCCCGCCTGGATCGCCAACATCCAGCGCGTCATGCCCAAGGGCGAGGTGGTGCCGGTGCCCATCCTGTGCTCCGTGACTTTCGGTGCACCGATGCAGCTCGAACCGGGCGAGGAGCGCAGGGCATTTCTCGACCGCGCGCGGCAGGCCGTGATCGCGCTGCGAGACGTTTGAAGCCCCATGAACCAGTTCCTGCGCAACCTCACACCCACCCAGCAGGTCGCGACGCTGTTCGTCATCGTGTTCGGCATCCTGGCCATCGCCAGCACCGCGGCCTTCCTGATGTCGTTTCGCCAGCAAAGCCGCGACGACGCCTGGCATGCCGAGCTGAAGGACCTGCGCCAGTTGCTGCGCACCTCCGTGTACATGGTGGCGGTGTTCTGGATCGCGTGGGTCATGGGCCCGGCCGTCGCCAACACGCTGTTCGCATTGCTCTCGTTTTTTGCGCTGCGCGAGTTCATCACGCTCTCGCCCACCCGGCGCGGCGATCACCGCAGCCTGGTGCTGGCTTTCTTCGTCGTGCTGCCGATCCAGTTCTGGCTGGTCGCCACCCGCCGCTTCGACCTGTTCACGGTGTTCGTGCCGGTGTACGTGTTCTTCGCGCTGCCGCTGGCCAGTGCGCTCGCCGGCGACACGCAGCGCTTCCTGGAGCGCAACGCCAAGCTGCAGTGGGGCATCGTGGTGTGCATCTACGGCTTGAGCCACGTGCCCGCGCTGCTGCTGCTGGATTTCAGGAACTATGAGGACAAGGGTGCGTTCCTGGTGTTCTTCCTCGTCTTCGTGGTGCAGTCGTGCATGGTGGTGCAGCACGTTCTCACGCGCCGCCTCAAACGGCCGCCCAGCATCCCTCAGGTCAGCGGCAGCTTCAACTGGCACACATGGCTGCTGGGCATGGTCCTGGGCAGCCTGGTTGGCGGCCTCATGTCATTCATCACGCCGTTCAAGCCGGGACAGGCCGTGGCGATGGCCTTCGTGGCCTGCGCCGCGGGTTCGATGGGGCATCTGGTGATGAAGGCCCTGAAGCGTGACCGCGGCGTCACGGCGTGGGGCGCGCGCGGGGTTGCGGTGACCGGCGCGAACGGCTTGCTGGATCGCGTCGATGCGCTTTGCTTTGCCGCGCCGATCTTTTTTCATTCGGCGCGGTGGTATTTCGGGGTGTGAGCGAGCAAGGGGCCGCCGTCGCAATCCGCAATCCCCGGCCTGCTACAGCTTTCGGAGCTCAACTCGGCGGTTCTTCGCCCGTCCATCGTCAGTGCCTTTTTCCGCCACCGGCCTGTCCTGGCCATAGCCGAGCGCCTGGATTCGGTCGGCGGCGATGCCCTTGTCCACCACAGCCTGCTTCACGCTGGTGGCGCGCTGGGCCGACAAGGCCTGGTTGCCTGCCTTCGTGCCGGCGTTGTCAGTGTGGCCCTCCAGGGCGATGCGCAGCGTGGGATTCGTCTTGAGCAGCTTGTGGATCTCACTTACCGATCTTGTACGGATGCCCGGCCAAGGGGAAAGAAAGCGATAAATCGTGCCGCCTGCCCTCAGGAACGATCGCCAGTCACATGAAATTCCCCGGGCGTGCGCCGCGCCTCGACGCCCTTTAGGCAATCTGTGCGGCCGTCGAGTGCAGGCACGATAGACTCAAGCCCATGCGCATCCTCGGCATCGATCCCGGCCTGCAGACCACCGGCTTCGGCGTGATCGATGTCGCCGGCCACGCGCTGACCTATGTCGCCAGTGGCACCATCACCACCACGCACCTGGATCGGGGCGATCTTCCCGCACGGCTCAAGGTGCTCTTCGACGGCATCGGCGAAGTCAAGGCGCGTTACGAGCCGGATGTGGCGGCTGTCGAAATCGTCTTCGTCAACGTCAATCCGCAGGCCACCCTGCTTTTGGGCCAGGCCCGCGGCGCCTGCGTCACCGCCTTGGTGTCCTGCGACCTGCCGGTGGCGGAGTACACGGCGCTGCAAATGAAGCAGGCCGTCGCCGGCTACGGCAAGGCGGCCAAGGTGCAGGTGCAGGAGATGGTCATGCGGCTGCTGAAACTGCCCGGGGTGCCCGGCAAGGATGCGGCCGATGCCCTGGGCCTGGCGATCACCCACGCCCATGTGGGGGCGGCGCGCGAACGCATCGCGCAGGTCACGCCCCTGGGGCGCAAGGTCACCGGGGTTTACAAGCGCGGGCGGATGGGGTGATCCCCATTCGACCGGTCAGTCAAACAGCATCGTGATTTCCAGCGACCGCCCCTCGCGGTGCACGGAGACCTTGTCGCAGGCGTGTTTGGCCAGCGCGACCATCTTCGAGTTTTCGGCCAGCACTTCGGCCACGAAGCCACGCACGCCCTTCTTGCGCGCGTACTCCATCATGCGTTGCTGCAGTTCGCGCCCCAGGCCGGTGACCTGCCATTGCGGCACGATCATGTAGCCCACTTCGGCGATGTTGGTCGACGGGTTGAGGAAGTAGCAGCAGGACCCGACGATCTCCTCGTTTTCGCGCGAGCCGGTCACGGCGATGAAGGCTGCCTCGTGATCGAAGTCGACGTTGCACAGCCGCTGCGCGTCTTCGAAGGACAGCGAACTGACCCGGCGATGGAACCGGGTGTACACGTCCTCCTGCGACATTCGGTAGAAGATGTCCTTCATGCCCATCACGTCGCCGGCCCGCGCCGGACGGATCAGCACCTTCTGGCCATTGCGCAGCGTCACCGTGCGCTCCTCTTCCACCAGGTAGGACCGCACCGACGCCAGCCGCTGCTGCTGCGGCAGGTAGCCGAGCGCCTTGGCCTGCTCCAGCAGCTCGGCGCGAAACTTCGGGTGCGCGATCTCGATGAGCGCCACGGCGCGCTCGCGCACCGACTTGCCGAACAGGTAGGCCATGCCATGTTCGGTGATCACGTAGTGCACGTCGCTGCGGGCGATGGTCACGCCTTCGCCGGCCGGCAGTACGGCACGGATGCGCGACTGGCTTTCGTCCTCGGTGGCCGAGCGCAGGCAGACGATGGGCTTGCCGCCCCTGGACAGCGAGGCCCCGCGCAGGAATTCGGGCTGGGTCGAGACGCCGCTGTAGAACTCGCCCTGGAACTGGTCAGCGCAGACCTGCCCGGTCAGGTCCACCGCGAAGGCCTGTGTCAGCGACACCATCTTGTCGTTGCGCCGCACGACGCCCGCGTCGGCCACCTCCTGGATCGGCAGGAAGCGGAACAACGGATTGTCGTTGACGAGGTCATACAGCTTGCGGCTGCCGATGCAGTAGCTGGTGACGATGCGATGGGCGTGCAGCGACTTGCGCATGCCGGTGACCACGCCGGCCTGGATCAGGCCGAGGATGGAGTCGGTGATCACGTCCGAGTGGATGCCCAGGTCGCGCCGGTTGGTCAGGAACTTCAGTGCCTCGTTCGGAATGCTGCCCAGCCCGACCTGCAGGGTGGAGCCGTCCTCGATGATTTCAGCGATGTAGCGTGCGATGCGCTCGGCCACCGCGTCCACCGGCGTGTGGACGAACTCGGACAGCGGCGTGTCCACCGGCACCAGCCGATCGATGCGGTCGATGGGCAGGGTGGTTTCACCGTGCGTGCGCGGCATGTGGGGGTTGACCTCGGCCACGACGAGCTTCGCGTGCTCGACCGCCGCCTGCACCACATCGACCGACACGCCCAGGCTCACGAAGCCGAATGCGTCCGGCGGCGACACCTGGATGAAAGCAACGTCGGGCCGGATGCGGCCATTGGCGATCAGCGTAGGCATCTGCACCAAGGACACCGGCACATACTCGGCCTTGCCCTGCCGCACCAGCTCGCGCATGTCGGTACCGACGAAGAAGGTGCGGTGCCGAAAACGGGTTTGGGACCGGCCGTCGACCCGGGGAATCATGCCGGTGGTGAGAAAGTGGAACAGCTCCACGTCCTGCGGGGTCGGCGAGCAGGACTCCAGCGCGGCCGCGAGCGTGCGCGGCGTCGCACCGGCCGTGCCCATGAACACCCTGTCGCCGTTGCGGACGAGGCGCACGGCTTCGTCGGGCGAACACACCTTCTCGCGCCAGGGCGCAAGGTACTCGGGAACCTCCATGGTCGCCTCCTCCGGAGTCCGGCGCCCTCTCTGGGTCGAGGCGCTCGGTCAACGCGCGAAGATGCGCGCCTTCATCCGTAAGTATGCATCCGATCGGCCGCGGCTGGGCGCGCCCTAGTCGCCCAAGTGTCGCTTCTCGCCGCCGGCCCGACGGTTCCGCCGGATGGTTTCGTCAGTGCGCGGCCTGCGCGATCGACGCGTCGGGCTTGTAGCGCCGCAGCAGCGCCAGCATGTCGCGTTCGATCCGGTGCAGCGCTTCGGGCGTGTGGCCCTCGAAACGCATCACCAGCACCGGCGTCGTATTCGAGGCGCGGATCAGCCCGAAGCCATCGGGCCAGTCGACGCGAACACCATCGACCGTGGAGACCTGCGCCGGCGCCTCGAACCGGGCACCGGTCATGAGCTGGTCGACCAGCGCGTGCGGTTCGCCTTCGGCACACTGGACATTGAGCTCCGGCGTCGAATAGCTGGTGGGCAGGGCGTCGAGCACGGCGCTCGGGTCGGCGTGGCGCGAGAGGATCTCGAGCAGGCGCGCGCCGGCATAGGTGCCGTCGTCGAAGCCAAACCAGCGTTCCTTGAAGAAGATGTGGCCACTCATCTCGCCCCCCAGGGGCGCGTTGATCTCCTTCATCTTCGCCTTGATCAGCGAGTGGCCGGTCTTGAACATCAGCGGAACGCCACCGGCTTCGCGGATCGCGGGTGCCAGGCGCTGGCTGCATTTCACATCGAACAGGATGGTGCCGCCGGGCACGCGCGAGAGCACGTCCTGCGCGAACAGCATCATCTGCCGGTCCGGGTAGATGTTGTTGCCGTCGCGCGTGACGATGCCCAGGCGGTCGCCGTCACCGTCGAAGGCCAGGCCGAGCTCGGCGCCATGCGCACTGATCGCGGCAATCAGGTCCTTCAGGTTCTCGGGCTTGCTCGGGTCGGGATGATGGTTGGGGAAGTTGCCGTCGACTTCGCTGAACAGCTCGATCACTTCGCAGCCCAGCGCCCTCAGGATGCCAGGCGCCGAAGCACCGGCCACGCCGTTGCCGCAGTCCACCACGATCTTCATCGGGCGCGCCAGCTTCACATCGCTCACGACGCGATCGCGGTACGGGGCGAGCAGGTTGATGTTGCGCACCTGGCCCGGCTTGACCGTCGCGGCGGCATCGCGGCCCGCTTCCATGCGCTGGCGCAGGGCCTGGATTTCCTGGCCGTAGATCGCGCGGCCGGCCATCACCATCTTGAAGCCGTTGTAGTCCTTCGGGTTGTGGCTGCCAGTGACCTGGATGCCGCTGCTGCAGACCGTGCTGGTGGCAAAGTAAAGCATCGGCGTGGTGGCCTGGCCGATGTCGATGACATCCACGCCCGATGCCAGCAGCCCACGCACCAGCGCAGCACTCAAGGCAGGGCCGCTGAGACGCCCGTCGCGACCCACCGCCACCACTTTCTCGCCTTCCTGCTGAGCGATCGTGCCGAACGCGTGGCCGAGCTCTTCGGCCACCTCTTCGTCGAGCGTGGAAGGCACGACGCCGCGGATGTCGTAGGCCTTGAATATGGAAGGGGAAAAACGCATGAACTACCGTCCCTGGTTGTACTTTGAGCGGTCATTGTAGGCGGGCGACTGTGGTCAGCCCGGCTGGCGCCAGGCGTCGCTAGCCCCAGCGCCGACAGAGCAAAACGCAAAAGGCCGTTGCCCTCGCGCGCAACGGCCTGCCTGGTGCTTACCGCATCAAAGCGACAGGATCAGGCTGATGAGGCCATCGTACAAGGAGTCGATCGCGTTGCTCTTTTGTGCCTTCGTGACCTTTATTTCGTCCGGCGACCAGCCGCAGGCGGCGAGCAGCTGTGCAGGATTAGCCAGCCAGTCCTTGTCCGCAGCCCGGTACTGATTCAACAGCGTGATCAGCGCGTCCTTGTTGACCGATTGACCGGACTGGACAGCGTTGATCACGATGGTGGCGGCCGCATTGACGAAGTGATCAAGCGACGACACCTTCATCCCGAGGACCTGCTTGGCTCCAGTATCGGTGCACAGCGAGCCCTGACTGGACAGCTGCTGTAGCTTGTCTTGCAGATCGCGATTGAATTGGTCCTCGATCTGCGTATGGGTGTCCGACACGCTGCCGCCGACGGGATCGGTGGTACCGGTGCCACCGGTGCCCGTACCCGTACCCGTGCCAGAGCCACCGGTGCCCGTGCCGGGATCGGTCGTACCGGTGCCCGTGCCGCCCGTGCCCGTGCCGCCCGTGCCCGTGCCACCCGTGCCCGTGCCACCCGTGCCCGTGCCGCCTGTGTCCGTGCCACCCGTGCCCGAGCCAGTCGTGCCCGAGCCAGTCGTGCCACCACCCGTGCTGCCGGTGCCCGAGCCGCTCGACCCGTCAGTTGGCGTGCTCGTACTCGAACTGGTCCCGCCCGATGACGAGCCACCCGTGCCGCTCGCGCCGCCCGCGCTGGACGAATCACCGCCCGAGCCGCCTGCAGCGGAGCTGCCACCTTGCGCACCGGTGCCATCGGTGCTGCTGCCCGCAGCCAGCGAACTGCTGGTCGCACTGCTGTCCGGCACCGTCGAGCTCGGACTGCCGCCGCAAGCGGTGAGTAGCCCGGCCAGCGCGATGGCCATGGCGACGGGTGCAAGACGGCTGCGAATGCCCGTGCGCACGACGCGCGCCTGATCAGCAGCAAACATGGAAATCGAACTGGCCCTTGGTTTCATTTGAGCTCCCTTGCCCTGAGTGGATTCGGATGCCTAGGTTGTCGGCGATGGCTCGTGCGCCAACAAGGGAGCCTTCGACTGCCATGGGCGGGCAAGATGTCCCGGGTTTGTCTGGGAGGCCGGTGGGATGGCGCGAGCTCGGCGGGCCTCAGGCACATGTCCGAAAACGGCCAGCCGCGTCACGGTCGCTGCGTATCATGTCCCGCATGGTTCCTCACCTGCCGCCCCTGCAAGCCGACGCCTGCTACCTCGCGCTGAAGGCGCGCGATGCGCGCTTCGACGGGCGCTTCTTCACGGGCGTGACCTCCACTGGCATCTATTGCCGGCCGGTGTGCCGCGTCCGCACGCCGAAACGCGAGAACTGCCTGTTCTTCGGCCATGCGGCCCAGGCCGAGAGCGCGGGCTTCCGCCCCTGCCTGCGCTGCCGGCCCGAACTGGCGCCGCATTCGGTGGTGTGGTCGATCCAGGACGCCAGCGCCATCCTGGCGCAGCAGGCGGTGCGCCTGCTGGATGAACCCGAAGCCTGGCGCGGGGAGCCGCCCTCGGTCGAGTCGCTCGCCAGGCGCCTGGGCGTGAGCGACCGGCACCTGCGCCGCATCTTCGAAGCGCAGTTCGGCGTCTCGCCCGTGCAATACCTGCAGACGCGCCGCTTGCTCACGGCCAAGCAGTTGCTGGCCGACACGAGCTTGCCGATCACGCAGGTGGCGCTGATCAGCGGCTATGCGAGCGTGCGCCGCTTCAATGCCGCCTTCGCCGGGCACTACGGGCTCAATCCCACGCAACTGCGGCGCGAGCACGCGGCCACCGGCGCCGCGGCGCTGGCGATCCGGCTTGCCTGGCGCCCGCCCTACGACATCACCGCCATGCTCGGATTCTTCGCGACACGAGCCATCGGCGGCGTGGAACACGTGTCCGGCCACCGCCTCGCGCGGACGCTGGCGCTCGAATCCGGCGGCACGCTGCACAAGGGCTGGATCGCAGCGGAATTCGATGCGGACCGGCACCAGGTGCTGCTGCGCGTGGCCGACTCCCTGCGCGAAGTGCTGCCGCTCGTCATCCATCGCGTGCGCGGCGCCCTGGACCTCGACGCCGATCCGCAGGCGATCAACAGCGTGCTGCATGAGAGCTTTCCGATGGGCGACGGCCTGCGCGTGCCGGGTGCCTTCAGCGGCTACGAGCTGGCGGTGCGCGCCGTGCTCGGCCAGCAGATCACCGTGGCGGCCGCGCGCACGCTAGCGCAGCGGCTGGTCGACCGATTCGGCGAGGCCGTCGAGACGCCCGATCCGGCGCTACGTCGGCTGTTCCCGCAGCCGGCCGTGCTCGCGCAGGCCAGCGGCGATGAACTCGGACAGATGGGCATCGTGCGCCAACGCCAGGCCGCCATCCTGGCCATCGCCCGTGCGGTCGATCAGCAGCAGCTGGCACTGCACGCCGGCGCCGACGTGGCGGCCACCATCGAGGCGCTGACGCAACTGCCCGGCATCGGTCCATGGACCGCGCAGTACATCGCGATGCGTGCACTGCGCTGGCCCGACGCCTTTCCCGCGGCCGACGTGGCCTTGCACAAGGCGCTCGGCGTGGCGGCAGCCGCGCAGCCGGC
>Ga0207853_1000301_pt1 | contig 11366 bp, 9 predicted proteins | sample LuqExpMetagenom6_FD_187764 | JGI IMG/M metagenome (GOLD analysis project Ga0207853, IMG submission 187764) | Tropical forest soil microbial communities from Luquillo Experimental Forest, Puerto Rico - Sample 6 (SPAdes) | ecosystem: Environmental > Terrestrial > Soil > Tropical forest ...
GGCGCAAGCCGATGGCGCTCGTGCGCGAGATCCTGCGCAGCCCGCTGAAGGACCTGACGGTCGTGGCTTACGGCGGTGCCGATGTCGGCATGCTGTGCGCGGCAGGCAAGGTGAAGAAGCTGGTGTTCGCCTTCGTCTCGCTGGACGTCATTCCGCTGGAGCCGTACTTCCGCATGGCGCGCCAGACGGGCCTGCTGGAAGTCATGGAAATCGACGAGGGCCTGTTCATGCTGGGCCTGAAGGCCGCAGGGATGCGCGTGCCGTACATCCCCACACGAGTGGGCCTGGGCACGGACGTGCTCAAGCGCAATCCCGACATCAAGCGGGTCGCTTCGCCCTACGACGGTCGAGAGTGGGTCGCCATGCCCGCGCTGCCGCTCGATGCGGCGCTGCTGCACGTTGATCGCGCCGATGCGCGCGGCGTGTGCCAGGTGAAAGGTCCGGACCTGTACATGGACGACCTGTTCGCCCGTGCAGCGAAGCAAACCTTCGTCAGCTGCGACGAACTGGTGGACAGCGCCTACTTTGCCGAAGGGGACGAAGCGCGCTACGTCTTCTGGGAGCGCGCCCACACCACCGGCGTCGTACACATCCCGTGCGGCGCCCATCCCAGCTCGTGTGCGCCACTGTACGGCTTTGACGTCAAGCACTTCCAGGCCTATGCCGCCAGCGCCAAGGAGCCGGACGGCTGGCAACAGTACGCCGAACGCTATGTCCACTGCACCGAGGCCGAGTACCTCGAGCGCGTGGGTGGTGAAGCGGCCGTGCGCGCGCTGCCGCTGCCGGTCTTCTGAATGCGCAAGGAAGAATCTAGATGAGTGAAATCGCCCTGGTGGACCGCATCATCTGCGCCGCCGCGAAGGCCTGGCAGGACGACGGCGAAGTGCTTGCCACCGGCATCGGCATCGTGCCGCGCCTGGCAGCCTCCCTTTGCATGGCCTCGATCAACACCGAGCTGATGATGACCGACTCGGAAGCATGGCTGGTCGCCGAACCGGTGCCCGTCGGCCCGCGCGGGGACTACCAGCCGAAGCGCGAGACCTGGATGGGCTTCTCGCGCATCTTCGACAACGTGTGGGGCGGACGGCGCCACGCGATGGTCGGCCCCACGCAAGTCGACCGTTTCGGGCAGGCGAACATCTCCATGATCGGCGGCGACTACCAGAAGCCCAAGTCGATGATGCTGGGCGTGCGCGGCTTCCCGGGCAACTCGATCAACCACGCCAACTCCTTCTTTGTGCCGAACCACAGCACCAAGGTGTTCGTCGCGGGCGAAGTCGACATGGTGGCCTCGGTCGGCTACAACCCGGCGCGGCTGGCCAAGGGCTGGAGCCTGGACGATATCGATATCCGGGGCATCTACACCAACCTGTGCGTGATGGACTTCGGCGGCCCGAGCCGCCAGCCTCGCCTGGTATCGGTGCACCCGGCCGTCACCGTGCAGCAAGTGCTCGAGGCCACCGGCTTTGAGGTGCACGTGCCCGGCGATGTGCCCACCACGGCTGATCCCACGGCTGCGCAACTCGCCTGGCTCGCCAGACTCGACCCGCACAACCTGCGCGCGCGCGCCCTCGCTTGACCGAAAAGAAAGACATGTCGAATCCGACCCCCGGCGACACCTTCGTGCAACGTGAGGACAGCGCGGTCTACGAGACTGCTGAGCCCGTTCTCTACGACAGCCAGGACGGCATCGCGACGCTCACGATGAACCGCCCGCAGTTCAACAACGCGCAAAACTCACAGATGACGTATGCGCTGGACGCGGCCTTCCGGCGCGCGGTTGACGACGACAGCGTCAAGGTCATCGTGCTGCGTGGCACGGGCAAGCACTTCAGCGCCGGACACGACATTGGCACGCCCGGGCGCGACTTGAACAAGACCTTCGAGCGCCAGTCGCTGTGGTGGGATCACGTCAACAAGCCCGGCGCCGAGCAGCTCTATGCACGCGAGCAGGAGGTGTACCTGGGCATGTGCCGGCGCTGGCACGAGACGCCCAAGCCCACGATTGCCATGGTGCAAGGCGCATGCATCGCCGGCGGCCTCATGCTTGCCTGGGTCTGCGACCTGATCGTCGCCAGCGACGATGCCTTCTTCCAGGACCCGGTCGTGCGCATGGGGATTCCCGGCGTCGAGTACTTCGCCCACGTGCACGAGCTCAATCCGCGGATCGCCCGCGAGTTCCTGTATCTGGGCGAGCGCATGGGCGCCGAGCGTGCCTACCAGATGGGCATGGTCAACAAGGTTGTTGCGCGCGACCAGCTCGAAGCCGCCACCTACGAATGGGCCGGCAAGATCGCGCGGCAGCCGAGGCTGGGCCTGTCGCTGACCAAGACCGTGATCAACCGCATCGAGGAGATGCAGGGCCTGCGAAGCGCCATGGACCTGGCCTTCGGCTACCACCACTTCTCCCATGCGCACAGCCAGGTGCTGGGCTCGGGCCACCTGGGCGGCCACGATGCGAGATCGATGGTCCAGGCGAACAAGCAGGACAAGTCGTCGTGACCGGCAATCCCCCTTCGGGCGCGCTGCGCACGCCGTTGTGCGACCTGCTGGGCTGTGACGTCCCGGTGATCCAGACGGCCATGGGCTGGGTGGCGGGCTCTTCGCTTGTCGCTGCGACGACCAACGCCGGCGGCTTCGGCTTCCTCGCCGGCGCGACCATCGCGGCCGACCAGATCGAAGCCGAGATCCTGCGCGTGAAGGAGCTCACCGAGGACCGTCCGTTCGGGCTGAACTTCCACATGTTCCAGCCCAACGCGCAGCAGCTGCTGGATCTGGCTGTGAAATACCGCATCCGGGCGGTGAGCTATGGGCGCGGTCCGGACAAGAAGGTGATCGGGCGGCTGCGCGACGCCGGCATCGTCTGCATGCCCACGGTGGGCGCCCTCAAGCATGCGCAAAAGGCCATCGAGATGGGCGCCAATGTCATCACGGTGCAAGGCGGCGAGGGCGGCGGCCATACCGGCAGCGTCCCCACCACGGTGCTGCTGCCGCAGGTGGTCGATGCGGTCCAGGTACCCGTGGTCGCGGCAGGCGGCTTCTATGACGGCCGTGGCCTCCTGGCCGCGCTGGCTTACGGTGCGCAGGGCATCGCCATGGGCACGCGATTCCTGATGACGCGCGATTCGGGCGTGCCGGAGGCGACCTTGAAGCGCTACGTCGCCGCGCGCGACGCCGAAAAGATCCAGGTGTCTTACCTGGTCGACGGCATGCCCCAGCGCATGATCCCCAACGAATACCTCGCGATGCTGGAGAAGGCTTCGCCCTTCAAGCGCCTGCGCATTGCACTCGGCCTGGCGCTGGCCTGGAAGGCGCAGACCGGCATGACCACGGCGCATGCGTTCAAGGTGCTCTGGCAAAGCCTGCGCGAGGACGCGGGCGGCCTGGCCCAGACCGTGATGGCCGCCAACGCGCCGATGCTGCTGCAGCGTTCGATGGTCGAGGGCCGACCCGCGGAGGGCGTGATGTCCGCCGGGCAAGTGGCGGCGCTGATCGGTAGCCTGGAGTCGTGCGAGGAAGTGATTCAGGGCATCCGCGAGCAGGTGCTGGAGCGCCTCGCCGCGGTGCAGGTCATCGGAAACCCGCAGTACTCATGACACAACAGTTTCATTCCACCCTGCATGACAACGGCGTGGCCGAAGTCGTGATCGACCGCGCACCGGTCAACGCGCTCAATGCCGCCGGCTGGCATGCGCTGGCCGCGGAAATCCGCGAGCTCGGTGAGCGGCCCGACGCGCGTGTCATCGTGATCCGCGCCGAGAACCGCGGCTTCTGCGCGGGCGTCGACATCAAGGAGCTGGCCGCCGATGACAAGCTGATCGTGTCGGTCAACAAGGGCAACTACGACACCTTCAAGGCCGTGCACCTCAACAAGGTGCCGGTGATCGCTGCGGTCCACGGCTTCGTCCTGGGCGGCGGCATCGGCATCTGCGGCGCGGCCGACATCGTCATCGCCGCCGAAGACGCCACCTTCGGCCTGCCCGAGGTGGACCGCGGTGCGATGGGCGGTGCGGCCCACCTGCAGCGCATGTTCGGCGTGCAGAAGACACGCTACCTGTTCTTCACCGGCGAGATGATCGGCGCCGCCGAGGCGATGCGCCTGGGCGCGATCGAGCGGGTCGTGCCGCGCGAGCAACTGCGCGACACCGCCATGGACGTCGCCGCCAGGATCGCGGCCAAGAGCCCCGCGATGATCCGCATCGCCAAGGAGGCCCTCACCGGCATCGAGGACGGCGACCTGGAAGACAAGTATCGCTGGGAGCAGGGCTTCACCCTGCAGGCGTACATGAGCCCCGATTCCGGCGAAACGCGCCAGGCGTTCGTCGAGAAACGCAAGGCGGAGTTCTGAGATGGACCTGACCTACACGCCTGCGCAGCAGGCATTCCGAGTCGAGGTGCGCGAATGGTTGCGCACCCATGTGCCGCGCGAGTCGCTGGCAAGCTACGACACCCGCGAAGGTTTCGAGCAGCACAAGCGCTGGGAGGCGCATCTCGCCGACGCCGGCTGGAGCAGCGTGACCTGGCCGCGGGAGCTGGGCGGGCGTGGGTGCGACCTGATCGAATGGCTCATCTTCGAGGAAGAGTACTGGGCAGCCGATGCGCCCATGCGGGTCAACCAGAACGGCATCCTGCTGCTGGGCCCCACGCTGATGGAATTCGGCACGCCCGAGCAGAAGGCGCGCTTTTTGCCGGGCACCGCCCGCTGCGACCTCATGTGGGCCCAGGGCTGGAGCGAGCCCAATGCAGGCTCGGACATGGCTGCGATCACCAGCCGCGCCATTCGCGACGGTGACCACTATGTGCTCAATGGCCAGAAGACCTGGTCCACGCGCGCGGTCTTCGCCAACTGGCTGTTCGGCTTGTTTCGCAGCGATCCGCAATCCAGCCGGCACAACGGTCTGACTTACCTGATGGTGCCGCTGGATGCGCCGGGCATCACGATTCGCCCGATCCAGGCCCTCAATGGCAAGCAGGCGTTCGCGGAGATCTTCTTCGACGAGGTGCGCGTTCCGGTGGCCAATCGCCTGGGCGGCGAGGGCGAGGGCTGGAACGTGGCGATGGCCACGGCCGGTTTCGAGCGCGGCCTGCTGCTGCGCTCGCCGGCGCGCTACCAGCGCACCGCGCAGAAACTCGTCCAGCTGTACCAGCGCCATCGCGCCAGCGCCAATCGCGATCCCTCGATCCGTGAAGCCGTGCTGCGCGCGTGGATGGGGGCCGAGGCGTACACCCTGGCCTCCTACCACACCGTGTGCCGCGTGCAACAGGGCGCGCGGATCGGCGCCGAGGCGTCGACCAACAAGATCTTCTGGTCCGAGCTCGATCTCGAGATGCACGAGACGGCGATGCGCATCCTCGGTCCGCGCGCGGAGCTGCGCGACGATCCCGAGGTCCACGACTGGCTCGAGGGTTTCCTGTTCGCGCAGGCCGGCTCGATCTACGCGGGCAGCAACGAGATCCAGCGCAACATCATCGCCGAGCGCTTGCTCGGCCTGCCCAAGTCCTGAGTCGAGGCTGCAGATGGATTTCACTTTCAACGAAGACCAGCTCGCGCTTCGCGACTCGGTGGGGCGCTTCCTCATGGTCGAAGCCGCGCCCGAGAAACTGCGCGAGATCTGGCAGACCGACGCGGGCCGCTCCCCGGCACTGCGCGCGAAGATCGCCGAACAGGGCCTGACGGCGCTGTCGGTGCCGCAGGAGCATGGAGGACTGGGATTCGGCGATGTCGACTGGTCGCTCATGACCCAGGAGCTCGGCTATTTCGCGATCCCCGACTCGCTCGCCGACACGGCCTACATTTCCGCGGCCTTCTTGACCGCGTTGCCCGAAGGCCATGCGCTGCGCAACGAATGGCTGCCGCGCATCGCCGACGGCAGCTGTCGAATCGCCATCGGCCATCCGGTCAATCCCTGGGTCGGCGACGTGCAGATGGCCGACCTGGTGCTGCTGCCGGCCGACACGCCTGACGGCCTGAGCTGGCACGCGCTGGGCCCCGAGCAGGTGAGCGTCGAGGTCCTGCCCAGCATCGATGCCTCGCGCCGGCTTTCGAACGTGCGCTGGACGCCTGGCGCGGCGACCTGCATCGCCGAAGGCGCCTGCGCCCGCGCGCTGGCCGACGAGACGCTGGACCGCGCCACCGTCAACACGGCCGGCCAGCTCGTCGGACTGGCCCAGCGCATGCTCGATCTGAGTGTGGACTACGCCGCGCAGCGCAAACAGTTCGGCAAGCCAATCGGCTCATTCCAGGCGGTCAAGCACCACCTGGCCGATGTCGTGACGAAGATCGAGTTCGCCAAGCCGGTGCTCTACCGCGCCGCCTGGGCGGTGGCCCACGAGCACCCGCAGCGTGCCGTGCGGGCCTCGCACGCCAAGCTGGTGGCGGCCGAAGCCGCCTGGACGGCTGCGCGCAAGGCGATCCAGGTGCATGGCGCCATGGGCTACACGTGGGAAGTGGACCTGCAGATGTTCATGAAGCGCGCGTGGGTGCTCGATGCAGCCTGGGGCGACCGGGCGTTCCACAAGGCCCGCATGGCGCAGGCGCTCCTGAGCGATGGCGCGCCGCTTGGCCCGGGCGCCACCTTCTAAAACCAACTAACGGAGCTCCGATTGGCAGAAGCCTACATCGTCGATGCCCTGCGCTCGCCCACGGGCAAGCGCAAGGGCTCCCTGGCCCACGTGCACGGCGCCGACCTCGGTGCGCACGTGATCAAGGCGCTGGTGCAGCGCAACGACATTCCGGCGGTGGACTATGACGACGTCATCTTCGGCTGCGTCGACACCATCGGCGCCCTGGCCGGGGACATTGCGCGTACCGCCTGGCTCGCGGCAGGGCTGCCCATGTGCGTGCCGGGCACCACGGTCGACCGCCAGTGTGGCTCGTCGCAACAGGCGATCCACTTCGCCGCTCAAGCCGTGATGAGCGGCACGCAGGACGTGATCCTCGCCGGCGGCGTGCAAACCATGAGCAGCATTCCGATTTCCTCGGCGATGCTGGCGGGCCAGCCGCTGGGCTTCACCACGCCGTTTGCCGAGAGCAAAGGCTGGAAGGCCCGTTTCGGCGTCGCGCCGGTGAACCAGTTTTACGCGGCGCAGCGCATCGCGCACCACTGGGGCTTCTCGCGCGAGGACATGGAGGTGTTCGCCAAGGAAAGCCACGACCGGGCGCTGGGCGCCATCGCGGCGGGCCGCTTCAACCGTGAGATCGTTCCGTACGGCGAGTTCCGCATGGACGAAACCGCCCGCGCGAGCACGCTGGAAAAGATGGCGACCCTGGCGCCCGTCGATCCTGCGTATCCCAGGATCACCGCGGCGATCTCCAGCTCGACCTGCGATGCCGCAGCCGCCGTGCTCGTCGTCTCGGAAGCCGCGCTCAAGCGCTATCACTTGAAGCCTCGCGCGCGCATCCGCCATATGAGCGTGCGCGCCGACGATCCGATCTGGCACCTGACCGCGCCGATTTCAGCCACCAAACATGCGCTGGAGAAAGCGGGCCTGCGCATCGAGGACATCGACCTGGTCGAGATCAACGAAGCCTTCGCTTCGGTCGTGATGGCCTGGCTGAAGGAAACCGGTTACCCCCACGAGCGCACCAACGTCAACGGCGGCGCCATCGCGCTCGGCCACCCGCTGGGAGCATCCGGCGCGAAGCTGATGACCACGCTGCTGCACGAGATGGAGCGCCGCGGCGCCAAACTTGGCCTGCAGACCATGTGCGAAGGCGGGGGGCAAGCCAACGTCACCATCATCGAGCGGCTGTAAAGCCCATTCGGAGCACCGCCATGTCCCTGAGCACACCCGACCCGCAGCGCCGCCTGCTCCTGCAAGGGGCGATCGCGGGCGCCGCCGCCACCGGCCCCGCCCTGCCCGGCGCGGCCCACGCCAAGGCCGCCGAACTCCCGGACGCGACGGCCTGGGCGCGCCAGCTGCGCAGCGGCGAGCTCACGCCGCTGGAGGCGCTGGACGCGGCCATCGCCCGCGTCGAGGCACTGCCCAAGCTCAACGCTGTCGTGATCCGCGACTTCGAGCCGGCGCGCGAGCAGGCGAAGAGGCTCTCCGGCCTGGGCCGCACCGCGCGCGAGCGGGCCGCCCAGGCCGCGCCGCTGTGGGGCGTGCCCTTTCTGCTGAAGGACCTGGGCCAGACCCTGCAAGGCACGGTGACCAGCCACGGCTGCGCCTTCTTCAAGGACGCCGTGGCCGCGCACAGCACGACGCTGGTCCAGCGCTACCAGGCGGCGGGCCTGAACATCTTCGGCAAGACCGCCTCGCCCGAATTCGGCATGACCACGACGACCGAGTCGCGCCTGTACGGCATCACGCCCAACCCCTGGAACCCGGCCCATACCACTGGCGGCTCGTCGGGCGGGACGGCGGCCGTGGTGGCGGCGGGCATCCTGCCGCTGGCCCATGCCAGCGACGGCGGCGGCTCCATCCGCATCCCGGCGGCGCACTGCGGGTTGTTCGGCCTCAAGCCCAGCCGCGGCCGCGTGCCCGGCGGGCCGGACGTGCTGGAGGGCTCCATGGGCCTGTCCATCAACCACGCCATCAGCCGCAGCGTGCGCGACAGCGCGCTGCTGCTGGACCTGACGGCCGGCCCCGAAGCCGGCTCGCGCGTGCGTCCGCCGGAGGGCGCACCGGGCGGCTACCTGCAGGCGCTGCTGCAGCGACCCCGCAAGCTGCGCATCGCCGTCTGGCGCAAGAACTACTTCGGCGTGCCTGTGCACCCCGACTGCCTGGCCGCGCTGGATGCCGCCGCCAAGGCCTGCGAAGCGCTGGGCCACGGCCTGGACGAACAGATGCCCGAACTGCCGGTGCAGGAAATCTTCGCCGGCATGGGCACGGCCATGGGTGCGGCCATGCTGCACACCGTGGAGCGGCGCGAGAAGCAGCTGGGCCGCGCGGTGCGCGAGGACGAGATGGAGCCGCTGGATTGGGCCGCGCTGCAGCAGGCGCGAAAGGCGACGGCACAGCAGCTCTACGCCGCGCGCCTGGGCTTCGATAAGGCGGGCCAGCTCATCGACGCCTTCTTCGGCGCCTACGACCTGGTGCTCTCGCCCACTACCGCCGTGCCGGCGCAGAAGCTGGGCGTGCTGACGCTGGAGCAGCCCTTCCAGAGCTATGCGCGCGAGGCGATGAACTCGTCGGCCTTCACCTCGCTGTTCAACATCAGCGGCCACCCGGCCATGTCCGTGCCTGCGCACTGGACGGCCGACGGCCTCCCCGTGGGCGCGCAGTTCGTCGCGCCCTACGGCCGCGAAGACCGGCTGCTGGCCCTGGCCGCGCAACTGGAGCAGGCCATGCCCTGGGCGCGGCGCATGCCCGACCTGGCGCCGTTCAAGGCCTGAGAAGGCGTGAACGAATCCCTCACGCCCGCTCATCCCGCCGCAACGCCGCCAGCCCCCATCCCACCATCACCGATCCGAGATCCGGAGGAATCGACATGCCCATTTGTACCCAACGCACCGTGGTCATCACCGGCGCCGGCGCCGGCCTAGGCCGCGCCTATGCGTTGGCGTTTGCGCAGGAGGGCGCGAACGTGGTCGTCAACGACATCCGCGCCGAGGCGGCCGAGGCTGTGGCGGCCGAAGTGCGCGCCGCCGGCGGCCGGGCGCTGGCCAACAGCGGCGACATCTGCAGCGTGGCCGGCGCGCAGGCCATCGTCGACGCGGCCGTCGCTGCGTTCGGCGAGGTCCACGTGCTGGTCAACAACGCCGGCGTGCTGCGCGACCGCATGTTCCTATCGCTCACCGAGGACGACTGGGACACCGTCATGCGCGTGCACCTGCGCGGCCATTTCTGCCTGGCCAACGCGCTGGGCCGCCGCTGGCGCGACGCGGCCAAGGCCGGTCGTCCGGTCGACGCGCGGATCATCAACACCAGCTCGGGCGCGGGCCTGCAGGGGTCCATCGGCCAGAGCAACTATTCTGCGGCCAAGGGCGGCATCGCTGCGCTGACGCTGGTGCAGGCCGCCGAACTGGGACGCTACGGCATCACCGTCAACTGCCTGGCCCCTGCCGCGCGCACAGCCATGACCGAGGCCGGGATGCCCGAGATGGTCAGGAAGCCCGAGAGCGGCTTCGACGTCTGGGACCCCGTGAATGTGGCCAGCATCGTGGTCTGGCTGGGCAGCCCCCTGTCAAAGCATGTCACCGGCCGCTGCTTCGAGGCCAAGGGCGGCGAGTTGTCGGTGGCCGAGGGTTGGCATACCGGCACGATCCGCGACAAGGGCGCACGCTGGGCGCCCGGCGAGCTGACCGGCGTGGTCGACGAACTCATCGCCAGCGGACTTCCGCCGCAGAAGGTGTACGGCACCTGATGGTCAATCGGCGTACCACCGGGACCCGTGCGTCGGCGTTGTCTGCTTTGCATCGCCTGCCTTCATGAACTTCTCTCTGACCGACGACCAGCAGCTGATTCGCGAATCGGCCGCTGACTTCCTGGCCGAGGCCAGCGACAGCGCTGCCGTGCGGCGCGCGCTGGACACCGACACCGGCATCGACGCTGCGCTGTGGGCGCAGATGGCCGGCCAACTCGCCTGGTGCGCCACGGCCATCCCCGAGGCCCATGGCGGCCTGGGCCTGGGCAAGGTCGAGCTCGTGCTGCTGATGGAGCAGATGGGCCGGCGCCTGGCTTGCGCGCCGTTCTTCTCGACGGTGGCGCTGGCGGCCAACGTGCTGCAGCACGCCGGCAGCGAAGCCGCTCGGGCGCAGTGGCTGCCGCGGATTGCCGCCGGTGAACTGCAGGCGACACTGGCCCTGGCCGGCCACGGCGTGGGCCTGGGCACGCCCGGCGTGTGTGCCGTGCGCCGCGGCGAAGGCTGGCAGCTCGATGGCCGGCTGGCGCATGTGCCCGACGGTGCCAGCGCCGACGTCCTGCTGGTGCTCGCCAGGCTCGACGATGGTGGCGACGGCCTGTTCGCCGTGCCGGGTGACGCCGCCGGCCTCACACGCACTGCACGTGCCACCTGGGACGCCACGCGCCGCGTGGCCGACGTCGTGCTGACCGGCGTGCGGCTCGAGGCCGCCGACCGCGTCGACGACGGGGCCCTCGGGTGTACGACGCTTCTGGCGATCGAGGCGCATGCGGCGCTGCTGCTGGCCGCCGAGCAGCTGGGCGGCGCGCAACAGTGCCTGGACATGACGCTCGCCTACACGGCCGAGCGTGCCCAGTTCGGCCAGAAGATCGCGTCGTTCCAGGCCGTGAAGCATCGCTGCGCGCAGATGATGGTCGAGATCGAAGCGACCCGGTCGCTGATCTACGGCGCGGCCGCACTGGGCGACTCGGGCGGCGACGCACAGGCAGTGCGGCTCGAAGCCGGCGCGGCCAACGTTTTGACCAATCCGGGATTTGAGACGTCCAGCCTGAGTGGCTGG
>Ga0207853_1000302_pt1 | contig 11333 bp, 11 predicted proteins | sample LuqExpMetagenom6_FD_187764 | JGI IMG/M metagenome (GOLD analysis project Ga0207853, IMG submission 187764) | Tropical forest soil microbial communities from Luquillo Experimental Forest, Puerto Rico - Sample 6 (SPAdes) | ecosystem: Environmental > Terrestrial > Soil > Tropical forest ...
GCACTTCGTTGGCGATGGCCTCGATGCAGGCCAGTGCCGCGCCGGTACGCAGCGTCACCTCCAGCATGCGGATGCCGCCTTCGACCAGCGCGCTGGCCAGGCGCACCGCGTGCGTGACCTCGGACAGCACGATGACCGGAATCACCGGCGCATCGTTCATCACATCCGCGGGTGTGAGTTTCACAACCATGTACAGGCTCCCTCTTCCGCCGAAAGCGCGTTGCGGCGGAACGCGGTGAACAGCTCGCGGCCCGTGCCATGGCGGTCCGAGTCCTTGAGGCTGTCGGGCATGCGCGCAACCGGCCGGACCACCCAGTCGTGTTCGGCCACCAGGGCCTGCAGGGTGCCTGCTGCGGCATCCAGCCGGACCACGTCGCCGTCGCGCAATCTCGCCAACGGTCCGCCCGCGGCCGCCTCGGGTGACACATGGATCGCGGCCGGCACCTTGCCCGAGGCGCCGCTCATGCGGCCGTCGGTCACCAGCGCCACGCGGAAGCCCTTGCCCTGCAGCACCGCCAGCGGCGGCGTCAGCTTGTGCAGCTCGGGCATGCCGTTGGCCTGCGGGCCCTGCCAGCGCACCACGCAGACCACATCGCGCTCCAGCTCGCCGGACTGAAAGGCGCGCTGCAGGTCCTCCTGCGAGTCGAAGATGCGGGCGGGCGCCTGGATCACATGCCGGTCGTCGGGCACGGCCGAGATCTTGATGACGCTGCGCCCGAGGTTGCCGGTCAGCAGCTTCAGCCCGCCGGTGGGACTGAAGGGATCGGTGGCCGGACGCGCCACCTGCGGGTCGCGGCTGGTGCCGATGTCGTGCCAGCGCAGCGTACCGGCTGAGAGCTGCGGCTCGCGCGTGAACTCGCGGATGCCGCCTTCGCGCACCGTGAGCACGTCCTCGTGCATCAGGCCGGCATCGAGCAGTTCGCGGATCACGTAACCCGGACCGCCCGCGGCCTGGAACTGGTTCACGTCGGCCTGCCCGTTGGGGTAGATGCGGCACAGCAGCGGCACGACCGCCGACAGCGCCTCGAAATCATTCCAGTCGATGCGGATGCCCGCCGAGCGCGCGACGGCGACCCAGTGAATGAGATGGTTGGTCGAGCCGCCCGTGGCCAGTAGCACGACCAGCGCATTGACGATCGCGCGCTCGTCCACCATCCGGCCGATCGGCGCGAACCGCCGCGACTTGAGGTTGCCCAGCACGGTGCGCACCGCCTCGCGCGTGAGCTCGTCGCGCAGTTCCGAGTGCGGATGCACGAAGGCCGCGCCCGGCACGTGCAGGCCCATGGCCTCCATCAGCATCTGGTTGCTGTTGGCCGTGCCGTAGAAGGTGCAGGTGCCCTGCGTGTGGTAGGCCTTCGACTCGGCGTCGAGCAGTTCCTCGCGGCCGACCAGCCCTTGCGCGGCCTGCTCACGCACCTTGGCCTTGGCGCTGTTCGACAAACCGCTGGGCATCGGGCCGCCCGGCACGAACACCATGGGCAGGTGGCCGAAGTGCAGCGCCCCGATCAGCAGCCCCGGCACGATCTTGTCGCAGATGCCGAGCAGCAAGACCGCATCGAACACATCGTGACTCAAGGCCACGGCCGTGCCCATGGCGATCACGTCGCGAGAGAACAGGCTCAGCTCCATGCCGGGCGTGCCCTGCGTCACGCCGTCGCACATGGCCGGCACGCCGCCGGCCACCTGGGCGGTGGCGCCGCGCTGGCGGGCTTCGTCCTTGATCACATCGGGAAAGCGCGCGTACGGCGCGTGCGCCGACAGCATGTCGTTGTAGGCGCTGACGATGCCGATATTGGGCGCGTGCTGAGCCACCACGCGCAGCTTGTCGTTGCCGGGCAACGCCGCGAAGGCATGCGCCACGTTGGCACAACCCATGCGATCCGCGCCGCGATCGCGCGTAGCGGCCGCCTCGACCAGGCGCAGGTAATCGCCGCGGGTGGGACCGCTGCGCTCGCGGATGCGCTCGGTCACTGCCGCGACGGCAGGATGCAGTGTCATGCTGTTCATCCTAGCAAGACATTGGCCATCGGTGGTGGGGCCGAGCTACAGTGGCGGCATGAATGGCCTGCCCAAGCCCCTTCGCGATCCCGCGGCCATGCTGGAGCGCACGCTTCAGGAATGGGGCGGCCACGACGACCTCTGGATCTTCGGCTATGGCTCCCTGATCTGGAGGCCCGACTTCGAATTCGCCGAACGGCGCGCCGGCAAGGTGCATGGCTGGCACCGGGCGCTCAAGATGTGGAGCCGCATCAACCGCGGCACGCCCGAGCGGCCGGGGCTGGTGTTCGGCATGCTGTCGGGCGGTTGCTGCCATGGCGTGGTCTACCGCATTGCCCATGCGGAAGCGCGCCAGGTGCTGGCGAAGCTGTGGGCGCGCGAAATGATCACGGCCGTCTACGACCCGAAGTGGTTGACCTGCCAGACGCCGCACGGACTGGTGACGGCCCTGGCATTCACCCTGTCGCGCAAGAGCCCCAGCCACACCGGCGTGCTGAGTCCTGAGGAATATCGCCGCATCTTCCTGGAAGCCAGTGGCATCTACGGCACCACTTTCGACTACGCGCATCGCACGCTCGAGGAGCTCAGGCGTCACAACATCCACGATCGCGGCCTGGAGAAACTGCTCAAGTCGATCGAACGCTGAGCGCGAGTGGCTCGGCCGCACGCAGGTCATCCAGCGTGTCGATGTCGGTGACGATGCCGGCATCCTCCAGGTCCAGCTCGAAGGTGCGACCGGCCGCGGCTTGCGCGCGCACGACGGCCTGCGCGCCGACGGGTCCCTGCAGCGTCAGCAGCGCCTCGCGGCAGGACGCATCGAAACCCACCGGGTGGCCGCGCTGTCCCTGGTGGCGCGGCAGCACCACGGCATGCGAGGCCAGCGCCGCAGCCACTTGCCGCAGGGAGTCGGGGCGGACCAGGGGCAGGTCGCCGGGCAATACCAGCCAGCCGGCGGCGTCCTGCGTGGCGCGCACGGCCGCCGCGATGGAATCGCCCATGCCGGCGTGGCCGGCGTCCTCCAGATGCCAGGTCAGCCCGCTGGCCCGCACGGCCGCCAGCGTCCATTCCAGCACCGGCTTGCCGGCCAGCGGCGCGCGAAGCTTGGAGCCGCTGCCACCGGAAGCGACGAAGCGCTCGCCACGGCCGGAAGCGAGGACGAGCACCACGGGCGAGTTCTGCAAAGGAGGGGGCATGTCGTGCCGGCATCCTGCTGCAGATGAGAGAATTTGGCAATGAGCACGACCGCTTCCCGCATCGCCGAGCTGCGCAAGAGTTATGAGCGCGCCGAACTCAGCGAAGAGGCCTCGCACGCCCAGCCGCTGGCGCAATTCGAGCAGTGGCTGTCCGAGGCGATCGCCGCCGAGATCCCCGAGCCCAACGCGATGACGCTGGCCACGGTCGCGAGCGACCTGCGGCCCAGCACCCGCGTGGTGCTGATCAAGGGCTACGACGAACGCGGCGTCGTCTGGTACACCAACTATGACAGCCGCAAAGGCCGCGAGCTGGGGGGCAATCCATTCGCAGCCTTGCAGTTCCATTGGGTCGAGCTGGAACGGGTGGTGCGCATCGAAGGCCGCGTCGAAAAAGTCGACTCCAAGGAGAGCGACGCCTATTTCGCCAGCCGGCCGCTCGATTCACGCATCGGCGCCTGGGCCAGTCCGCAGAGCCAGGTGATTGCCAGCCGGACCGTGCTGGTGACCAATGCCGCGAAGTACGGCGCGCAGTTCCTGCTGAATCCGCCACGGCCGCCGCACTGGGGTGGCTTTCGCCTGGTGCCGGACCGATGGGAGTTCTGGCAGGGACGCAAGAGCCGGCTGCACGACCGGCTGCGCTATCACCTGAGCGAGGGCGCCTGGGTGCGCGAGCGCCTCGCGCCCTGACGTTCATGATCTGGGCGTAACATCGGCGCCGCCATGACCGCCCGGCGTCATCTCTGGATCCTCCTGCTCGCGCTGCTGTTGCCGCTGGCCCAAGTGGCGGCCGCGGCGCACGAGGTCTCGCATGTGTCATCGGCACTGGAGACGGGATCGAAGTCGGGACTGCACGGCGGGCACTGCGACCTGTGCGCGCTGGCCGCCCAGGTCGACGGCGGCGCGGCGCCGGCCTCGCCCGCCATGTTCGTAGCTCCCGAGTTGCGACAGCCCGCGCCGGCCCGGCCCCTGGGCATCGAACCTCGCGTCGGCATCAACACCGGCTTCGACAGCCGCGCACCCCCACACACCTTGCTGGCTTGATCCGTTGAACGGCGCGCCCGCTCGCCCCCGAGCGACGCAGGCGCTTTCAGCGCACTCACCACAAGGAGTCGATTTACGTGAACCCTCTCGTTCGAGCCGCGTGCCTGTTGGCGCTCGCGGCCCCCTGCCTTTCGAAAGCAGATACCGCGGCCGACCTGCAAGCCTTGCGCGATGAAGTCAAGGCGATGCGCGGCCAATATGAAGAGCGCATCCGCGCCCTTGAATCGCGCTTGCAGGCTGCGGAAGCGGCCGCCGCGGCGCAAGCTCCGCCGCTGGCAGCACCGCCCGGCGCCGTCACGCAGGCCGCGGCACCCGCGTCGCCGGTTGCATCGTCCCCCGGCGCCGCCGCGTCCGGCACCGGCTTCAACCCCGCGCTGTCGCTGATCCTCTCGGGCCTGTACACGAACACCAGCCAGGACCCGGCCAACTACCGGATCAGCGGCTTCGCGCTGCCGCCGAATGCCGAAATCGGCCCCGGAACGCGCGGGTTCAGCCTTGCGGAATCGGAGCTGGGCCTGTCGGCCAACGTCGATCCCTGGTTCAGCGGCTCGATCAACCTGAGCTTCGCGCCGGACAACAGCGTATCGGTGGAAGAAGCCTTCATCCAAACCACCTCGCTCGGTAACGGGCTGACGCTCAAGGGCGGCCGCTTCCTGTCCTCGGTCGGCTACCTGAATTCCCAGCACTCGCATGTGTGGGACTTCGTCGATGCCCCGCTGGCCTACCAGGCCATGCTGGGCACGCAGTTCGCCAGCGACGGCGTGCAACTGGCCTGGCTGGCGCCCACCGAGCACTACCTGGAACTGCGCGCCGAGCTGGGCAGCGGGCGCAATTTCCCGGGCGACTCGGCAGGCAACGGCGCCGGCATGTCGGCGCTGTCGCTGCACACCGGCGGCGACATCGGCGAGAGCTCGAACTGGCGCGCGGGGCTGTCGGTGCTCGACGCCAAGGCCTCCGGCCAGCGCCTGCTTGGTCCGGATGCGGCCTCGGCCGAGCGCATCGATGCGTTCAGCGGTAGTACACGGGTCTGGGTGGCCGATGCGGTCTGGAAATGGGCGCCGCAAGGCAACGCCACCCGGACCAATTTCAAGCTCCAGGGCGAGTACCTGCGCAGCACGCGCGACGGCACGCTGGTGGCCGGCGCCGACACGCTGGCCAGTGCAGCGCCGTACACCGCGGTGCAATCAGGCTGGTACCTGCAAGGCGTCTATCAGTTCATGCCACGTTGGCGTGTCGGGCTGCGCACCGAGCGGCTGGACCCGGGTTCGCCCGACTACGGGGCCAACGCGGTGTTCTTCACCGCCGACAACTGGCAGCCGCGCCGCAACAGCGCCATGCTGGACTGGAACCCCAGCGAGTTCTCGCGCGTGCGCCTGCAGTACTCGCGCGACCAGGCGCGCCCGGGTGTCACCGACAACCAGTGGTTCCTGCAATACCAGATGAGCCTGGGCGCGCACGGCGCTCACAGCTATTGATTGAGTTATCGAGTTCGCATCATGAAGATCTACCGTTACCTTGTCGCCCTCGTGGCGCTTTGGCTGGCGTCGGCCCTGCCTGCGCAGGCCGCCTTGCGCGTATTCGCCTGCGAGCCCGAATGGGGCGCGCTGGCCCAGGCACTCGGCGGCAACCTGGTCGATGTCTCGATCGCCACCACGGCCTTTCAAGACCCGCACCAGATCCAGGCCAAACCCAGCCTGATTTCACGCATGCGCAGTGCGGACCTGGTGGTCTGCACCGGCGCCGAACTGGAGATCGGCTGGCTGCCGGTGCTGCTACAACAATCGGGCAACGCCAAGGTGCAGCCGGGCCAGCCCGGCTACTTCGAAGCATCGCGCCAGGTGCGCCTGCTGGAAGTGCCCGGCAGCGTCGACCGCTCGCAAGGCGACGTGCATGCTTTCGGCAATCCGCACATCCAGACCGACCCGCGCAACATCGCCGCCGTGGCCACGGCGCTCAGCGTGCGGCTGCAGCAGGTGGACGCGGCCCATGCGGCCGAGTACCAGGCGCGCGGCGCCGACTTCTCGCAGAAGTGGCAACAGGCCATCGTGCGCTGGACGCAGCAGGCCGCCCCGCTGCGCGGCGCGCCCGTGGTCTCGCAGCACAAGGCCTTTGCCTATCTATATGACTGGCTGGGGCTGCGTGAGATCGCCGTGCTCGAACCCAAGCCGGGCGTCGAGCCCAGCGCGGCGCACCTGCAGCAGGTGCTGGCCACGCTCAAGGCCACGCCGGCGCGCATGGTGCTCTACGCCGCCTACCTGGACCCGCGGCCGTCCGAGTGGATCGGCAAGAACGCCGACATTCCGGTGGTGAAGATTCCCTCCACCGTGGGCGGGTCGGAAGGAGCGAAGGACCTTTTCGGCCTGTTCGACGACACCGTGGCGCGGCTGCTGGCCGCTGGCGAGCGCAAATGAACTGGGCCGCACTCGACTGGACCATCCTCGGCCCGGCGCTGACGGCCGGACTGCTGGTGCTCGCCACGCACGTGCCGCTGGGCATGGAGGTGCTGGACCGCGGCATCGTGTTCATCGACCTCGCCATCGCGCAGATCGCGGCGCTGGGCGTGATCGTCGCGCAGGCGATGGGCTTGCCGGAGCACGGCGTGTGGGTGCAGGCGGCCGCGGTGATCGCGGCCCTGCTGGGCGCGATGCTGCTGACCTGGACCGAGCGCCGCGCCGCGCAACAACAGGAAGCGCTGATTGGCGTGCTGTTCGTGCTCGCGTCCTGCGCCGGCATCCTGGTGCTGGCCAACAACCCGCACGGCGGCGAGAACCTGAAGGACCTGCTGGTCGGCCAGATCCTCTGGGTCGACACCACGCAGCTGGCCTGGCTGGCGGGCGCGACGGTGGTGCTGCTGGCGGCGATTCGCGCCGGCATCGCACGCGGGCTGGGGCGCTTCGGCTTCTACGGCGTGTTCGCCATCGCGGTGACAGCCTCGGTGCAGCTGGTGGGCGTGTACCTGGTGTTCTCCAGCCTCATCATTCCGGCGCTGGCCACGCGCGGCATTCGCACCGGCCGCGTGCCGCGCGCCTATGCGATCGGCGCGGCCGGCTATGCGCTGGGGCTGGCGCTGTCCGCCCTGTTCGATCTGCCGTCCGGCGCGATCATGGTGTGCGCGCTGGCCCTGGTTGGCGGCCTGTACGCGCTGGTCCCGCGCAGCGCGGCGCCACGAACCGAAGGCTCACTCCTTCACGAGTGAGGCAAAGGTCTTGCGGAACTTCTCCACCTTGGGCGAAGCCACGGCCAGGCAGTAGCCCTGGTAAGGGTTCTTCTCGAAGAAGTCCTGGTGGTAGGCCTCGGCCGGCCAGTAGTTCTGAAGTGGCAACACCTCTGTGACGATCGGCTGGCCGAACAGCTTGTCCTGGCTTATCTCGCGGATCATGTCCTCGGCCACCTGCTTCTGCTCGGGCGTCGTGTAGTAGATGCCGCTGCGGTACTGGGTGCCGGTGTCGTTGCCCTGGCGGTTGAGCTGGGTCGGGTCGTGGACCAGGAAGAAGACCTCGAGGATCTGCTGCGTGCTGATCTGCGCGGGATCGTAGGTCAGCTTCACGACCTCGGCGTGGCCGGTGTTGCCGGTGCATACCTGCTCGTAGCTCGGTTGCGACGTTTGGCCGTTGCTGTAGCCCGATTCCACGTCGGCCACACCGCGTACCTTCACGTAGACGGCCTCGGTGCACCAGAAGCAGCCACCGGCCAGCACGATGGTTTGCAGTTCGCTCATGGGAACTCCCCGGGTTGAATCCTAAAACTGTAGCCCTAGGCGCATGCATCCGCTTTACCGCGGATTTACGGGCCGCTCGGGCTTGACTTCATTGACGGTGCAGCAACCCAAAGCTACATTACTAACCGGTCAGTCATTAAAATACGCCCATGGCCCTCTCCAAATTCATCGGCGCGCGCGCCGAGGACACGCAAGCCAAGCGCGAGCGGCGAAAGGAAGCGCGCCCGGGGGAATTGCTGGACGCTGCACTGGACCTGTTTGTCGAAAAAGGTTTCGCCGCCACGCGCTCCGAAGAAGTGGCCGCTCGCGCCGGGGTTTCCAAGGGCACCCTGTTCCTCTATTTCCCGAGCAAGGAAGAGCTTTTCAAGGCCGTGGTGCGCGAGAACATCTCCGGTCGCTTCCAGGAGTGGAATCAGGAGTTCGAGAACTTCGACGGCACGTCCGCCGAGATGGTGGCCTACTGCATGCGGGTGTGGTGGGAGCGCGTGGGCGCCACCAAGGCGTCGGGCATCACCAAGCTCATGATCAGCGAGGCGCGTAATTTCCCCGAGCTCGCGGCCTTCTACCAGCAGGAAGTGATCCGGCCGGGCCAGGACCTGCTGCGGCGCATCCTGAAGCGCGGTGTGGACCGCGGTGAGTTCCAGATTCAGGACGTCGAATACGCCGCTCACTGCATCACCGCGTCCATGGTGTTCCTGATCATGGGCAAGCATTCGCTGGGCGCTTGCGTGCCCGAAGGACATCCGCTGGACCCCGAGCGCTACCTCGCGTGCCATACGGATACATTGCTGCACGGCCTGTGCACACGGCCGCAGGAAAAGAACACGGGACGGAACAGAAAATGACAAGAAAGCACTATCTCTGGCTGGCTGCCGGGCTGGCCGTGCTCGCCCTTGCCCTGGGCGTGGGGCGCGCACTCTCGGCGCGCAAGGCGCAGCAGCAGGCCGTGGCGCAGACATCGACCCAGGTGCAGCCCGTGGTAGAACTCGCGGCCAGCGACGTGTTCAAGGCCGCCACCCGTGAGCTCACGCAAGGCCTGCCGATTTCCGGATCGCTCAAGGCGGTGAACTCCGCCATCGTCAAGGCCCGGGTGGCGGGCGAGTTGCAGGGCTTGTCGGTGCGTGAGGGCGATGCGGTCAAGGCCGGCCAGGTGGTCGCGCGCATCGAGGACGTCGAATTCGTGGCACGCATGAAGCAGGCCCAGCAGCAGGCCGATTCGGCCCAGGCGCAGATCGACATCGCCCAGCGCCAGTGGGACAACAACAAGGCCCTGGTGGACCAGGGCTTCATCTCCAAGACCGCCCTGGACACCTCGCTGAACAATCTGGCCGCCGCCAAGGCCAACCACCAGGCGGCACTGGCCGCAGTGGAGATGGCGCGCAAGATGCTGGACGACACCGTGCTGAAGGCGCCGATCTCCGGCGTGGTGGCGCTGCGTGCCGCGCAACCGGGTGAGCGCGTGGCCATCGACACCAAGGTGCTGGAAATCGTCGACCTGAGCCGGCTCGAACTGGAAGCCACGCTCAGCGCCGCCGACTCCGTGGGCGTGCGGGTCGGCCAGCAGGCGCTGCTGCAGATCGAAGGCAGCAGCAAGCCGGTGACGGCCAAGGTCGTGCGCATCAACCCCAGCGCGCAAACCGGCAGCCGCAGCGTGCTGGCCTACCTGGCGATCGACAATCCTGCCGGGCTGCGCCAGGGCCTGTTCGCCCAGGGCGTGCTCGGCACCGGACAGGTTTCAGCACTGGCCGTGCCCGTGTCCGCGGTGCGCACGGACAAGCCCGCGCCCTATGTGCAGGTGGTCGAAAAAGACCAGGTGGTGCACAAGCCGGTCGAGGCCGGCGTGCGCGGCGACTCGGGCCAGGAGCTCATGGTGGCGGTCAAGGGCCTGGCGCCCGGCGCGCTGGTCATGCACGGCAGCGTGGGGCCCCTGCGCGAAGGCACGGCCGTGAAATTCACGGCGCCGCCGGCACCGGCCCCCGCACCCGCCGCAGCGGCGACGGCATCCGCCGGCAAGCCCAGCCCCTGAGCTGACGTTTTCGGATACACAACATGTGGTTCACCCGCGTCAGCCTGAAGAACCCGGTGTTCGCGACCATGGTGATGTTCGCCATCGTCGTGCTCGGACTGTTCTCGTATCAACGCCTGAAAGTCGACCAGTTCCCCAACATCGACTTTCCGGTCGTGGTCATCATGGCCGAATACCCCGGCGCCTCGCCCGAGATCGTCGAGAGCGAAGTCACCAAGAAGATCGAGGAAGGCGTCAACTCGATCGCCGGCATCAACGCCCTCACCTCGCGCAGCTACGAAGGCCAGTCGGTCGTCATCCTCGAGTTCCAGCTGTATGTCGACGGCCGCAAGGCGGCCGAGGACGTGCGCGAAAAGGTCGCCTCCGTCCGCCCGCTGTTGCGCGATGAGGTGAAAGAGCCGCGCGTACTGCGCTTCGACCCGGCCGCGCGCGCGATCTGGTCGGTGGCCGTGCTGCCCGACGCGACCAAGGGCCGGGCCATGAACTCGGTGGAGCTGACGAACTGGGCCGACCAGGTGCTGAAGAAGCGCCTGGAAAACGTGCGCGGCGTCGGCTCCGTGACGCTGGTGGGCGGCAGCAAGCGCGAGATCAACATCTACCTCAACCCGGCCGCCATGGAGGCGCTGGGCGTCACGGCCGACCAGGTCGCCACGGCCGTGCGCAACGAGAACCAGGACCTGCCGTTGGGCGCGGTCCGCTCGCTGTCGCAGGACCGGGTGGTGCAGGTCGATGCGCGCATGCAGCGGCCGGAGGACTTCGGCAAGATCATCATCGCGCGCAAGAACAACACGCCGATCCGCGTGGACCAGGTCGCGCGCGTTGCCGACGGCGCCCAGGAAGTCGAGAACCTGGCGCTCTACAACGGCGAGCGCACCCTGCTGCTGGCGATCCAGAAGGCGCAGGACGAGAACACCATCGAGGTGGTCGATGGGCTGAAGAAGACCATCGAGGAGATCAACGCCCAGCTGCCGCCGGGCGTGCGGCTGGCCGAGATCATGGACGGCTCGCGTCCGATCCGCGTGTCGGTCGAGAACGTGCGGCGCACGCTGATCGAAGGCGCGCTGCTGACGGTGCTGATCGTGTTCCTGTTCCTGAACTCGTGGCGCTCCACCGTCATCACGGGCTTGACCTTGCCGATCGCGCTGATCGGCACCTTCCTGTTCATGTACGCCTTCGGCTTTTCCATCAACATGGTCACGCTGATGGCGCTGTCGCTGTGCGTGGGCCTGCTGATCGACGATGCGATCGTGGTGCGCGAGAACATCGTGCGCCATGTGCAGATGGGCAAGGGACCGTTCCAGGCGTCCCTGGACGGCACGCAGGAGATCGGCCTGGCGGTGCTCGCCACCACCTTCTC
>Ga0207853_1000303_pt1 | contig 11307 bp, 10 predicted proteins | sample LuqExpMetagenom6_FD_187764 | JGI IMG/M metagenome (GOLD analysis project Ga0207853, IMG submission 187764) | Tropical forest soil microbial communities from Luquillo Experimental Forest, Puerto Rico - Sample 6 (SPAdes) | ecosystem: Environmental > Terrestrial > Soil > Tropical forest ...
ACAAACAAAAGGCTCGCGCCGCAAAGATGATGCGCGCGTAGGCGCGTGACGATATTGACGGTCATCGAATTCCCCCTGCTTTTTGCGTCCGCTTCTCGCGACTTTTTTCCGGCGCCTGCACCACGCCGCCCGTCGATCAAGAACGATCAAAACCCCATACCACGGCGAAATGTTACCGCGAACATCAGCACGATGTTACCGGGAACATTATTGCGCTGTGTTCCTCAAAGAACACACAACGCGAGCGCAGCATTTACGCTGCGGCGCACACAAATCGGTGGCCGGGCTCTGCAAAAAAAGCGCGACGTGGCTGGGCTGCGCCGGTCTGGCGCTTAAACAGAATTGGCCGCAATCATCGGCCAATGAACGACCTGCACGGAAGGATCACCATGCGCATCCTGGCACTGGCGTTGGCCGCGGCCCTCGCATTTCCGTTGTCTTCCGCTTCCGCCCAGATGCTGCCCAATGTGTATCTGGTGTTCGAGCCGTTCCAAGCCAGTGGCATCTACAAGATCGGCGAACGGGCCGGCTGGAAGATCCGCACCATCCTGGGTGCGGGCTATACCCGCTACAGCTACGAATTGAAGGAAAACAACTTCAAGCTTCTGAAATCGGGTGAGGTGGACCTGTCATCCGGGGAAGCCACCATCGAGACGCAGCTGGACCATCCCGGGATGTTGTATCTGCGGCTGAGCTTCATCGGTGCGCCGGAGCCGGCGGGCCCGGTCACGCCGCAGGAGCTGGACAGGATGACGGTGGGTGCGGCGGTGGCGCCGGAGCAGATCAAGCCGGCCGCCGGAAAGCCTGCGGATTTCGACGCCTTCTGGGCGGGCAAGCTCGCGGCGCTGAAACAGGTGCCGATCAATCCCAGGTTGGAGCCCGCCATCACCGACCGCCAGGGCGTGGCGCTTTCCACCGTCACACTCGACAGCTTGAATTCCCAGGTGCACGGCTATCTCGCCGTCCCCGCGGGCGGCGGCAAGCATCCGGCGTTGGTGATCTATCAATATGCCGGCGTTTATGCCTTGCAAAAGAATACTGTCACCGATCGCGCGGCGGAGGGTTGGCTTGCCTTCAACGTGGATTCTCACGACATGCCGCCCGACCAGGCCACCGCGCCGCGCGACTATGCCAGCATCGGCAATGGCAGCCGCGAAGCCTCTTACTTCCTGAACATGTATCTGCGCGATACCAGGGCGCTGGACTATATCCAGAGCCGGCCCGACTGGGACGGCAAGACCATCGTGATCATGGGCATGTCGATGGGCGGGCAGCAAAGCTTTGCCACTGCGGGCCTCAATCCCGATCGCGTCACCGCGATGATCGTCAACGTCCCGGCGGGCGCGGACTTCAGCGCCGACCTGCATGGCAGCAAGCGCGGCTATCCCAACTGGAGCGTGGATTATCCTGGGATCGTGGAAACTGCCCGCTATTTCGACGCGATGAATTTCGCGCCTGCCATCAGAGCCAAAAGTTCGGTTGCCTTCGGCTTCATCGACACCACCTCACCGCCTTATGGCATCCTTGCGGCCTTCAACCAGATCAAGGGCCCCAAGGAAGCGGTGCCGATGCCCGACTCCGATCACAACCACATCACGCCGCAACAGGAAGGCGCCTTTTTCAAGCGTTCGAAGGAAGTACTGGATTCCCTGCGGACGACCGGCGACTTCACGCCAGACACGCGCTGGGCCTCGCATTGAAGCATCGCTTCAGATGGAAATCCGGTCCAGCTTGAGCAGGCCTGTGGAATCCCCCAGCCTGTCGGTCGGCACACCCAGCTTGTCCAACAGGGTGAGGTGCATGTTGCTGAGCGGCGTCAGATCGCCGGGATAGCGGATGTACCGCCCGGAATTGAGATTGCCCGCCGCCCCGCCCGCCAGCATCACCGGCAGGTCGCGCTGGCTGTGCACCGACGGATCGGACAAGGTCGAGCCGAAGAACAGGATGGAATTGTCCAGCATCGAGCCGCCGGCTTCCTTCACCCCATCCATCTTGTCCAGATAATAGGCGAACAGTTCGGACTGGTTGATGTTGATCTTGTGCAGGGCGTCCAGCTTTTCCTGCTCGTAATTGTGGTGCGACGCCTCATGGTGCTGCATCGAAATGCCCAGATGCGGGAAGGTCATCAAGGTCGCTTCGCGCGCCGTCATGAAGGTGATGACGCGGGTCAGGTCGGCCTGATAGGCCAGCACCTGCAGGTCAAACATCACCTTCATATAGTCCGGCCAATTGTCGGGCACCCCGGCTGGGCGGTCGGCCTGGGGCAGATCGCTCACCCTGGTCTTCTCCGCGATCTGAATCCGGCGTTCCACGTCACGGATGGAATCCAGATACTGGTCCAGCTTGATGCGGTCCTGCGGCCCCAGCCTGGATTTGAGCGCCGTGATACGCGTGGTCACCATGTCCAGGGTGCTGCGGTCCATGGCGTTGCGGGCTGCGATGGCCTCAGGATCGATCTTGCCGCCGTCACCGAACAGCCGCTCGAAGATCATGCGCGGATTGAGCTCAAAGGGCAGCCTTGTATGGGCATCCTTGTAGACCGGCGTGCCGTTGGCGGCGCTGGCTTGCTCGCAGGCGATTTCGAGCGAGGCGAATTGGGTTTCCTTGCCCAGATGCGCCGCCGCCACCTGGTCCACCGACACCCCCACATCGATGCGGTCGCGGTGCATCTCCATGCCGGTGAGCCAGGAGGCGATGGCACGGTCGTGGAAATCCGGCTTGCTGCGGTCAGGATCGGCCGACAGGCCGCCCAGGAAAAGCAGCTTCTTCTTGTGGCGCTCCAGCGGTGCGGTACCCGTCGCCAGCGCGAAACTGTCGCCTTCGCCCGACGGCCGCCAGCGGTCGGTGGCGCCGCCGAAATAATAGATGATGCCCAGGCGCCGCACCGGGGCCGCCGCGGTCAGCCGTTCTGCGCAAAGCGCCGGATGCATGGCATCCAGGAACGGCAGCGCCAGCGACACGCTGGCGCCCTTGAGCAGGGCGCGGCGCGAAACATGCTTCTTGGCGACATACATCATGACGTGCCGCGTTATAGCAGATAACCGGCCAAGCCGGTTAATTGCTGGCCACGCTGTTTCCTTTCCCGGTCAGTTTCTTGAAGGCGTCGCTGGTCTGGGTTTCCCGCACAATCTCGGTTCCCTTGCGATCCATATTGCCGGCAGCCTCCTTGGCGCGGGCATAGCGGAAGCGCTCCTGGGCATCGGCCAGATCCTGCGCAGTCTCGCCGTGATCGTTCCTGGCATCCAGCGCTACGCCCTGGGCCGCCAGGAACGGCACCACATAATTGGCGCCGGAGATGGCGGCGATGTGCAGGACGGTCTCATTGTTGCGGATTTCGGCGATGGACTTGACCGGATCAGGAATCTTGTCGGAGGGGTTGAACAGCATCTTCACCTGCGCGCCATGCGCGGCCATCGCCTGCACCACCGGCAGATCGTTGGACATCACGGCGATGGAGAATGGCGAATGTCCATCCTTGCGCAACTGATTGGCATTGGCGCCATGCGCCGCCATCAGCTCGACCAGCCTGGCGCTGCCGGCCTTGCCCGCCAGGTGATAGGGCGTGGAGCCGGGAGGCGCCGGATTGATCTTCACCGCGCCCAGAGGACCGGGCGTGGTCTGGCGGGTGGCGGCATTGGGATCGGCGCCCTGATCCAGCAGGCGTTTGGCCATGGCCAGCCCTTCCGCTTCGTTCGCGGGTGGCTTGGGTGGCGGCGCATTGGGATTGTTGCGCTTGTCGCCTTCGAAACCGATGATCACCTCGCCGCGGCGGTTGAAATTCAGCAGGCTCAGCGCCACACCATGCAGCGGGGTGTAGCCGGCGCGGTCGGAGACGGCGGGCTTGGCGCCCCTGTCCAGCAGAAGTCCGGCCATCTTGTAATCGGCGGCAAACCGGAGGCCCCCAAAGGTGCCGCGCTGGTTGCGATCCTGCGTCTCGCTGTTGGGCACGAAGCGATAAAGGCTGGCAAGAAGTGCCGTGGTACCGTCAGCCGCAGCCTGGTTCACATCCGCGCCTGCGTCCAGCAGCAGCTTCGCGGATTCGGCATCGCCTTCCTGCGCGGCGAAGATCAGCGCCGTCAGCCCACCCGAAGCGCCCTCATATTCGCTGTCATAGTTCCAGGGAATACCGGTGTTGCCGATGGTGCTGACCACAGGTGTGTAGTTGGTGGTCGTGGTTTTCCAGCTTTTGGTGACCGCGCGAACGTCCGCGCCATGATCCAGAAGCTGGCGCAGGATGGCGGGATGACCAATTCCCCACATCAGAGCCGTCTGCTGGAAGCGGTTTTCACGGGCATTGACGTCGACTTTGCGCGCCAACAACTGGCCGACAATGTCGGCTGAGCCGACGCGCACCGCGCTCATCAGCGGTGTTTCGCCGTCAGGCCGCGTCAGGTTGGGATCCGCCCCGGCCGTCAGCAATTTCTGCACGCAGTCACCGAGCCCGCCATTGATCGCCAGCATCAACGGCGTGATGCCATTGGCGTCAGTAAGATTGGGATTGGCACGCGCTTTGAGCAGCCGCGCCAGGACGCTGCTATTGTTGCGCAGTACGGCCCAATGCAAAGCCGTGGCGCCGGTGTCGTCGCGGGCGTTGACGTCCGCATGCGCGGCGAGAAGCTGAGCTACCTGCCCGTCTAATCCATCGCGGGCCGCCGCAATAAGCCGGTCACCAGCGGGTGAAGCCTGAAGCGCCGCAACTGGCATCGCTGCCAACAGGCTGGTCGCTAGCAGGAGGACGCGCAGGCGTTTCATGCCGGGTCCTTCGCCGCCTGTTTCATGCGGAACTGGGTCGAATCGATGATCCCCAGCACGATGTCCTGGAATTTCCAGGCCGGACCCGTCTTGCGCACAATGGCGCGCACCTGGGGCATGTCTTGCGCTTCCACCGGCCGACCCAGGGCATAGGTCATCAGCCGCGTGGTGGCGGCGGTGACGAAAATCTCCGGCCGCGCGGCCAAAGCCTTTTTCAAACCGTCAGGACCGCTGATGGAAACACCGCCGGCGGTCACGGCGCTAGCATCGATCTTGCCGCCCTCATCCTTGTCGCGCCAACGCCCGATCACGTCGAAATTCTCCAGGCTGAAGCCCAGAGGATCCATGCGCGAATGACAGGTGGCGCAAAGCGGCTGGGCGCGGTGACGCTCGATCTGCTCGCGCGTGGTCAGCACCCGCCCGTTCTTGTCGGGCGCCACATTCAGCGGCGGCACGCCCGCGGGCGGCGGATTGGGCGGAGAATCCAGCAGGTTGGTAAGGACCCATTTGCCGCGCAGGATGGGTGAGGTCTTGTTGGCATGCGAGGTCAGCATCAGCACCGAACCCATGCCGGTGATGCCGCCGCGGGGGGAATTGTCCGCCAGTTGCACCTTGCGGAAGGCAGGCCCAGTCACCCCCGGCACGCCATATAGCTCCGCCAGCCGGTCGTTCAGATAGGTGTAATCGGCATCGACGATGTCGGTGATGCTGCGGTTCTCGCGCAGGATGGAACGCAGAAACAGCCTGGTTTCGGTGCGGAACGCATCGCGCATCGCCGCATCGAATTCCGGATAGGTCTTGGCATCGGGCAGCGCAGTCTCGGCTTCGTCCAGCGCCAGCCACTGATTGGCGAAATTGTCCATCAGGGCATCGGCCTTGGCGTCGGCCAGCATGCGGCGGGCTTCGCGATCCAGCACCTTGGGGTCATGCAACTGGTTGCTGGCGGCAAGCTTCAACAGGCGCTCGTCAGGAATCGAGCTCCACAGGAAGAAGGAGAGCCGCGACGCCAGTTCGAAATCATGGACGCGATAGACCTGGCCGGGCTTGCTGCTTTTCGGGTCGAACTCCAGCCGGAACAGGAAATCCGGTGACACCAATATGTCGCGCATGGCGACCGAAATCGCGCCGGCAAAGCTGCGGGAAGCACGCGCCTTGGCGAAAGAGGCCTGATAGGATGCGGCTTCCGCCCCTGTCACATCCCGCCGCCAAGCCCGGCGCAGCAGGGACGTCAGAATGCGTTGCGCGCAGGGCTTTTCCTGCGCAATCGCTTGCGGCCGGCAGGTCAGGATGGCGCGGCGGCTTTCGGTTTCCGCCGCCGGCCCCGGATTGTAGGGCCCGGTCACTTCGGCGCGCGCCAAGGTCGGCGGCCCCGCCTCGATGCTCACCGCCTCACCGGCAGTCGGCCCCGCAATCTCGAATTCCTTCAGCTTTTTGCCGTCCAGCAGGAACATCAGGGTGGGCCGGACCGAAGACCCTTTTGCGTCCACCGGACCACCCAATCCTGCACCGCCGGCACCGTCCAGATTGGGGACGGGGCCTTCCTGCGCGGCATGGCGGTCCGGGAACGTCACGATGAAGGTGTGATCGCCGGCCTTGACGGGCACGCGCATATGAAAGAAGCGCACGCCTTCGGTCGGCGTCAGATCGACGTCGTTGAGGAAGGCCCGCAGTTCATATTCGCCGTCGCGGGGAAAATACATTCGTGCCCGCACGCCGCCACGGGTTTCGAACGGCATGCCTTCGCCCTGCCATACGGCCTGGCTTTTGGTGACGGGAAACCGCTCGGTCACCACCGATGTGTCACCCTCGCCCAACGCCAGGTCGGAAACACGCCGCGCCACCTTCAGATAGGTTTCCAGGAGCAGCGGCGACATGGAAAGCGCATCGCCGATATTGTCGAAGCCCGCCGCAACCGTGTCCTGCGGAAGCTCGTCGGTATAGGGAAAATCCAGATGCAGCAGGTCGCGCACCGCATTGGCATATTCACTGCGGTTCAGGCGGCGGATGACGGTGCGTCCCGCATAAGGCGATGCCTTGGCGGCAGCATCCAGATCATGGATCAACCCTGCCACCATCGTCTGGGCCAATGCCGGATCGGGCCGCCGCGTGACGGTATGCGGCGGCATCTCACCTGCGCCAAGGCGTTTGATCACTTTCTCCCAGATACCGGCATGGTCCGACACCGGATCTGCCGCCATGCCCTCCAGCACCAATCCGCCGGTCTTGGCGCGCGCATTGTGGCAAGCGACGCAATATTGCTGAACGAACTCCACCCGCCCGGCTGGAGTTTGCACCTTCGAAGAAATGTCCGGACCAGTCTTTGCTGCCGGCGGCGAGAGCGTAACCGGAATTGGCGCGGACTGGGTTGCAGCAAACACCGCCACCGCAGGGATACATAATAGAAGTGCGGCGGTCCCCAACCGGGTCGCAGCCGTCCTCGCCATGAATTTCCTGAAGTAGGCCAAGCGTCTGTCCCGCTTTCCGCCGCTTGTCTTTAGGCGCAGGGTGTCTCAATTTCAATCTTGAACTGTTCAGAATGTGGCATGACGGAATTTCGCGCCTGCGAGATCGCGCACGCTTTAACTCTGATTTCCGCTCTTTAATCTCGGGGAACCCGCATGGACAGACGGTCAGCTCTGGTTCTTGGCACGGCCTTGCTGGTGTCATCGCAGACGCAAGCACAGGAGACTTTGCCGCTGCTCGCCACCGACAGCATGGCGGATTCAAATGAAGTCTTGCCCTTATGGCCGACGAATGCCCCCGACGATCTGGGCGCTGCGCGCAAACTGGCCATTACGGAGCGCTCCAAAGATCCGGCGCGCTATCACGATCGCGCCGCGACGGGAATATCCTCACCCGACCTCACCATCTATCGGCCCGCCAAACCGGATGGCTCGGCGCTGCTTCTCATGCCTGGCGGCGGTTACGACCATGTCACCACCGACAAGGAAGGCGCCGACGTGGCGCGCGAATTTGCCAGATCCGGCATCACCAGTTTCGTCTTGCGCTACCGTCTGCCGCCGGAAGGCTGGCGCAACAGCCAGGATGCCCCCTTGCAGGATGCACAGCGCGCCATGCGCCTGATCCGCGCCCGCGCGGCGCGGTACAGCGTTGACCCCGCGCGCCTAGGAGTGATGGGCTTTTCCGCCGGCGGACATCTTGCCGCCACCATGGCGACGCGCGGTCCGGATGTGAAAGCCTATGACGCGGTGGATGAAGCGGACGCGCTGGATTGCCGGCCCAATTTCGCAGGCCTGATCTATGCCGGGGTGATGATGGGCGGCCGCAATATCGAGCCCAATCCCACACCGGAACAGATCGCAGCCCGCGCGCCCCTGCACCATGTTTCCGGCGCGGTGCCGCCCAGTTTCCTGTGCCAGAATATCGACGATCCCCAGGTGCCGGTGGCCAATCTGATCCTTTTCTTCGAAGCCCTGCGCAAGGCCAGCGTCCCTTGCGAACTGCACCTGTTCGAGAAGGGAGGCCATGGTTTTGGCATCCGCGGAGCGCTTGGCACGCCGACGGCTATTTGGCCACGGCTGTTTGTGGCCTGGGGTGCATCCCACGGATTTTTCCGCACGCCGGCACTGAACTAAGCCGCGGCTCTATCGCCGCGGTTTGGCGGCAATATATTGCCGCGCCTGCGCGATCAATTGCGCTTCATCCGGCGTCAGCCGGTCGGAACCCTGTGCCTCGGTGAGCTTCAGATTGGCCGAAGTGGTGTAACCCCGATCCGCGAGACTGCGGGCCTGCCGCACCAGTTCGCGGACACGATTGCGCACATCGCCGATCGCAGTGCGCGCCGCTTGAGCCGCACGCGTGTCAGGCAGTGCGCATGTGCCCGTTTCACGTTGCTCGCTCCCTGCGTCTAGTCCTAGCAGGAGAATTTTGATGGTCATCCGTCGGCGATCCACCACCACCAATTCGAACCGGCGGTCGCTGAATTCCTCGGTCAGCGCCACCAGGGCGTCTTGTGTGTTGCGCACAATGGGAAAGCGGGTGGACCCGCTGGAAGGGGGCGCCACCAGATCGCTGCCATCCACCTGCCATACCCCGCCATGGCCGGGGAATTGGCAAGCCCAGACTTCCGCGGCCCAGGCAGGAGCCGCGGGCAACGTAAGCAGCATCAGAACGAATAGGAGCTTTGTCATTTCAGAAACACCACTGCCAAGCCTAGCTTGGCTTCCGGCTGCATACCACCGTCCACAATAGCGGCAGGAATCACACATCGAAAAATAAACACCTTTCAATCCCTTAGACAGACGCTCGCTTAAAATGCCAACGCCGGTACCAACAGGTAGGCCTATCAGCCCATCGAGGGTATCGATCGATGAATATATGTTGCCCTTTGAGATGAATGAAAACCTCTGGAGCTGATCCGATGGCGAGCAAAAGCAAGAAAAACTCGAAGTTGCCGGCCGGCGCGGGCATCCTGGCACAGCGGTTTCCGGAGATATGGGAAAGCTATGCCACGCTCGGCCAGCGTTGCGCCGAAGCTGGCCCGTTGGATGCCCGGACGCGCCATCTCGTCAAAATCGCCCTGGCGGCCGGCGCAGGCTCGGAAGGGGCTGTTCACTCCCATGTTCGCAGAGGACTTGCCGAGGGACTGACAAAGGAGGAAATCCGCCACATTGCCCTACTGGCAATTACCACCCTGGGCTTTCCCGGGGCCGTGCGGACCATGACCTGGATAGACGATATCCTGGAGCGTCCGCGAAATCGCCGCTAGGCGACCGCGCACCGTCAAAAAGCGATTTTTTCCATATTTTGATCGAGATCAAGGAATAGCTGGCTACTCCCGGCCCTCATCAATCAGAAGGCGGGCACATCCCATGGGTGACGCGTTTCTCAGCTGGCAAGAGACATATGCGGTCGGTCATCTTGGACTCGATCTGGAACACAAGCGCCTGGTCGAGATCATCAATGAAATTTCGGGCGTTCGCGCGGGCGTCAATGCATTTCAGCAACTGCTCAGCCTCTCAAACGCCTTTTATTTTGCGTCTGTAGAGCACTTTCGTCACGAAAATTCCGTGATGCGCGAACTCATTGAAGGTGCCTACCTGCTCGAAGGCGACAGCACGCAACACATCGCGACAAGCGAAGCCGCGATAAACGATCACTGCGCCGAGCACGCACGGGCGCTCATCCAATTGGAGCACATGCTACAAGCCTACTCCGTCGCGCAGGACAGGAGCGGCCCCCTATTGGCGTCCGAACTGAGGATCTGGTTCCTCGATCATGCCATCAATCACGATGCGCATTTGAAAGAGGTGTTTCGGAGACGAAACACGGGTTAACTGGCGGCCAGCCAGGCTTGGGCAAGCGCCTGCTCCGCCCGGCTGTTGATGTTGAAGAACATGTCGCCGCCGGGCCCTGGACCTTCGTCGAATACGGTGGCCACCGCGCCGATCCGGTCTTGAGCCGCCATCAGGGACCGTATGCCGGTTGTGTAATCCTCCTGAAGCCGGCCGAGCACGGAAATTCTCCAGAGCGCGAAGACGGGATGGCGCGTTCCGCATGTGCTGGCAAAGCTGCAACCAGAGGCGGGCGTCAGTTTCGCCGCCAGCCTCGCCACGAGATCTGCCGGAAAAAAGGGCGTGTCGCAGGAGAAGGTCGCAACGGCCGAAAAGCCCGCGGTTTCGGCCCATTGCATGGCAGAAACGACACCGGTCAGAGGCCCTTCGCTCGCCATCGCATCGGGGATGAGCGGCAGCCCCAGCCCGTAATCCCGACCGCTTATCGCCAAGATACCTACCTGCGGTTTGGCTCGGGCGACCACATGTTCAATCAGCTGGCGGTTGTCCAGCTGCGCGATCGCCTTGTCGCATCCGAACCGGCGAGACCGTCCGCCAGCCAGCACCACCCCCAAAATATCGCGAGCGGTCAGTGTGTCTGCGCCCATCGCAACATCTCGCTCAAACAGGCGGCAGCGGGGACTTCGGCATCCTGAATGTGACCGATCAGCTTAACCCAGGCTTCGTCATCGGCGCGGCGGGTGAAGGAGTCTACCGCCTGCAACGCGGCCGCGCCGGCGTCGGTCTTTTGGTCGAAGGCGAGCTTATCCAGCCTGGCGGCCATCGCTATATCGCCCGCTTCCATCATCAGGCGGCGGATCTCCAGCGGATCCTGCAATTGCTGCAGTATTTCACCCAGAGTGGTCATGCCGGCGCCCCGCCTTTCATGTCCACGCCTTCGATCTTCGCCCCATCAACCAGACGGGCAATGAACAGCGCCGCATCATGACGCCATTGCCGCTCTGTCAGGTAAGCGGCAATCCTGTCTTGCACGTAGGAAAATGGAAGCGGCTTGCCGGCAATACGGGCGTCCAGGCGGATGATATGGCCGAGGGCATGTACCCAAAGCCGCCATCGCTGACCGATGCCACCAAACGCTACACGCCGGGAGAGCTGTTCTGGATTCTCAAGAACGGCATCAAGATGACCGGAATGCCATCCTGGGGCGACCATTCGGACGAGGATCTCTGGAACGCCGTCGCATTCCTGGAAAAGCTTCCCGGAATGAGCCCGGGCGAATACCAGAAATTGAAGTCAGCGG
>Ga0207853_1000304_pt1 | contig 11289 bp, 3 predicted proteins | sample LuqExpMetagenom6_FD_187764 | JGI IMG/M metagenome (GOLD analysis project Ga0207853, IMG submission 187764) | Tropical forest soil microbial communities from Luquillo Experimental Forest, Puerto Rico - Sample 6 (SPAdes) | ecosystem: Environmental > Terrestrial > Soil > Tropical forest ...
CGGCGGCGACGCCAGCGCGCGCAGGCGCAAGGACGGTGGCGGGCGGGCCGTAGGCAGCGATTGCGCCATCGCGCAGCACCAGCACGCGATCGGCGAGCTGGATCGCGGGCAGGCGGTGCGTGATCAGCACCAGGGTGCGCCCCCGGCGCCGCAGCTCCCTGATGGCTTCGTTCAGCGCGAGTTCGCCGGCGTCATCGAGATTGGAATTGGGCTCGTCCAGCACCAGCAGCGCGGGCTCGCCATAGAGCGCACGGGCCAGCGCCAGCCGCTGGCGCTGACCGCCGGACAGCACGCCGCCGGCATCGCCGATGGGCGTGTCATAACCCTTGGGCAACCGCAGGATGGCCTCGTGCAGGCCGGTGGCGCGGGCGGCCGCGATCACCTGGGCCGGATCGGGCTTGCCCATGCGCGCGATGTTGTCGGCGATGGTGCCGTCGAACAGCTCGACGTCCTGCGGTAGGTAGCCGATGTGCGGGCCGAGCGCTTCGCGCGTCCAGCTCGACAGCGGCCGGCCATCCAGCCGCACCTCGCCCTCGGTGTTGGGCCAGATGCCCAGCAGGCAGCGCGCCAGTGTGGACTTGCCCGAGCCGGACGGCCCGAGCACCACCACGGTCTGCCCAGCCTCGATCTGCAGATCCAGCCCCTTGAGGATCGGCTGCGCGCGACCGGGCGCGCTGGCGACCAGGCCGCGCAGCTGCAGCGCACCCGCAGGACGTGGCGGCGGCTCGCGCGTGATCGGCTCGGGGAAGGCATCGAGCAACGCACGCAGCCGCAGGTAGGCCGCGTGCGCGGCGACGAAGGTGCGCCAGTTGCTCACCATCATGTCGATCGGCGCCAGTGCGCGCGCCATCAGCACGTTGGCGGCGATCATCGCGCCGGGTGAAAGCTGGCCGTCGATCACCAGCAGCGCGCCGGCCGCCAGCGTCAGCGACTGCTGGGTGTAGCGCACGAACTTGCTCAGGGCGCTCACACGGTGCGTGATGTCCTGCGAGGTGACGTGGCGCGCCAATGCGAGCCGCTGGCGCTGCTGCCAGCGCGCCCGCAGCGCCGGCAGCATGCCCATGGCCTCCAGCGTCTCGGCATGGCGCAGCTTGCCCTGCAGGTACAGGTTGACTTCCGAGCTGGCTCGCGAGGCTTCCAGCGAGGGCGCGACCGTGCGCTGGTGGCCGATCCAGGCCAGCAGCACCTGCAAGGCCGCGAAGCCCAGCGCCGCCCAGCCCAGCATCGGGTGCAGGAAGAAGTTCACCGCGAGGTAGATCGGCACCCAGGGCGCATCGAAGAAAGCAAAGATGCCGGCGCCCGTGAAGAACTGCCGCACCTGCGCCAGGTCGCTGAAGGCGCGCGCCGGGCTGTGGCCGGCTTCCTGCAGCTTGGCTTCGAAACTGGCGTTGAACACCCGCGTGCCGAGCTGGCGATCCAGCCGGGTGCTCGCGCGCACCAGCACGCGCGTGCGCACCCACTCCGCAAAGGCCATCGCGCCGAACAGGAACAGCGTGATCAGCGACACCGCCAGCAGCGTCAGCTCGCTCTGGCTCAGCATGACGCGGTCGTAGACCTGCAGCATGTAGAGGGTGGGCGTCAGCAGCAGCAGGTTGGCCACGCCGCTGAAGATGCCGACGGCGGCGAACTCGCGCCGGAACGACCACAGGATGGGGCCGAGCCGGTGTTCGACCGTGGATTGCGCGCTCATCGGATTCCTTTCACGCCGGCACGGCGGCCACGCGCGCGCCCGCCCCGGCCTGCGCCTGCTGCGCCGCCTTCTGCAGCGCCGCCAGCACCTGGTCGCGCGGACCGAAGGCCTGGACTTGGCCGTCGGCCAGCACCAGCAGCTTGTCGCTCACGCCCAGGATGCTGGTGCGGTGGGTCATCACGACGAAGGTGGTCCCCTTCGCCTTGGCCGCGGCAATCGCCTCGGCCAGTGCGCGGTCGCCCGCCTCGTCCAGGCTGGCGTTGGGCTCGTCAAGCACCACGAACACGGGGTCGCCATAGAGCGCGCGGGCCAGGGCCAGCCGCTGGCGCTGGCCGCCCGACAGGCGCGCGCCTTCGCTACCGATCTCGGTGTCGTAGCCCTGGGGCAGCGACAGGATGAAGTCGTGCAGGCCGACCTGGCGTGCCGCGGCTTCCACCTTGGCCGGATCCGGCTTGTCGAAGCGCGCAATGTTGTCGGCCACACTGCCGTCGAACAGTTCCACGCCTTGCGGCAGGTAGCCGACGAAGGGGCCGAGTTCGGCCTTGTCCCAGGCGAACACATCGACGCCGTCCAGCCGCGCCTTGCCGCCGGCTGACGGCCACAGGCCCACCAGCGTGCGCGCCAGCGTGGTCTTGCCCGAGGCCGAGGGACCGATCACCGCCAACACCTCACCAGGTTGCAGCGCGAAGTTGACGCCCCTGAGCACCGGGACGTTGCTGCCGCCCGGCACCGGGACGACGAGGTTCTCGGCCGCCAGCCGCCCCTTGGGCGCGGGCAACGCCATCGCCGGCGCTCTCGCGGGCACGGCCGCGAGCAATTTCTCGGTGCGCTGCCAGGCGTCGCGGGCGGTGACCACCGTGCGCCATTGCGCGATCAAGGCCACCAGCGGCGCCAGCACGCGACCGCCCAGGATCGAGGACACGATCATCACGCCGCCGGAGTTGTGCATCTCGCCGCGCAACACCAGCCATGCCGCCAGGCCCAGCAGGGCCGAGGCCATGGTGGTCTGCACGAAGCGCGAGGCCGCCTGCCAGGTGCCGCCATTGTCGGAGGCGCGCGCTTGCAGCGACAGATAGTCGTGCTGGCGGCCCATCCAGCGGCGGTGGATGTCCGGCAGCATGCCCATGGACTCGATCACCTGCGCGTTGCGCAACGAAGCATCGGCATACAGCTGCGCTTCGCGCGCGGCACGGTTGGCGTCCACCATCGGCTGGTGGGTGCTGCGCTCGTTGCGCCAGGCGACCGCGGCCTGTACCACGGCACCCAGCAGCGTCACCCACCCGAGCAGCGGATGGATCGCGAACACGATGGCCAGGAACACCGCGGCCACCGGCACCTCGAAGGTGGCACGCACCGCCGGCCCAGAGAAGAAGTCGCGCAGCAGGGCCAGGTCGGACAGCGGCTGCAGCCCGCCCGCCGGCAGCTTGCGCAGATGGGCCGCGAAGCAGGCATCGAACAGCCGCGGCGCGAGCCGGCGTTCGAAACGCAGGCCGGCCTCGTGCAGCACGCTGCCGGCGGCCCAGTCCAGCACCTCCATGACCACGTAGGCACCGACGATCAGCAGGGTGAGCATGCCCAGCGTGAGATGGCTGCGGCTGCCGACCACGCGGTCATAGACCTCCAGCATGTACCAGCTGGGCATGAGCACCAGCAGGGCCCCGATAAGAGCGAATCCGGCGGCCCGCCGCAGCAGCGGAGCGGTCTCGACGAGCGCGGCGCGCAGTTCGCCCTGGGTCATCGCTGGCGTGACCGCGCGGGCGCGGATGGATCGAGCTTCAAGATACGTCCCTGTGGTTCTAGTTGGAGCGAGCGCGGTGGCCGTCCAGAGACGACATGCCCGTCGAAGCTCGACCATTCTAAGCGGCCACCAGGCGCCCAGGTCTGCAGAAAAACCCGGCGGCAAACGGCCGATGCCAGGCGGCCGGACGTCTCGCAAACCAGCAGGTCGGCTGGTGAAATTCGGCCGAGCCTTCCGGCCGAACTCGGCGTGCCGCTATGATGTCGCCCGGCTCGGGTCCAGACGCCGCGCGGAAAATTTTCCACCTGACGTTGCCGACCTTTGCCGACGTTTCCTTCTGCAATCAGCCCTTGCGGTTTTGTGGAAGTGAACGACCCGAGTTGAGCAAATCGCGGTCGCCAACGCCGCATGAGACAATCCGGGGATTGGCCCAGCGCCCGAGGGCGGCTGTAGCTCAGTGGATAGAGTATTGGCCTCCGAAGCCAAGGGTCGTGGGTTCGATCCCCGCCAGCCGCGCCAATTCTTCGAATCAGCCTTGATTTCATTAGGCTTTTTCAACCAGGCCCCGTCTCATGCACCGCCCTAGAGCAAGAGGGTGGACATGCAAAACCTTGAGCGGCGGCCGAACGGCATCTACGTCGCGCGACTCACCGTGCCAGCCCGGCTGCGTGCCGTGGTGGGGGCGTCTGTGTTCATCGCGAGCACTCGCTCCCGGAATCTTGTAGTGGCTAAGCTACTCGCCGCGGAACTGATCGCAGGGTGGCGGCGACACCTGTTCGAACTGGACCGCCTCAGCCTTCTGAGATCCTCTCGAACCTCTATGACGCAACAGTCCATCCTCAAGATCGTCGAAGGTCACCCTCTGCTCTTGGCCGGAGGTTACCTGCGACTGGACCTGCTGCTTCAGCCGCATGATCAGCGCGGCGGCCTGCAGTGGCAGTTGCGCCATGTCGATGTGGGGAGCAGCGGTGTCGCCGAGCATTCCCGGCATGTTGCACCAGTCAGGGGGCGCTGCGCATCGGAAGATGCGATGTCAACCGCTGGCAGGCAAGGCGCTCACGCTCGATCATGAGCGGCTGAGGACGCTGAGCTCTCCCAGTCGCTGCCAGGGCAGGCCGAGCGCGAGGGCTTCAAATTGCTGCTCGGTGAGCTGCAGTGCAGGCCCCGCCGGGGAGACGGCCGCGCCGTGATCGAGCCAGACGAATCGCCCGGCGTGCAGCCGGCGCGTGGCGCACCACACGCCAAAGCCGTCATGTACGAGTAGCTTGATCCGGGTGGCGCGCGCGTTGGCGAAGAGGTAGCCGTGATGGGCGTGGGCTTGGCCGATGGTGTTGATCACGACGTTCAGCAGACGGTCTGCACCTGCGCGCATGTCCTGCGGCTGGCTGCACAGCCACAGTGTGTCGATGCGGATCACTGGCGTCAGACCACGAGCATCGTGTCGGCCAGCGCCCGCAGCAGCGCAGCGATGATCAGGCTCGGTCAACTTGACCGGGATGAACTGAAGGGCGGGCGTCTGGGCCGTCGGCGCCGAATCGCCCATGCGCTTTAGCCCGTGCCCGGCAAGCCACTTGCGCACGACATTGGGGTTCAGGCCGTGCGCGATAGAGACGGCCGCCACCGATGCGCCGGGTTGCCGGCACTCGGAGATGACCTGCGCCTTGAACTCGTTGCTGTGAACGCGGCGATTGGAGCGACTGGGATGCATAAGGTGTCCACCAAATTTAGGTGGACGCCATCCACGCGAGTGCATCGCCTCGCCGCAAGATGGGATAGCCAGACGCTCACGCTCGTTGGGCAACATGACTTCGGCGGACGCCTGCAACTGGAGTACATCGGCACGAAATGCGCGTGCCAGCAAAGGGCATGGGAGCGGGTCAGCCTGCGCCTAAACTTTTTCCACCTGCGCTGGATAACACAAGAGATGCCGGCAAGCGTGGTGCCTGCCGGTAAGAAACAAACCAATGACAGGGCCGCGCACTGATCTGGGGCGGTCGGGAGGATAAGCCATGACTGCCATCGTTGCCGGCCAAGGCCTGGGATTGACCAACACGTCCGCAAATCTGTTGGGCTCCGGCGGCCAGCAGGGATTGGCCGCAGTTGGCCGCTCGGGTGAGAAGGTCTACGTCAACGCCGCCAACGGTAATCTGGTGGTGCAACAGCAAGACGAATGGTTGGTGGGCCGCGGCCCCGACGTGGCGGTGCTGCGCACGTACAACAGCCTGGCTACCAGTGACGGCGACAATGGAGACAACTGGCGCCTGGGCCTCAGCCGCAAGGTCTATGGTGCCAGTGGCACGCTCAACATGGCTGGCAGCACCGTCACGCGCGTCGGCGAAGACGGCGCGCAGAGCCTGTTCACCTTCGACACCAGCCGCGCCCTCTATGTGAGCAAGGACGGCACCGGCAGCTTTGACACGCTGTCCTGGGACGCGGCATCCAACAGCTGGACCTGGACCGATGGCAACAGCCGCGTGCAAGAGCGCTACGACGGCCTCAACGGCGGGCGACTGACCCAGGTGGTGGACACCGACGGCAATGCACTGACCGTGGTCTACAACGCCAGCGGCCTGGTCAACCTGGTGACCGATGCCAACGGCGAGAAGACCTACATCGACTACGACACCAGCGCCGGCAAGACCGCCAACATCACCCAGATCCGTACGGTCGACAGCAACAACGCCACGCGCACCCGGGTGCGCTACGACTACGACAGTGCCAACCGCTTGAGCAGCGTCACGGTCGATCTCAGCCCCACGGACAACTCGGTGACCGACGGCGAGACCTACGTGACCAACTACACGTACGACGGCGCCTCCACACGCATCGCCAGCATCACCCAGACCGACGGCAGCCGCATCGAGTTCACCTACGACGCCGCCGGGCGCGTGGACACGGTCAAGGACGTACGCGGCGCCGATGTGCGCACCACCGCCTTCGACTATTCGGTGGTCGGACAGACCACGGTCACCGACGCGCTGGGCCAGGCAACCCGGCTGACGTACAGCACGGCAGCGGGCCAAGACAGCGCTCAGCTGCTCAGCGTGGTCACACCCGCGGTCAACGGTAGCAGCGCCACCACCAGCTACACCTACGACGCCGACGGCAATGTGGCCAGCATCACCGACGCACGCGGCAACCCCACCGTGTACGGCTATGACGGAGCGGGCAACTGCACTTATGAGCGCGACGCCGCAGGCAACGTGATCGAGCGCATCTTCGGCGCGTCCAATCAGTTGCTCAACGAAACGCACTACGCCACGCCGGACCCAGATGGCGCCGGCCCCAGCTTGCCCGCCAGCCCGCTGACCACCCGCTACGTCTACGACGCCAAGAACCGCCTGCGCTTCGAAGTCACGCCCGATGGTCGCATCACGGAGCACCGCTACAACACCGCCGGCCAGCGGGTCAAGACCCAGCAGTACACCAATGGCAAATACGACCTTAGCGGGGTCACGGCCACCACGACCCTGTCGGAATCGCAGCTGGCGGCCCGCGTGGCCACCTTCAGCAGCTCACAGATTCAGCTTGTGGACTACACGTACGACCTGCGCGGGCAGATCAGCACCAAGGTTACCTACGCGTCACTCAATCCGACGACCGGCGCCGGCGTGGTTGACGGCACCCAGTCCACCACCCAGTACATCTACGACCAGGGTGGCAAGCTGCTGCAAACCATCGATGCGCGCGGCGTCGCCACTGCTTCGGTGCCCAATGACTATGTCACCACTTACACCTACGATGGGCTGAACCGGGTGCTGACGCAAACCGATGCGCTGGGCAACACGACCACCACCGTCTACAGCGACGCAGCGCGTCAGACCACCGTGACGGCCGCCAACGGACTGGTGACCGTCAGCAACTACGACCAAGCGGGACAGCTGCTGAGCGTCGTGCGTAGCAGCGGTTCAACTGGGCTCGGCACGACGACCTACGGCTACGACAAGCTCGGTCGCCTGGTCAAAACCACCGACCCGACCAACCTCAGCAGCTACAAACTCTACGACGCGGCCGGGCGCCTCGTCGGCGATATCGACGGCCAACTCGCGCTGACCGAGTACGTCTATAACGGCGACAACCAGCTCGTTCGAACCATCGAATACGCCAACAAGGTCAGCGCCGCGGCGATCAGCAGCCTGGACGCCAACCCCGCTCTGGCACTGACCAGCGTGCGCCCAACGCTGGCCACCGGCGCCGACCGCACCACGCAGCGCTTGTACGACGCAGCCGGGCGACTGGTCAAGACCATCGATGCAGCTGGCGCCGTCACCGAATACCGCTACGACGGCGCCAACCGACTGACCGACGTCATCGCCTACGCCAACACGCTGACCAGCACACAACTGGCCAACATCGCGGCTTTGACCACGGAGCTGCTGCAGGACAACACCAATGCCACGCCCGTAGCCAACAACGCCGACGACCGACGCACACGCTCGCTCTACAACGTCGACGGCATGCTGGTAGCTACGCTGGACGCCGAAGGCTACCTCACCGAATACAGCTACGACGATGCTGGCCGGCGCACGCAAGCGTTGCGCTATGCAAACCAGACGAACGGCAGTTATTGGATCGGCGGAACGCTGTCGACGTTGCGCCCAACGGTTGATTTGACCAAAGACCAGAGTACCTACTGGCTCTACAACGTGCGCGGCCAACTTGAAGGAATGGTCGATGCGGAAGGTTACCTTACTGAATATCAGTATGACCTGGCAGGCAACAAGACGAGCGAGATTCGGTACGCAACCAAGGTCACATCCGCCGGCAATCTACTGAGTTACTCAAATGACTTGGACAACCCGGCCTGGTCGAAGATGGCTGGCGGAACTGGAACCGCCCCGGTGGTGGCCAAAGATTACGCAGCCGCTCTCGATGGATCTTTAACAGCGGAAAGGGTGCAACTTTCTCTGGCAGGCGGTACGACCGCGAACGACTGGTCGTTCCTGAGGCAAACCATCAAGAACCTGCCTCTCGGATCCTACACCGGACAAATCTACGTCAAGGCCACGGATGCAGCCAACGTCGGCAAGACGGTGCTGTTCCGCCAAGCCGGAAGCAACTCGTACAAGGCGCAAACACTGACGGCCGACTGGATTCCAATTACAACGGTTGAGACCAAATCCGGCACCTACAACGCTGTCTTTGATATCGCCTTGCGAGGCACTTTTGGACCGACAGACAGCGTCGACTTCCTGATTTGCGGTGCGCAGCTACGCCCTACCGCAGTGTCGACGATACGCCCGACCGCGAACGCCGAGGATCAGAAGATCCTGTGTCAGTACGACGCTCTGAATCGCCTTACGCGCCAGGAAAACCTACCTACCGGCCTGGTCACGACCTTCAGCTACGACACCGCGGGCAATCTGACCCAGACCGTGCGCGGGCTGGGTGCCGCGGGCACCGACCAGCGCATTGATCTGCGAAAGTACGACGCCCTCGGGCGCGTGACGGCCGAGCTCGATGCGCGCGGCGCGGCAGCACTGGCGCAACTGCCCGTAGGGGCGACCCAGTCGCAGATCGATGCCGTGTGGAACACCTATGGCACTCGCTACACCTACGACCAGGCAGGGCGTCGCCTGAGCATGGTCACGCCCAACGGCGTCGATGCGATTGGCAACAAGACCCTTTACTACTACGACACCGAAGCCCGACTGACCCACACCGTCAATGCGCTCGGAGAAGTTGTCGAAAACTACTACAACCTGTTTGGCGAACAGGTCTCCCACAAGAGTTACGGCACTCGGATTGCTACCGCCATTCTGGCAACGCTGACCGGTGGACTGACCAATACGCTGGTCACGATTCTCAACAGCCTGGCCGATGCCAACGTCGACAGCAGCATGGGCACCGAGTACGACCAGCGCGGGCTGGCAACCAAGTTGACTGACGCCCTTGGCAATGCCACTTCGCTCAGCTACAGCGCTTTCGGCCAGCTCACGCAGCGCAGTGACACCGTTGGCGCGGACACCTCCAGCTACGACCGACGCGGGCTGCTGATAAGTACCGTTGCTGACGCCAGCACTGGCAAGCTCAATTTGCAGACCCAACGGATGTACGACGCGTTCGGCCGGCTCACGCAGACTACCGATGCACGCGGCATCATCACCTCGAAGCGCAACTACGACCGCCTGGGCCGCGAAGTCAGCACTGTCGACGCGCTGAATATCACGCGCGGCACGACCTACGACGCCTTCAGCCGCGTGCTCAGTCAAACCGATGGCCGGGGCCAAACCACCACCACAACATACAACTCGGCCGCCAGCAGCTTCACCGTCACCACGCCGGAAGGCATCAGCACCACGACGGTGACCAACCGCCACGGCCAGACCGTCAGCATCACCGACGGGCGCGGCGCCACCACAACATTCGACTACGACAGCGACGGCCAGCTCAAGACCAAGACCGCCCCGGTGGTGGGCGCCTCCAGTTTCACCTACGATGCCGCCGGCCGGCTCACTGCGGAGGTCGACGCGCGCGGTACCACAGTCAGCTATACATATGACGCAGCCGACCGCGTCCTCATTCGCACCGTTGACCCCAGCGGACTGAATCTGCAGACCTCCTACACGTATGACGCGATTGGGAGAGTTGCGATAGTGCGCGACGGGATGTTGGGCGCAACATCGACCTGCTACGACGCCAACGGACGGGTCAGCGACATCTTCGTATGCGACGCTTACGGTCTGACACTGACACACACCGGATACACGTACGACGTGCGCGGCAACACGCTTACGGTGATCGAGGGTTATACGCCGTCGAAGACAACGCTCTATACATACGATGGCGCCGGACGCAGAACCCGCCATGCCGTGGACCCCAACGGCTTGAACATCACGACAGATTTCACCTATGACCCAGCGGGCAACATGGTGGCGACCACTGACAAGCTGGGCAACGTCACGCGCTACGCCTACGACGCCGACAACCGCCTGGTGTACACAGTCGATGCGACCGGCGCCGTGCTCAAGAACGACTACGACAACGAAGGCCACGTTGTTCGCGCCACCGCGTACGCCAGCCGCATCAGCCTGAGCTCGCCGACGGCATTGGCGCTGGCCGCCACGCCAGACGACATCAAAGCCCGCATCGCTACCTCCACGAACGACCAGGTGCAAAGTAGCGCTTACGACAAGGACGGGCGGCTGCGCTTTGGCATCGACGCGAACAACTTCGTCACCGAACTGACCTACGACAACGCCGGCAACGTAGTCAAGCGCACCCGCTATGCCAACGCCATGGTGGGCAGCCTCGCCCTCGGTCAGTCACCGTCGGTGCTCACGGCCGCCGGCACCGCACCCTATGTAGTCAAGGACACCACGCGCGACCAGGTCGAGCAGACCGTATGGGACTTGGCCGGCCGCGCCATGGTCGACATCGACGCCGCCGGCTACGTCACCGAGCGCCAGTTCGACGCTAACAGCAACGTCATTCAAACCACCCGCTACGCCAACGCCCTGGCCGGAACATTTGCGCCCAACCAGGTACCGCAGTTCGTGAGCACCGCGGCGGGTGTCGGCAGCTGGGTCATCGTCGATGCCGCGCACGACCAGACCGTGCGCACGGTCTACGACCGAGCTAACCGCACCGCATTCGTCATTGACGCCGAGGGGTACGTGACCCGCACAACCCATGACAACGCTGGGCAAACGCAGGTCACACGGTTTGTCAACAAGCTGGGCGGAACGTTCACGGCCAATACGCCTCCGGCGGTAGTCGCCATGGCACCCGACAACGGCAGCTGGGTGATCACCAGCACGGACGATGCGACGACCACTGACAGGTATGACGCCGCCGGCCACCTGAAGGAAGAGACCGACGCGCTCGGCGTCGCCACGTACCGCATGTATGACGACGCCGG
>Ga0207853_1000305_pt1 | contig 11280 bp, 8 predicted proteins | sample LuqExpMetagenom6_FD_187764 | JGI IMG/M metagenome (GOLD analysis project Ga0207853, IMG submission 187764) | Tropical forest soil microbial communities from Luquillo Experimental Forest, Puerto Rico - Sample 6 (SPAdes) | ecosystem: Environmental > Terrestrial > Soil > Tropical forest ...
CGACGTGGACGGCTTCGTGGGCTATGGCGACGACCACAACGAGCCGGTGCGCCTGATGTCCGATCTGGGCACGAAGGAACTGCTGCTGAACACCCAGATCTGGGGCAGCGGCGGCGGCGGCATCGCGGCCACATTGGGCGTGGCCGCGGCGGCGATTGCCACCGGCCAGGCGAACACCGTGGTGGTGTTCCGCGCGCTGGTGCAGAGCAACAGCGGCCGCATGTCGGCAGCCGTCATGCGCCACCACCTCAACGCCCATATCGTCGGCGCTGGCGTCTTGGCTCCCGCCGTGAATTGCGCCATCCGCGCCCAGCGGCTGTTCGAGCACCACAAGGTGCCTCGCTCGGTGGCCGAGGAACTGGTGCGGGTGTCCTACTACCACGGCTCCCGCAACCCCGAGGCCATGAGTTATGGCAAGGATCTGGACGTGGATGTCTACCGCAGCGCCCGCTGGATCTCCGAGCCCTTCCGCCTGTTCGATTGCTCGCGCGAGAACGATGGCGCCGGGGCGATTGTCCTGACCTCGACCGAACGTGCCAAGGACCTGCGCCGCAAACCCATTCGCGTGCTGGGCGTGGCCAACGGAACCGAGAAGGGATGGGGCGACCTGGCGGAGAACGACCTCCAGTACGGCAGCGCTGGTTTCCGACCTGTGGCAAGGCGCCTGTGGCAGCAGACCGGGCTCAGCCCGAAGGACGTCGACGTGGTCCAGCTGTACGAGAACTTCAGTGCGCAAGGCGTCATGTCGCTGATCGATCACGGCTTCTGCACCTTCGAAAACGCAGCCGACTTCATCCGCTTCGAGAACCTGATCGCCCCCTCCGGCAAGCTGCCCGTCAACACGTCCGGCGGCAACTTCGCCCATGGCTTCATCCACGGCTTCGGTACCGTGATCGAGGCCGTGCGCGTGCTGCGCGGCGAATCCGCGAACCCGGTGCCGGACGCCAAGGTGTGCCTGCTGGCCGGTGGTCCGGGAGCGCCCACCGTCAGCTCGGCGCTGTTCGGAACCGAGGACCTGTGATGAATCATCGCGGGCAGGCCGGCCTCGACACGTTCGACGAGACCTCCCTCTTCGACGTCCGGGGCAAGACCGTCCTCATCACTGGCGGCTCCGGCGGCCTGGGCCTGATGATGGCCGAGGGCTTCCTCCGGGCCGGCGCGCGAGTCACCATTGTCGGGCGTCGCGCGCAGCCGCTCGAGGCGGCCAGGGAATCGTTGAGCCGCCATGGCGAGGTCCATGCGGTCGCCTGTGACCTGGGAACGCCCGAGGGGGTAGACACCCTGGTGGCCGCCGTGCGTGAACGAGAGAGTGCGCTGCACGTGCTCGTCAACAACGCGGGGGCGGCAGTGTCCGCTCGCTTCGAGGAATATCCGGATTCGGCGTGGCAGCAACTGCTCGCGCTCAACCTCCAGGCGCCCTTCATGCTCGCGCAGGGGCTGCTGCCGTTGCTCGAACGTGGCGCCAGCGAGGAGGATCCCGCGCGCATCATCAACATCGGATCGGTCGCCGGGTTGAAGACGAGCAGCAGCAAGGCCTTCGCGTACGGTCCGTCCAAGGCAGCATTGCATCATCTGACGCGCGAGCTGGCGAGGGAACTCGCGCCGCGCCGCATTCTCGTCAATGCGATCGCGCCCGGATTCTTCCCGTCCAGCATGACCGAGCCCTACCTTGCCGACGAAGAACGCCGCAGCAGGGTCCTGAAAGGCATTCCTCTGCGACGCACCGGCAGCGCGCCCGACATCGCAGGCCTGGCCATCTTCCTGAGCTCGCGTGCCGGGGCCTACGTGACTGGCACGGTCATTCCCCTCGACGGCGGCGTCACGGTGTCATGAGCGCCTGGCCCTCCTCCTGATCCTCCTTGCGGAAAGGCATTCACCATGTACAGTCATCTGCTTGTCCCACTCGACACCACGGATCTGTCCGTGCTGGTCGTCGGCAACGCAGTCGCTTTCGCGCGCCAGCATGGCGCGCGCATCACCTTCTTCCATATGGCCCCCGACCCGGTCGACACACTCGGCGGCAACCTGGAGGTGTTGCGCGTGGCGTCACCCGCAGACTACGAATACGCCCGCGCCGGCCGCACTCGCGAGCTGTTGGCCAAGGCCGAAGCGGCGGCCCGTGCCCGGGGTGTCACTTGTGAATCGCGCTGGAGCTCAGGGACAAAGCCGGCAGCCGCGATCATCGAGGCCGCCCGTTCTCTGGGATGCGACCTGGTCTTCATGGCCACGCACGGCCATGGCGGGAAACTGGGCATGGCCCTGGCCTCGGAAACCTTGACGGTCTTGCTCAATGCCAGCGTGCCTGTGCTCGTCTGCGCGGCGGGCGAGCCGCGGGCGCCGGAGCGCGCGATCTCGGTCATCCGTGACGACCACCGCGCGATGGCCGCGGTCATGCACGCATGGACCGACGCGCTGGCCGAAGCGCGCCGGGCGGGCAAGCCGGCCAAGGCCCAAGTCATGCGCGAAGTGCTGACCTACATGGCGGGCTTTCCGCTCAAGGTGCATCATCCCCGCGAAGAGCGCTGGCTGTTTCCCAAACTTCGTGCGCGTACCCACGAGCTGGACGCCGAGCTCGATGAACTTGAGCGCCATCACGCACAAGACCACGTGCTGATGGAAGAACTGGCTCAGTGGGTGGGCGCACTCGAAGCTGCATCCAGCGATCAGCAAGCCATCGCCGCAACCGGGCAGTTGGAGCAGGCTGTGGCCCGCTACGCCGAATTCCACTGGGAGCACATGGGGCGCGAGGAAGCCGTCGTGCTGCCGGGGGCCCAGCGCTATCTCACCGAGTCTGACTGGACCGAAGTCAACGCGGGGTTCCAGCAAGGCGCGGATGCGCGCGACCTGCGCCAGCTGATGGCAAAGATCGTTGCGCACTGAGTGGCGACGCGGGCCCGGCGGCGCAGGCCCTGCCCGTCGCCCCGTGTCGGCCTTGCCGCACGCTGGTAGTCAAGGCACCACGGCCCGCAGGCCGGAATAGCCGGGCTGGTCGATCCTGACCTGGTCGAAGACGGTCTGGCGCAGATGCTCGGCCAGCCCAGGCTTGTCCAGCGCCATCCGGCCGTCGCGCAGTTGCTGCGACAACTGTTGCCGCAGCTGCGCCCTCGATCCGTCGCCGCCCAGCAGTGCCTTCAGCCGGGCCTGCTCCGCGGCACGGGCGGCGCTGCCATCCCGACGATCGCGCAGCGCGATGTCGAGGCTGTTGCGTGCGACGCGCGTCAGGAATCTCAACCGACCCTCGGCCATCGGCGCCAGTTCATGATCCAGCAGGTCGCGCACCGATTCGAGAAGCTCCGCAATCGTCGGCAGCGCATCGTCGAGCGGTTCTTCCGGCGCGGCGGTCGCCGTCACCGGGCCGGGCATGAGCAGGTTGACGCAATCGAGCTGGCCTTCGGACGAGCGTCGGCCAATGGCGACGCGTTCGACGTCGCGCTGCTCGCCCTGGCGCCACATCCAGGCCATTCCCATGCACACGATGGACCAGCAGAACGAGCCGAACACCTGCCAGAAGTGAAGGTGCGCGCGGTCCACGCGGATGCGCGTGGCGTGCTCATAGCCGGCCAGCAGCTCGTTGTAGCCGCCGAAACCGCCCACCGGCAAGTCCGAGCCGAACCGCCAGGCGTTGGTGCAAAGCCAGCCGAGATCGCGCACCGGGTCGCCGAGATGCGCGAGCTCCCAATCCAGCACGGCGCGAACGCCGTGACGATCGACCAACAGGTTGCCGGTGCGGAAATCGCCGTGAACCAGCGTCATACGCGGCTGGCGCGGCAGGTGGTCGAGAAGCCAGCGCGCGGTGTAGTCGATCATGGGCTGCGGCGTGTCGTAGCCCATGGCACGTTGCCACCAGTCGCGCACGCAACGCTCAGGGGTGAATTCGACCAGCACTCCCTGCTGACGCAATGGCTGGATATCGATCTCGTGGATGCGGCCCAGCAGCTCGCCGCAGCGGTACGCCAGGCCCTCGCGCAGCGAGGCATAGTCGTCGCCGCGAACGATACGGGTCCCCAGGGTCTCGCCGTCGAGCCAGGCCATGATGAAGCCGTTGCCGAGCCCATCGGCGGGCTGCAGCACGTAATGGATCGTGGGCACGGGCACCCCGGCGGCGGCGGCCATCCTGATGAGTTCCGCCTCGCCGGCAAGGTCGGGGCCGGGTACCCGATCTTCAGCGGCCTGGGTGGCCGTGCTGCGGCGCAGGCACAGCGGCAAGGGGGCGCCGTCGGCCGTCTGAAGGAGCAGCCGATAGGTGTCCTGGCTGGCGCCCCCGGAGAGACGCTGCACCTCGATGAGTTGTGCGAAGCCCGGCCACTCGCGTGACAGCAGCGCCGTCAGTTCGCGATGCAACTGCGGCGCCGCCGTGTTCATGCCTGCGTCTCGTGGACGACGCCCTTGGGCGCGCGATGCGCCATGAATCCGAACAGATAGCCGGCGACGCGCCTCAACTGGATCTCCTCCGCGCCTTCGGTGATGCGATAGCGGCGATGGTGGCGATAGATGTGCTCGAACGGCTTGTGGCGCGAGTAGCCCATGCCGCCATGCAATTGCATCGCCTTGTCGGCCGCCTCGCAGCAAAGCCGGTTCGCCCAGAAGTTGCACATCGAGACCTTGTCCGAGACAGAGAAGGCGCCATACCGGTCCATCTGCCACGCCGTCTTGTGGATCAGGGCCCGCAGCATCTCGCACTGCGTGTGTAGCTCCGCCAGGGGAAACTGGACAGCCTGATTGGCCGCCAGAGGTTTGCCGAACGGTTTGCGCTCAAGCGCGTGCTGCACGGTCTGGTCGATGCAGTACTGCGCAGCGCCCAGGCTCGACGCGGCCTGGCGGATGCGGTTCTCGTTGAAGAAGGTCTGGATCACATGCAGGCCGCGCCCTTCGCCACCGAAGATGCAGTCGTGCGGCACACGCACGTCGGTCAGCGACACCCGGCCATGGTCCGACGGCATGTTCAGGGTCCACAGATACTCTTCGACGCGCACACCGGGCGTATTCATCGGCACCAGGAACGCGGTGATGCCGTCGGCATCGCCGGGTTGGCCCGCCGTGTGGGCCAGGATCAGATCGTGCGATGCACGGTGTACGCCCGTGTTCCAGATCTTCTCGCCGTTGATGATCCAGTGCGCCCCTTCGCGCACCGCATGGGTCTCCATGTGGGTGGCATCGGAGCCGTGGTTCGGCTCGGTGATGCCCACGGCGAAGTCGCGCCGGTCCTCGGCCAGATCGTCGACCCAGTCCGCCTTCTGCCGTTCGCTGCCATGGTGCAACATGAGCAGCAGCTGGATGTTGTTGCCGACGATCGAATGCTCGTTCTGCAGGTCGTTGTGCAGCCCCAGGCCCTTGGCCGCGAGATGTTCGCGGATGACCGCCATCCCCAGGTTGGTGCCGTCCATGCCGCCGTATTGCTTCGGGAACGGGTAGCGGTAGAAGCCGGCGTTGTCGGCGAGCCGCTTGGCCTTGTGCAGCAGCTCTTCCCACTCGGCGCGCGGAATGCCGCCACGCGCCCAGTCGGTGCGCTCGTACTCGCGGCGATGGTCGAAGAAGCGGATGTTGTCATCCTGCTGCTCCAGTGGCTTGATGACGGTGGCGATGAAGTCGTCGAGCCTGCCGAGCAGGTGCTGCAGTTCAACCGGGAGGTCGAAATCCATGCTGTCTCCTTCCCTTCGGGTCGCCGCCGTCAACGCCCGACGTAGAGCGGCGCCCGCTTCTCGGCAAATGCGGTGGAGGCCTCGCGGAAGTCCTCGGTCATCAGCGCCAGGACCTGCGCGCGGTTCTCCAGTTCGATCGCAGCATCCAGGCTCCCGGCAGCCAGGTTGGCCCACATCAGCTGCTTCGTGTGGCGCGTGGCGTAGGGGCTATTGCCCAGAATCTGTTCAGCCAGGGCCATCGCCCGCTCCAGCAGTTGCTCGTCATCGACGACCGCAGAAACCAGACCGACGCGCTCGGCCTCCGCTGAATCCAGCGGACGGCCCGAGAGCATGATTTCGAACGCGCGCGACGCCCCGATCAGCCGTGGCAGGTGGTAGCTGATGCCGCATTCGCCGGCCGTCAGGCCGATGCGCACGGCACCAACATGAAAGCTGGCCGACCGCGAGGCGAGCCGGACGTCCGCGGCCAGCGTGAGTGCGAAGCCGGCCCCCAGCGCGACGCCGTTGACCGCCGCGATCACCACCTTGTCCAGGCTGCGCAGACGCTTGACCATGCCGGCGAACAGCTCCTGGCCGCGCACGAAGTCGGTGACGCCCGGCGTTCCCGTCAGCGGTGCACCCGACGCATCGGTCAACGGACTTTTCAGGTCCCATCCGGCGCAGAAGCCGCGACCCGCACCGGTGAGCACGACGATGCGAATCGTGTCGTCCTTGGCGAGCTCGTCGAGGAGTCCGCACAAGCGCCGGACGGTGTCATGGCGCAGGGCGTTGAGCGCCTTGGGCCGGTTGAACCTGATCTGCGCGATGTGCGGGCGGCTGGTGTCCAGCAGGATGTCCGGTTCTTCCATAGCAATGCTCCGCCGGATCACACGCGCTCGATGATGATGGCCGGCGCCATCCCGCCGGCGGCGCACATCGTGACCAGGCCGCGCTTCAGGTCGCGGCGCTCAAGCTCGTCGAGCACCGTGCCGATGAGCAACGAGCCGGTGGCGCCGATCGGGTGGCCCAGTGCCATCGCGCCGCCGTTCACGTTGACCTTGTTCCGGTCGAGGCGCAGGTCGCGGATGAACTTCTCGGCAACGACCGCGAAAGCTTCGTTGATCTCGAACAGGTCGATGTCATCGATGGTCAGGCCCGCCTTGGCGAGCACCTTGCGCGTGGCCGGAACCGGCGCGTTGAGCATCAGGATCGGGCTGTCGCCCACGTTGGCGATGGCCACGACGCGTGCACGCGGCTTCAGACCGCGCTTCTTCACATAGTCTGCGGAAGCCAGCAGCAGGGCGCCGGCCCCATCGACCACGCCGCTGCTGTTGCCGGCGTGATGCACGTGGTTGATCTTCAGGTCCGGATACACCTTGCGGATGAAGCCGCCATAGGTATTGCCTTCCGCGTCCAGCGGCATGTCGGCCAGCGCCGGAAACGCCGGCTTCAGGGCGGCAAGCCCTTCGCGCGTCGTCTGCGGCCTCGGGTACTCCTCGCGATCCAGCGCAAGGCTGCCATCTTCACGATAGACCGGCACCAGGCTGCGCTTGAAGTGCTTGCCTTCAATGGCGGCCGCGGCACGCTGCTGGCTGACGAGCGCCAGGTCATCGAGGGCCTCGCGCGAGATGCCTTCCAGCGTCGCGATCGCATCGGCGCACACGCCCTGGTGCGATTGCGGCACCGTGCGGCGCAGGTGCAGGTTGCCGGCGTCCAGCATCGGCGGCTCGTTCGGATCGGCGATCGAAGCCGTGTACGACATCATTTCGCAGCCGCCGGCGATCACCAGGTCCTCGAAGCCCGAGGCGATGCTGGCCGCGGCGAGGTTCACCGTCGTGATGCCGGAACCGCAGAACCGATCCAGCGTCACGCCGCTGGCGCGGGGGTTGAACCCGGCGTCGAGCAGCGCCATCCGGGCCATGTCGGAGCCCTGCTTGCCACGTTGGGTCGAAGTACCCCAGATCACGTCGTCCACCTCGGCGGTGTCGAGCTGGTTGCGTTCGGCCAGCGCCCGCAGCACGGTGGCCGCCAGGTGCTGCGGATGGAAATCAGCCAGCGCGCCTTTGCCGACCTTGCCGATGCCGCGCGGCGTGCGGCAGGCGTCGATGATGTATGCGTCAGTCATGTTCGGTTCCTTCGATCGTGGGATAAGTGGCTGCGCCCGGATCAGCGCGCGGAATTCGTGGCCAGATGCTTTTCGAGGATCTCGTAGTACATCGGAATGGGGGTCTCCAGGCCGCCGTAGAGCACGTCTTTCAGCGCGCCCGACTCGAGTCCGGCCTGCGAGAGGCAGGCGGCGCGGAAGTCCTCCTTGCCGAACACGTTCAGGATCATCTCGAACGAGCGGGCGAACAGTTCCTGCGCTTTTTCGTTGTCGGCCGGCTCGCGCGTCAGGTTGAAGTACTCGACGGTCGACCGCCCGGGTCCGCGCGGCTGGATGATCATCACGCTGATGTAGTAGGGGCTGGTGATGACCACCGTGCTGGGAAACAGCACATAGGCATGCGTGATGGTCTTGTGGATGTTCTCGTGGGCCAGGCCGTCCAGCATGGACGGCTCGAAGTTGGCCCGGCCCGACACCTGCCGCAAGTGGTCGCCCAAGCGGTCGGTGATGTTGGGAACGTCGGCAAACATGCCCGCCACGCTGGTGGCATGCAGCCGCTGGATGTGATACGGCTCCAGGAAGGGCTCGATCACCAGCTTCCAGTTCGCGTCGAGCTGGAAGGTCTTGTGGCCGTACAGGTGCTGCGTGCTCAGCTTGAACGCGTCGAGGTCAGCGACCACATCGTCGTTCAAGAGGCTGAAGTCCGAAGGCGCCTCGCGATCGAGGATCGCCCAGATGAAGCCGCCGGCCTCCTGGCTGTGCAGGCGCGCCAGCCCGCGGTCCTCCTTGCGCAAACTGGGGAACACCTCCTGGCGCGGCACGCCGACCAGCTTGCCGTCGGTACTGAAGGTCCAGGCGTGATAGGGGCAGCTGACGCGTGCGCCCTTGAACGCATCGGTGCGTTCGACGAGCCGGGAGCCCTTGTGTTGGCACGCATTCAGGAAGACATGAACCTCGCCCTGGGCAGTGCGGCTCAACAGCAGGGGCAGGCCATAGGCTTCGAGCGCCAGGAACATGTTGGGCTCGGGCAGCTGCACCGACAACGCGACGGGCACCGGCACGCGCTTGAACACGGCCCGCTGCTCCAGTTCATAGTGCGCCGGATCGGTGAAGATGCTCGCGGGCCGGCTGTCCTCCTCGGTACGCACCGGGGTCTGGCCGAGCGGTGGCAGCCGACGGATGGCGTCGATCTGGCCCGGGCTCAAGGAACTCAAGGTCGGAATGACCCGCTCGGAATGGGGCGCCTGGCGCTCGGTTACGGTGCTGCTTTCCATCGTCAGTTCCTTGATCTGAAGGCGTAGTTCATGCTATCCAGGCATGGTCTGGTGGGGCGTCGTCGTATCGGACGAACTGCACCCGTCACAGCGCGGTTTTCCGCGCCGCGGCTCGTCATCAGGCCCGGCGTTCTTCGAGCCAGGCAAAACGCGCCAGGTGGTGGTCGATACTGCCGAGCGTGCTGCCCATCACCGTCGCGCGCCGGAAATACTGCGTCACGGGCACCTCATCGCTCATGCCCATGCCGCCGTGCAGCTGCACGGCGTTCTGGCTCACGAATCGCGTGGCCTGGTCCACGGTGACCTTGGCCGCCGAGGCGGCCAGGGCACGTTCGACCGGACTGGCATCGAGGGTCAGGGTCGCACCGTAGACCGCCGATCGAGCCAGCTCGAGTTGCATCAGCATGTCGGCCATGCGGTGCTGAAGCGCCTGGAACGACGCGATGCGTTGACCGAACTGCCGGCGTTCCTGTGTGTAGGCGACGGTGTCCTGCAGCATGCGGTCCATCAGACCCACGGCTTCGGCACCCATGGCGGCGACCGCCTCGTCAGCGACGCGCTCGAGCAGGCCCAGGGAGGCACCTTCTTCGCCCAGCAGTGCGCTGCGCGGCAGCGTGACGCCCTCCAGCACCACGTCGGCGGCACGGCGGCCGTCGATCGTGTGGAATTCGCGCAGCGAAATCCCGGGGCGATTGCGCTCCACCAGGAACAGCGAGATGCCGTGCGGGTCGCCGGCTTCGCCCGCCGTTCTTGCGGTCACGATCAGCCGCGATGCCCAGGGTGCGCCGACGACCGCGGCCTTGCGGCCATCGAGACGCCATCCATCGCCTTGAGGCCGCGCCGTCGTCGCCACGTGGGCCAGGTCGAACCTCGCTTCCGGCTCGAGCCACGCAACCGCCAGGGCTTCCTCGCCCGCCAGCACGGACTGCAAAACCTCTTGCGCCGCCGACCCGGCGACACGCTGAAGCAGTCCGCCGCCGATGACCACAGACTCCAGGTACGGCTCCAGGGCCAGCACGGCGCCCAGTTCCTCCATGATCACCATGTGCTCGACCGCACCGCCTCCGCTGCCGCCCAGCGATTCAGGGAACGCCGCGCCAAGGATGCCGAGTTCGGAGCCCAGCCGGCGCCAGATGTCCGGTCGCCATCCTGGTCCCTCCCGACTCGCCTGCGTGCGCGCCGCGATCGGGTAGAGGTCTTTGAGGAAAGTACGCAGGCTGTCGCGCAAGGCGACTTGCTCGGGGTTGAGGGACAGGTCCATGGTTCAGAGGTTCAAGCCGAGCTTGGCGATGACGTTGCGCTGGATCTCGTTGGACCCCGCGTAGATGGTTCCGGCGCGATCGTTCAAGTAGTGCAGCGGCGCAATGGCAGAGAATCGCGGGCCGACCACCTCGCCATTTGCGTGCGGCAGCACGACCGGGCCGCCGGTGCGACCGGCCTGTGGCTGGTAGGCGATGCCGTAGTGGCCCGCGGCTTCCAGTGCCAGCTCCGTCAGATGCTGGCTGAGCTCCGTGCCCAGCACCTTCATCACCGACGAGCTGAGCGACGGCGGCCCGCAGCGCTCGTCGGCGGACATGGCGCGAAATTCGTAGATCTCCAGCGCCCGCGCGCGGATGCGGGCGGCTGCGAGCTTGCGCGAGAACGCCGGGTCATCGGCCAAGGTGCCGCGACCATCGCCAGGCACCTCGGCGGCAAACGCGGCGAGGCGGTCGAGGCGCACCTGGAGCTCTGGCGCGTAGGCGACGCCGCCGCGCTCGTGCTCCAGCAGGTATTTCGCCACCGACCAGCCTTCGCCCAGGCGGCCGACAGCGTTCGCCTTCGGCACGCGGACGTTCTCGAAGAAGACCTGGTTCTGGATATGCTCGCCCGACGGTGCCACGATGGGCCGCACGGTGATGCCCGGCGTGGCCATGTCGATAAGCAGGAAGGTGATGCCCTGCTGCGGCCGCTCGCGCTTTTCCGTACGCACCAGGCAGAACATCCAGTTGGCGAAGTTGGCGTGCGTGACCCAGATCTTGGATCCGTTGCAGATCAAGTCTTCGCCGTCCTCCTCCGCCCGCATCTGCAGCGAAGCCAGGTCCGATCCCGAGCCCGGCTCGGAATAGCCCTGACACCAGAAATGTTCGCCGCTCAGCATGCGCGGCAGGAAATAAGCCTTCTGGGCTTCGCTGCCGTATCGCAGCAGCGCCGGCCCGCACATGTGGATGCCCAGCGGCGCCGGCGGCGCACCCGCCGCGAGGCGCTCGCGGCCGAAGATGTAGCGCTGGGCGACGCTCCAGTCGCA
>Ga0207853_1000308_pt1 | contig 11198 bp, 9 predicted proteins | sample LuqExpMetagenom6_FD_187764 | JGI IMG/M metagenome (GOLD analysis project Ga0207853, IMG submission 187764) | Tropical forest soil microbial communities from Luquillo Experimental Forest, Puerto Rico - Sample 6 (SPAdes) | ecosystem: Environmental > Terrestrial > Soil > Tropical forest ...
CGCCGAGAAACACGCGCCAGCGGGTCTGCATGCGCTGGGCCAGCGGCGCGCGGTAGTCGGCGGCCTGCAGCGCGGCTTGCCAGCCGGCCACGTCGTCGATCTCCAGGCTGCCATGCTGGCGCAGGTCCGCCACCAGCTTTCGGGGCGTGCGGCCGGCACTCCAGGACGCCGGCCAATCGAGTGCGCCGTGGGGCAGCACGAGCGGGGGCGCGTCGGTCGCCTGCAGCGACAGCGCCGGGCCACCGGGGCCTGGCTGCAATCGCACCAGCACTTCCTGGGCGCGGCTGCTGCGGCCGTCGAACCAGCGGGCGCGCAAGGGCTCGGCCACGGGCTTAGCCGACCAGATCCAGCCCGGCTGCGTCGGCGATCGCATCGCCCAGGCCGTGTTCCTCGCGCGCAAGCTGGCCGGCCAGCTGGTCCAGCCCGCCCTTGACGTACAGGGTGACCGACTCCGCCTTCATGCGGTACTCGGCGACCTTCGCGAACGGCCGGTAAAAGCCCAGCGTGACGAGCACGAGAAAGACGTTCATCACCCGAAGGCCCACGTAACGTCCCACGCCCAACTGGCACTTGAAGCGCGCCATCTGGCTCACGCCGATGTTGTTCCATACCAGCCGGAACATGCGCGCCTCGCGATAGGCGCGTGCCGGCGCCGAGGCCAGGATCAGCACGAAGGTCGCGGCCAGGAACAGCGCGAAGACGAACAGCGCGGCCATTAGGCCGCCGCCGCGCGCGCTGCCCAGCATGGCGAACGAGCCGCCCACGAGCGCCGCGATAAGCACGCTCACCAGCAGCAGCGAGAGCAGGAACACGCCCAGCGTGGCTAGCCAGATGCGAAGGAAGTCGCCGAACACCGGCTTCCAGCGCCCGGCCTGGCCGCCGATGCGACCACGTGCCACCATCAGGCTCTTGTAGTTGAACTCCAGGCGGGCGATGCACACGAAGCTCACGATGACCGCACCAGCGACGCTGGCAACCAGGGGCACCAGGTGTTCGCGCAAGGCGTCTGCGGGGAGCCGGAACTCGTCTTCGGACGGATCTGCGGACGTCAGGCCGTCGATCACCAGCATGGGTGCGACCCAGGCCAGCGCGATCGCGAACACCGGCCAGCTGGCGCGGTAGATCTCGCCCCAGCTCGCCATGAACTGCAATCGAACACCGCGCCAGCGCGTGGCGTTGAAGCGAAACCGTATGGCACTGGCCCAGAAATAGGGGGCCAGGGCTGCGACGGCCAGCATCATGGCGGCCAGGGCGGTGTCCTGGCCGGTGTGCGAGAGAAAGTCCTTGATGACGTAGAGCAACACCAGGATCAGGAAGCCCAGCACCATCTTGCGCTGCTGCGCGCTGAACTCCAGTGGGCTGCCGGCAATCACGGTGTGGTTGTAGAAATACTGGGCGGTGCGCCGTCGCGCGAACGGCGTGTAGAAGCCGGCCGTGATGATCGTCAGCAGCACGTTGACGATCCAGACGCGGAAGAATTCGCCGCCGGTGCCCGAAAACTCCAGCGGATACGGCTCGATGCTGCTCGAAGCACGGGCGGGCGCAGGTGGCGCCAGGTTCTCCTTCCCCATCCTCATGTCCCTTCGTGTTTGGATGCAGTGTAGCCCTGCCGAGGACACACAGGAACCGGCTCGACGCCTAAGATGAAACGATGCTTCCGACTTCCATGCTGGCCATGACCGCCGACACCGGAGCGCACCGGCTCGTGCCGCAGCGCAAGCCCTTGCCTGCGCTGGGTGCGCAGGACGTGCTGGTGCGGGTGCTCGCTTGCGGCGTCTGCCGCACCGACCTGCATGTGCTCGATGCCGAACTGCCTCCCCGGCGACCGGATGTGGTACCCGGCCACGAAGTCGTCGGCGAAGTGGTCGCGGCCGGCCCGCGCGCCTCGCGCTTCCGGATGGGGGCGCGGGTGGGAATTCCCTGGTTGGGGCACACCTGCGGTCACTGCGAGTACTGCCGCATGGCGCGCGAGAACCTGTGCGACGCCCCGGCCTTCACGGGGTACGACCGCGACGGCGGCTACGCCGAGTATTGCGCTGCTGACGAGCGCTTCTGCTTTGCCTTGCCGGCCAGCTATGACGACGCGCACGCCGCGCCACTGCTGTGCGCTGGCCTGATCGGATTTCGCAGCTGGCGCATCGCCGGCGGCGCCGCGCCCCGGCGCCTCGGAATCTGGGGGTTCGGTGCGGCAGCCCACATCGTGTGCCAGCTGGCGGTCGCGCATGGCCAGCAGGTCCATGCCTTCACCCGCACGGGCGACGCGACGGGACAGTCCTTCGCACGCCAGCTGGGCGCCGTGTGGGCCGGAGCGAGCGATGAACAGCCGCCGGTAGCGCTGGATGCCAGCCTGATCTTCGCGCCGGCGGGCGCCCTGGTGCCTGCGGCGCTAGCCGTGACACGCAAGGGCGGGGTCGTGGTCTGCGGCGGAATCCACATGAGCCCCATCCCGGCGTTCGAGTATTCGCTGCTATGGGGTGAACGGGAACTCAAGTCCGTGGCCAACCTCACGCGCGACGACGGCGAGGCCTTCTTCCGGCTGCTCGAGAAGACGCCGGTCCACACGCATGTGCAGACCTTCGCCCTCGCGGATGCCAACGCGGCGGTGGCGGCGGTGCGCCACGGCACGCTGCAGGGTGCGGCTGTGCTGGTCGCCTGAGTTGGGGCGAAAGCGGCGTCAAGGGCGAAGGCGACAAGTGCTGCGCAGCGAGCGCTACTTCGGTCCGGTATCGCGCAGCTTCAGCCTGGCCAGCGATGTCGAGGCATCGGCGGTCGACGCGAGCTACGCAGACGCGTGCTGACACTGCGGCTTCCCAAGAAGGCAGCGTCCGCGAGCAAGAAGACCACGATCAAGTAGCGATCACACCAGGCCAAGCGACTCGATGCGCTGCACGTGCGCGAGCAGCGAGCGCTGGGCCACCGGCCACATGCGCGGGGGCACGTCGGCGTAAGCCAGCTCGACCCAGTCCTCCAGCGTGCCGGAGGGCCGCTCGCGCATGGCAGCCAGCACGCGGGCCTCGCGCTGCAAGCGGTGCGACTTGAGCAGGGCAATCGCCTGGGGCGCGAATCCGAGCACATGGCCATGCGCCGGCAGGATGAACTCGATGCCGTGCTGTTCGCAGGCGCGCGTGAGCCGGTCCAGCGATTCGAGATAGGCCGTCATGTCGCCATCGGGCGGATCGACCACCGTGGTGCTGCCGTTGAGCACGTGGTCACCGGAGAACAGCAGGCCGTCTTCCAGCAGCACCAGGCACAGGTGGTTGGCGGCGTGGCCGGGCGTGTGGATCACCCGCAGGGTGTGGCGCCCGGTCGGTCCTTCCACGGCGATCTCCTGGCCATCGGCCAGTTCCCGGTCCGGGGCGAATTCGCTGGCCGCTCGCGCGGTGGCATGCGAAGCGAGGCCGACGATCGGCGGCTTTCCGCCGCACATCGCCTGCAGGGGCCTGGCGCCGGGCGAGTGGTCCGGATGCGAATGGGTGCACACGATCAGCCGGATGTCGCCGTTGGCGGCGCGCCAGAGGCGTTCGATGTGCTCGCGATCGTGCGGCCCCGGATCGATGGCGATGTAGCCGCTGGTGGGATCGCCCACCAGATAGCTGTTGGTGCCGGGTCCGGTCATGGGGCCGGGGTTGGGCGCGGTCAGGCGCGTCACGTTCTTCAGCAGGGCCACCGGTTGGTCGCTGCGCCAGTCGAGGTGGTGCACCATCTGGCCGTCGGGGCTGACCAGCGCCAGCTCGCCGAAGGGCATCTCGTGCTCCATGTAGCGCGCCTCGGCGCCTTTGACGAAACCCGCGCGCGGGCAGCTCGTCCATAAAGGCTGTTCAGCGGCGCAGGCCTTCAGCACGGCATCGACCTGGTCGTAGCGCGCCAGGCGTTCCAGCGTGCGGATGGTCGGGAAGATCATGAAGAAGCTGCCGGCCGCGTGGCGCGCCAGCGCATCCGCGGGGCGCACCCATACCGGCTCGAACTGCTCGGACTCGTCGGCCACCGGACTCTGCCCGCCCGGCATGCGGGCGACGAAGAACGGCACATCGAAGCGCCGCGGCAGGTCCCGGTCGGTGATCCAGTGCGCGAGCATGAACACCTCGTCGGCGGCCAGTCGCAGCCCGCGCTCGCGGCACTGCGCGGCGAAGGGCGCGTGCCGCTGCAGCGCCGCGATGTCACTCGCGTCGGCCCAGCGGCCGTCCGCGTGCCGGGCCAAAAGCACGCCCAACTCCTCGAAGCTCTCGCGGATCGCGGCGATGGCCTGCGTGAGCCGTTCACCGTCCTGGCCGGGCCGGTGCACTGCCAATTCGTGGCATTGGGCGTCCGCGGCCTCCACGCCGCCGCCTGGGAAGACATAGGCGCCGGGGGCAAAGCTGGCGCTGGCCGAACGGCGCGTCATCAGGATTTCGAGCCCCTGCGCGCCGTCGCGCAGCAGCAGGATGGTGGCGGCGGGACGCGGCGTGGCGCTTTCGCGCTGGGGATGTACAAGCTGGCTGGGTCTGACCATCGTTTGATTTTATGGAGGAGGGCGATAATCCGCCCATGCGGATTCGCTTTACCAAGATGCAGGGCGCGGGCAACGATTTCGTCGTGCTCGATGAGACCAAAGGCCCGCTGGGCCTGACGGCTGCGCAGTACCGATTGATTGCCGATCGCCACTTCGGCGTTGGCGCGGATCAGGTACTGTCGGTGCGGCCTTCGCCCGGTGCGGGCATCGATTTCGAATACGTGATCCACAACGCCGACGGCGGTGAGGTCGAGCAGTGCGGCAACGGCGCGCGCTGCTTCGCGCGCTTCGTGCGGGACAAGGGACTGGCCCGGTCCGACCGCATTCGGGTGAAAACCATGTCCGGTGTCATCGAGCCGCGGTTGAATGACGACGGGCGCGTGACGGTGGACATGGGCGCGCCGATATTCGATCTGCCCCACGTGCCGTTCGACACGGCGGGCCTGTCGGCGCAGGCCGACGGTTCGTGGCAGAAGTGGCACCTGGCACTGGACACGCATGCCGGTTCAGCTATTATTTCTGTAGCAATTCTGTCGATGGGCAATCCGCATGCGGTCCAGGAAGTCGAGGATGTGGACACCGCGCCGGTGCACGCGCAAGGCCCGGCGATCGAGCACCACTCCCGCTTTCCGAGGCGCGTGAACGCGGGTTTCCTGCAGGTGGTGGACCGGTCCCATGTCCGGCTGCGCGTATGGGAGCGCGGCGCCGGCGAGACGCTGGCGTGCGGCACGGGCGCCTGCGCGGCCGTGGTCGCGGGCATCCGCCTGGGGCGGCTGGACCGCAAGGTCGACGTGCAAACGCGCGGTGGCCTGTTGACGATCGAGTGGGACGGCCAGGGCCCCGTGTTCATGACCGGCCCGGCAGTCACCGTGTTCGAAGGCGAGATGGAGGTACCTGAATCGCTATGAGCAACGATGCCATGAATCCGATCACCGAAGACGAGATCGCCAACTACCTGGCCAACACGCCCGAGTTCTTCGAGCGCCACGCCGAGATGCTGGCCACCGTCCAGCTCACCAGTCCGCACGGCAATCGCGCGGTGAGCCTGCAGGAGCGGCAGGCCGAGATGCTGCGCGAGAAGATCAAGGCGCTGGAGCACCGCATCATGGACATGGTGCGGCACGGCAACGAGAACGTGGTCATTGCCGATCGCCTGCATCGCTGGGCGTGCGAGCTGTTCCAGGTGCACTCCGCGCGGGCCTTGCCGGCGGCGATCGTCGAGGAAATGCAGTCGCAATTCATGGTGCCGCAGGCCGCCATCAAGGTGTGGGGTGTCGCGGAACCGTACGCCGGGGACGCTTTCGCACAAGGCGCCAGCCAGGACACCAAGACCTTCGTGTCATCGCTGACGCATCCTTATTGCGGCGTCAACTCCGGTTTCGAAGCGGCGCAGTGGCTGCAGGAGCCCGACATGGCGATGTCGATGGCGCTCATCCCGCTGCGCGAGGGCAAGGTGACCCACACCGCACCGGCATTCGGCCTGCTGGTGCTCGCGTCACCTGACCCACAGCGTTTTGCCGCCGGCATGGGCACCGATTTCCTCGAGCGCATTGCCGAAATCGCCAGCGCGGCGCTGTCGCGGTTGCGCACGCCATGATCGATCCCGATGCCGCCGGCCTGGTCGAGCGGTATCTGGCGTATGTGCGCGTTGAAAAGCGGCTGGCTTCGCGCACGGTCGACCTCTATGCGCTCGACCTGAAAAAGCTCTCGGACAACGCCGCCCAGGCCGGCGTGGACCTCACCGGGGTGCATAACGCGCACATCCGCCGCTGGGTGGCGCAGATGCACAGCAGCGGCCGCAGCGGCCGCGGCATCGCACTGATTCTTTCCGGCTGGCGTGGTTTCTACACCTGGCTCGGGCGCCAGGGCCTGATCGCGAGCAACCCCGTGGTTGACGTGCGGGCGCCCAAGGCGCCCAAGCCCCTGCCCAAGGCGCTGGGCGTGGACGACGCGGTTCAGCTGGCCGATTTCGAGGATGAGGACGCCAATCCCTGGTTCGAGGCGCGCGACGCCGCAATGGTGGAACTGCTCTATGGCTGTGGCTTGCGGGTGGGCGAACTGGTGGGGCTGGATGCCGCGGCCAGCACCGGTGCACAGGGCTGGATCGACCTGGAGGCCGGCGAGGCGCATGTGCTGGGCAAGGGTAGCAAGCGGCGCACGGTACCGGTGGGCAGGCAGGCAGCGCAGGCGCTGCGGGACTGGCTGACCCTGCGCGCGGTCGCCGCACCGGCGTCGCCGGCGATGTTCGTGGGCAGGCATGGCACCCGGCTGACGGCGCAGAGCATCTGGCAGCGGCTGAAGCGGCGCAGCCTGCTGGCTGGGCTGGCCACGCCAGTTCACCCCCACATGCTGCGGCACTCGTTTGCCAGCCATGTGCTGCAGTCCAGTGCTGACCTGCGCGCGGTGCAGGAACTCCTGGGCCACGCCAACATCACGACCACGCAGGTGTACACGCGGCTGGATTTCCAGCATCTGGCGAAGGCCTACGACGCCGCGCACCCGCGGGCGCAGCGCAGCAAGCGCTGATCGCCGCTTGCCCGGCGGCAGTCAATCACTCAGTGTGAAGACGGCGCGCCGGTTTTCGGGCGGCACGCTGGCCAGCAGGCCTTCCAGACGAGCGATCACCTGCCGCGCATCCGCGCCCGCCATCGGCACCACGGTCTGCACCACGCGAACCTGCGCGACCCATTCCATGGGCTTGTTCTTGAACGGCATCAGGCAGCGCGCGACGATGCGCGGCCCTTCGGCGGTCACGTCCGCGGTGGACAGCGGACCTTCCACCAGCATGCCGAAACGCAGTTCGGAAAGCCGCGCCACCACGTCGATGTCGCGCGCCGCGGACAACAGCCGTCCGGCGACCAGCAGGGGCAGTTCCTCGGCCGAGCGCGCTCCGTAGGTCCGGCGGATCTGCTCCGAGTTCACGATGTCGATGACCAGTACCGCGCTGTCGTAGCGCAAGCGCCGAGAGCGGGCCACCATGCGCGCGAGCGACGCCTCGAACATCTGCGCGTTCAACAGGCCGGTGGCCGGATCCATCTTGTCGAAGCCCTGCACGCGCCGGTTGTGTTCGCGCCGGTGCTGGCTGCGCATCATCAGGATCAACAGCACGATCGGCAGCTCGACGGCGATGCCGGCCTGCATGGCATAGGTGGTCCAGAAGCTCACCGGGATCAGTCCCGACAGGCGCGCCAGCGGGAAGGCGGCGCCGAAAGCCACGGGCGCCGCGCCCAGGAGCAGCCAGACCGCATGCCGGTCACCGCGCATGCCGGCCCAGGCGATGGCGCCCAGGCCGATGGTGGTGGCTACCAGGATGTAAGGCACCATCAGCTTGTAGCGCGTCGAGGGATCGACCATGCCGATGCCCAGCGCCGTGACCACCGACAGCAGGCCCAGGGTGACCAGGGCGCGGTGCATGAATTTCCAGCGCTCGGGCATGGCAGCCACGGCACTGAAGAACCAGCAGAGTGACCCCACCGTCAGCACGGGCAGCACCATGGACGAGAGATCATTCCAGCGCGCGAGATGGGGCCACAAGTGCAGGCCGCCGATCCCGGTCATGGCCGCCTGGCTCAGGGCCATGAGGGCCACGCTCAAGGCGTAGAAGCCATAGGCCGTGTCACGCAGCGACACGGCACTGAGAGTGGCCAGGACCACGGCCAGACCCGCGAGCCCGAAACAGATGCCCAGGATGAGCGAGGTGCGCTGCTCGTGTGCGCCGAGATAGCTTTCGCTGACGAAGGCCAGTGGGGCGCTGAAGCTGTGGGGATTTTCGATGCGCAGCAGGTACTTGCGCGGAATCTCGGCCGAGACCTGCACCGGTAGCAGGGGATGGCGGTGCGGCACAGGCCAGCTCGCGACGGCGATGGTGTCGCCCGCCGATTGCGGGATCCACTGTCCGACGCTGTCCAGCGAGTACAGCGTCGCCTTGTCCAGCGAGGAGTAGGGGATTTCAAGGTACCAGCGCTCGGCGTCCGGCGCCGGCGGGACGGTGAAGCGAACCCAGAGTGCCTGGCCGGCGGCCAGCGGGTAGATGGTGCCGAGCTGCGTCGGAGTCCATTCAAGAGCCGGATCGTGGCTCACCTGGGCGGCGGTGGCTTTGCCGCCGTCGTCCACCCAGGCATCGCCCCAGTCCTGCAGATCGATCGGCTGGCGGGCGGTGGGATCGAGGTCGAGCACCGTGCGTGCCTGCGCAGTCGCGGTCCACAGCCCGACCAGCAACAATACGGCAAGCGCCCACATCCGACCGATGTTCCACCACCTCATCGGCTGACAATATAGCCAATGAAGACGATCCGCTTGAAAGAAGGCAAGGAGCGCTCGCTGCTGCGCCGCCATCCCTGGGTGTTCGATTCGGCCATCGCCAAGGGCGGCGGCGATGCGGGCGAGACGGTACGCGTCGAGTCGCACGCCGGCGATTTTTTGGCCTGGGCGGCCTTCAGCCCGGCATCGAAGATTCGCGCGCGGGCCTGGAGCTTCGAGGAAGGCGAGCGCATCGATGCGGCCTTTCTCGGGGCAGCCTGCGAGCGGGCCGTGCGCGCCCGCGAGCGCTTCGCTATCGACAGCGACGGCGTGCGCCTGGTGCACGGCGAGTCCGACGGCTTGCCCGGCCTGATCGTCGATCGCTACGGCGACACGCTGGTGGCGCAGTTCCTGTCGGCTGGTGCGCAACGCTGGAAAGCCGTGTTGACCGACGCGCTACTGCGCGTCACCGGCCTGTCACGGTTTTACGAACGCTCCGACGCCAGCGCCCGTTCGCTCGAGGGCTTGCCGCCGGCGACGGGGTGGCTGCGCGGCGAGGGCGAGACCGAGCTCATCATTCGTGAGCACGACTGGCACTTCTCGCTCGACGTCGCCACCGGGCACAAGACCGGCTTCTACCTGGACCAGCGCGACAGCCGGCGCAAGTTCGCCGAGCACGCGCGCCGACTGGGCCTGCAACAGGTGCTCAATTGCTATTGCTACACCGGCGGGTTCACGGTCGCGGCGCTGGCTGGGGGGGCGGCGCATGTCACGTCGATCGATTCGTCGGCACCGGCGCTGGAGCGCGCGAGCGGGCACGTCGCCTTGAATGGTTTCGACGCGGGGCGAGCCGATTTCCTGGACGCGGACGTGAACGCGAGCCTGCGGCGTTTCATCGACGAGGGGCGCCGCTTCGACGGCATCGTGCTGGATCCGCCCAAACTCGCGCCGACGGCGGCGCATGCGGAGCGGGCTGCAAGAGCTTACAAGGACATCAACCGGCTGGCGCTGAAGCTGCTTGCGCCGGGCGGCGTGCTGTTCACCTATTCGTGCTCGGGCGGCATCAGTGCCGACCTGTTCCACAAGATCGTCGCGTCCGCGGGCGCGGACGCCGGCGTGGACGGCTACATCACCGAACGGCTGGGCGGCGCGCCCGACCATCCGATGACGCTGGCCTTTCCCGAGGGGGAATACCTCAAGGGCCTGGTGGTTCTGCGGAAGGGCTAAACTCCCCAGCCTTTCCGACGTTCCGCACGCACATCAGCACAGCCATGAGTCTCATTCCCGCCACCATCATCACGGGCTTTCTCGGCTCGGGCAAGACCACCCTGCTCAAGCGTGTCCTGAACGAAGCGCATGGCCAGAAGATCGCAGTGATCGAAAACGAGTTCGGCGAGGAGAACATCGACAGCGACATCCTGGTGACGGAGACCCAGGAGCAGATCATCCAGATGAGCAATGGCTGCATCTGCTGCACCATCCGCGAGGACCTGCGTTCCACGCTGCAGCTGCTGGCCGCCAAGCGCCGCAAGGGGCTGCTCGACTTCGAGCGCGTGGTGATCGAGACCACCGGCCTGGCCGACCCCGGCCCGGTGGCGCAGACCTTCTTCATGGATGACGAGGTTGCCGAGACCTACCTGCTCGACTCCATCATCACGCTGGTCGATGCCAAGCACGCCGCGCAGCAGCTCAATGACCGGCAGGAAGCCCGTCGCCAGGTGGGGTTTGCCGACCGGATCTTCATCAGCAAGTCCGACCTGGTTTCCGCCGAGGAGCTCGATGCGCTGACCCACCGGCTCAAGCACATGAACCCGCGAGCGCCGCAGCGCGCCGTGCATTTCGGCGAGGTGGCGCTGTCCGAGGTGTTCGACCTGCGCGGCTTCAATCTCAACGCCAAGCTCGACATCGACCCCGACTTCCTCAAGGAGGAAGAGGAGCACGACCACCATCACGACCATGACCATGAGCACAGCGAGCATTGCGACCACCCCTCGCACGCGCACGGCCATGGGCATCACCACCACCACGACGACGACGTCAAGAGCTTCGTGTTCAGGTCTGACCGCGCCTTCGATCCGGCCAAGCTGGAGGACTTTTTGGGCGCCGTGGTCAACATCTACGGGCCGCGCATGCTGCGCTACAAGGGCGTGCTGCACATGAAGGGCACCGACCGCAAGGTGATCTTCCAGGGCGTGCACCAGCTGATGGGCAGCGACTTGGGGCCGCAATGGGCCGAGGGCGAGGCCCGCGGCAGCAAGATGGTGTTCATCGGCATCGACCTGCCGCGGGAAATCTTCCTCCAGGGGCTGGAGCAGTGCCTGATCTGAGCCGCGTTTTCTGACCCCCTTTTGAGGTAGGCTAGCGCCTTCAAAAAATAAGAGGCGTGGGGGTTCCCAATGATTGTCTCGAATCCGCAACTGATGGCCTTCGTTTCCGACAGGCCATCGGCTCGGCACGGGGGTGAAAACCC
>Ga0207853_1000310_pt1 | contig 11138 bp, 10 predicted proteins | sample LuqExpMetagenom6_FD_187764 | JGI IMG/M metagenome (GOLD analysis project Ga0207853, IMG submission 187764) | Tropical forest soil microbial communities from Luquillo Experimental Forest, Puerto Rico - Sample 6 (SPAdes) | ecosystem: Environmental > Terrestrial > Soil > Tropical forest ...
CGCCGCGCAAGGCGACCCACGCCGCACGCAAGTCAGCCAGGCCCTTGCGCACATCGATGTCGGCGGTCACGTCCGTGTACGGCCCCGAGGTGTCGTACAGCGTGACGGCCTCACCGTTGGTGAGCTTCACCTCGCGCATCGGAATACGGATGCCCGGATGCAACTGACCGGGAAGGTAGACCTTGGAGGAAGCGGGAAACGGCTCGCGCGTGAGTGCGAGCAACTGTGCGAGTTTGTCGGGAGCGTTCATGTACCAGCCCTTTGAGCAATGACATCAATCGCTCCAGGGATGGCAGACGTGCGCCCGTGGGGCAACACACTGACAGCTCTTCTTACGCCGGTACGAACCGGTTCAAGTTCACGGGTTTGGACTCACCATCTCAGCGATACCGGCCCTTCTTGCAAAAGGCCCCTCGCACCCCGGAGCGCCGCCAATATAGCACTCCTTCGGCGAGACGCCCAGGTGCGTGTCCATTGCCCCCAATTTCAGTCCCCTGCATCAATCCCCCGTGCCAATGGCGTTCTGTATCGCATCCAGCAGCATCGCGTCGTCCACCGGTTTGTGCAGGTAGGCGCGTGCGCCGTACTCCGCGGTCTTCTGGTGGTTTTCCGGCGAGTCATCGCCGGTGATGATCACCACCGGCACGCGCGCGCCGGATTGCGCCAGCGCACGCTGGATCTCGAAGCCATCCACCACCGGCATGCGCAGGTCAAGCACGACGCAATGGGGGCGCCGCTTCTGCAGCGACAACATGAACTCCACGCCGGAGCCGAAGGTCTCCACCTCATAGCCGGCCGTGCGGATGAGCCGGGCCAAGGCCTTGCGCACCGATTCCTCGTCATCAACGACCGCGACGAGCGATGTGTCCCTATGCATGCCGGGACGCTATCGGTCGCCAGGCGCGCAGCCAATGAGACCTTGGTCCAACACGCGGTCAGGCCGTGCCGTCCAGCCGGCCGCGTTCGACCAGGCGCACCAGTTCGGCGACCGAGCGAACGTGCATCTTTTCCATGGCACGTGCACGGTGGACCTTGACGGTCTTCTCCGCCGTGCCCAGGTCTGCGGCGATCTGCTTGTTCAGCCGGCCTTGCATCACATGCGCGAGCACTTCCCGTTCACGCGGCGTGAGCGTGGCCAGCAGCGACTCCGCCAAGTCGTGCCGCTCTCGGGCGCTGCGGCGCTGCGCATCGCGTTCGAGCCCGCGCTCCACGGCGGCCAGCAGCACGTCCTCATCGACCGGCTTTGTCAGGAAGTCGAGGGCCCCCTCCCGCATGGCGCCGGCACACATGGGCACATCGGCGCAACCGGTCAGGAAGATGATCGGCATGAGTTCGCCGTTGCGCGCCAGCAGCTGCTGCAACGCCAGCCCGTCCAGGCCGGGCATGGCGACGTCCAGCACGATGCAGCCATGCGCCTGCGGATCGTGCGCGGCGACAAAGCTCTCCGCGCTGGCATGGGCAAAGACACTCCAGCCACGCCCGTCCAGGAGCCTGGCCAGCGCGCTTCGCACCGATGGGTCGTCATCCACGACATGCACCTGCGCCAGCGGCGCGCAAGGTGCGTCGGCGTCGTCGACGCGTTCAGCCAGCAGGATGTGATTCATGCATTCGCCTCTTGTTCGATGCGCGCGGTGTCTCATCGCTAGACACTGTGGCGACCAGTCTAGGGTCGCCCGATACACCGTCAAGGTCAGCCGTTGGCAACTGGTAACGCAGGTTGCTTCAAGTGAACGCCGCAGGGCTTGCATTTCGGCCAAAGTTCACGCTGCCCGACATTGCCCGGTCATTCATGCCGTCCACTGCCGACTCAGCAACCATTCGAACCCTGCAGGTACCGTGGTGGGGACCGCTTCGTGCGGCCGTACTGACGGGCATGGCCTATTACGCCGGTGCGAGGCTCGGGCTGGCCCTGACGTTCCCACCACTGCCGGTCTCGGTGATGTGGCCGCCGAATGCCCTGCTGCTGGGCGCATTGGTGCTCACGCGCCGCCGCTGGTGGTGGGCGCTGATCGCCGGCGCACTGCCGGCCCATCTGCTGGCCGAGCTTCAGCACGGCATTCCGTTGGCGATGGTGCTCTGCTGGTTTGCCACCACCGCCGCCGAAGCACTGCTGGGTGCGAGCATCGTGTGCCGGCTCTCGGGCGCACCCAATCTGCGCTCGCTGCGTTCGGCGTTGGTCTTCTGCAGTGCGGCAGTCATCGCACCCTTCCTGGTGTCCTTCGTGGATGCTGCGCTCGTGCGACTGGTGGGTTGGGGCTCTGCCGACTATGCCTCGGTCTGGTACACGCGCTTCTGCGCCAACGTGCTGGCCATGCTGGCCTTCGTACCGGTGCTTCTCACCTGGGGCGGCATCGAACCGGATGGCCCGAGCGATGGCGCCCGCACGCAACTGGTGGAGATCGGTGCGCTGCTCGCTGGCCTGCTGGCGGTCAGCGTCGTGGTCTTCGATTCGGCCGTGGCCCAGACCGGACCGCCCACGCTGTTGTTCCTGCCGGTCCCCTTCCTGGTCTGGGCGGCCGTGCGCTTCGGACCCGCGCTCACCAGCGCGGCCTATGCGCTGGTGGTGATCGTCGTGATCATCGCCGCCGGGACGCAGGCCGATGAGGCGCCCATCCAGTCCTTCCTGATCAGCCTGGGCGTGCCGCTGATCGTGCTGGCCGCCGTCATCGAGGAACGTCGCGCGGCCGAAGGCAAGCTGCGCGACGCCGAGCAGCTCTTTTCGACCACCTTCCAGCAGGGCCCCTTCGCGCTGGCCATCAGCCGCCGGCAGGACGGTGCAATCCTGAATGCCAACCCGCGTTGGCTCCAATTGCTCGGGTACGACAACAGCGCGACCGCCGTGTCGCCGCTGGTGGATCACCTGGACGAAGCGGGCCGCGGGCAGCTGCGGGCACTGGCGGCCGATCCCCGGCGGCGGCGCGAACTCGAGGTAGCTCTGATCGATCGCCACGGCGGCGCCCACGCCGCCTTGATGTCGATGTGCCTGATCGATCTCGAGGGCGAGCCCTGCCACATCATCATCCTGCGCGACATCACGCGGCAGCGCCTGGCCGAAAAAGACGCGAAGGAGCAGCAGCGGCAACTGACGCACCTCACGCGCGTGGCCTCGCTGTCGCACTTTTCCAGCACCATTGCGCACGAGCTCAATCAGCCGCTCACCGCCATCCTGAGCAACGCGCAGGCGGCACTTCGTCTGCTGTCGCGCGAGCCGCCCAACGTGGCGGAGGTCAAGACCATCCTGGGTGAAATCGTGGAAGCCGACAAACGCGCCGGCCAGTTGATCCACCACCTGCGGCGCATGATGAAGGACGGCGAGACCGAGCGCGTTCCGGTGAACGTGAACAACCTGGTCTCCGACGTGCTGCACTTCGTGCGCGGCGAATGCTTGCTGCAGAACATCGAAGTCAAGACCATCTACGCGCCGGATCTGCCAAATGTGCGCGGTGACCCGGTGCAGCTGCAGCAACTTCTGATCAATCTGGTGCTCAACGCCTGCGAGGCCATGCACCCCGGCCCGGCGCAGGGACGCGATCCCGCGCTTCGCATCAGCACGTCGGCCGCACCGGAAGGTGGCGTGCAGGTGGTGGTGACCGACACCGGCCCGGGCATCGCGGCCGATCGGCTGGAGCGCGTGTTCGAGCCGTTCTTCACCACCAAGGAAAGCGGGATGGGCATGGGCCTGGCGATCTGCCGCCGGATTGCACGCGCGCATGGCGGCACGCTCACCGTGTGGAGCCAGGCCGGCGAGGGCGCGAGCTTCCGCCTGTTCCTGCCAAGCCTGGTGCAGGAAATGCCGCCGGCCCTGGCGCTTCCCCGCGCGCAGGCACCGGCGCTGCCGGGAGGCACCCGGGGCCATTGACGCTCGCGGCGGTGGGCTTTCGGCGCAGTCGCAGTTCGGCGATCGCCTTGTCGAAGGTCATCGCAAGCGAATACGTGGGATACGTGCTGCTCACGTACTCACGCATGTCGGAGTCCCGATCGACTGCTTCCAGAATCAGCCGCGAGTCGATGACCTTGATCCGGATGTGCCCGATGTAGGTGATGGCGTTTGCCCGGACGCGAAACTGGTTGCTTGCCTGCAGCCAAGCGAACTTCAGGGGAGCATCGAATCGGCTCCACGTATTCGCTCGCCTCGATGGGGACGACATAGTCAGTGTCCCTCGCCAATATGCGGAATGAAGCTCTCGCCCGAAGCAAAGAGCATTCCGATGGGACTGCGCGAAGGCGACGAGACCGTATTCCAGTTCTTCGGCCGCGTCACCGTCGTGAAGCTGCACGCGGTCAACACGGAATGCAGGGGTGCCACCCAACAGGCCACCGTGATCGGCACGTCCGCCGACCGAGCCAACTGAACCCACTGCGACACCAAAGAACGCGGCGTCCCGCGAGTGGCCGCAGCGCTGCCTGGCCCCAGCTCGCGCGGGGCTGATGGGAGTGATCAGATGAAGGGGTGCGTGCTGAGCAACTCGAAGGCGCTGCATGCCGGCCCCATGGCGCCATGGGCGCGGATCAGACCGAGCTTGACACGCACAGCATGGCCTGCGAGCACGGTGCTTCCTATTGGACTTTTGTCCAATAGGTAACGTCGCCACACGTGCGAATACTTGCCCCCATGGAATCAGGCAATCTCGCGCACGTCTTCCACGAAGGCGACAGCTGGCACCCGGCGCTGCACGCGCACGACGCCGACGCGACGGTGCATGTGATCAACAGCGACCCCGGCTTGCGCACGTCGCTCCAGCGCACGCTGGCCGGCGCGGGTTACCGGGTGATCACTTACGCCGCGGCGGGCGACTACCTGGTGCCGGCGCCTCACGACGAGCCCGGTTGCCTGCTGCTGGATGTGCAGTTCCCGGGCGCCAGCGGCCTGGACCTGCAGTCTGCACTTCAGCGCTACCCGGCTTATCGGCGGCCCATCGTCTTCATCGGCGGATCGGCGGATGTGCCGGCCAGTGTGCGCGCCATGCGCGGTGGCGCACGCGAATTCCTGACCAAGCCGGTGGCTCGCGAAGTCCTGCTGGCCGCGGTCGAGGACGCCATCGCCCACGACTTGAAGGAACGCGCGGCCCTGCGCGAAGCCGAGTCGGCGCGCGAGCGGCTGGCCGCACTGCGCTGGCGCGAACGCCAGGTTCTGGAGGGTGTTGCCGCCGGACGGGGCCACAAGCAGATCGCCGTGGAACTGGGAGTGAGCGAGCGCACCATCAAGGCCGATCGTGCGCGCGTCATGCGCCAGTTGGGCGTGTCGACGCTGGCCGGCCTGTTCAAGGCTTTGAAGGCCGCGCGCGACCCAGCCGTGCAACAGCATGCATGATTGAAGAATGTGGTCGTGGCGCCACCCGTATTGACGGCGCCTGGAAAGGAGAGCGTCTTATGAAACGAAGAACACTGTTGCTGGTGGCCGGTGCGGCCGGGCTGGCGGCGGGCTGCTCGACTCCCGCACCGGGCAGCGGCGCCGCCGCGGACAAAAGGAAGGAGATCGATACCGCCGTCGACAAGGCGCTGGCCGATCTGTACCGGGAGACCCCGACCGCGAAGCAGTACGGCGACAAGGCACAGGCCATCCTGGTGTTCCCGTCCGTCGTCACCGCCGGTTTCCTGGTGGGCGGCTCGTATGGACAGGGGGCGTTGCGCAAGGGCTCCAGCACGCTGGCCTACTACAGCATCGGCACCGGTTCCGTCGGGCTGCTGGCCGGCGCGGAGTCCAAGGCGACGTACATCATGTTCATGACGCCGGAGTCGCTGTCGAAGTTCCAGGCCAGCAGCGGCTGGACTGCGGGCGCAGATGCCTCCGTCACGATGGTCGATGCCGCCGCCAGCACCCGTGCCGACATGATGGCGTCAGGCGCCCAGGTGCTTGGCTTCGTCCGTGGGCAAAAAGGCCTGATGGCCAACCTGAGCCTGGACGGCACCAAGGTCAGCAAGCTCGACCTGTAGCGCCCTGTCAGTTCAGGGGCGATCGCGCCAGGCGGGCGGCCGCGGCGCGATCCGGCGTGGCGGCTGACGAGGCCTGCAAGCGCTGGAATTCGCCACTGACCTGCGCGTAGCACTCGCAGCTCAGGCGTTCCAGGGCGCTGCGATCGAGCACCTCGATACGACCGCGGCGGCACGCGATCACGCCGGCGCGCTGCAATTGGCTGGCCGCTTCGTTCACGCCCTCGCGCCTCACACCCAGCATCGCCGCGATGAGTTCCTGGGTGGTGGCGAGTTCCGGCGCGCTGCTGCGATCCAGGCTCAGCAGCAGCCAGCGGCACAACTGCTGCTGGATGGTGTGGCGCCGGTTGCATGCCGCCGCCTGCGCGGCCTGGGCCATCAGGACCTGGGTGTAGTCCAGGAGGATGCGCCGCAGGCCGGGCGAACGATTGAACTCGTCCTTGAGCCACGCATTGGGCACGCGCAGGGCCAGTCCGGGCTGCTGCGCAACCAGGCGCGCGGGCATCGGCTCTCCGCCCAGGCACACCGAGACATCGACCATGCCCTCCTTGCCGACGACGGCCGTCTGGGTCGACGCCCCGCTGTCGGTCAGCCACAGCAAGGACAGCACCGAAGAGACCGGCAGGTAGGCGTGCGTCAGCGGCATACCGGGCTGATGCACGACCTCGCCTGGTTCCAGGTTCACGAGTTCGAGCCTCGCAAACCAGCGCGGCCGCTCGTGCTCATGCACGGCAGCCAGCAGGTCATTGCGTCCGAACAGCGCGACCGCATTGCGCGCACTCTGCGATTCCTTCCTCAAGAAAGGCCTCCCTGTGTGTGGCGCTACTGTGCCGTGCTCACCGTCGCGGCAGGGCGCTTTTCGCGCAACCAGCGGCAAGAAATCTCGGCTGATGTAAAGGTTGGCTCAACAACGCTGGCGCCGCCGATGCGCTCGACATCCTAAGGTTTTCGAATCAGCTCTAGCAAAACGCCCAGTCACATCCCCGCCCTCCTTGTTTCGGGACATGTGTGGGATGGCGCACAGACGCTGAGGCCGTCCAAACCCTACCGTGGGCGCCCAGAGCTAAAACTATTGAACCAGTAACGTGCCTAATTCGCTCCCGTCCGAATCTGCTCATCGTGTTTGCCGGCGTCGAGTGCGCTGATGGCGTCCACCTTCCAGATGCTGATCGCCCGACCCGGTCCTCTGTTGCCCTATTTGCGCCGCCTGAGAACGAGCCAGGTGGCTCGCAACTCGGCCTACATGATGGCCAGCCAGGTGTCGCAGACCATGCTGCAGGGCATGCTGTTCCTGGTCTTGGCGCGCGTCCTGGGTTCGCATGAATTCGGCCGGGTCGCCGGCGTGGTGGCCATCACATCTGCGTTGCTGCCCTTCTCCGGGCTGGGCCTGGGCAACGTCGCGATCATGCGCATCTCGCGCGGACAGGCCGAACCCGGCCGCAGCCTGGGCAACGCATTCGCGATGACCACGGTCACCGGCGCGTTGGGCGTGGGCCTGGTCATGCTCCTGGGCAGCACGTTCCTCGACGATCCGGACATCTGGCTTCTGGTGTCGTTGCTGGGAATTTCCGAGATCCTGATCACCAAGTACATCGACGTCGCCGGCCATGTGTTCTTCGGCATCGAGCAGCACGGGGTCTCGGTTTTCTTCTCCAACCTGCACGTGCTGGTGCGGCTGGTGTCGGCCCTGGCCCTGAACTGGTTCTGGACCGAGCCCACCGCCGTCAACTGGGCGCAGTTGCACCTGGCCGGCGGCGTCTTCACCTTCTGCATCGTCCTCTACAGCTGCCTGCGGCGCCTCGGGCCACCGAGCCTGGACTGGCGCACCGCCGTGCGCGATGCCCGCGAAGGCGTCTTCTTCTCGCTCGGATTGTCGGCCCGCAGCGTGCAGATGGACGTGGACAAGACCGTCATTGCGCGCGATGTGTCAGCCGCGACCGCGGGGGCCTACACGGCGGCGTTCCGAATCGTGTACCTGGCCTGCGCGCCCATCGTCGCCTTGCTCTTCGCGCTGCAGGGCAGGCTGTTTCGCAAGGGCGACGAGGCCGGCATCGCCGGCACGGTGGGCGCGTCGCGCCGGCTGTTGCTAGTTGGCTCGGCCTACTGCCTGCTCCTGGGTGCCGTCATGTTCGTGGCCGCCCCGGCGGTGCCGTGGATTCTGGGCAGAACCTACGAACTCTCCACGACCATGCTGCAGTGGCTGTGCCTGCTGCCGCTACTGGTGGGCCTGCAGCTGATCTGTTCGCAAGCGCTCACCGGCGCCGACGCACAGCACTGGGCGGGACTGCTGCAGGCCATGGCGGCCGGGCTCACGCTGCTGCTGAACGTATTGCTGGTCCCGCTGTATGGATGGCATGGTTCGGTCGCCGCGGCTTACACCTCGCAGACCTTCCTGATCGTCGGCCTGCTGTTGACGATCCGCCGGATGCTGAAGGCGCAACGAGAGGCGGCGCGATGAACGCCAGGGCGCATGGCATGACGGCATTCGATGCGCCCTCCCTGCGCAGCAGCGTCTCACGCGTTCGCAGTACCGAAGAAATCAGCTTCGGCGATTCGCTGCTTTCCGTCCTGCTGGGCCTGTACATCACGACGCTGCTGTTCGAGGGCGTGCTGCGCTATGTCTTTGCGACGGCCGGATTCCCCAATGCACTGTACGTGCGCGACGTCATCCCGGTCGTCTCGGTGCTGTTCCTCTTCCTGCGAGCCTTGCTGGCCGACCGGCGCATCGAGCTGCCCATCGCCATTGCGCTGGTGCTGCTGGCCTGTCATGCCGCCTGGGCCATGGTGCTCGGGGTGAACAACTTCGCCATCGCCTTCGGCCTGAAGATCTTCATGTTCATCCCCTACGGCATGGCGATGTGGCCGCTGGTGCGGCGGCGCTGGCGCTTCGCACTGACGTTCGCGGCCGCGATGTTCGCGGTGACGGCGGCGGGCGTGTTTGCGAATTTCTTCCTGCAGAAGATGCCCTGGGAGGGCCTGGAATACCAGACCGCCTTCGGCAGCGTGACGTCCACCCGGTTGTGGTGGGTGCCCGGCGGCTTCTCGCGCCTGCCGGGTTTCGCGCGCACTTCCTTCGACGCCGCGATGATCCTGGGCATCACCGGCATGCTGGCCTTGCTGCGGTTTCGCCATCTGGCCGTGCGCTTGTCGATCATCGCCCTGGGCCTGGTGGCGATCGTGCTGACGACGAGCAAGGGAATGATCCTGGCGTTTCCGGTCGCGGCCTCCTGGCTGATCGCTGCCGATCGCTGGCCCTGGATGAAGGGCCGCGTGCTCGTGACGACGTTGTGCGCGGTGACGGCGGTACTGCCGCTGCTCATGGTGGGGTACAACCTCAGCACGTCGATGCATGCGTCGAACTTCCCTGCGGCCATCAATTCGGTCTGGGAACGCTTCTCGATGGTGTGGCCGCAAGCCTTCGACCTGCTGCCCGATGGCCCTGCCGCCTTGCTGGGGGCCGGCCCCGGCAGCATCGGCACGCCCCAGTTGTACGGCGCCGCGCCGCACCATTTCAATCCAGCCGACAACCTCGCCATCTTCCTTGTGGTGAATTTCGGCTTCCTGGGCCTGGGCTACTACGCCCTGCCTGCATGGATCCTGCCCAGGGTCGCTGACTTCGAAAGCACCGAGATCCATCGCGCGTACGTCGGCATGCTGGTGATCGCCTACGGCTATGGCATGTCGATCAGCATGATCGAGGAAAGCTTCTTCTGCCTGTTCTTCGGCTTGAGCCTGGGCATCGCTGCCGGGGCCTGGTTGCAGAAGGAGTCGCCATGAGCTGGCGCACCTGCATTGCCGGTCTGCTGCTGGGTGCCAGCCCGTTGCTGCTGGGCGCCACCACCCCGCCGCTGGTGATCGGCGTGCAGACGCACTTCGCCTTCGATGATCCGCAGCGCACCGAAGCGCGCGCGTTCCAGTCCTGGATGGAGCGTTCACGCTTCAACTCCACCCGCGACGAGATGTACTGGTGGGACGTGGAGGATGCCGCGGGCACCCTGGCGCTGCGACAAGGCGCCTGGCGCACGCGCCAGATGTGGTCGGCCATGCCGGCCCCGTTCGCGGGCCTGCTCACCCTGGATTTCGGCAACGAACGCTACGACAGCGGAGGACAGCCGAAGTCGGAGCGGGCGCGCGATGCGTTTGCGCGGTATGCCAGCTACGTGGTGGCCCAGAGCGGGCAACAGGTGCGGTGGGTCGAGATCTGGAACGAGTGGAACCTCAGGACGGGCGTCAAGACCCAGGCCGGCAGCCGGGGCGACGCCGCGGACTATGCCGCGCTCGCACGCACGACTTATCGCAAGCTGAAGGCCGAGCATCCCGAGACCATGGTGATCACCGGATCGTCCGGCGACGACCTTCCCGATTGGCCCTGGATGCGCAGGGCGATCCGCGAGGGCCTGCTCTCGCACACCGACGGCATCGCGGTGCACCTGTACAACGACTGCATGCGCCCCGCGCAGGTCGGCGCCGACGAACTGGCCCAGCGCCTCGACGCACTGCAGGCCATCGTCGCTGCCGAGGGGCGCCCGCAGATGCCGTTCTTCATCACCGAAGTCGGCTGGCCCACGCACCGCGGCAAGTGCGGCGTGAGCGAAGAGGCCGCCGCGGCACACTCGGTGCGCTTCCTGCTTGAGGCCAGCTTGCGGCCCTGGGTCGCGGGCGTGTGGTTCTACGAGATGCAGGACGGCGGCGACGACCCCGCCGAGCGCGAGCATCGCTTCGGCCTGCTGCGCCGCGACGGCAGTGAAAAGCCCGCCGGCTGCGCCCTGCGCGAAATGGGCACGCAGATCGCGGCCCGACCGTTCGCCTTCACCAGCGTCAACTCGGTGGGCCTGGCGGGCTTCCGCAACGGGGCGACCGACCGCTGGCTGCTGTGGGCGCGCGGAAGATCGCAGCAGGAGGTGCCCGTTCGGCTCGAAAGCGCGTCCGGCACTGCCTCCTTCCAGTCGGTAAGCCTGTGCGGAATGCCGGGCGCGCTGATGGAAATCGATCCGCAGGGGCGATTCGCCACCGTGCGCGTCGCACCACGCACGGTGCAGATCATCGATGTTCCCGCCGGCCAGCCGCTGGCCATGAAGGAGCTTTCATGAGCACGCCTTACGCCGCATTGAAGGTACTGCACGTGGCCCAGACCGCACAGGGAGGCGTGGCCAGCTACCTGGAAGAGATCATGCCGTTGCAGGCGGCGATCTACGGCCCGGATTCGG
>Ga0207853_1000311_pt1 | contig 11069 bp, 13 predicted proteins | sample LuqExpMetagenom6_FD_187764 | JGI IMG/M metagenome (GOLD analysis project Ga0207853, IMG submission 187764) | Tropical forest soil microbial communities from Luquillo Experimental Forest, Puerto Rico - Sample 6 (SPAdes) | ecosystem: Environmental > Terrestrial > Soil > Tropical forest ...
GTGTCGTCGCGGAAAGCCACAACCTGACAAGTCCACTTCTGGTGCAGGTGACACGTTGCGGCGGTGATACGCGCTTCGCCGAGATCGTCGCCCTGATGGAGCGCGCGTCCATGGAAAAGCCGCGGTCCGCGCAGCTGGCCGACCGGATCGCCACGCCGTTCTTGTTGGCTGTTCTGGCTTCCGCAGCCCTCGCCGCGGCCTGGTGGTGGTCGGTTGGGCCTGCGCATGCAGTGGGCGTGGCGATCGCGGTCTTGATCGTGACTTGTCCCTGCGCGCTGTCGCTGGCAACGCCGGCGGCCACCCTGGCCGCAGCGGGCGCGTTGGCGCGGCGCGGCATTCTTCCGCGTAGCCTGCAGGCGCTGGAGACCTGCGCGGACGTGGACACCGTGGTGTTCGACAAGACCGGAACGCTTACCGAGCAGCGTCCTGCGATCGTGGGCGTGCGAACGCGCGACGGCGTCGAGGAACCTCAGGCGCTTGCTTTGGCCGCTGCGCTTGCCAGGCACTCGCTGCATCCCATCTCGCGTGTCTTGTCCGCAGCGAGCGACGCAAGAGATTGGTCGGTCGTCAATGTGCGTGAGGCTATTGGTCGAGGCGTAGAAGGCGATGTCATCGGCGATGTGAGCGGGGTTCGCCACATGCGACTGGGCGCGGCGTCCTTTTGCGATGTGCCCCAGGGGCAGTCTGAGGGGGCCCAGACACACCTGGCCGACGAGGAAGGCTGGATCGCGACGTTCGAATTCGACGAAGCGCTGCGCCCCGATGCGACCCAGGCCGTTCGCGCTTTGCAGCAACTGCACCTGCAGGTGCAGTTGCTGTCTGGTGATTTGGCGGCATCTGTCAGTCGACTGTCGTCTCGCGCTGGCATCGATATGCACAGCGCCGAGCAGACGCCGGAAGCCAAGCTCGGACACGTCAGCAGCATGCAAGCTGCTGGGCATACTGTCGCAATGGTCGGCGATGGCATGAACGACGGCCCGGTGCTCGCGCGCGCTGACGTATCGATTGCCATGGGACATGGCGTGCCTCTGGCGCAGGCGCAGTCAGACTTCGTCGTTTCGGGGGCGCAAGTTCTTGCGATTCCCATATTGATGGAGCAGGCGCGTCGCACTCGGCGCATCGTTCGAGAAAATCTCGCGTGGGCTGCCGCGTACAACTTCGTGTGCGTGCCGCTGGCAGTCGTTGGCTGGATGCCGCCATGGCTTGCGGGGCTGGGCATGGCGGCCAGCTCATTCTTGGTCGTTCTCAATTCCGCGCGCCTCGCGCGTCTGCCGGAGGTCAACTGATGGACATCCTCTTCTTGCTCATTCCGCTGTCGGTGGGATTGGGTCTGGTGATCTTGGGTGCATTGGGGTGGGCGGTATGGCGTGGCCAGTTCGATTCACTCGAGGCCGAGGGCGAGCGCATTCTTAAGTCAGATTGACCTTCATCAAGAGGCTGAGCTGCGTCGCGAAGCACACTGAAAACCTTACGACAAGAGGTGTTTTCCATGAACCAAAACTCCGGACCCGCAGTCGTGTACAACGACACCGTCGTGCGTCAGTTCTCGCTGATGACGGTCGTGTGGGGCGTGGTTGGCATGCTGGTGGGCGTATTCATCGCCGCCGAGCTTGCATGGCCCGATCTCAATTTCGGCATTCCATGGCTTAGCTATGGCCGATTGCGACCCCTGCACACGAACGCGGTGATCTTCGCGTTCGGAGGTTGTGCACTGTTTGCGACGAGCTACTACGTTGTTCAGCGCACGTGCCATGTGCCGTTGTTCGCCAAGGCGCTGGCCTCGTTCACGTTCTGGGGTTGGCAAGCAGTGATCGTCGCTGCGGCGATCAGCCTGCCGTTGGGCTACACGACCGGCAAGGAATACGCTGAACTCGAGTGGCCGATCGACATCCTGATCGCGCTGGTGTGGGTGGCTTATGCGATTGTGTTCTTCGGCACGATCGGAATCCGGAAGGTCAGGCACATCTACGTCGCCAATTGGTTCTATGGCGGGTTCATCCTCGCCGTGGCAATTCTGCACATCGTCAACAGCGCGGAAGTGCCTGCTGGCTGGATGAAGTCCTACTCCGCTTATGCCGGCGTGCAGGACGCCATGGTGCAGTGGTGGTACGGCCATAACGCGGTGGGCTTCTTCCTGACCGCGGGCTTCTTGGGGATGATGTACTACTTCATCCCGAAGCAGGCTGAGCGTCCCGTCTACAGCTACCGCCTCTCGATCGTCCACTTCTGGGCGCTGATCTTCACCTACATGTGGGCGGGCCCGCACCACCTGCACTACACGGCGCTGCCCGACTGGACCCAGTCGATCGGCATGGTCTTCTCGCTGATCCTGCTCGCGCCGAGCTGGGGCGGCATGATCAACGGCATCATGACGCTGTCGGGTGCGTGGCACAAGCTGCGTGACGACCCGGTGCTGCGCTTCCTCATCGTCTCCCTGTCCTTCTACGGCATGAGCACGTTCGAAGGCCCGATGATGTCGATCAAGACGGTGAACTCGCTGTCGCACTACACGGACTGGACCATCGGTCACGTGCACTCCGGCGCGCTGGGCTGGGTGGGCCTGATCTCCATGGGCTCGATCTACTACCTGATCCCGCGGCTGTTCGGCCAGAAGAAGATGTATTCGGTCAAGGCGATCGAGCTGCACTTCTGGACTGCCACCATCGGCATCGTGCTCTACATCGCCGCCATGTGGATCGCAGGCGTGATGCAGGGTCTGATGTGGCGCGCCATTAACGCTGACGGTACGCTGACCTACACCTTCGTGGAATCGGTGAAGGCGACCTTCCCCTTCTACGTGGTTCGCGTCATCGGCGGTCTGCTGTACCTCACCGGTATGTTGATCATGGCCTGGAACACCTGGATGACGGTTGCCAACGGCCGCGCCGTGCGCGTCGCTGTGCCGGCACCGCAAGCCGCCTGAGGAAAAGAGTAATCATGAGCACTACCAATTCCAAAGCCGGCTTCTCACACGAGAAGATTGAGACCAGCAACTTCTTGATGATCGTGCTGATCTTGATCGTGGTCGCCTTCGGCGGCCTGGTTGAGATCGTTCCCCTGTTCTTCCAGAAGAGCACCACGCAGCCGGTGGACGGCGTCAAGCCCTACACGGCGCTGCAACTGGCGGGTCGCGACGTCTACCTGCGCGAGGGCTGCTACAACTGCCACTCGCAGATGATCCGTCCGTTCCGGGCCGAGACGCTGCGTTACGGTCACTACTCGGTCGCCGGTGAGTTCGTCTACGACCACCCATTTCAGTGGGGCAGCAAGCGCACCGGTCCGGACTTGGCGCGCGTGGGCGGCAAGTACTCTGACGATTGGCATCGCGTGCACCTGAACAACCCGCGCGACGTGGTGCCTGAATCCAACATGCCCGCTTACAGCTGGCTGGAGAAGAGCACGGTCAATGCGGCTGAACTTCCTGCGCACATGCGTGCCCTGCGCACCGTCGGTGTGCCGTACACCGACGAAGAAATCGCGAAGGCGTCCGACGAAGTCAAGGGCAAGTCCGAATTGGACGCGGTGATCGCATACCTCCAAAGCCTCGGACTGGCGCTCAAGTAAGGAGTACCCGAGATGGACATCGACATCAACACCCTGCGCAGCGGCGCCACCGTGGTCTGCTTCCTGGTCTTCATCGGCATCATGGCCTGGACCTTTTCGCGCAACAACCGCGAACGGTTCGAGCATGACGCGCAGATCCCGTTCGACCACGACCAATAAGCCGGAGCACGCAAAACCATGAGCGATTTCAATTCGAACTTCTGGTCGATTTGGGTGGCCGGCATCACGTTGGCAGGCATCCTCGGCTGTGCGATCCTGCTGTGGGTGACTGCGCGTACCAAGGTCACGCCCACCGGCGACAACACCACGGGCCACGTCTGGGACGAAAACTTGTCCGAGCTGAACAACCCCATGCCGCGCTGGTGGATGTGGTTGTTCGTGATCACCATCGTCTTTGGCCTGCTGTACCTGGTGGCCTATCCGGGCTTGGGCACTTACGAAGGGCAGCTTAAGTGGACCACGCGCGGCGAGCACGCGGCCGAAATGGCACAGGCCGAGAAGGACCTGGCACCGTTGTATGCCCAGTTCGCCTCCAAGACGATCGAGCAGTTGGCTAGCGATGACAAGGCCAAGGCAATCGGTGAGCGCCTGTTCATGAACAACTGCGCGCAGTGCCATGGCTCGGACGCGCGCGGCAGCAAGGGCTTTCCCAACCTGACCGACAAGGACTGGCTGCACGGCGGCACGCCCGACAAGATCATCGAGACGATCACCAAGGGCCGCATCGGCATGATGCCGCCGATGGCCGCCGCGGTGGGCACCGCCGATGACGTGAAGAACGTCGCCAACTACGTGCTGAGCCTGTCTGGCGCACCGCATGACTCGCTGCGCGCGCAGTTGGGCAAGCCGAAGTTCGCGGCCTGCGCTGCTTGCCATGGCATCGACGGCAAGGGCAATCAGGCGATTGGCGCTCCCAACCTTACTGACAATGTGTGGTTGCACGGCTATGGTGAGCAGGCCGTCATGAACATGGTCAACAATGGCAAGACCAACGTCATGCCGGCCCAGGCGGGCAAGCTGACCGAAGCGCAGATTCGCGTCTTGGCGTCGTACATCTGGGGTCTGTCGAACACGCACTGAGCAGCGAACACCTGAGTCTCGCGGGACAGGAGTCGGCAATGCGCCGTCCTGTCCCGCGTGTCATTTGCGCATGACATAAATCAACCGTAGGGGTATTCCCCAGTCGCATCATTGCTGCCGCAGCAGGTGTCCAAATCGATGAAAGTGATCCCAATCGTCCCGCTCGCCGAAGGCGACGGCGAAACGCAGTCCCTCTACGAAGCGCAGAAGAAGATCTACCCGCGTGCGGTGACTGGTCGCTTCGCCTGGTGGAGGTGGGCCTTTGTCTGGCTGACGCAGGTCATCTTCTATGGGTTGCCCTGGGTTGACTGGGGCGAGCGCCAGGCCGTGCTGTTCGACCTGGCGGCGCGGCGCTTCTACATCTTTGGTTATGTTCTGTACCCGCAGGACTTCATCTACCTAACTGGACTGCTGGTGGTCAGCGCGTTGTCGCTGTTCCTGTTCACGGCGGTGGCAGGGCGATTGTGGTGCGGCTTCACATGCCCCCAGACCGTCTACACGGAGATGTTCCTCTGGATTGAACGCAAGGTGGAGGGCGACCGGAACGCCCGCATGAGGCTCGATGCGCAGCCCATGTCGCTCGAGAAGTTCGTGAAGAAAGCGTTCAAGCAGTTCCTCTGGGTGACGCTGGCCATGTGGACCGGGTTCTCATTCGTCGGCTACTTCACGCCTATCCGAGAACTCTTGATGGAGTTCCTGCAAACCCGCATGGGGTCGTGGGAAGTTTTCTGGGTCTTCTTCTACGCGTTCGCCACCTACGGGAACGCCGGCTACTTGCGCGAGCAGGTCTGCAAGTACATGTGCCCTTACGCGCGTTTCCAGAGCGCGATGTTCGACAAGGACACCTTGATCGTGAGCTACGACGCCGATCGGGGTGAGCCGCGAGGTTCGCGCGGCCGTAAGGTGGACTACAAGGCGCAGGGGCTCGGGTCCTGCATCGACTGTGAGTTGTGCGTGCACGTCTGTCCAACCGGCATCGACATCCGCCAGGGCTTGCAGTACGACTGCATCGGCTGCGCAGGCTGCGTGGATGTGTGCAACAGCGTGATGGACAAGATGGGCTACGACCGCGGGCTCATCCGCTTCACGACGCAGAACGCACTCAAGCAGGGATGGGGTGAGCGCCAGATCTGGGGTCATATCCTGCGGCCGCGCGTCCTGGTCTACGCTTCCATCCTGGGTGCACTGTGCCTGGGCCTGGCGTTCAGCCTGGCGATGCGCACGCCGCTGAAGGTGGACGTTGTGCGCGACCGCGCGGCCTTATCGCGGATTGTCGAAGGCGGCAAGCTGGAGAACATCTATCGGCTGCAGATCATGAATGCCACCGAGCAACCGCAGAAATACCGCATCGCCGCCGAGGGACTGGAAGGTCTGGTCCTGGCGTCCGAAGAGGAGGTTGAGGTGGGTGCGGCGGAATCGCGTTGGGTGGCAGTGCGATTGCAGATACCATATGGGTCGGCCGCACCCGGCTCGCATCCGATTCACTTCAAGATCGGTGCAGTGGGTGGCGACGCCCACGTCAGCGAAAAATCCGTCTTCCTGGTACCGCGTTAGGTGCCGACCCTGAAGGAGATGAAAGCATGACTGATGGCAAGGATTCGAAACCCTGGTGGAAATATGGCCACGTCTGGCTGATCATCAGCGGTCCGGCGGTGGTCGTGGTGGCCGGGCTCGTCACCGCGTGGATTGCGGTCTCGACGCCGGATCCGGTGATTGCGGAGGACTACTACCGCAAGGGCCTGGAAATCAACAAACAACTCGCCCACGATCGCGCGCTCATGCCAGCGCTTCAGGGCCGCAATCACGCTGCAACGCCTCCGGCTGACGGCAGCCACTGATCATGTGGCTCCAACGGCTGATGTGGATCGTCTGGCCGGCTTTCATGGCAGCATGTTTGCTGGAGCTGATCGTTTTCGCCGTTGCCGACCCGATGGAGCTTCAATGGGCCGGTAACCCGCTGGGCTGGTCGCGCCAGGGTGTGTACACCGTTTCCTTCTTCGCGTTCTGGGCGGTGAGCCTCGTGGCCTGCTGGCTGACGACCGTGCTGCGAATGACACCGGCCGAGCTGAATGGCTGCCCCTTTGCGCCTTCGGACCGGCCTGAGGGCTGTCCCGGGCGTTAAGGTCCCGACTTCGGGCGTTCCGCGCGAACTAAAGGCCGCATCCGACCCTGCGACGCGGCCGGCTCGCAAGTTGCGGTAAATTCTCCACGAGGGGATTTACCGTTTGCCGATCTCATCCATCACTGACCAGAACGCGGCGGCCCGCCTGGCCGGTCTGCTTGACTCGGCGATGGACGCCATCATCACCGTCAATGAGGCGCAGCGCATCGTCTTGTACAACCGCTCTGCCGAGAAGATTTTCGGCTGGGCCCAGCAGCAGGTGATCGGCCAGCCGCTCGACATGCTGTTGCCGCCGCGGTTTCGCGTCAGTCACGGCCTGCACATGCGGCGATTCGGCGCCACCGGCATTACGTCGCGCCGCATGGGGGCGGATATGGTGATTCATGGTTTGCGCCGCGGCGGCCAGGAGTTTCCGATGGACGCGTCGATTTCCCAGCTCGACACGCCCGAAGGCAAGCTCTACACGGTGATCCTGCGCGACGTCTCAGAACGCGTGCGCGCCCAGGAAGATCTGGCGGCCTATGCCGCGCAGGCCAGCGCGATTCGAGAGCAGGAGAAGAGCCGTGTTGCACGCGAGTTGCACGACGAGCTCGCGCAGTCGCTCACCGCCTTGAAGATGGATGCGATCTGGCTCAAGGACAACCTCAAGCGCGACGCTGATGGTGCCGAGCGCAAGATCGGCGAGATGCTGAGCATGCTCGACTCGGCAGTCGCCTCGACACGGCGGATCGCGGCGGACTTGCGTCCTTTGGTTCTGGATGACCTTGGGCTCATGCCGGCGATCGAGTGGCTGGTCCAGAACTTCACGCAGCGCACCGGCATCACCTGCAAGCTGGAGGCTGACGAAGACCTGGAGCTTGGCGAGCCCCATGCCACGGCAGTGTTCCGCATCATCCAGGAGTCGATGGCCAACGTCGCCAAGCATGCGCGGGCACGGCGGGTCTTGGTCGCGATTGTCCCGGTCGAAGGGGGCCTGCGCTTGAAGGTTCAGGACGACGGTCTTGGCTTCGATGTCAGTGCTGGGCGCAAGTCGCATTCGATGGGACTGGCCGGACTGCGTGAGAGGGCGCATTTGCTCAAGGGCAGCGTAGTGGTTCACAGCAGGCCGGGGCAGGGCACCACCATCGATGCCTTCATTCCCGTGCGGCAACAAGGACTGGGCGCATGATCCGGTTGGTGATCGCCGACGACCATGCGATCGTGCGCGAGGGCCTCAAGCGAATCGTGGCTGAGGCGCCCGAATTGCGAGTCGAGGCCGAAGCCGCCGACGGCAACGACGTCATGCGACTGGTGCGCGAGCACGAATTCGACGTCCTGGTCCTGGACTTGTCCATGCCGGGGCGCAGTGGCATGGAACTGATCAAGCTCGTCAAGGCCGAGCGGCCCCGACTGCGAATCCTTGTGCTCAGCATGCACCAGGAGTCGCAGTACGCAGTGCGCGCCATCAAATCTGGCGCCAGCGGCTATCTGACCAAGGAAAGTGCTCCTGCCCAACTGGTTCAGGCCATCCAGAAAATTGCTGGGGGCGGCGCCTTCATCAGCGCCGAGGTCGCCGAACAACTGGCCCTGGGGGCCATGCCGGGTGGCGACAAGCCGCCGCACGAGGCGCTTTCCGATCGCGAGTTCGAAGTATTTCGTCAACTCGTCGCCGGCGTTTCGGTGACCGATATCGCCGGGCACCTGAAGCTGTCCGTCAAGACGGTCAGCACGCACAAGGCGAACCTGATGCAAAAGCTAGGCTTGCACAACCCGAGCGAGCTGGTTCGCTACGCCATTCGCCACGGCATCGCTGGCGACGACCTCTCCTAGGCTTTCGCTTAGGACGATTCCTAGGGCGCCTCGGACTCCAGCACGGGGCGAATCGGAAGCCTCCGAGCCGCGATTCAGCCGACGCCGATGTCGTCGAGGGTCTGCATTTGCGAAAGTAGCGGCATGTCCAACGCCGCTCCACTCAAGGTCTTCATCGCGGACGACTCGGGCCCGATCCGCGCCCGGGTTGCCGACATGCTGTCGGCCCCGGCCGTCAACATCGTGGGCGAAGCCGAAACTCCGCAGGGCTGCATCACCGGCATCCTGAACACGCGCCCGGATGTGGTCGTGCTTGACGTGCAGCTTGACGGCGGTCAAGGTCTCGAAGTGCTGCGCACGGTTCGCTCGGCCAACCCGCAAATCGCTTTCGTGGTCTTCAGCAACAACTCCGGTCCGGCTTACCGCAAGCGCTATTTGAGCGCCGGTGCGGCCTACTTTCTCGACAAGTCAACCGAGTTCGACCAGCTGGCCCAGGCCGTGAACGCCGCCCCGAACCACGCCACGTTTTGATCAGACCTAGAAAGAGATAACAAGATGTCCTCCACCGCCACTGCCAAAGTAGCCCGCACCATCCCGATCGCTCCTGAGTCCGTATCGGCACGGTCGACGCCCGTGGCGGCGATCAAGACCCAGTGTTCGAGCTGCCACTTGAAGGACATCTGCCTGCCGTGTGGTCTCACAGGGTCCGAAGTCGAGCGCCTCGATGGCTTGATGTTCGGGCGGCGCAAGATCGGCGCGGGCGAAGTGCTGTACCGCGAAGGCGACAAGTTTCAGTTCATCTATGCGGTGCGCAGTGGCACGTTCAAGTCCAGCTTGATGCTGGCCGATGGCCGCGAGCAGGTCAGCGGCCTGCACATCGCAGGCGAGATGATGGGACTGGATGGCGTGGCCGCGGGCCGGTATGCGAGCAGCGCCACCGCGCTGGAAGACACCGAGGTCTGCGCGATTCCGTACGCGCACCTCAACGAGTTGGCGGCGCAGAGCCCGAACCTGCAGATGGTCGTCGCTCGCCTGATGAGCCGCGAGATCGTGCGAGAGCACAGCCTGATGATGCTGTTGGGCAGCATGAACGCGGAAGAGCGGCTGGCGGCCTTTTTGCTGAACCTGTCGCAGCGCATGAAGGCGCGGGGGTACTCGCCCTGCGAATTCCACCTGCGCATGTCCCGTGCCGAAATCGGCAGCTACCTCGGCATGAAGCTGGAGACCGTCAGCCGCACCTTCTCGGCCTTCCAGCAGCAACGTCTGCTTGAGGTCGACAAGAAGCATATTCGCATCACGGATCTCGAAGGGCTGATGCGCATGTTCGAAACGCGCGTGCACTGAGCGCGACCACCGGAGCTGCAACATGAACACGGGAACCCCCGCCGCGCTGCAAGTGATCCATGACGAGCATGTGGCCGTGGCGGCCGTGCTGCGTTCGCTGCAACCTTTGATCGATGAGGGCCCGGGCGATGAACCCGAGCGCTATTTCGACGTGCTGCGGGCCATGCTGTTTTACATCGACGAGTTTCCGGAGCAACGGCATCACCCCAAGGAATCGAACCTGCTGTTCCCCAAGATCGCGCGCCTGGCGCCCGAGCTGATGCCGGTGATCCAACGCCTGGAGACCGACCACATGCAGGGCGAAACCCGCGTGCGCGAACTCCAGCATCAGCTGCTGGCCTGGGAGCTGCTCGGCGAATCGCGCCGGGGCGCTTTCGTGGCGAATCTCCAGGATTACGTTCGCTTCTACCTCGACCACATGCGCGTCGAAGAGACGGATATCCTGCCCGCGGCCGAGCGACTGCTCAAGCCTGCCGACTGGGCCGAACTCGATCGAGCCTTTGAGAGCGAGCGCGATCCGCTGGCCGGCGGTGTAGCTGACCCGGCCTACGAGCGCCTGTTCACCCGCATCGTCATGGTCATGCCGGCGCCGCTGGGTGTCGGCAAGGAGTTGCATCACAAAGCGGCGGCGTGAAATACAAGGACTACTACGCCGCCCTCGGGGTGCCGCGTGATGCAAGCGAGGACGCCATCAAGAAGGCGTACCGCAAGCTCGCGCGCCAGTACCACCCCGATGTCTCGAAGACACCGGACGCCGAGGCCAAGTTCAAGGAAGTCGGCGAAGCCTACGCCACGCTCAAGGATCCCGAAAAACGCGCTGCCTACGACCAGCTCGGACAGCGCGGCGCTGGCGAGGACTTTTCTCCGCCGCCGCAATGGCAGCACGACTATGCGCAGGGCGTGCATGCCTTCGACGACATCGACATCGCCGATTTGCTGGATGCGCTGGGCCGCGGTCATCGAGTGCACCGCCGCGGGCCCCTCCCCGGCGAGGACTACGAAGCCACAGCGCGGATCAGCCTGGAAGATGCGCATCGCGGTGCGGCCCTGCTTCTGAACCTGCAGCAGGACGGTGCCCCCAAGACGCTCGAAGTCACCATCCCCGCGGGCGTGCGAGAAGGCCAGAAGCTGCGGCTGCGCGGCAAGGGCGGCAAGGGCCATAACGGCGGGC
>Ga0207853_1000312_pt1 | contig 11059 bp, 10 predicted proteins | sample LuqExpMetagenom6_FD_187764 | JGI IMG/M metagenome (GOLD analysis project Ga0207853, IMG submission 187764) | Tropical forest soil microbial communities from Luquillo Experimental Forest, Puerto Rico - Sample 6 (SPAdes) | ecosystem: Environmental > Terrestrial > Soil > Tropical forest ...
AAGACTGCGCCCGCCAAGGCACCGAGCAAGGCAACTGCGAAGAAGACAAGCGGGGCGAAGACCCCGGCCAAGACGGCGGCGAAGACCGCTGCGAAGGCCAGCGTCAAGACCTCCGCGAAGACGGCCGCCAAGAAGGCGCCCGCCGGAAAGGCCGCCGCGCCCCGCAAGCCGCGCGGATGAAACTGGTCGTCGTGGCCGTCGGCCAACGCGTGCCCGATTGGGCGCAGGCCGCCTGGGACGACTATGCCAAGCGTTTCCCGCCTGAATTGCGCGTCGAGCTCAAGGCGGTCAAGACCGAACCGCGGGCTTCCAAGACGGTCGAGTCGATCTACGCGGCCGAGCGTCGGCGCATCGAAAGCGCCATCCCGAAGGGCGCGCAAGTCGTGGCGCTGGACGAGCGCGGCACGGCGCTGTCCACCGTCACACTCGCGCAGCGGCTGAAAGCCTGGCAGCTGCAGGGTGGCGACGTCGCGCTCGTGATCGGCGGGCCCGACGGGCTCGATCCTGCCTTCAGGCAGGCGGCGCACGAGCGTATCCGGCTGTCCGATCTGACGCTGCCACATGCCATGGTGCGGGTGTTGCTGGTGGAGCAGCTTTATCGGGCCTGGTCGATCAATGCCAATCATCCGTACCACCGTGAGTGAGTTCATCTATCTCGCCTCGCAGAGTCCGCGCCGTCGCCAGTTGCTGGAGCAACTCGGCGTCCGGCACGAACTGCTGCTGCCCGATGGTTACGAGGACACCGAAGCGCTCGAGGCGGTGCGCTCCGGGGAAGCGCCGGCGAGCTACGTGCGGCGCGTGACGGGCCTCAAACTCGACGCCGCACTCGAGCGCATGAATCGGCGTGGCCTGCCGCCGGCGCCGATTCTTTGCTCCGACACCACCGTGGCACTGGGGCGCACGATCTACGGCAAGCCGGCGGACGAGCGCGATGCGGCGCGCATGCTGCGCGAGCTCTCAGGCAGCATGCACCGCGTGCTGACCGCGGTCGCCATCCAGTCGGGACGCAAACGTGTGGAAACGCTGAGCGACTCGCGTGTGACCTTCGCCAAGCTCACACCGGCGCAGGTCCGGGACTATGTGGCCAGTGGCGAGCCGATGGGCAAGGCGGGCGCCTACGCGATCCAGGGCCGAGCCGCAGCGCATGTCTCGCGCATCTGCGGCAGTTACTCGGGGATCATGGGTCTGCCCATGCACGAGACCGCGCAGCTGCTGCGCTCGTTGCGGGTGACGCCGTTCGATCGGGTGTAACTGCGGTGGCGATTGTGTTGCCGTCCGCTATGCTAGGGCCGCAATGCAACAGGACATCCTGATCAACTGGTCGCCGCAGGAAACGCGGGTGGCCATCGTCGAACACGGCGCGGTGCAGGAACTGCACGTGGAGCGCACGCTGGAACGCGGCCTGGTGGGCAACGTCTACCTGGGCAAGGTCGCGCGCGTACTGCCGGGAATGCAGTCGGCCTTCATCGACATCGGCCTGGAGCGGGCCGCCTTCCTCCATGTGGCGGACGTCTGGCACCGCCAGCCCGACGGTGAGCCGCCCGGGTTCGCCCGCAATGGTGTTCCGCTGGTCCCGATCGAACGGCAGGTGTTCGAGGGGCAGGCGATCATGGTCCAGGTGATCAAGGATCCGATCGGTACCAAGGGCGCCCGGCTGTCCACGCAGATCAGCATCGCCGGACGGCTACTCGTGTTCCTGCCGCAGGATGACCATGTCGGCGTATCGCAGAAGATCCCGCCTGCGCAGCGTGATTCCTTGCGCGCCCGACTGCAAGCGCTGGTCGGCAAGGAGGGCGGTGGTTTCATCCTGCGCACGAATGCCGAAGAGGCTTCGGATGCGGAACTGGCCGACGACATCGCCTACTTGCGCAAGACCTGGGCGCGCATCCGCGAAGCCGCGACCCGGCTGCCGTCGGCTTCGCTGCTGCACCAGGACTTGAACCTGCTGCAAAGGGTGCTGCGCGACCTGGTGACCGAGGATACGCAAGCCATCCGCATCGATTCGCGCGAGCAGTTCGCCAGCCTCCAGGCGTTCGGGCGCGAGTTCATGCCCAAGGCGGCCGAGCGCCTGCAACTCTACAAGGGTGAACGGCCGATCTTCGACCTGTACTCGATCGACGACGAGATCGCGAAGGCGCTGGGTCGTCGTGTCGAGCTGAAATCCGGCGGCTACTTGATCGTGGACCAGACCGAAGCGCTGACCACGGTGGACGTCAACACCGGGGGCTTCGTCGGCGCGCGCAATTTCGACGACACCATCTTCAAGACCAACCTGGAAGCGGCGCAGGCGATCGCACGCCAGCTGCGCCTGCGCAACCTGGGCGGCATCATCATCGTGGATTTCATCGACATGGTCCGCGACGATCATCGCGACGCCGTGCTCGCGGAGTTCCGCAAGCAGCTCGTCCGCGACCGGGTGAAGACCATGTCCGGCGGTTTCTCGCAACTGGGCCTGGTGGAAATGACCCGCAAGCGCACCCGTGAGTCGCTCGCGCACATGCTGTGCGAGCCGTGTCCGGCGTGCGAGGGCAAGGGGACAGTGAAGACCGCCCGCAGCGTGGCTTACGACATCCTGCGGGAAATCCTGCGCGAGGCACGGCAGTTCGACCCACGCGAATACCGGGTGGTGGCCTCACCCAAGGTGATCGAGCTGTTCCTCGACGAAGAGAGCCAGCATCTGGCCGGGCTGTCTGATTTCATCGGCAAGCCGATCTCGCTGCAAAGCGAGACGGCGATGTCGCAAGAGCAGTACGACATCGTCCTGCTCTAGCAGGCTGTTGAAAAACAACTGCGCGGGCCGATCTCGGGGCCTGCGGTGCTCTGCGTACCACTCGTACGCGTGCGCTCCTCGGCCCCAATCTCGACCCGCTCGCTACGTTTTACAACAGCCTGCTTGTGTGCTGAACAAGCCTCAGGCGTCTTTGGCGGGCGAACTGCAGGTGTTGACGCCCAAGCCCACGTAAGCCGGGCACCAGCCAATCAGGGCGGTGGCCAGGGGCACAACCCCGATCCATCCCCACCAGCCCACGGTGCCCGTGGCAGCCAGGCCGATCAATGCCAGCCCCAGGATGATTCGAAGCACACGGTCGACGGTACCGACATTCGCTTTCATTTTTTCCTCCAGACGCCGGATTCATGCGGCGCAAAACAAACAAGGCAATGGCGTCATGCTACGGGGCCATTCCGTAGGGACTTTGCGTCAGGTCATGCTTGATCAAGGAAATGAAATTATATTTTCGGCATAACTGTCGAAGCCCATCGCACACACATGCAAGCATTTCCTCATCACTACCGCGTGCGCGCGGAAGGCCGTTGCGAAGGCCCGGTTTCCGTGACGGCCGATGGCGTGGACGCACTGCCCACCACCGCGCCGCCGGAATTCGGCGGGCCGGAGGGCTATTGGTCGCCCGAGTCCCTGCTGGTGGCGGCGATCGCCGATTGCTTCGTGCTGTCGTTCCGCGCGGTGGCGCGCGCCTCGAAGCTTCCTTGGCGCGAGCTTCAGGTGGAAGTGGAGGGGGTGCTCGATCGCGTCGAAGGGGTGACGCAGTTCACCGCCTTCACCATCAGCCCGCGCCTGGCCCTCGAGCCGGGCGCTTCGGAGGCGCTGGCGCAGACGGTCCTGGCCAAGTCCAAGCGCGCCTGCCTGATCACGAATTCGCTGAAGGCCGAGTGCGACGTCGAAGCCGAGCTGGTCGCCTGATCAGGCGCCGCGGCGGTTTGCGGACTTCGGATCGCTGAGCATCGCGCCCAGCCAGAGAAAGATGAAGTTGCCTTCCGAAAATGTCGAGAAGTGCGAGCTGGCCATGCTGGTCGCACACCACGACAGGAGCACGCCCAAGGCCAGCACGCGATAGATCGGATCCGGTCGCTGGAGAAAGACCACCGTTCCTAGAAAGGCGAGGAACACCGCGAGGCCGATCAGGCCTTGTTCGGCGGCGATCTTGAGGAACTGGTTGTGCGGGTCCGAGGTGCCCATGCCGGCCAGGCCGGTTTGACCGGCGACCTGCTGCTGATAGCCGTGCTCGAAACCGTCGGTCCCTACGCCCAGCCAGGGCCGTCGCCCGATCATCTCGAGCGTGTTCTTCCAGAAGTACACGCGCACGCCCATCTCGGTCACTCTTTCCTGGTCGGAAAACGCGCTGACCTCCGCCACGGCCTGGCTCACGCGTTGCTGCACCTGGGGAGCCGTGGACAGCAACGCCACCACGGCGACCAACATGCCCACGGGCAGCCATCGCATCGTGCGTCCGCGGCGGGTCAAGGCGAACCATGCCAGTGCTACCGCGCAGGCCACCAGCGCGACGTAGCCACTGCGGCCGAAGGTGATGAAGGCGATATTCGCCACCAGCAGTGCGGCAGCGATGCCCAGCAGGATTCGGTCACGGCGCGCGAATGCGCCGAATTGCGCCAGCGCTGCCGCGGAGAAGGCGCCGATGGCAAAGAAGATGCCCTGGGTCGCGTGATTCCGCACCACGATGCCTGGCACGGGTTCGGAGGACTGGAACGCGACGCCCATGAGCAGGCTGACGCAAGACAGCAGGGCGCCGACGACCGAGGCGATCACCAGCGCCAGTGCCAGGCGCCGCTTGGCGCCCGGATCATCGAACACCGCCGCGGCAGCCGGCAGCAGTAACAGTTTGCGCCAGCCGCTCAGCATCAAGGTCGCGTCCAGCAGCGGCGCCATGCTGTACGGCACCGCCACCGCGAGCATCAGGTAGAAGGCGAACAGGCCGATCACCATGGGCTGACGGCACACGCCAGCGAAACGCGAGCGCAGTTCGGCCGAGCCGAGGAAAGTCACGAGCAAGGCTACTTGAAGCGCGACGGACACCGGCGGCGAGAACATGAGCGCCACCATCAGCGCCATCAGCAGGCCACGCGCCGTCCGCAAGGCGCGCGAAGGCGGCGCCACCGTCAGTTCGAGCTGAGCTTCCACATCTGCCTGAACCGAACCAGCCATTCGCGCAGCCGCCGCCGTTGAAACTTGTTCCATCGATTCCTCAGGATATTGAAGGTACGGCTGTGCTTGCGGCGCTGATCGTCCAGGGCGCTGTCGAACAGGCCGAGCACGCTGCCTTGCTCCACGATCGGATGCCGCAGCCAGAACTGCTTGACGCCGACTTGCGCATCGACGTGGCGAATCAGGAAATCGGCAGCTAGCGTGACCCGGTGATTGTCAAGCCAGGCCAGACGGCGTCGGATCGCTTCCAGATCGCACAGGTAGGCCTCGGTCGTCGCGATGGGCATTTCCACCAGCGGCCCGGGTGCAAGAAAGTAGCGATCGGGAACCTTGGTGTCCAGACCGCCGAGAAAGAGCAGCCACCCTGGCGGCTGCTGCTGCAGCGCCGCCACGGCTTTCTCGAGCTGCGCAGCAAAGTCGTCGAGCAGGACGGCATCGTCCTCGAACACGAGCACGCTGCGCTGGCCACGCGACAACGCGGTGCGCCACACGTGGATGTTCTTCAGCACCAGTGATTTCTGGCCCGCACCGAGATTGGACGGCCCGAACGTGGCGTCCACAAGTGCCGGGTCCATCTCGCTGGCATCGTGTTCGAACACGAACTCGAAGGGGATGCCGTGGCGCTCGAGCTCGCCCTTGATGTGGGCGATCCGCTGGCTGAAGGTCTTGACCGACAGCACGTACACGGCATCGATTCCCTGACCGATTCGGGTCGGCATTTTTTCCGGCAAGACTGCGCCTCAAATCAATCTGTTCAACGAGGCGCGAGTCTAGCGCAGCCTTTGAGGTCGTCGCCCTCCTGGAGCACGCGCTGTGCCTGGGCGAGCACACGCTGCGGCGAGATGTCGATGAGGCAGTCGCTGCGGCTTTGCCGATGGTCATCGCACCCTGCGCGCCCGCAGGGCACGCAGGACAGTTCGCTTTGCAGCAGGATCACCTTGCCCACGCTTTGCAGGGACTTGGCTTGGACGTAGCCTGCGCCGGGTTCGAGCTTGGCGGGCCAGGGCCCCCACCGCGCCGGGTTGGTGGGGCCGAAGATGGCGATCACCGGTACGCCGGTGGCCGCCGCGAGGTGCGACACCGACGTATCGGGCCCGATGTAGAGGGCCGCGCCTTGCATCAGCGTGACCAGCTGGTTGAAGCCGAGCCGGCCCGACACATCGACCAGGTCCGGCGCCGCGCCCAGCACGCGCAGCGGCGCAATGCATTGCTGGTCGCGCTCGCTCGAACTGCCGGTCAGCACCACCTGGCGGCCTTGGGCGAGGAGCTCCGCGATCACGCGCTCGAAATGCGTGAGCGGCCATTGCTTGTAGGCCCACATCGACGGCGCGTGGACGATGACGCAGCCGGGGCGCAAGGCCGCGGCGATCTCGCTCGGGATGGGCGCGGCTGCGGGCGGCACCACCTGCGGCACCGATGAATCGTCCAGCCAGGGTGCGAGCAATGCCAGCTTTTCAGCCGTCACATGCCGGTCGCCTCGATCGCCCGCGGCCACCACCACGCCATCGAGCAGGGCGCGCTTCCACCAGTTGCTGCGGTGCTCGGATGGCAGGATGCCGCGGCGCTGCCGTGCGGCGATCCAGGCAATGATGTGGGCGCGATCGCCCGCGTCGGTCACCAGCGCGAGGTCATAGCGCCGCCAGAGGCGGCGTGCAAAGGCAAGTGCATTCGAGCCCAGGCGTGGTGGTGCCTCGATCAGTTCGGTGACATCGGGATTGCCGCGCAGCATGCCCAGCGTGCCCGCGAACCCCAGAACGTCGATGCGGGCCTGTGGCCACAAATTGCGCGCCGCGCGGATCAGGGGCGTGGTCAGCAGCACGTCGCCGATCTGCCGTGTGGCGACGACCAGCACTTGCCGGGGTGCCGGCGCCTGTTTCATGCGCCGAACTGGAGCGCGTGCAGCCGTGCGTACAGGCCCTCGCGCGCCAGCAGTTCGTCGTGCGTGCCGGCTTCGGCCAGGTGGCCTTGCTCGAGCACGACCACGCGATCGGCGTGCTCGATGGTGGACAACCGGTGCGCGATGATCAGCGTGGTGCGCCCCGCCATCAGCCGCTGCAGCGCCTCCTGCACCTGGCGCTCGGAAGCCGTATCCAGGGCGGAAGTCGCCTCATCCAGGATCAGGATGGGCGCGTCCTTGTAAAGCGCCCGCGCGATCGCCAGCCGCTGGCGTTGTCCGCCCGACAGCGCCACAGCGTTGTGCCCGACGACCGTCTCCATGCCTTGTGGCAGGCCCGCCACCACTTCACGCAGGTTCGATGCGTCGATGCAGCGGGCCAGCTTGGCGTCGTCGCGTTCGGCACCCAGCGCGATGTTGGCGGCCAGCGTGTCGTTGAACATGACCACGTCCTGGCTCACCAGTGCGAACTGCCGGCGCAGCGAGCGCAGGTCCCAGCCCGACACGTCAACCCCGTCCAGCAGCACGCGCCCGGACGTGGGCTGAACGAAGCGCGGCAACAGATTGGCCAGCGTGGTCTTGCCCGAACCGGAAGGTCCGACCAGCGCCACGATCTCGCCCGGCTCGACGCTCAGCGTGATGCCGTCCAGGGCCGGCCTGGCGTCATCCTGGTAACGCACGCTGACCGATTGCATGAGGATGCGGCCTTGGGCCCGTTCGGCCTGGTAGCGCCCGCCGGATTCCGCGGGCGTCTGCTCGATCAGCTCGATCGCACGCTGCAATGCGGCCAGCCCGCGAGAAATCGGACTCGCAGCTTCGGATAGGCGCTTCATCGGCGCGATCAGCATCAGCATCGCCGTGATGAAGGCGGCGAAGCCGCCGACCGTGAGCCCGGTGCGGCTTTGCCACAGGGCAATGCAGATCACGACCGACAGTGCCGCAGCCGCCATCAGGTGCGTCAGCGGCGTCACGGTCGCCTGGGCCACGGTGGTCTTCATCGCCAGTTGACGCAGGGCGGTGCTCAGGCCGAAGAACCGCCTGGCCTGATCGGCTTGTGCGCCGTGCAACCGGACCATGCGTGCGGCCAGCACGTTCTCTTCGACCACGTAGGCCAGATCGTTGGTCGCGGTCTGGGTGCGACGGGCGATGTTGTACAGGCGCCGCGAAACGGTGCGAATCAGCCAGGCCACGGCGGGTGCGATCAGGAACACGATCAGCGTGAGCTGCCAGTTCAGGTACAGAAGGTAGGCCAGCAGGCCGATCAGGGAGACGCTGTCCTTGAGCAGGCCGGTGACGGCATTCACGAGCAGCGTCGCGCCGTTCTGCACCTCGAACACCAGCGTGTTGGACAGCGCCGTTGCGTTCTGTTGCCTGAACAGAGACAGGTGCGCATCGAGCAGCCGGTCGAACATGTCGCGGCGCAGCAGCACCAGCCCGTCCTGCGTGATTTTGGCCAGCGCCAGGTCCGACAGGAAACTGGCGATGCCGCGCACCGTGAACAGCAGCAGCAGGGCGGCCGGCACCAGCCACAGCGGAAAGCCGCCCGGCTGCAGGCCGCGATCCAGAAAAGGCTTCATCAGCGCCGGCAGCACCGGTTCGGTGGCGGACGTCACGATGGTGGCCAATGCTGCGGCCGCCCAGATACCGCGCTGGCGCCCGAAATAGGGCATGAGCCATCGCAGCTTGGACCAGTCGGGCCGCATCATGAGGCGCGAGCGGGCCCCATGGCCCTGGGTCCCGGAAGTGTGAACAAAAGGCGACCCTTCATAATCCCTTACGGCAACCGCAAATTATCTTCGACTTGGCGCCTCGTCTTTCCGTCATCGTGATCACCCGCAACGAGTCCACGCGGCTGCGGGCCTGCCTGGAGTCGGTGGCCTTCGCCGACGAGCTGGTGGTCGTGGACAGCGGCAGCACCGACAACACCGTGGCAATCGCGCGGTCCATGGGCGCGGTCGTTCATGAGACCACGGATTGGCCCGGGTTCGGTCCGCAAAAAAATCGCGCGCTGGACCTGGCGCGCGGCGACTGGGTGCTCTCGATCGACGCCGACGAGCGGGTCACGCCGCCGTTGCGCGCATCGATCGAGGCCGCCATGGCGCAGCCGCGTTTCGACATTTACTCGATCAACCGGCGCTCCAGCTACTGTGGGCAGTACATGCTGCATTCGGGCTGGTACCCGGACCGGCTGTTGCGCCTGTTCCGCCGCGACAAGGCGCGCTTCTCGAATGACGTGGTGCACGAACGGCTGCTGGCACAGGGCGCCATCGGCGCGATCGAGGGCGAATTGCTGCACGAGAGCTTCCCTGACCTGGAGTCGGTGCTCGATAAGGTCAACCGCTATTCGAGCGATTCGGCCCGGGCGCTGCATGCCAAAGGCGTGCAAGGATCGCTGGGGAAGGCGGTCGGCCACGGCTTCTGGGCCTTTGTTCGCACCTATGTTTTCAAGCGCGGCTTCCTGGATGGGAAACTCGGATTCGCCCTGGCCGTCTCGAATGCGCAGGGCGCGTACTACCGTTATCTCAAGCTGTGGCTTCTCCAGCGTCGATGAAGATCGCCTTCATCGTTCTGACCTACAACCGTTCCGATGCGCTGCTGGCCGTGTTGCGCGAGCTCGCGCCGCAACTGGGTGCCGGACACGAACTGCTCATTGCCGACGACGGCTCGCGCCCCGAGCACGTCAAGGCCATGCACGACGGGCTGCCGGCGTTCGGCTGCCGTGTGCGCCATGTATGGCACCCGGACGTAGGTTTCACCGCGGCACGCGCGCGCAACCTGTGCGCGGCTCGTGCCGAGGCCGACTACCTGGTGTTCATGGATGGCGACTGCGTTCCCGTACCCCATTTCGTCGAGCAGCATCGGCAGCTCGCACGGCGCCATCAGTACGTGATCGGCGGGCGGGTGCTGCTCAGCGAACGGTTCACCCAGCGGGTACTGCGGGGCGAAGTGGTGCTGCGGCGCCTGGGCTTTTCGGACTGGCTGCGCCTTCGCCTGCGCGGCGACGCGAACAAATCGACACATCTTCTCGATGGCATCGGACCTTTCAGCCGCGTGCGCGGGCGATTCCGCTGGAAAGGGATCCGCAGCTGCAACTTCGCCGTCTGGAAGGACGATTGCGTGGCGGTGAACGGGTTCGACGAAAGCTTCACCGGCTGGGGCCATGAAGACGCGGACTTCGCGCTGCGCCTGCATAACCATGGCACGGCCAGGAACGACGCGGTGCTGGGCGCCCAGGTATTCCACCTCTGGCACCGGGAGAACAGCCGCGACAACGAAATTGCCAATCGCGCGCGGGTCCAGGCCCGGCTCGAAAGCGGCATCATACGGGCCGCGAAAGGTATGGCTGAGGCACTGCATGCGCCGGAAGTCATCGAGACTGAACTCAACCGCTGAAGGAGACACTAAGAACCATGACTAATCCTTTGCTCTGGCGCCGACGTGATGCGGCGGCACTGTTGGCAGGCCTGGCGGTGTCGCCTGCGTTCGCGCAGTTCCGGGTCGAAGTGACCGGTGTGGGCTTGACGCAATTGCCGATCGCGATCGCGCCGTTCCGCAGCGAGACGGCGCCACCGCAGAAGTTGGCCGCCATCATCCAGGCCGACCTGGAACGCAGCGGCCAGTTCCGGCCGGTCGAACCCAACGGCGCCAACCTCGACGAGACCAGCCGCCCAGACCTGACGCCATGGCGCCAGAAAGGCACTGACTCACTGGTGGTCGGCAGCGTCAACCGGCTGGCCGATGGCCGCTGGGACGTGCGTTTCAGGTTGTGGGACGTGGTCAAGGGCCAGGACCTGGGTGGCCAGAGCTACGCGGTGACGGCAGGCGACCTGCGCCTGGCCGCGCATCGCATGTCGGATTTCATCTACGAGAAGCTCACAGGCGACAAGGGTGTGTTTTCCACGCGCATCGCCTATGTGACCAAGGCCGGCAACCGCTACAACCTGTGGGTCGCCGATTCCGACGGCGAGAATGCCCAGTCGGCGCTGGCCAGTACCGAGCCCATCATTTCGCCGGCCTGGTCGGCCAATGGCGCGCAACTGGCCTACGTCTCCTTCGAATCTCGCAAGCCCGTGGTGTACGTGCACGACGTGGCCAGCGGCAAGCGGCGATTGATCGCGAACTTCAAGGGCTCGAACAGCGCGCCGGCCTGGTCGCCGGACGGCCGCACCCTGGCCGTGACGCTCAGCCGGGAAGGCGGCTCCCAG
>Ga0207853_1000315_pt1 | contig 10984 bp, 9 predicted proteins | sample LuqExpMetagenom6_FD_187764 | JGI IMG/M metagenome (GOLD analysis project Ga0207853, IMG submission 187764) | Tropical forest soil microbial communities from Luquillo Experimental Forest, Puerto Rico - Sample 6 (SPAdes) | ecosystem: Environmental > Terrestrial > Soil > Tropical forest ...
ACGAGATCGCGCGCGCCTACGTGCTGTACCGGGAGCGCCGCGCCGAGGAGCGCGCCAGGCAGCATGTGCAAGAAGAGCCGAAAGCGCCGCAGCTGCACGTGCTCGACGGTGGCCAGCAGGTGCCGCTGGACCTCGACGCGCTGAAGCGCCTGATCGAATCGGCCTGCCAGGGACTGTCGGCCGACGTGAAGGCCGAACCCATCGTCGCCGAGACGATGCGCAACCTGTACGACGGCGTGCCGATGGACGAGGTCTACAAGGCCTCGATCCTGGCCGCGCGCACGCTGATCGAGAAGGATCCCGACTACACCTACGCCACCGCGCGCCTGCTGCTGCACACCATCTTCAAGGAGGTGCTGGGCCGCGAGGTCACGCCGGCCGACTCGACTGCCGCCTACGCCGACTACTTCCCCGGCTTCATCAAGGCGGGTGTGGATGCCGAGCTGCTCAGCCCGGAACTGCTCAACTATGACCTGGCCAAGCTGGGCGCGGCCCTGAAAGCCGAGCGCGACCAGAAGTTCGACTACCTCGGCCTGCAGACCCTGTACGACCGCTACTTCCTGCACGTGCGCAAGTCGCGCATCGAACTGCCGCAGGCCTTCTTCATGCGCGTGGCCATGGGCCTGGCGCTCAACGAGATGGACCGCGAAACGCGCGCGATCGAGTTCTACGAGGTGCTGTCGAGCTTCGACTTCATGTCTTCGACGCCGACCCTGTTCAACAGCGGCACGCTGCGCTCGCAGCTGTCGTCGTGCTACCTGACCACGGTGCCGGACGACCTGGACGGCATCTACGAGTCGATCAAGGAGAACGCGCTGCTGTCGAAGTTCGCCGGCGGCCTGGGCAACGACTGGACGCGCGTGCGCGCACTGGGTTCGCACATCAAGGGCACCAACGGCGAATCGCAGGGCGTGGTGCCGTTCCTCAAGGTGGTCAACGACACCGCGGTGGCGGTGAACCAGGGCGGCAAGCGCAAGGGTGCCGTCTGCACCTACCTGGAAAGCTGGCACCTGGACATCGAGGAGTTCCTGGAGCTGCGCAAGAACACCGGCGACGACCGCCGCCGCACCCACGACATGAACACGGCCAACTGGATTCCGGACCTGTTCATGCGCCGTGTGATGGAAAAGGGCGAGTGGACGCTGTTCTCGCCGTCCAACGTGCCCGACCTGCACGACAAGTTCGGCGCCGAATTCGAGCGCGCCTACACCGCCTACGAAGAGAAGGCCCGCCGCGGCGAGATCAAGCCCAGCCGAACCCTGCCTGCCACCGACCTGTGGCGCAAGATGCTCTCGATGCTGTTCGAGACCGGCCACCCCTGGATCACCTTCAAGGACGCCTGCAACGTGCGCTCGCCGCAGCAGCACGCCGGCGTGGTGCACTCGTCCAACCTGTGCACCGAAATCACGCTGAACACCAGCGACTCGGAAACCGCGGTCTGCAACCTCGGTTCGGTCAACCTGCTGCAACACCTGAAGGATGGCGGCATCGACCAGGACAAGCTCAAGAAGACCATCGCCACCGCGATGCGGATGCTCGACAACGTGATCGACATCAACTACTACGCGGTGAAGAAGGCGCGCGATTCCAACCTGCGCCACCGCCCGGTCGGCCTGGGCGTGATGGGCTTCCAGGACGCGCTGTACGAGCTGCGCATTCCGTACGCGTCGCAGGAAGCGGTGGCGTTCGCCGACAAGTCGATGGAAGCGATCTGCTACCACGCCTACTGGGCCTCGACCGAGCTGGCGCGCGAGCGCGGCCGCTATTCCAGCTACCGCGGCTCGCTGTGGGAACAGGGCGTGCTGCCGCTGGACACGCTGGAATTGCTGACGCGCGAGCGCGGCGGCTATGTCGAAGTGGACCGCTCGGCCGCGCTGGACTGGGACGCGCTGCGCCGCAAGATCGCCGCTGACGGCATGCGCAACAGCAACTGCGTCGCGATCGCGCCCACCGCCACCATCTCCAACATCATCGGCGTGGACGCCTCGATCGAGCCCTGCTTCGGCAACCTGTCGGTCAAGTCCAACCTGTCGGGCGAATTCACGGTGGTCAACCACTACCTGGTGCGCGACCTCAAGCGCCTGGGCCTGTGGGACGACGTGATGGTCATGGACCTGAAGCACTTCGACGGCTCGCTGCAGCCGATCGATCGCGTGCCGCAGGAAGTGAAGGCGCTCTACGCCACGGCCTTCGAGATCGAGCCGGTGTGGCTGGTGGAAGCCGCCGCGCGGCGGCAGAAGTGGATCGACCAGGCACAGTCGCTCAACATCTACATGGCGGGCGCTTCCGGCAAGAAGCTCGACGAGACCTACAAGCTGGCGTGGCTGCGCGGCCTGAAGACCACCTACTACCTGCGCACCACCAGCGCGACGCAAGCCGAGAAATCGACGGTGCAATCGGGCCGACTCAATGCGGTGTCCAATGGCGCCGCGAACGGCGGCATGAACGCGCTGGAGAAAGCCGCCGCCGCGGCGCAAGCGCAGATGAATGCGGATGCGAGCAGCGCACCCGCGACCGACATCAAGTTCTGCGCGATCGACGATCCCGGTTGCGAAGCGTGCCAGTGAGCATGCAGACAGGCGCGCTATGTATCGGCGTTCTCCGACAGAACGCGATGCAATAGAGCAACAAAATCACGCGGTGATGTGAACGGACACTTTGACTTTCACATCACTGCTCACAATAATCCGAGCATTGGAAACCTTATGTTGACCTGGGACGACGAAGTCAAGCCCGCATCGCCAGCAGCATTCAATAGCGGTTCGCACATGAACCGTGAGGTGGGTCTCTCTCCCCTGTCCCCCACGCTGAACGCCGTTCCCCGCAGCGCACCGCAGTCGTTCAACGACGCGCCGGTCGCGCCGCCCGCGACCGTGCAATCCGCCTCCACGCGCCGCGTGAGCGCCGCCGACAAGCGCATCATCAACGGCCAGACCGACGTCAACCAGCTGGTCCCGTTCAAATACAAGTGGGCCTGGGAGAAGTACCTGGCCACCTGCGCCAACCACTGGATGCCGCAGGAAGTGAACATGACGCGCGACATCGCGACGTGGAAGGACCCCAACGGCCTGTCCGAAGACGAGCGGCGCATCATCAAGCGCAACCTCGGCTTCTTCGTCACCGCCGACTCGCTGGCCGCCAACAACATCGTGCTGGGCACCTATCGCCACATCACGGCGCCTGAGTGCCGCCAGTTCATGCTGCGCCAGGCTTTCGAGGAGGCGATCCACACCCACGCCTACCAGTACATCGTCGAATCGCTGGGCCTGGACGAGGCGGAGATCTTCAACGCCTACCACGAGGTCGCCTCGATCCGCGACAAGGACCAGTTCCTGATCCCGTTCATCGACGCGATCATGGACCCCAACTTCCGCACCGGCACGCCGGAAGCCGACCAGCGCCTGCTCAAGAGCCTGATCGTCTTCGCCTGCCTGATGGAAGGCCTGTTCTTCTACGTCGGCTTCACGCAGATCCTGGCGCTGGGCCGGCAGAACAAGATGACGGGCGCCGCCGAGCAGTACCAGTACATCCTGCGCGACGAGTCGATGCACTGCAACTTCGGCATCGACCTGATCAACCAGCTCAAGCTGGAAAATCCTCATTTGTGGACGGCGGAATTCAAGGCCGAGATCAAGGCGCTGTTCCTGAAAGCGGTCGAACTGGAATACCGCTACGCCGAGGACACCATGCCGCGCGGCGTGCTGGGCCTCAACGCCTCCATGTTCAAGGGCTATCTGCGCTACATCGCCAATCGGCGCGCCACGCAGATTGGCCTGGAAGCGCTCTATCCAAACGAGGAGAATCCGTTCCCGTGGATGAGCGAAATGATTGACCTGAAGAAAGAGCGCAATTTCTTCGAAACCCGCGTGATCGAGTACCAGACGGGTGGTGCTCTTTCCTGGGATTGAATCGCCTGCCTTGATTGACCGGCCAGAGAAGAGCACGGCGCAAGGCGGGCAACGGTGTTCATGGAGCTGGGCGCGTGCCCAACTTCATGGATCGCTCCATGCTGACCAACAAGGCATGGGGTGCTTCTTTGGTTGATGTGTTGATCAACTTGAACAGGAGATAGAAATGGCAACTGCGAAGAAAGCGGCCGCGAAGAAGGCTCCGGCCAAGAAGGCCGCCGCCAAGAAGACGACGGCGAAGAAGGCCCCGGCCAAGAAGGCCGTAGCGAAGAAGGCTCCGGCGAAGAAGGCGGCCGTGGCGAAGAAGGCGCCCGCCAAGAAGGTAGCGGCCAAGAAGGTCGCGGCCAAGCGTCCCGCGGCGAAGAAGGCTGCGGCCAAGCGCCCGGCGGCCGCCAAGAAGGTCGCGGCGAAGAAGGCCGCCCCCGCCAAGAAGGCGGCGGCGAAGAAGACCACGGCCAAGAAGGCCGCGGCCAAGAAGCCGGCAGCGAAGAAGGCGGCGGCGAAGAAGGCCGCGAAAAAGCCTGCTGCGAAAAAGGCCGCGAAAGCCCCTGCTGCCAAGCCGGCTGCGACGAGCCCCGCTGCCCCGGCTGCCCCTGCGGCTCAGACCACTCTGAACCCGCAAGCGGCCTGGCCGTTCCCAACGGCCAACAAGCCCTGAGGCAGGCGGACACCCGCTCAAAACCCGGCGCCCAGCGCCGGGTTTTTTCTTTTCAGGGCAACCGACCTGCCGAACCGCCGAGCTTGTCCAACGCAAGTTTCCCCGGGTCAGGCGGCTGACTGGGCGCTGCAGCACCGCGCGTTGTGGCAACCCGCGCCTGGACCGGCTCGACGCCTATCTGCGGCAGTGGCAGCTTTAAGATGCCGAATCGGTGACGCCTGCGAGAAGGCGACACGCCCGCCCTCGTACCCGCCCATCCAGGAAGGAGCGCCGCCATGGCTGAAAGACTTTCCTCTCCCTTCGTCATCGAACGGCGTTTTGCCGCACCGCGCGAACGCGTGCACGCCGCCCTGACCGAGGCCGAGCACCTGCGCCACTGGATGAGCCCTCCCGGCATGGAGATGGCGCACTGCAGCGTCGATGCTCGCGTGGGCGGCGTCTTCCACTACGGCATGAAGCCGCGTGGCGTGCCCGACGCGCCGGCCATGTGGGGCAAGTGGACGTTCCGCGAGTTGAACGCGCCTGAGCGAATCGTCGTCGTCGTGCAGTTCAGCGATGCCGAAGGCGGCGTGATGCGCCATCCCATGTCCGCGCAATGGCCGCTCTACACCTTGTCCACCACGACGCTCACGGAAGTGCCGGGCGGGACGCTGATGCATCTTGAATGGCGTGCCCTGGATGCCAGCGAGGCCGAGCAGGCCGTCTTCGACGCCTCGCACGCCAGCATGACGCAAGGCTGGAGCGGCACCATGGACATGCTGGACCAGTACCTGAAGCCGTTGTCCGGGGGGTGAGCCGGACGTGGGGGACTCATCGCGAGTCACACCGCCGCACCACGGATCCGTCGACGCCCCGCGCGCGCAATGAGTGCGTGGCATCACGTGCATCGGGAATGACGGCGGCTCAGCCGGACCTGTTCGACGCCCGTCCCGCATGGCCCGAGGGCATGCGTTACGAGGCCAGCTTCCTCAGCGCTGGCGAAGAGGACGCATCGATCGCATTCGCGCAATCCCTGCCGCTGCAGCACATGGACTACAAGGGTTTCAACGCGCGGCGGCGCGTTGTCAGCTATGGCGGCCAATACGACTTCCGTGCAAACCGCCTGGAGCCGGCGATGCCCATTCCACGCGAGCTCGACGCACTGCGCATCCGGGCGGCAGAATGGGCCGGCCTGGCGCCACCGACCTTCACCCATGCGTTGGTGGCCGAGTACAGCGAAGGCACGCCGTTAGGCTGGCACCGCGACGTACCGGATTCCGAAGACGTGGTCGGCGTGTCGTTGCTAAGCGAAGCGGTGATGCGCTTTCGGCCGCACCCGCCGCACGATCCGAAGCGAGCCGATGTGATCAAGCTCGTGCTGCAGCCGCGCTCCGTCTACCTGCTGCGCGGGCCTTCGCGCTGGGCCTGGCAGCACAGCGTCGCGCCGACACGGGCGCTGCGTTATTCCATCACGTTGCGGACAGCGCGCCGGGGCTGAGGAACCTGCCGGACCTGGCGCTTGCCATTGAGCAGCACACCGATCCAGCTGAAGCGCACGAAGAGCTGGTAGGTGATCAGGCACACCAGCGTGGTGCCCGCGATGTTGATCGTCATCTTCACGCCGGCTGGCAGCACCATGCCATACAGCAGTGCGCCGAATCCGATCATCAGCGGCATGTGGACCAGGTACACCCAGTAGGAACTGTCGGCCAGGTAAGCGAGCCAGCGGCTGTGCCGGTCCAGCACGCGCAGCGCCAGCCCGATCAGCGCGAAGCTCCACAGCCAAGAGCAGAGGCCGTAGGTGAACGCGATGGCGGCCGCTGGCGCATGCGCTTCCAGGATGGGGCCCACCACCAGGAAGGGCACGAGGCCCGCGAAGGCAAAGGCCTTCCAGCGACGCCGGTACAGCTTGAACAGCGGCTGCTGGTGCACGAACAGGGCCAGCCCGAACACGAAGAACATCCCGTTGTGCAGCCACTCGGCCACCAACGGCACGAAGGCGCCATTCGGGCGCAACAGCCCGTCGGGGTAGCCAATGCCCGCCAGGGTGAGCGGCAGCGCCAGCAGCAGCGGCCCCCATGCCGTGGTGCCCAGTCGACGCAGCATCGCAGCCGCCCGGGGCAGCCAGGGCCCATCGAACCAGCGCAGCACGGCTGCTGACAGCAGGCTGAACCACAGAAGCAGCCAGAGGAACCACATGTGCATGGTGCTGGGGCCTCGGGGCACCGTGGGATGCCCCTCCATCAGCGTCGGATCGATTCCCCAGGGCCCACGGGCGATGCGATGCAGGAACAGCAGCGACAACACCACGCACGCGGCGAATACCGGCGGCCAGAACACGACGAAGGGCAGTCCGAGCCGCCGCAGCCGATGCCGCGCCAACCCGCCCGCGCCCCGGCTGCGCGCAAGATGCGCGCAAGATGCGCGACGAAGTAGCCGCCGAGGATGAAGAACACCGGCATCCGGAACGCGTGGATGAAGGCCATGATCAAATCGGCCACGGCTGTGCGGCGCTCGTCGCGCCACGGCAGCAGTGCCTCGCGCTCGCCGTGGATCACGGCCACATGCAGCACGATGCCCAGCCACATCATCGATGCGCGCAGGTTGTCCAGGGCATGCAGGCGTCCGGTGGTGGCCGGCGCGTTCAGGCGATCTTGTGTCATCAGGCCGACTCTAGGAACTGCCGTAGCGTGAGGGTCAAGCGCCAGCAGCGCACTGATGCACGAAGCTGCGCACCTCGGGGCTGAGCGCCGAGGCGGCCGGCAGCCGCGGATGCCCCTGCTGCAGCGCCAGCAACTTGCGCGTCAGCCGAGGCTCATGGCCCGCGAGTCGCTCACACAAGCCCACCCAGCTCGGTGGCCTGGGCGATCTGCCGGTTCAGTGCCAGCATCTGCTGCTTGATGAACATCGCACCGTCAGCCCGGAGGAACGGGCCAGTTCACCGACTCTGAGTTGCACCTGGCTTGTCTTGCCCGATGAGCGCCATGCGCCTGCGGATGCGTTCGGCTTCTTCGCGAGCACCGGCACGCTCGGCGCGCTGCGCCTGCACGCCCAGCCACGCGAGCAGCGGCCGGCGCCAGCCTTGCTGTGATGCGGTGTCGCTGGCCAGTGCCAGCATCTCGGGCGATGCGCGGCCCGTGCGGAACAGCACCGCCGCGGCCACCAGCCGCGAGAGCGGATCGGCGATCGCCTGCACGGCTGCCGCATCCTCGCGGCCGCCGGCGATGGCCCGGTACTGCACCGGCAGCAGTGCCACCTGTGCCGGCGCGATGCGCCCGGCCAGGAAGTCGGCATAGGCGCGTTCGCTGTCGGGGGCGTCGGCGCGCAATCGTTCAAAGCCTTCGCACGGATCGAGCACCAGGCTGGCCACGGCGGCAGCGCAGCGCGTGAGTTCGACACGCGCGGCCTGGGCCGCCTGGCCGGTGCTCGCCACTTCACTGCGCGCGCGGTTGAACTCGACCTCGGCGGTGCGCGCGTCGCCCTTCAAGTAGGCCGTGGCGAAGCGTGCCAGCGAGTCGTGGGCGTTGATCTGCCAATCGGGAGCGCGTGGCTTTTCGGCGCAGGCGCCGAGCACCAGCAGTGCGCAGAGTCCCAGCAGACGCAGCTTCATGGCAGCTTCACCTCCGTGTCGCGCGCGAAGGGCCACTTGCGATTGAGCTCGTTGATCATTCCCTCGATCTTGTGCAGGTTGGCATCCACGTCGGCGCGCAACGCGCCCAGGTCGACGGTGGCATCGCGTACGTTCGAGCTTATACCTTGCGCATCGGTCAGCACCGCGTCCACCTTCTTGAGGCTGGCGCGGGCCTCGCCCAGCATCTGGTTGAGCTGTTGCACGCTGGCGCGCGCGTCTTTCATCATGCCGTCGGGTCCGAACACCTGGGCGTCGGTCTTGGCCGCGATCGAATCGATGCGCGCCAGCACGCTGTTCGCGCGCTCGATTGCCGTCACCAGCTTCTGCGCGTCGGCTTCGCTGCCGAGCGCAGCACCGGCCAGCCCGCGCGGCCCCTTGAGCTTCTCGGTCAGCTCGCGCACGTTGGCCAGCGTGGCGTGCAAGTCGCCTTCCTTCGCCGTCAGCACGCTGATGTTTTCAAGTACGTCGCGGGCAGTCGACAGCACGCGCTGCATTTCAGCCGTCGCGTCTCCGTTCAGCACGGGCATTTCCGCGCCGTCGGGCAGCGGCGGATCGGTCAGCATGCCGCTGAACGCCCGGATGCTGGTGCCACCGACCAGGCCCTTGACCAGCGTGAACACGCTGGTCGTGCGCAGCCAGCGTGCATCCTTGGTCGGCACGTCGATGATGATGCGGACATTGCCTGTTTCGGCCAGTTCGACGCGCCGCACCCGCCCGATCGGGAAACCCGAGAAGGTCATGTCCATGCCGACCACCACCCCCTCGGAGTTGTCGGTCAGCAGCACCAGCGTCTGCTTGGGCTCGAACGCGCCGCGCGCGAACAGCAGGTACAGCACTGCACCGGCCACCAGCAGCGCCGTGAACACGAGCAGCATCGCGGCCTTGCGCTCCAGGTTTTGCACCGGACGCCTGGGCGTGGGCTCGGAGCTCTGTACGGGTGAGTTCGGATCCTCCATGGATGTCTTCTCGATTTCTTCTCGACTAGTAGTAATTGCCTGCCAGCGACACGATCTCCAGCACCAGCAGCACGGCGAACATGCGCACCAGGCCTTGCAGTGCGGCGCTCTCGCGCGAACCATCGCCTTCGATGTCGTACAGGCCGGAGGCCATCGGAATGACGGAAACGGCGAGGCTGAAGAACGCGGTCTTGAGCAGGAAGATCAGCGACACCGCGGGACTGAACACACGCCCGAATACATGGGTGTAGGACGTGATGCCCGCGACCGAGAAGCCATACACCCCGAAGTAGGCGATCACGAGGGCCACCACGCAGCTGAGTGCAGCCAGTGTGACGGTGGCGTAGATCCCCGCCAGGGCGCGCGGCAGCACCGCAGTCAGAATCGGATCCTGCCCCGCGCGTTGCAGTTGCTCGAAGTAGCCGCTGCGTCGCATTTCGGCGAGCGCGGCGCCGTTGGGGATCGTGCAGCGCAGGGCGACGAACAGGGCAGCGGTCAGCGGAATCAATTCCAGCACCAGCACCCGGATCACCATCTCCAGCGCAAACCGCGACAGGCCGTAGCTGATCGCAGTGACCACCACGATCCGCGTGATGATCAGGGTCAGCAGCGCGGACAGCGTGGTGAACCACAACAGGATGGGCGCGGTGTCCACATAGATATGGCGCAGCAGGGCCTGGCGCGTTTCGCGTCCATAGCTGGACGGCGAACCCGCGAGCACCAGCAGCGAGGCGCCGAAAAACAGGATGCGCCACCAGCCCGCGAGCCAGCGCAGCGGTGCACTGCCCGCATGGCTGACACTTTGCCAGGAGATTGACGTCATCATGCCGCGATGATAGCCAGCGCAATGCTGAGGCTGGATGCGATCTTGCTAACAGCGCATTACAAAAAAGAGCGTTGCTGTCGCTGCATCCGGTGCTTCCAGCCGAACCGCGGCGTTCTACTAGGCGCAGGGAGAACCACGGATCCGTGCGCCGATTCCTCCGTCTGCTCGCTTCGATCGCCACGGTCGCGCTGATGCTGCTGGCCGGGTCCGCCACGGCCCAGCCGCAGCCGCCCGGGCGGGTCGGGCGGCTCAATCACACCGAGGGGCGTGTGCTGTACTTGCCGGCCCAGGGCAGCGACTGGACCGACGCCCAGCTCAATCGCCCCTTGGGGCGCGGCGATCAGCTGTGGGCCGACAAGGGCACGCGCGCGGAGATCCAGATCGGCTCGGCGGTGCTGCGACTGGATGGAGGCACTTGGCTGAAGGTACTGGCGCTGGACGATGGCAGCACGCAACTGAGCCTGACCCAGGGCTCGCTGCACATGCGGGTGCGCAGCCTGCCCGAGGGCGAGAACTTCGAAGTCGACACCCCCAACCTCGCGTACCGTACCGCGTACCCGGGCGAAGCGCGCATCGATGTGGATGCGGCGCGCGGCATCACCCGCGTGACGATGCGCTCCGGTGCGGGCGCCGTCTACGGCGAGCGCGCCCAAGCGCTGCCGCTGGGCGGCGGACAGCAAATGACGTTCGCGCAGCGCTCGCTGGCGGAGGTCGGCGCGCAGGACTCGCCACCGCCCGACAACTTCGACCGCTGGGTGTCCGAGCGCATGCGGCGCGAAGACCAGTCGCTGGCAGCGCGCTATCTGCCGCGCGAACTGGTCGGCTACCAGTGGCTGGACGGCAATGGGCAATGGGGACATGACCCGACGTACGGGACGGTCTGGTTTCCGAATCCGCAGCCGACCGCGTGGGCGCCGTTTCGCCAGGGTCGCTGGGCGTGGGTGGCGCCATGGGGATGGACCTGGATCGACGACGCGCCCTGGGCCTTCGCCCCGTCGCACTATGGACGCTGGGCCCTCGTCGGGG
>Ga0207853_1000318_pt1 | contig 10879 bp, 9 predicted proteins | sample LuqExpMetagenom6_FD_187764 | JGI IMG/M metagenome (GOLD analysis project Ga0207853, IMG submission 187764) | Tropical forest soil microbial communities from Luquillo Experimental Forest, Puerto Rico - Sample 6 (SPAdes) | ecosystem: Environmental > Terrestrial > Soil > Tropical forest ...
AACGGCCAGGCAGACTCGCTGCGGCCACGCCTTGCATCGGGAGCAGGCTTCGGTATGTCGCCGCTGGCCATCGGGCGCCAGCCCTTCGGGCTCGCCTTCGTGTCATTCGCCAGCTCGATCATGGAAACTCTCCTTCATGGTCCCCGGTGCGGCATTACCGATGGGACGGAGAATCAATGTAGGGCTCGCCGATGAGCGGGTCTGTCGGACAGCTCGTCCGGCGTTTGTAGGAACAGTCCTGCCTCAGCGGCCGCATCGGAAAGACCTTCGACGCGCACAAGGGCGAAGGCGCCTTCTTGCTGTCGCGCCATTCGGCATCCCCACGGCATAATCGCGCATCCCCACTTTCGGAGAAGACTCCTTGGAAACCTACCCTAGTCGGTAGCTTTCAACGTCCGTGATCCGGCGTTGAAAGCGCACCTTTGCCCACAACGCCGATAGAACTACAGCACGTCACGGAGTGAGCCATGCTCAACGTCTTCACGCTCGCCAACGGGCGCCTTTTCCAGGAAGAGATCGAATCGCTCGAGGAGCTGTCCCAGTTCCAGCCGATCTGGGTGGACCTCGAGTCACCCACGCTGGAAGAGCAGCGCTGGGTCAAGCAGTATTTCGGCCTGTCCATCCCCGAAGACGCGATGGACGAGGACATCGAGGAGTCCGCGCGCTTCTACGAGGAAGACAACGGCGAGCTGCACATCCGCAGTGACTTTCTGATCGCCGACGACGAGGAGCCGCGCACGGTGCGTGCCGCCTTCATCCTGAACGAGATGAACGATGCGCTGCGCAGCAAGGGCGTGCTGTTCTCCATCCACGACGAGGACATTCCGGTGTTCCGTCTGCTGCGCCTGCGCGCGCGCAGGGCGCCCGGCCTGATCGAGGACGCCAAGGACGTGCTGCTCAAGCTGTTCGACGGCGACGCCGAGTATTCGGCCGACACGCTGGAAGGCATCTACGACGAACTGGAAAAGGTCAGCAAGCAGGTGCTGTCCGGCGGTGTCACGGACGCCCTGGCCGGTGAAGTGCTGGGCGACATCGCGCGGCAGGAAGACTTGAACGGCCGCATCCGCCGCAACGTGATGGACACGCGCCGGGCCCTGAGCTTCATGATGCGCAGCCGCCTGCTCAATTCCGGCCAGTTCGAAGAAGCACGGCAGATCCTGCGAGACATCGAATCGCTGGACAACCATACGGCCTTCCTGTTCGACAAGATCAACTTCCTGATGGACGCCACGGTGGGCTTCATCAACATCAACCAGAACAAGATCATCAAGATCTTCTCGGTGGCCAGCGTCGCCCTGCTGCCACCGACGCTGGTGGCCAGCATCTATGGCATGAACCTGCAGTTCCCCGAGCTGGCCGTGCTGGGCGCCGATGGCGGCTACGCCTACGTCCTGGCCCTGATGGCGGCCAGCGCGCTGGTGCCAATGTGGTACTTCCGCAAGCGCGGCTGGCTCAAGTGAGGCGTCCGACCGGCGCCGCGTGGCTGGTCTCTCTGTCCCTGTGTGCGCCCGTGTGGGCCGGCGGCGGCCATTTCGCGGTGGATGACGCCATCATCCTCGGGCCGGGCGAATGCGACATCGAAAGCTGGGCCACGCACGCCGACGGCGGCAACGCGCTCGCGCATGCGGGCCTGCAGTGCGGCGCATTCGGCGCGGAATGGGGCCTCGCGGCGGAATCGGTGCATGAAGATGGCAGCCAGCGCACGCTCTATGGTGCGCAACTGAAATGGGCGCGCGAGTGGCAGCCGGGATGGCATGCGGGGTTTTCCGTCACGCCCGCCCGACAGACACGGGAACGCCCCGGCTATGTCGGCAGCAATGTGTCCGCGCTGTTGACCTGGATGCCCGGCGAACATCTGGCCGTGCACGTGAATGCGGGACGCGACCTGTTGCAGGCGCAGCCGGACCAGGGGCGCCACGGCGCGGCGATCGAGTGGACGCTGCAACGGCAGTGGACCCTGGTGCTCGAGCGCTACCTGCTGGACGCCACGCAGTTCGCCCGCGCCGGCGCCCGTTGGGTGGCGAGCGAGCGCTGGAGCGTCGACCTCAGCCGCGCGTACAAGCTGCACGGCGAGCGCGCGTCCAACTGGACGCTGGGCGTCACCGTCAGCCTGCGCTGAGCAGGGCCTGCACGATCGCTGCCGAGTGGCGGCTGGCGACCTCGCGGATGAAGCTGACGAAGTCGCCATGCGCCTCGTCGTCGGCGCGGTCGGACACGGTGCGCACCGCGGCGAAGGGAATGCCGTAGTCGTAACAGACCTGCGCGATCGCCGCGCCCTCCATTTCCACCGCCAGGGCCTCGGGCAGCGCCGCCTGCAGCGCCTGGCTCTCGTCGGTGGTCGACACGAAGCGGTCGCCGCTGACGACCAGTCCGCGATGCACCCGCGCACCGGGCAAGGCGCGCCGCACCGCGGCATCCAGGGCCGCGGTCAGCGGCGCATCGGTGGCAAAGCGGTCGCAGCCGTACAGCGGCACCTCGTACCGGGGAAAGATCGGCGAGGCATCCAGGTCGTGCTGCATGAAGGCCTCGGCAATGACCACGTCGCCGCGGTTGACGCCCGGCGCCAACCCACCGGCGACGCCGGTGAAGACGATCCGATCGACCTGGAACCGCTCGATCAGCACCGCGGCCGTGGTCGCCGCCGCCACCTTGCCGATGCGCGAGAGCACCGCCACCACATCCTGCCCGTGCAGGTGGCCGACCCAGAAGTCGCGCCCGGCCGCGACCTGCTTGTGCTCGTCGGGCATCAAGTCCAGCACGGCGGAAAGTTCTTGGTGCATCGCCGAAACGATGGCTGTGCGCATACGATCTCCTCCCCCGCAGGGGCACCGTCCGCGCGTAGTAGCACGCAGCGCGGACACACCATGAAGGAAGCCCGGCTTTGCCGGGCTTCCTTCATCCAATCAGACCACTTCGAAATCGCGCAGCGATATCAAAGTGAAATCACTCACTCCTTGATATCGACGCCGTAGAAATTGTGCCGCGCGAAGGGCGACAGCTTGAAGTCGACCACTTCCTTACGCACCGGCTTCAGTTGCACCGCGTGGGCGATGGTGAACCAGGGCGCCTGCTCCTTGAAGATCACCTGGGCCTGCTTGTAGAGCTTGTCGCGCTCGGCCGGCTTGGTCTCGCTCTTGGCCTTCTGGATCAACTCCTCGAAGGGCTGGTAGCAGAACTTGGCCACGTTCGAGCCGTTGGTCTTGGCCGAATCGCAGCCCAGCAGCACGGCCAGGAAGTTGTCCGGGTCGCCATTGTCGCCGGTCCAGCCCAGCATGCCCATCTGGTGCTCGCCCGCCTGCATGCGCTTGCGGTACTCGCCCCACTCGAAGGTCTTGATCTCGGCCTTGATGCCGACCTTGGCCAGGTCGGCCTGCATCAGCTCGGCGATGCGCTTGGCATTCGGGTTGTAGGGCCGCTGCACCGGCATCGCCCACAGGTCGGTGGTGAAGCCATCCTTCAGGCCAGCCTGCGCCAGCAGCTTCTTGGCGGCTTCCGGATCGTAGGGGTCGTCCTTGATGGCGTCGTTGTACGCGGACATCGCCGGCGGGATCGGGTTCTTGGCCGCAATGCCGGTGCCCAGGTACACGCCGTCGAGGATGGCCTTCTTGTTGATCGCCATGTTGACGGCCTTGCGCACGCGCACGTCGTCGAACGGCTTCTTCGTGACGTTGTAGGCCAGGTAGCCCACGTTCAGGCCCGGCTGCTCCAGCACCTGCACGTTCGGGTCCTTCTTCATGGCCTCCAGGTCGGCCGGGTTCGGGTACGGCATCACGTGGCACTCGCCCTTTTGCAGCTTGGCCCAGCGCACCGAGGCGTCCGGCGTGATCGCGTACACCAGGTCGTCGAGTTTGGCCTTGCCGCCCCAGTACTGCGGGAAGGCCTTGTAGCGGATCACCGCGTCCTTCTGGTACTGCACCAGGTAGAACGGACCGGTGCCGATCGGTTCCTGATCGATCTTCTCGGGCGTGCCGGCCTTGAGCATCGCGTCCGCGTATTCCTTGGACTGGATCGCGGCGAAGGGCATAGCCAGGTTCGCCAGGAACGGGGCTTCGGGCGCATTCAGCGTGACGCGCACCGTGTAGTCGTCGACCTTCTCGATCGACTTCACCAGGCGCGGCATGCCCTGGTCGTTCCAGTACGAGTGGTTCGAACTGGTGACCTTGAAGAAGGGGCTGCTTTCCTTGCCCTGGCGCTCGAGCGAGAAGATGATGTCGTCGGCATTGAAGTCGCGCGTGGGCTTGAACGCGCGGTGGCCGTGCCACTTCACGCCTTTGCGCAGGGTAAAGGTGTAGACCTTGCCGTCGGGCGAGATGTCCCACTTCTCGGCTAGGCCCGGCACGACCTTGGTTCCGCCGCGCTCGAACTCGACGATGCGGTTGTAGATCGGCTCGTTGGCATCGAACGAGGTGCCGGTGGTATTGACGCCGGGATAGAAGTTCTCGGGGCTGCCTTCCGAGCAGAACACCAGCGTCTTGGCGCCGGCGCCCGCGGCCGCGGCAAGCGCCAGGGCGGCGATCGCGAAGTGCTTGCGATAGCGGGACAGTTTCATGGCAGTGTCTCCTTGTGGGATGTGTATTGGTATGGGCGGTCAGCCGGGAACGACCGCATTATCGGCAGGCGCTGCCGAGGATGTCACCGCGGCAGGCCGAACATCGGGAAAGCCCGAATCGAGGAATTCCCCAGCGAAGTGGCAAGCCGCCAGACGGCTGGTGCCCAGCGTCTGCGGCAAGGGCCGCTCGGCGCGGCAGCGCTCGACCGCGTAGGGGCAGCGGCTGGAGAACACGCAGCCGCTGGGCGGCTTCAGCGGCGACGGCAGCTCGCCGCGCAGCACGATGCGCTGGATGTTGCGCGGACCCACGCCCGGCGTCGACGCCAGCAAGGCCTGGGTGTAGGGATGCGCGGGCCGCGCGAAGATGTCGGTCTTGGGTCCTTGTTCCATCACATGGCCGAGGTACATCACCAGCACCTCGTGCGCGATGTGCCGCACCACCGCCAGGTCGTGCGAGATGAACAGAAAGGCCAGCTGAAACTGTTCCTGCAGGTCGGCCAGCAGATTGAGCACCTGCGCCTGGATCGACACATCGAGCGCCGACACCGGCTCGTCGGCCACCAGCAGCTTTGGATTGAGCATCAGCGCGCGCGCGATGGCGATGCGCTGGCGCTGGCCGCCCGAGAACATGTGCGGGTAGCGGCTGGCGTACTCGGGGCGCAGGCCGACTTGCGCGAGCATCGCGCGGGCACGCTCGGCCCGCTCGGCGCGCGACAGCGTGGTGTTGATCTCCAGCGGGGCTTCCAGCACCGCGCTGATCTTCTTGCGCGGATTGAGCGAGCCATAGGGGTTCTGGAACACCAGCTGCACCGCCTGGCGCAGGCGACGCCGCTCCGAGGCTGGCGTGTTGACCGCGTCCGTGCCATCGAGCATCAGCTCGCCACCCACCGGCTTTTCGATCAGCGACACCATGCGCGCCAGCGTCGACTTGCCGCAGCCGGATTCGCCGACCACCGCCAGCGTCTTGCCGGCCTCGATCGCGAACGAGATGCCCCCCACGGCCTGCAGCTGTGCCGGCTCGCGGAACATGCCGCGGCGGATCTTGTAGACCTGCCGCAGGTTCTTTGCTTCGACGACCACCGTCATGCCAGCGTCTCCAGCTGCACCGGCCCGTCGCGCTCGATTGCCGCCTGCCGCTGCGGATCGCCCAGCGGGTAGTGGCAGCGCACCTGGCCGCCGCGCCACTCGCGCAGCGCCGGTCGCACCTGCATCGAATGCTGCGTCGCATAGGCGCAGCGCGGTGCGAACAGGCAGCCGCCGGGCCGGTCGAACACGCCGGGCACCACGCCCGGAATCGTCGCCAGCCGATGGCCGGCGGGTCCGCGCTCGGGCAGCGCGGCCAGCAGCGCCTCGGTGTAAGGATGCTGGGGATCGGCGAACAGCTGCGCCACCTGCCTTTCCTCCATCACCTGGCCGGCGTACATCACGGCCACGCGCTGCGCCATCTCGCTGACCACCCCCATGTTGTGCGTGATCAGCACCAGCGCCATGCCGCGTTCTTTCTGCAAGTTGCGCAGCAGGTCCAGGATCTGCGCCTGGATGGTCACGTCCAGCGCGGTGGTGGGCTCGTCGGCGATCAGCAGGCGCGGGTTGCAGGAGATCGCCATCGCGATCATCACGCGCTGGTTCATGCCGCCCGACAGCTGGTGCGGGTAGTCGTCCAGCCGCGTGTGCGCAGCCGGGATGCCGACCTGCTCCAGCAGCTCGATCGCACGCCGCCGCGCGCTGGCCTTGTCCAGCGGCGAGTGCAACCGCAGCGCTTCGACCAGCTGGAAGCCGATGGTGAAGCAGGGATTTAGGCTGGTGGTCGGCTCCTGGAAGATCATCGCCATGTCCTTGCCCACCAGACGGCGCCGCTCCCGGTCGCTGATGCCCAGCAGGTCGTGGCCGGCGAAGCGCAGCGTCTTCGCCCGCACCTTGCCGGGAAACGCGATCAGCCCCATCAGCGCCATCATGGTCACGCTCTTGCCGGAGCCGGATTCACCCACGATGCCGAGCACCTCGCCTTCTTCGACGGTCAGGCTGACGCCTTCGACCGCATGCATCACGCCACCCTGCGAGGGGAACTCGACGTGCAGGTCTTCGATTTCGAGCAGCGGCATCATCAAGCCTCCGACGAACCGCCTCTAGGAGGCTTGGCCCCCCTCGGGGGGCAGTGAGCTACACGCAGTGAGCGAACGTGGGGGTCCATGGGCTATCGCTTGAGCTTGGGATCGAGCGCGTCGCGCAGGCCATCGCCCATCAGGTTGAAGGCCAGCACCGCGATCAGGATCATCAGGCCGGGGAAGGTGACCACCCACCAGGCGCGCAGCACGAACTCGCGCGCGTCGGCCAGCATGGTGCCCCACTCCGGCGAGGGCGGCTGCGCGCCCAGGCCGAGGAAACCCAGCGCGGCAGCATCGAGGATGGCGGTGGAGATGCCGAGCGAAGCCTGCACGATCAGCGGCGCCGCGCAATTGGGCAGCACCTCGCTGAACATCAGGCGCAAGGTGCCGGCGCCACTGACGCGCGCGGCAGTCACGTAGTCCTTGGACACTTCAGCCACCACCGAGGCCCGCGTGATGCGCACGTAATGCGGCAACAGCACCACCGCCACCGCCAGCATCGCGTTGACCAGACCGGGGCCGAGGATGGCCACGATCACGATCGCCAGCAGCAGGCTGGGCAGCGTCAGCACGATGTCCATCAGCCGCATGATGGCGATCTCCACCATACCGCGCGCAAAGCCGGCGATCAGGCCGAGCGCGATGCCGGCCACCACCGAGAGGATCACCACGCCCAGGCCGATCGACAGCGACAGGCGCGCGCCCCAGATCAGGCGCGACAGGATGTCGCGGCCGATCGCGTCGGTGCCCAGCAGGTACTGGATCGAGCCGCCGGCCTGCCACGCCGGCGGCCTGAGGAAGGCGGCGCTGTTGGTCTCGTGCGGCGCATGCGGCGCGACCCAGGGCGCCAACAGCGCCAGCAACAGCAGCGCGAGCACGACCCACAGGCCGATCACGGCGCCGCGGTTGGCGCGAAAGGACAGCCAGAACTCGCGCAGCGGGCCGGGCGGCGCAGCCAGCGCGACCGGGGAGGAAATGACTTCAGCCATAGGCGGCAAATTTCAATGCGACTGCCGGATGCGCGGGTTGATGACGCCGTAGGCCACATCGACCAGCAGGTTGACCAGCATCACCACCGCACCCAGCAGCAGCATGCCGCCCTGCAGCACGGGGTAGTCGCGGCGCTGGATGGCCTCGATCAGCCACTTGCCGACGCCGGGCCAGGAGAAGATGGTTTCGGTGAGGATGGCGCCGGTGAACAGCACGCCGACCTGCAAGCCGATCACGGTGACCACCGGGATCAGCGCGTTGCGCAGCGCGTGCACGCCCACCACGCGCAGCGGCGGCAGGCCCTTGGCACGGGCGGTGCGGATGTAGTCCTCGCCCAGCACCTCGAGCATGGCCGAGCGCGTCATGCGCGCGATCACGGCCAGCGGGTTGGTGCCCAGCACGATCGCCGGCAGGATCAGGTGCACCACCGCCGAGCGGAACGCGCCCTTGTCGTCCGACAGCAGCGAGTCGATCAGCAGGAAGCCGGTCTTCGGCTCGATGAAGTACTGCACCGCCAGCCGCCCCGACACCGGCGTCCAGCCCAGTTGCACCGAGAACAGCAGGATCAGCAGCAGGCCCCACCAGAAGATCGGCATCGAGTAGCCGGTGAGCGAGGTCGCCATCACGCCGTGGTCGAACACCGAGTTGCGGCGCACCGCGGCAATGATGCCGGCGGGGATGCCCACCAGCAGCGCGAACAGGATCGCGCACACCGCCAGTTCCACCGTGGCCGGGAACAGCGCGCCGAACTCGCTGATCACCGGCTCCTGCGTGATGATGGACTTGCCCAGGTCGCCGTGCAGCACGCGGCCGATGTAGATGCCGTACTGCACGAGCACGGGCCGGTCGAAGCCGTATTCCTTGACCAGTTGCTCGTGGCGCGCCGCGTCGATGCCGCGCTCGCCGGCCATGGTCTCGATCGGATCGCCCGGCACCAGCCGCACCAGGAAGAATGCGAGCAGCGTCATCCCGATGAAGGTCGGGACGATCAGCGACAGCCGCGTGACTACAAAGCGGAGCATGGCGCACGGATTGTCGCCGCGGGACGCGGCCCGCGGTGCTCGGGAAAGCTCGCTATCGGGCGGTGCGCAATTCGCGCCGCAGAATCTTGCCCACCGGCGTTTTGGGCAGCTCGGTGCGGAACTCGATCACGCGCGGCTGCTTGTAGCCGGTGAGGTTGGCTCGGCAGTACTCGCGCACCTGCTCTTCCGTGAGCTGGGCGTCGCGCTTGACGATCACCAGCTTCACCGCCTCGCCGGTCTTCTCATCCGGCACGCCGACCACGGCACACTCGAGCACGCCGGGCAGCAGGGCGACCACATCCTCGACTTCATTCGGGTACACGTTGAAGCCGGAGACCAGCACCATGTCCTTCTTGCGGTCGACGATGCGGAAGTAGCCGCGCTCATCCATCACGCCGATGTCGCCGGTCTTGAAGTAGCCGTCGGCGGTCATGACCTTGGCGGTCTCGTCGGGGCGCTGCCAGTAGCCGGCCATCACCTGCGGGCCCTTGATGGCGATCTCACCACGCTCGCCCATCGGCACTTCCCGCCCCTCTTCGTCCACGCACTGCATCCAGGTCGACGGCAAGGGCAGGCCGATGGTGCCGGTGAATTCGGTGCTGGTCACCGGATTGCAGCTGGCCGACGGCGAGGTCTCCGACAGGCCGTAGCCCTCGCAGATCGGACAACCGGTCTTCTTCAGCCACAGCTGGGCGACCGCGCTCTGCACCGCCATGCCGCCGCCAACCGACACCTTGAGGTGGCTCCAGTCGACCTTGCCGAAATCCGGGTGGTTGGCCAACCCGTTGAACAGCGTGTTCACCGCCGGGAAGCTGTGGAAGGTGTGCTTCGAGAGTTCCGTCAGCACCGCCGGCAGGTCCCGCGGGTTCGGGATCAGGATCAGTTTGCCGCCCGTGCGCATCGACAGCATCATGCCCACCGTGAACGCAAAGATGTGATACAGCGGCAGCGCGCACACGGCGGTCGGCTGCTCGCCGGCCGGCACCTTGCCCATCACCGGCTGGTTCCAGGCCTCGGACTGCAGCACGTTGGCGATCACGTTGCGGTGCAGGAGCACGGCGCCCTTGGACACGCCGGTGGTGCCGCCGGTGTACTGCAGCACCGCGACGTCGTCGCTGCCGATGTCGGACTGGCGCAGGGTGGTGCGGCGCCCCTGCGCCAGCGCGTCGTTGAAGCGTACCGCGCCTGGCAGGCTGTACGCCGGCACCAGCTTCTTGACCTTGCGCACCACATAGTTGACCAGTGCGCCCTTGAGCACCCCGAGCCGGTCGCCCATGGCGGCCAGCACCACGTGCTTGACCGGCGTGTGGCCGATGCACTGCTGCAGCGTGGCGGCGAAGTTCTCGATGATGATGATGGCCTTGGCGCCGCTGTCCTTGAGCTGATGCTCGAGCTCGCGCGGCGTGTACAGCGGGTTGACATTGACCACGATCAGGCCCGCGCGCAGCACGGCGGCGACGGCCACCGGGTACTGCGGCACGTTGGGCATCATGATCGCCACGCGATCGCCCTTGGCCAGCCCCAGGCCTTGCAGGTACGCGGCGAAGGCGGCGCTTTGCTCGTCGGTGTCGCGGTAGCTGACCTCCTTGCCCATGAAGCTGTAGGCCGTGCGGTCCGCAAACTTCTGGAAGCTCTCTTCCATCAGTTGCACCAGCGACAGGTATTTGGAGGCGTCGATGTCGGCCGGAACGCCGGGTGAATAGCTACTGAGCCACGGACGGCCTGTCATTTCTCGTTCTCCAAGTCAGCAATGAACCGGGGCGATTGTGGGTCTGCCGTTACCAGGGTTTTCCCCCGGTTTTCCCTAGGAAGAGATGACGGACCGTCCCAAAGCAGTCGGGGGCGCCAGAAACCCCCGACCGGAAGTCGCGCGCGCGACCGTGACTCAGGCCTTGAGCGCCCCCATGACCTCGTCGAGCATCTTCTTGGCGTCGCCGAACAGCATGCGGTTGTTGTCCTTGTAGAACAGCGGGTTGTCCACCCCGGCGTAGCCCGAGGCCATGCTGCGCTTCATCACGATCGAGGTCTTGGCCTTCCACACCTCCAGCACCGGCATGCCGGCGATCGGGCTGGTGGGGTCGTCCTGCGCGGCCGGGTTCACGATGTCGTTGGCGCCGATCACCATGGCCACGTCGGTGTCGGGGAAGTCGGCGTTGATCTCGTCCATCTCCAGCACGATGTCGTAGGGCACCTTGGCCTCGGCCAGCAGCACG
>Ga0207853_1000319_pt1 | contig 10869 bp, 8 predicted proteins | sample LuqExpMetagenom6_FD_187764 | JGI IMG/M metagenome (GOLD analysis project Ga0207853, IMG submission 187764) | Tropical forest soil microbial communities from Luquillo Experimental Forest, Puerto Rico - Sample 6 (SPAdes) | ecosystem: Environmental > Terrestrial > Soil > Tropical forest ...
TCTTCGTGGTCGGAGAGCAAGGCAAAGTCTGGCGCTTCGACCCGAACGGCCAACGCTTCGTGAGCTTCAGCACACCCTACGCCGGCACGCTCTTCGGTGTGCATGTCGCCGACCAGGGCCGACTGCTGGTCTTCGGCATGCGCGGCTCGATGCTGCGCAGCGCCGACGATGGCGCCACCTGGAGCACGGTGACGACACCGACCAGCGCCGGGCTGACCGCGGCCACCGACACTGCCGACGGCCGGATCGTGGTGGGCGACCAGGCGGGCAACCTGCTGGTCAGCCGTGACGGCGGCGCGACCTTCGCGCGCATGCCCACCCAGCCGCCTGCGCCGATCTTTGCAGTCACCAGCACCGGAAGTCGCGACATCGTCCTCGGCGGTCCGATCGGCCTTCTCGCGCAGCCGCTGCCCTGATCGAGCGCGGTTCGCCTGTCGGCTCCAACTTTCATCCGCCGTCCCGCTGTACGAGCAATGTCCCCTCCTTCGAACTCCCAAGCTTCTCCAATGGCCATCAGCCCAGGCTCAGGCTCATTCATCGAACGTCTGATCTTCGGCCGGCGCGCCTGGGTGGTGGCGCTCTGCCTGCTGCTGACGCTGCTCCTCGGCGCCCAGTTGCGCCACCTGACGGTCAGTGCCAGCTACGAAAAGATGCTGCCCCAGGCGCATCCCTACATCAAGAACTACCTGGCCTACCGGGACAAGCTGCGCGGTCTCGACGATGCCGTGCGGGTCGTGATCACCAACCCGAACGGGGACATCTTCGATCCAGCCTATCTGGACACGATGCGCAAGATCAACGACGAGGTCTACATGTTGCCCGGCGTAGACCGCACCTGGATGAAGTCGATCTGGACGCCGGTCGTGCGCTGGACCGAAGTCACCGAGGAAGGCTTTGTCGGCGGCCCGGTGATGCCGGTCGACTACAACGGGTCTGCTGAATCGATTGCGGCGCTGCGCCTCAACATCGGCCGGGCCGGGGTGATCGGCAGCCTGGTGGCCAATGACTTCCGATCGACCATGATCGTGGTGCCGCTGCGCACCCGCGACAGCGACGGCGTCCAGCTCGACTACTACCAGCTCGCCCAGGGCCTGGAACAGATCCGGCAGAAGTACGAGGGCAGCGGGCAGGGCGCGCCGGTGACCGTGCACGTCGTCGGCTTTGCGAAGCTCGTTGGCGAACTCATCGACGGCCTGATGAAGGTGGCGATGTTCTTCGTCGCCGCAGCCGCCATCGTCGCTGGCGTGCTCCTGCTGTACACGCGATCGCTTCGCAGCACCTTGCTCGTGCTGGCGTGCTCCCTGGTCGCGGTGGTCTGGCAGCTCGGCATGGTCGCACTGTTCGGCTATGCGCTGGACCCGTTCAGCATCCTGGTGCCGTTCCTGGTGTTCGCGATCGGCGTCAGCCACGGCGCCCAGAAGATGAACGGCATCATGCAGGACATCGGCCAGGGCATCGACAAGCTGACGGCCGCGCGCCTGACATTTCGCCGTCTGTTCCTCGCCGGCCTGACCGCGCTGCTCGCCGACGTGGTGGGTTTCGCGGTGCTGATGGTGATCGACATTCCGGTGATTCGCGAATTGGCGCTGGCGGCGAGCCTCGGTGTCGGCGCCCTGATCTTCACCAACCTCGTGCTGTTGCCGATCCTGCTGTCGTACGTCGGCGTCAGCGAAAAATCGGCGCGGCGCAGCCTGCGCAACGAAGGTGCCGCAGCGCAAAACAGTGTGCTCGATCGCCTCTGGATCGGGCTGTACCGGCTGACCGAACCCAGGTGGGCCTTGGCAACCATCGCCGTGGCGATGGCATTGGGCGCGATGGGGTTCATCGTGTCGCAACGCCTGCAGGTGGGAGATCTCGACGCCGGTGCGCCGGAGTTGCGGCCCGAATCCCGATACAACCGGGACAACGATTTCATCTCCGCGCACTACAACACGTCCAGCGACGTGTTCGCCATCATCGTCAAGACACCGAAGGACGGTTGCGGCACCTACGAAGCACTGACCGAAGCGGATCGACTGGGCTGGAACCTGCGCCAGTTGCCGGGTGTGCAGTCCACCGCGACGCTGGCCGACACGATCCGCGCCTACACGATCGGCTCCTTCGAGGGCAATCCGAAGTGGTTCACCCTGCCGAGCCAGGCGATCATCAACACGCAGGTGGCGAATGCCGGCCGGTGGAACTCCGAGTTCCTGTCGGCGGATTGTTCCATCGTGCCCCTGGTGGCCTTCCTCAGCGATCACAAGGCGGGTACTTTGGATCGCGTGGTGAATACCGTGGATGAATTCGCAAGCCAGCACAACGGCCCGGAGCGGGAGTTCCTGCTGGCCGCAGGCTCCGCCGGGGTCGACGCAACGACCAACATCGTCGTGCGCGATGCCAATCACAAGATGCTGATGTACGTCTATGGCGCGGTGATCCTGTTGTGCGCGATCACGTTCCGCAACTGGCGAGCCATCGTCGTCGCCGTGGTTCCGCTGATGTTGACCTCGGTACTGGCCGAAGCGCTGATGGTGATGCTGGGCATCGGGCTGAAGGTGGCGACGCTGCCCGTGGTCGCACTCGGCGTGGGCATCGGCGTCGACTATGCGCTGTACCTCCTGAGCGTGCAGCTTGCCTTGCAGAAGCAGGGGCTCGGCTTGGCCGATGCCTACAAGCGTTCGATCGAATTCGTGGGCCGGATCGTAGCGCTGGTGGGCGTGATGCTGGCCGCGGGCGTGATTACCTGGATGTTCTCGCCGATCAAGTTCCAGGCGGACATGGGCATCCTGCTGACCTTCATGTTTCTCTGGAACATGGTCGGCGCCCTCGTGCTGATCCCGGCACTGTCTCACTTCCTCCTGCGCGACGTCGGCAAGGAGCGGCAGCCCGCTCTTGACCGGGTCCGCGCCCTGATGTCGCGAAAACAACCCAACCCTTCAAACCGACATGCCTGAAAAGACCGACTACGACTACATCATCGTTGGCGCCGGCGCAGCCGGCTGCGTCCTCGCTCACCGCTTGTCCGAGGGCACCAAGCGGGTACTCCTGCTCGAAGCGGGTCCGCCCGATCGACACCCGATGATCCACATGCCCAAAGGCATCGGCCAGGTGATGGCGGATCCGAAGCTGACCTGGGCATACCAGTGGCGTGACAAGGACCCGGCAAAGCCGGGATACCCCTGGGCGCGCGGCAAGGTGATGGGGGGGTCGTCCTCCGTCAACGGTCTGATGTATGTGCGTGGCCAGCCGGCCGATTTCGAACAACTGGCGTCGACGACCAGCCCGGACTGGGGCTGGTCGCACATCGGCGCGGCCTATGCCGCGATCGAATCGCACCAACTCGGCAAGGCCGAGACCCGCGGCGATGCCGGCATGCTTCGCATCTCAATGCCCGAGCGACGGGACCCGCTGCTGGACCGCCTGATCGAGAGCGCCAAGTCCATGGGGCTTCCCGAGCAGGTCGACGTCAATGCCCCTGACAACGCGGAGAAGGTCGGCTACGCACCGCGGACGATCTGGGGCGGCAAGCGGCAGAGCGCGTCGGTGGCGTTTCTCGCCCCGATCCGCGACAAGCGGCCGAACCTGAAGGTCCATTCGAACAAGGAGGTGGACCGCGTGTTGTTCGAGGGAGCACGGGCCGTCGGCGTGGTGTGTGCCGACGGAGATGTGTTCCGTGGCCGCCGCGTCATCGTGAGCGGCGGCACGATCGCTTCGCCCGGAATCCTGCAGCGCTCAGGCATCGGCCCTCGGGCGCTGCTCGAAAAATTGGGCATCCCCGTGGTGGCCGAATCCGCCCAGGTCGGATCGAATCTTCAGGAGCACGCCGGACTCGTCATGCAATGGCGACTCAAGGATGGTGTGGAATCGGAGAACGCGCAGTACCAGGGTGCGCGCTTGGTCGGCAATACGCTGCGCTACCTGGTCACGAAGAAAGGCGTGATGTCGAATGCCACCTTCGAGGTCGGGGGCTGGCTGAAGACACGGCCCGGTCTGGAGCGTCCGGATGCGCAATTCCTGGCGTCGGCTTACACGATCGACTACAACTCCGCGACGCCGGCCGTCGAGAAACTGCCCGGCGTGCAGATGGTGATCTATCCGCTGCGGCCGGTGTCCTGCGGTGCGGTAAAGATCGTGTCACGCGATCCGCAAGCCTTGCCCGATGTGAGGCTGGACTACTTCTCGGATCCCGAAGATCGACGCCAGATCGTCGACCTGGTGCGGTGGGTCCGCACGATGATGGAAAAGGGTCCGACGGCGCAGCTCATCGCCGACGAGACCCGACCGGGTCGCGGCTATCAAAGCGACGATGAAATCCTGGAAGGCTACGCACGCTATGTGACGCCGGGCTACCACGCGGTCGGGACTTGCCGTATGGGCGCGGACCCGGAGTCGGTGGTGGATCCGCTCACGCGGGTGCGCGGGGTCGAGCAATTGCACGTGGTCGATCTGTCGATCGCCCCCTTCGTGCCAGCGGGCAACACGAACGGCCCGACGATGGCGATGGCTTGGCGTGCGGCAGACCTGATCGAACAACTCGGCTGACATCGACGCCGAGCAAACAAAAAAAGGCCCGCAGCGTGCGGGCCTTTGTTTTGCGGGAATGGCTATCAGCGCTGTGTGGCAGGCACCGTCACTTCGATGCCATCGAGCGCACCGTGCATGCGGATCTGGCAAGACAGGCGTGCCTGCGGATGCGGCTCGGGCACGCCCTCGAGGACGATGGCCTCCATTTCGGACGGTTCGGGCAAGTGCTTCAACCATATCGGCGCGACGATCACATGGCAGGTTCCGCAGACCATGGAGCCGCCACAGTCGGCGTCGATTCCGGGCACGCAGGCCTGCTTGGCGGCCCGCATCAGGGTCTGATCGTGCTCGGCGGTGACGTGGCACGTTTCATTCCCCGACACGTGAAAGACAGCGTTGATCAATGACATTTCAAGTCGCTCCGTTCGATTCAATCGAATCCATGTAATTGCACAAACGACTCCAGCGGTGCACGGCGCGAACGCAGCGCATTGACGGGATGCTCAGGGTTTCGAAAGCCGATCGCCATGCCGGTGAAGATCATGCGATCCGGTGGGAGCACCAGGAATTCCTTCAAGGTACGCGGATAGACGGCCCAGCATTCCTGTGCGCAGCTGTCCAGGCCTTCTTCGCGCAGCAGCAGCATCACCGACTGCAGGAACATGCCCAGGTCCGACCACTGCGGCGGCCCCATGCGGCGGTCCACACTGCAAAAGAGCGCCATCGGCGCACCGAAGCATTGGTAGTTGCGGGCGAACCACCGTTGCCTGGCCGCCTTGTCTTCGCGAGGGATCTCCAGCAGCCGGTACATGTCCTCGCCAACGGCATAGCGATAGTCCCGGTACGGTGACACCAGTTCCTTGGGGTAGATGTCGTACTCGGCCTGTTCGCTGCGGTCGCCCCCCTGCACCTCGGCCAGCCGGCGCGCCATCACGCTCCTCAGCGCGTCCAGGCGCGTGCCTGCCACGACATCGATGTGCCAGGGCTGCAGGTTGCCGCCCGACGGCGCGCGCGAGGCCGTTTCGAGCACGCGCCGTATCACCTCGGCAGGCACCGGCGTGGGAAGAAAATCGCGAACCGACATGCGGGTGTCCAGCGCATCGGTAACCGTCGTCGCAGGCATCGTCATGCGTCACATCGCGCGCGCGATGACTTCCTTCATGATCTCGTTGGCGCCGCCGTAGATGCGCGGGATCCGGGCATCGGCATACAGGCGTGCGATGAGGTACTCGTTCATGTAGCCGTAGCCGCCGAAGAGCTGCAGGCATTCGTCGACGACCTTGCCCTGCATCTCCGAGCCCCACAGCTTGGCCATCGAGGCGGTGGCGGTGTCAAGCCGGCCAGCGACGTAGTCCTCGACGCAGCGGTCGATGAAGGCGCGCCCGACCTTGACCTGGGTCGCAACCTCTGCCAGCTTGAAGCGCGTGTTCTGTTGCTCGAACAGTGTCTTGCCAAACGCCTTGCGTTCCCGCACGTAGTCCAGCGTGGCGTGGTAGGCACCCTCCATCGAGGCCAGGCCCGCCACGCCGATCATCAGCCGCTCGTAGGGCAGGTCCTTCATCAACTGATAGAAGCCCTGGCCCTCCTGGCCGCCCAGCAGGTTCTCGGCCGGCACCCGAACATCGTCGAAGAACAGCTCGGAGGTGTCTTGCGCCTTCTGCCCGATCTTGTCGAGCACCCGGCCGACGCGGAAGCCTTCTGCGCCCTGCGTTTCGACGATCAGGATCGAGGTGCCCTTGGAGCCTCCTGTCGGATCGGTCTTGCAGACCAGCAGCACCACGCCGGCCAGGAATCCGTTGGTGATGAAGGTCTTCGAACCGTTGACCGTGTAGTGCCCGTCTTTCAGTTCGGCGCGGGTTCGGATTCCCTGCAGATCGGAACCGGCGCCGGGCTCGGTCATGGCGATCGCACCGACCAGCTCGCCACGCGCCATGCGTGGCAGGTACTTGCGCTTCTGTGCTTCTGTCCCGTAGTTCAGAAGGTAGTGCGCCGCGATGCTGTGCACCGAGGTGTTGAAGCCGGTGAGCGCGCGCCTGTTCAGTTCCTCCAGGATCACCGCCTCGTGACGGAAATCGCCTTCGCCCCCGCCGTAGGCGTCCGGGATGTCGGAACACAGCAGTCCGAGCTCGCCGGCCTTGTGCCAGACGTCATGGCCGACGTGACCGCGTCGGCGCGCCTCTTCGTCGTGCGGCAGCACATGTTCGTCGATGAAGCGCACGACGCTGTCGCGGTACAGCTCGATGTCCGGATCGGACCAGGAAGGATGGAATTCGATACTCATGTTGATGGTTCGGTGCCTGCAAAGGCCCAGAAGTTCGTGTGCACGTGGCCCTGATCTGTCGCGCCGACGTCATCTCGGTGGACCCGGCGGCTCTTCGAAGACGATCGCCGCGATCACGTATGACAGCGTTGATGTCAGTGTAGAAGTCGCGTTCGGTCATGCGGAATCGTCGGAAGCGACGAAAATCGGGGCGAGGGAGGCTGGGGCTTGCGTGACCCGCGCCAGCTGCCAAAATTGGCAGGCGACAAGAAGGAACGAGATGCTCCCAGGGACTAACGCGGCAACGAACGACGCACTGGCGACCGCGATGCGCGACCGGCTGATCGAAGCCGCCTACCGCTGCTTCGATCGCTATGGCGTGCAAAAGACGACCATGGATGACGTTGCTTCGGCGGCGGGTTGCTCGCGCCAGACGGTCTACAACAACTTCGCGACAAAGAGCGACCTCGTCACCGAGATCTGCCTGATCGAAGCGACGAAGCTGAACGAAGAGATCCAGCGCAGCTTGCGCGCCAAGCGCAATATCGAAGACAAGATGACCGAGAGCATCCTGGTCACCCTGCGTGTCGGCGCGAAGAACCCCTACATCCGCCGTTTGATCGAGCCCGCCGACATCCGGGCGCGCGCCACCGACAAGGACGATCCGGTGCATGCGATGCAGCGCGAGCGCTGGGCGCCGCTGCTGCAGCCCGCCATGGGCAGCGGAAAGATCGCCAGCGACCTCGACCTGGACGAGATCGTCGCGTGGCTGACCATGTCCCAGATGGCACTGCTGATGCAATTCGACCTCGACCACCTGGACGTGAAACAGGCGGAGCGCATCGTGCGCCGCTTCATCGTCGCGCCGCTGTTGCGCAAGCCATAGGCCTGAGCGACACGTTGCAACTCACCCTGAGTTGGCACATGCCACTCGCCGGTGAGGTGAGGTAGAACGGCATCGAATGGTCCTCGTCAGTTCCGACGATTCGAAACGTTTGATGACGCATCGTCGGAATCGACGATTGAGGCGGCGGTTGTGATTTCGCACGATGCCGGCCATGGAGAGACACCCCAATGGCTGCGCCGTGCGCAGCAGCATCCGCACGCGCCCCGCTGTGGCCTTGAGCGCAGCGGCAGCCGAATCGATCAAAGCCCGGACCCAATGCCAGCCGAAAGGCGGCGGCCGACCTTTGCATGGAATCCGAAGCATGAGCGCCTTCAACAAGGCGCTCATCTCGATCCGGGCCGCGGCGGTCGTCGGGCTATTCGCAGCCTGCTTGCCCGCCTGTGCGCAAGAGCGCGGCAAGACGGGCGGCGATATCGTCATCGGCCAGTCGTTGCCAGTGACCGGCCCGCTGTTCGAGGTGGCGCAGGCCGTGCAATCGGGCGCCAAGGCGCAGTTCGAGCGCATCAACCGTGCCGGCGGCATCAACGGCCGTGCCATTCGCCTGGTGACGCTGGACGACCGGGGCGATCCGGCCGTCCACGGCGAGAACGTCAAGCAACTGGTGCGCGAAATGGGGGCTGTGGCGGTGATCAACTGCGTGGGCGATGCATCCTGCCGCGTGGGGGCGGCGCAGGCCGAGCAGATGGGCGTGCCGCTCATCGGCGCACTCTCCGGCTCCAGGGATCTTCGCCAATCGGCGCAGCGCCAGGTGTTCAACATCCGGGCCGGCTACGACCGCGAGAGCGCCGCGCTGGCACACCAACTGGCGGTGCAGGGTGTTCAGCGCGTGGCGCTGGTGGGCGACGAGCCCGACTCGGAGGCGCTCGCCACGATGGCTCAGGCACTGCGGGCCAGGAACATCGCCAGCACGCGGCTCAGCCTGCCCGACGCAACCGACAGTTCTCTGCAAAGCCTGCAGGCACAGGTCCAGGCAGGCCGCTTCGACGCAGCGGTGGTGCAGTTGTCTCAGCACACCATGAACCGCATGGAAAGCGGCAAGTGGAATCAACGCATCGAGTGGCCGCTGCTGGTGATGAGCTTTGCCACACCGGCACTCACACAGACGGCGCTGGCGGTTCAAGCGCGCATCTTCGGCTTCTCCAACGTGGTTCCCAACCCCGACCGCGCGGCGCTGCCGCTGGTGCGGGCGTTCCAGGAAGACATGGAGCAGTACGGCACCGCGTGGGGCTCATCCTTCGAAGGGCTGGAGGCGTACGTGAACGCCGGTGCCTGCGCGGCCGGAATTCGCGCAGTCAAGGCGGGGGTCAACCCGCAGACGCTGAGCGCGGCCATGCGCGCGCTGGGAAGCTACAGCATGGGCGGTTTCGCGCTGCAGTTTGCCGAAGGCCGGCCCAGTGCTTCCGACTGGGTGGATGTGGGTGTGCTCACGCGCGATCGCATCTTCGTGAGATGAAGCAGGCGTTCAGCCCGCAATGGCTGAACGGATCACCAAGAATCAGAACGGCCCGAATCTCGGGCCGTTCTTGTATCCAGGTGAAGAGGGGCGTCACCGAGGCAGGTAGACGGCCTTGCTCTGCGTGTATTCCAGCAGGCCGGCCAGGCCGTTCTCCACCCCGAAGCCCGATTGCTTGTGGCCGCCCAGAGGCGTGGCCGGCGTGGATTGCAGGATTTGGTTGATCTGCACGGTGCCCGCGTCCAGCCTCATGCCGATGGAGCGGGCCTGTTCGACGTCCTTCGACCAGACGGAGCAGGACAGCCCGTAGTCCGTGCTGTTCGCCCGTTCGACGACGTCGTCGATGTCCTTGAAGCGCAGCAAGGGAACGATAGGCCCGAATGCCTCCTCGACGACGACCCGTGCCTCTTCCGGCGGGTTGTCCACCAGGGTCAGCGGGACGAAGTACCCCTTGTCTGGCACCGGGCCGCCGTGCAGCAGCGTCAGACCGCTGTCGCGCGCCTCGTCCAGCAGGCGCTGCACGCGCTGGTATTGGGGCCGGTTCTGGATCGGGCCGAACATGGTGTCCGCTTCGGCGCCATTGCCAACCTTCATTCCCTTGGCGATCGCGTGCAAGCGGTCGCGCATCGGTTCATAGATGTCGTCGTGGATGTAGATCCGCTTCGCGGCGACGCAGACCTGGCCGCTGTTGATGAAGGCGCCGAAGAACAGCTGCTGGGCAACTGCGTCGATGTCCACATCGGCCAGCACGATGGCCGGATCGTTGCCGCCGAGCTCCAGCGTGATGCGTTTCAGGTCGGCGGCGGCGGCCGCCATGATGCGCTTGCCGGTGGCGGTGGACCCGGTGAATGCAATCTTGGCGAAGCCGGGGTGCGCGCTCATCAGCGGCCCGAGTTCATCGCCGCCCGAAATGATGTTCAGGACACCTCTCGGGAAGACATCGCGCAGGAGTTCGCCGATTTTCAGCGTGGTGAGCGGCGTGAAGGGCGAGGGCTTGAGGACGATCGTATTGCCGGTGAGCAGGGCGTGGGCCACTTTCCACGACGCCAGCAGCACGGGGAAGTTCCAGGGCACCAGGCCACACACCACGCCGAGCGGTTCGCGGTGCACTTCGATGCGGCGAGTCGGGGTGTCCTCGGTGACTTCGACCGGGATCTCTATCTTCGCCAATTCACCCATCCAGTAAACGGCGCCCAGGATCTCCTCCTTGGCGAAGGCGAGTGGTCGACCGTTTTCCTGCGTCAGCAGCGCAGCGAGCGAGTCGACGTGCCCGGCCAGGACCTGAGCCGCCCGCGCGACGGCCTCGGCCCGTGCTGCGTGGGCGGTGGCGCGCCACGCCGGAAAGGCACGGCGTGCGGCCTCGACAGCCAGATCGAGCTCGTGCCCGGAGGCGGCCGGTGCCGTCGCAAAGGGCTCGCCGGTGGCGGGGTTGACGACTTCGAGGCCATGCTCGGTACCGACGGCCTGGCCGTCGATGAGCAGCGCGTACGTGTTCATGCGGAGATTTCCTTCGCGAGGTGGAGTTCAAGCAGCGGCGGCTGCTTTCGGAATGAACAAGGTCTTCAGTTGCGTGAATGACTTCAGGCCTTCCACGCCGTTTTCGACACCCATGCCTGATTCCTTCTGCCCGGCGAAAGGGATATGCGGGGCGCTCTGAAGGTTTTGGTTGATCCAGACCGTGCCGGTCTCGAGTCGCTTGGCGATGGCGACGGCTTGCTCGACGTTGCGACTCCAGACGGCGCCCGC
>Ga0207853_1000320_pt1 | contig 10840 bp, 9 predicted proteins | sample LuqExpMetagenom6_FD_187764 | JGI IMG/M metagenome (GOLD analysis project Ga0207853, IMG submission 187764) | Tropical forest soil microbial communities from Luquillo Experimental Forest, Puerto Rico - Sample 6 (SPAdes) | ecosystem: Environmental > Terrestrial > Soil > Tropical forest ...
CCCGACCCGATCGTCCAGCGACTCGAGTTCGCTGGCGAGTTGCGCGCGATCGGACGTGGCGTCCTGCATCTGCGCCTCGATGTCGCGCAACTGGCCGTACCAGCGGAACACGCGCGAGCGGATGCGGAACTGATACAGCGGCGGCACGATGCGCGACAGCGGCAGCAGCACGGCCAGGATGATGCCCAGCGCGAGCCACATGCGTTCCACCACGTTCGCCATCCAGAAGGACATCCAGCGCTGCAGGAACGGCTTGCCGGCACGGATCACGCGCTCCGCTTCCGAAGACACCGGGTACTCGCTGTGCTCGATGTTGGGGAAGCTGCCCGCCTGGTTGAACCAGCCGGCCGGCCCATGCAGGTCCCGTGCCGTTTGCGCGAACAGTTCCAGCAGCGCAGGATGCGTCTTCTCGCGGGCCAGCATCGAGGTGGTGGTGGCGATCAGGCGCACGTCCTGCGGCGGCAGATCGCGCGCCAGGTCGACCACGCCGCGCGGCAGCGCCACCGGCGTGAGAAAGTGGAAGCGTCGCGAGTACGCCTCGCTCTGGCTGAAATCGACGAGCCGCACGCCCGGCGTCTGCAGCAGCATCTGCACCATCGGCGCTTCGGGGGCCGAGGCAAACACCAGCATGTCCAGATCGCCGGCCAGGAAGGCTACCGCCGCGGCGGTCTGGTCCAGCCGCGAGAGGTTCATGGTGGCCGGATCGAGCTTGTTCGCCTCCAGCAGCCGGCGCATGATGCCGGGCGAGCCGCTGCCGCGCGCGCCGATGTTCACTCGCATCCCGGTCATCTGCGTCAGCGAGCTCAGGGCGCCGCCGGGGACGTTCTTCGCCGCCTCGTCGCGGTAGAACAGCCACAGCGGTTCCACGAACAGGCTGCCCAGCGAGACGATGCCGCTGTCCTCGTTCGCGCCGACGTCGCCGCTGCCGCCCTGCACGAAAGCGAGGTCGGCGCGGCCTTCCTTCAGCAAGCGCAGGTTGGCGCGCGAGCCTTCGCTGGGCAGCAGCACGACCTCGATGCCGTAGCGCCGGAGCGCCTGCTGGTAACGCTTGCCGAATTCCGCGTAGGCGCTCTGCTCCGGGCCGGTGGCCAGCGTGACTTTCTTGGGTGGGTTCGGATCGAGCCACAAGTACGCCAACACGAGCAGGCACACGGCCAGCACGGCGAACGGGCCGGCGGAGATCAGCAGTTCGCGGATCGCCACCAGCGCGTAACGGACGGAACTCTTCATGGTGCCTCGCCGCACGTCATGCGAGATCGCAGGCTGCGGGCAGGTGCAGGCGGCCCACGCGCACGCCACGCGCGGCGCGCACCGCGCGAACGACCGCGCGTGCCGTCGCTTCCGCGGCCATGGTGCCCAGCACCATCATCCCCGGCGACTTCCCGGCCTGCCCGGTCGCCAGCGTGAACAGCGTGTCGCCGTCGGACATGGTGTGGACGGGGTTGATCGTGCGCGCCAGGCCATCGTGGGCCATCGTCGCCAGTCGCGAGGCTTGCGCCTTGGTGATGACCGCATCGGTCGCGATCACGCCGATGGTGGTGTTGGTGCCGGCGAGAATGGGCTTGGGCGCTTCGCCGCGCAGCAGGGCACGCCGCGTGTCGAGCAGCCCCTTGCCGTTGCGCGTGCGTGCGCCCGCGATCACGGCACCGGTGTCGGGGTCGATCACATCGCCCAGGGCGTTGCAGGCGATGAGGGCGCCCACCGTCACGCCGTCGACGGTGACCGAGGCGGTGCCGATGCCGCCCTTCATCGCGCGGGCGACGCCGAACACCTTGCCGACGGCGGCACCCGCACCGGCGCCCACGTTGCCCTCGGCCGGCGCCGCCGTGGAGGCCGCCCAGCAGGCCTGGTAGCCCGCGGTGGCGTCGGGGCGCACCGAGGCATCGCCGACCATCAGGTCGAACAGCACGGCGCCGGGCACGATCGGCAGCCGGGCCGTGGCCACGTCCATGCCTGCGCCTTGTTCCTCGAGCCAGCGCACCACGCCGCTGGCCGCGTCCAGGCCCCAGGCGCTGCCACCGGCCAGCAGAATGCCGTGCACGCGTTCGACCAGGTTGGTGGGCGCGAGCAAATCAGTCTCTCGTGTGCCCGGGGCGGCGCCACGCACGTCCACGCCTGCGACAGCGCCCTCGCGTGCGAGCACCACGGTACACCCGGTGGGGCGCCGGGTCTCTGTGAAGTGACCGACCTGGATGCCGGCGACGTCGGTGATGGCGCCATCGCCCGATTGGCGACTGCGCGCCGGTGACGCCTTTGACGATGGTGTGCTGCGGGGCATGAAAACGATTATCCATGGACGAGTTTTGCTGGCCCAGCTGCAGGGAGGAAAGCGTCCTACGCGGGATGCGGGCTTTTGGCCGACAGGGCCTGAGTGCCGAGCTTCCTAAAGTTGAATGGCTCGCCGGTGCACTGGCGATTGATTGATGCAGCGAGAGGAACACGACGATGAACGAGACCAGCGACACGATGAAGACCATGAGCGGCAGCACCGCGGGAAGCGCGGCCATGGACAGCGCCGCGGGCAACGTGCAGCGCGTCGCCCAGAAAGCGCATGAGGCCGTGGACAAGCTCGAACAGACGGTGAGTTCCGGCACCCACCGGGTGATGGACTGGCAACAGGAGTACGGCGAGATGGCGCGCGAGCAGATTCGCGCCAATCCGCTGGCGGTGGTGTTCGGCGCCTTCGCGGTCGGCTACCTGTTTGCCAAGCTCACGCGCTGATCCGACATGCCGCGGCGCCCGGTCAATGCGCACGGCGCCTATCACGCCCATATCTACTTCGGGCCTGATTCGGTGGCGCAGGCGCGCGAACTGGTGCAGCAGGCCGGCAGCCTGTTCAAGGTGAGCGTAGGCCACGTTCACGAACAGCCGGTGGGGCCGCATCCGACCTGGAGCTGCCAGCTGGCCTTCGAGGCGAGCGAGTTCGACCGCCTCATTCCCTGGCTCGACGAGCATCGCGGCGGGCTGGACGTGTTCGTGCACGGCCTGTCCGGCGACCAACTGGCGGACCACACCGAACACGCCTACTGGCTCGGCAACGAATGGCCGCTGGACCTGTCGCTGTTCAAGCCGTGCAGCTGAAGACAAGCTCAGTCGTCGCCAAGGCGACCGGCTCGGGGGCTTCCCGGATGCCGGGCGCAGCGGGGCGGTTTAGTCTGGGTCCATGGAACGTCCGCACCACCGATTCTGGCCCGCGCGCCTGCCGCACTCCCTGACGCCACCGGCGACCTCGCTCTGGGACAACCTCGCGATCAGCGCCCAGCGTTACCCCGACAAGCCCGCCGTGGTCTTCTTCGGGCGCAGCTACAGCTATCGCGACATCGTGCGCCAGGCTGAACGGCTGGCCGCGACCCTGGCCCAGCTGGGCGTGGCCAAGGGCGATCGCGTGATGCTGGACATGCAGAACTCCCCGCAGCTGCTGATTGCGCATTTCGCGATCCTGCGCGCCAATGCGGTCGTCGTGCCGGTCAACCCGATGAACCGGGCCGAGGAGCTCAAGCACTACATCAGCGATCCCGATGCCAAGGTGGCCATCACCACCGGCGACCTGGCGGCCGAGATCGCCAAGGCAAGCGATGCGCTGCCGGCCGAACAGCGCCTGTCGCACATGATCGTCACGCAGTTCACCGACGGCTTCGATCCGCAGGACCCGAACGCCGATCCCGTGCCCGCGGCCTGGGCCGACTGGCTCACCACCCGCCATGCCCTGCCCACCCTTTCCGGCGGCAAGGTGCTGAGCTGGACCGAAGCGCTGGACAACAGCGCAGCGCCGCCCGCCCTGCAGGTGGGGCCATCCGACCTGGCGGTGCTGCCCTACACCAGCGGCACCACCGGTTTGCCCAAGGGATGCATGCACCCGCACCGCAGCCTCATGCACAACGCCGTGGCCAGCGCAGTGTGGGGCAACGGCACCTGTGAATCCGTGGCGCTGCTGGTGGTGCCGATGTTCCACATCACCGGCATGGTCAGCACCATGCACGCACAGATCTATGCGGGCGCGACCCTGGTGATGATGCCGCGCTGGGACCGCGAACTGGCCGGCCGCCTGATCTCGCGCTGGCGCGTGACCACCTGGACCAACATCCCGACCATGGTGATCGATCTGCTGGGCAGTCCGAACCTGGCGCAATTCGACCTGTCGAGCCTGCAGCACATCGGCGGTGGCGGCGCCGCCATGCCGCAGGCGGTGGCGCAGCGGCTGCAGGAGCAGTTCGGCCTGCGCTACATCGAAGGCTACGGGCTCACGGAGACCTCGGCGCCGTCGCACAGCAATCCCCCGGACGCGCCCAAACAGCAGTGCCTGGGCATCCCGTTCATGAGTTGCGATGCGCGCGTGGTCGACCCGGACACGCTGACAGAAGTGCCGCCGGGGCAGCAGGGCGAGATCTTCATCCACGGCCCCATGGTGTTTTCCGGTTACTGGAAGCGCCCGGAAGCGACGGCTGCGGCCTTCGTGGAATTCGAAGGCAAGCGCTTCTTCCGTTCCGGCGATCTCGGCCGCATGGACGACGACGGGTACTTTTTTCTCACTGATCGCTTGAAGCGCATGATCAACGCGTCCGGCTTCAAGGTGTGGCCGGCGGAGGTCGAAGCGCTGATGTTCCGCCATCCGGCCATCCAGGAAGCCTGCGTGATCTCGGCCAAGGATGCGTACCGCGGCGAAACGGTGAAGGCCGTGGTGGTGCTGCGCGCCAGTCACAAGGGCCAGGTCAGCGAGCAGGACATCGTCGACTGGTGCCGCGAAAACATGGCCGTCTACAAGGTGCCGCGCATCGTGCAGTTCGCCGATGCATTGCCCAAGAGCGGCAGTGGCAAGGTGATGTGGCGCACCCTGCAGGAAGCTGAAGAAAAGAGGAGTTGAAAACGAATTGAAACAATAGCTCGGCCGCAATGTAACGCCGGCCCGAGCTCTGCGGCTATCGGCCTTCTCCTACAAGTTGGTGAGAGCAATTCCCATAGGATGCCCTCCCGATGGAGATGCGAGTCCTAGTCCTCATGCCGCGCGGCCGCGATGCCGCCGCCGTCCGGGAAGTCCTACAGCCGAGCCACGAGGTGCACATCTGCGACACCGCAGAACAGCTGCTCGATGCCTTGTGCGAAGGGGCTGCCGCGGCCGTGGTGGCCGACGAGATGCTGGCCCAGGCACCGTTGCAGACCGAGCTGGCTGGCTGGCTGGACGCCCAGCCGCCGTGGTCTGACTTTCCGTTCGTGGTTCTAGGCTCGCGCCGCGGGCCCGGTCGCGCGCAAGCCCTGGCGCACATCGCGCACGAGCTGGGCAATGTGATCCTGCTGGAACGTCCGCTCAACACGGAAACGCTGCTGAGTGCGGCCGACGCGGCCGTGCGTGCGCGGCACCGCCAATACATCACGCGCCGCCATCTCGAGGAAATCAGCCAAGCGCAATCCGAAGTCGAACTCCTCAACAGTGCGTTGGAGCAGCGGATCGAAACGCGCACCATGGAACTCGCGGCCGCCAACAACCGGCTGATGAAGGAAATCGCCGGACGCGAGCGCGTGCAGGCGGCACTGGAGCAGGCGCAGAAGATGGAAGCGGTCGGGCGCCTGACGGGCGGTATCGCGCACGACTTCAACAACCTGCTGCACGTGGTCAACATGAACCTGGAGCTGATCTCCCTCTACGCCCGCGAGGAGAAGGTCAAGCCGGTGGTCGAGCGCGCCAAGAGCGCGGCGCGGCGCGGTGCGAAGCTCACGGGCCAGTTGCTGTCCTTCGCCCGTAGCCAGTCGCTGCTGCCGCGGGTCACGCAGGTCAACAAGCTGCTGCTGGGCATGCGGGACCTGCTGGAAATCTCGGCGGGCAGTCAGGTCCAGGTGGAGTTCGATCTGTGCGAGCCGGACCTCGCCGTGGTGGTCGATCCGGGGCAGCTTGAAATCGCGGTTCTCAACCTCGCCGTCAACGCACGGGAGGCCATGCCCGAGGGCGGCACGCTCACCGTCTCCACCCGCGGGCATCGCGACACCGACGCCGGCGGGCAGTTGCGCCTGGGCGACTACGCTTCCATCACGGTCACGGACACCGGCTCGGGCATTCCGCAGGCACTGCTGGGCAAGGTGTTCGATCCCTTCTTCACCACCAAGCCGCCGGGCAGTGGCTCCGGGCTGGGGCTGAGCCAGGTGTACGGCTTCGCGCAGCAGTCGGGCGGACTGGCCTTCATCGGCAGCCAACCGGGCGACGGCACGACGGTCGAGATGTACTTCCCGGCCGCGCAGTCCGACCAGCAAGAGGTGTTCGAGCCGCCCACGGCGACGCCCGCGCCGCCGGAAGGCAAGTCGCATCGCATCCTCGTGGTCGAAGACGACGCCGACGTGCGCCGCGTGATCGTCGAATGCCTGGGCCTGATCGGCTACGCCGTGTCCGAGGCGCCCAATGGCAACGAAGGCCTGGCGGCCATCGCCAGCGACAAGCCCGACCTGTTGGTGGTGGACTACGTCATGCCCGACATGACTGGCGCCGAGGTCATCTCGAAGGCGCGCGAGATGGTCGGCGATATTCCCGTGATCCTGGCCACCGGCTACGCCGACATGGCGGCGGTGGAGCGGCTGGTCGGCCAGCCGGCGATCCTGCGCAAGCCCTTTGACATTCACTCGCTGGGCACGGCAGTCGCGAGCGCTTTGCAGGCGGCCTGACTGCCTGCGTGATCGGCATCATCGCTCGATATCCGCCCCACGCTGCGCCAGCAACTCCCGCAGCACCGACCGATGGCAATGGTTCTCGTCTTCGCAGTAGCAACCCAGTGAAAACGACGTCTGGTGCGACATCGCCGCCAGCAGGTCGAGCACGTGGCTGGCTTCCGGCGCCTTCATCTCGGTGTTGAACTTGCGCTTGAACGCCGCCCACTCCTTGTCGGTCTGCGCAGCCTGGCCTTCAGCCATCAGTTCGGCGCTGGGGGCGATGTTGGGCAGCCAGGCGTCGTAGTAATCGCGCTTGCCGAAGTCGGACTTCGGCACGCCGCGCGGCGGGCGCCTCACCGTGCCCAGGCGCAGGCCCTCGCCGGGTGCGCGGGGCGTTCCCAGACGGACGATACGGATACTCATGGTCGAACCCTCCTGTGGAATCTGATCGTAGTGCGAGACGCGAGACCGCAACACAGCGCCAGCCAAGCGCCGCCTTCGGCGAGGGCAGGATGTGGGCGCGGCAGTGCCATGCGCGTCGCCGTCACGAAGTCCGCGCCTCCTCCTGGCCGATGCCGGTGACCACGCGCGCGTAGCGCTGGCGGCTCCAGTAAGCCGAGGCCCAGTCGATCAGCACCACCAGCCGGTTGCGAAAGCCGATCAGGAAGTAGATGTGCGCAAACAGCCAGAACAACCAGGCGAAGTAGCCGCTGAACCTGATGCCACCGCCGAGATCCACCACTGCGGCGTTGCGGCCGATGGTCGCGAGGTTGCCGTAGTCCCGATAGCGGAAGGGCCGCGTCGGCCTGCCGGAGATGCGCCGCAGGATGTTGGCCGCCGCGGCGCGTCCCATCTGCTTGGCGGCAGGCGACACCCCGGGCACCGGTCGCGGCGCGAGACCGGGGCGATGACTGTGCGCTGCGGCCAGGTCGCCGATGACGCTGATCTCAGGATGTCCGGGCAGGGACAGGTCGGGTTCGACCACGACCCGGCCCGCGCGATCGGTACGCGCGCCGACGGCATCGGCAAGCTGGCGTCCCAGCGGGGACGCCGCCACCCCGGCGGCCCACACGATGCAGCGGCTCGCGATGCGATACGGCTCACCCGATAGCGGCTGAACCTCCACGTAGTCGGCGCCCACGGCGGTGACCCGCGAATTCACGCGCACCTGCACGCCCAGTTGCTCGAGCTGCCGCTTGGCGCGCTCGCTCAGGTCTTCGGGCATGGCCAGCAGTACGCGTGGGCCGCCTTCGAGCAGCAGCACCTGGGCCTGGGCCGGGTCGATATGCCGGAACTCGCCCGGCAGCGTGTCGCGGGCGATCTCCGCGGCGGTGCCGGCCATCTCCACGCCGGTGGGTCCGCCGCCGATCACGACGAAGGTCAGGCCGGCCGCATGCACCGCCGGATCGCTTGACTTTTCCGCCGTCTCGAAAGCGAGCAGCAGGCGGCGGCGGATTTCGAACGCATCGTCCAGGGTCTTCAGGCCCGGTGCGAACGCCGCCCAGTCGTCATGTCCGAAGTAGCTGTGGGTGGCGCCCGTAGCGACGATCAGGTGGTCGTAGGGCAGGGCCAGACCATCCTGCAGCAGCACCTGCCGCGTCGCCGGATCGATCGTCCTGACTTCGCCGAGCAGGCAAGTCACGTTGGCTTGTTTGCGAAACAGATGGCGGATCGGCGCGGCGATCGCGGGCGCCGACAGGCCCGCGGTGGCGACCTGGTAGAGCAGCGGTTGGAACAGATGGTGGTTGCTGCGGTCGACCAAGGTGACATCGATCGGTGCTTCCTTGAAGGCTCTGGCCGCTTCCAGGCCGCCGAAGCCACATCCAATGACGACAACCCGGGGTTTGTTCTCTTTCGCCGGCATGGCGTGATTATGCAAAGTGGGTGTTTCTTCAGGAGACAAGTCCGATGTTTCCCACAACGATCGCCGGCAGCTTGCCCAAGCCCGCCTGGCTGGCCGAGACGCACAAGCTCTGGCCGCGGTGGACGACCGAGGGCGAAGCCCTGCGCCAGGCCAAGGCCGACGCCACACTGCTGTGGATCAAGATGCAGGAGGACGCCGGCCTGGACATCGTCAGCGACGGCGAGCAGTCGCGCCAGCATTTCGTGCACGGCTTTCTCGAGCAGATCGAAGGCATCGACTTCGAGCACAAGGTCGAGATGGGCATTCGCAATGACCGCTACAAGGCCATGGTGCCGCAGGTGGTGGCCCCGCTGAAGCTCAAGGGCCGGGTGCATGCCTTCGAGGCGCGGCTGGCGCGGGCGCATACCTTTCGCCAGCTCAAGTTCACATTGCCCGGGCCCATGACCATTGTCGACACCGTGGCCGACCGCCACTACGGCGATCGGCGCACGCTGGCCTTGGCATTTGCCGAGCTCCTCAACCAGGAGGCGCTGGCCTTGCAGGCCGACGGCGTGGACATCATCCAGTTCGACGAACCGGCCTTCAATGTGTACATGAAGGATGCGGCCGACTGGGGTGTGCAAGCGCTCGAGCGCGCAGCGCAGGGACTTTCCTGCACGACGGCCGTGCACATCTGCTACGGCTATGGCATCCAGGCCAACGTCGACTGGAAGAAGACGCTGGGCGAGGAATGGCGGCAATACGAAGCCATCTTTCCGGCGCTGGCGAAGAGCAGCATCGACCAGGTGAGCCTCGAGTGCTACCACTCGCACGTGCCGCCGCACCTGATGCAACTGCTGGAGGGCAAGGACGTGATGGTGGGCGTGATCGACGTGGCCAGCGACGAAGTCGAAACGCCCGAGCAGGTGGCCCAGACCATCGCCACCGCCTTGCAGTTCGTGCCCAAGCAGCGCCTGATCCCCTGCACCAACTGCGGCCTCGCGCCGATGGACCGCGAGATCGCGCAACGCAAGCTGGAGGCGCTGGCGCGCGGCGCAGAACTCGCGCGCCGGAGGCACGGCTGATGGGGCGCTTCAACCGCTGGGGGCTGGCCAAGCTGCGCGCCACGCTGCAGGCGCACATCGACCGGGGCCGCATTCCGGGCGCTGTCGTGGTCCTGGCGCAAGCCGGCCAGGTCGAGATGTTCGAGGCGCTCGGCCGGCAGGATCCGCAGGCGGGCACGCCCATGCCGGCCGATGCAATCTTCCGCATCTACTCCATGACCAAGCCACTGGTCTCGCTGGCCACGTTGATGCTGGCCGAGGATGGCGCGCTGGCGCTGGGCGATCCGGTCTCGAAGTACCTGCCCGCGTTTGCGAAGACCCGGGTCGCGGTCGAGGAGGGCGGGCAGATCGTGCGTACCGAGCCGGTCCGGCGCGAGATGACGGTGCACGACCTGTTGCGGCACACGGCCGGCCTGACCTACGAGTTCTTGGGCAACAATGCCGTGCAGCGGGCCTACGAGGCCGCCGACATCACCGATCGTTCGCGCACGAACCTCGCCTTTTGCGATGCGCTGGCGGAGATGCCACTGCAGGACCAGCCGGGCTCGTGCTGGCAGTACAGCCGCGCAACCGACGTGCTGGGCGCCGTGGTCGAAGTCGCATCGGGGCAAACGCTGGGGCGCTGGCTGGGCGAGCGCATCCTCGAACCGCTGGGCATGAAGGACACCGCCTTCGCGGTGCCGCGCGAAGATTGGGCACGGGTGGCCGAGCCGTTCGCCACCGACCTCGACAGCGGCAAGCCGGTGACCATGCTCGACGTGCGGGCGCTGCCCGCATTCGAATCGGGTGGCGGGGGCTTGATGTCCACCGCCGGCGACTATCTTCGCTTCCTGCAACTCATGCGCAATCGCGGCGCCTTCGGCGGCACGCGGCTGGCCTCGCGCAAGACGATCGAGTGGATGACCTCGGACCACCTGGGAACCATTGCCGCCAAGGGCGACCTGCTCTTGCCGGGCTACGGCTTCGGACTGGGCTTCGCGGTGCGCACGCATCCCGGGCTCGCGCCGCAGCCTGGTTCGGTTGGGCAGTACTTCTGGAGCGGCATTGGCGGCACTTCGTTCTTCGTCGATCCGGCCGAGGACATCTTCGCGATGCTGCTGACGCAGGCGCCGAACCAGCGCATCTTCTTTCGCAATCTCTTCCGCCACCTGGTGTACGCGGCGCTGGATTAGAGGTCCCCGCCTACAGCCGCCCCGCGGCGTCCTTCGCTAAAAGGTCAGCGAAGGAATTTCCGAGCATGGATCAACGGCGAAGGCCCGCCGCACTCGCACGCCGCGCGCGGCCGCGGCGGCGCGGGTCGCTG
>Ga0207853_1000321_pt1 | contig 10828 bp, 9 predicted proteins | sample LuqExpMetagenom6_FD_187764 | JGI IMG/M metagenome (GOLD analysis project Ga0207853, IMG submission 187764) | Tropical forest soil microbial communities from Luquillo Experimental Forest, Puerto Rico - Sample 6 (SPAdes) | ecosystem: Environmental > Terrestrial > Soil > Tropical forest ...
CCCAGCCAGCTCGTCGGCACGGCCGCCATCGGCACCGCGCTGCCGAACGCGCCGGTCACCATCACCAACAGCGCCGGGGCGTCTCCCTGCGAGGAGGCGACGATCACCACGAGCGCGTTGGGCAGCTACACCTGCACATTGAAGTCAGGGCAGACGGCGCCATTCTTCGTGGTCGTGACCGATCCCACCGGCAACACGGCGCCGCTCGTCAGCATCGCCACCACCACGCCGGCGGCAGGTGCTGCGCTCACCGTGAACGCCACGCCGTTGACCACGGCCATCGTCGCGCAGTTGGCCAGTGACGGCAATGCGCTCACGGTGGTGAACAACAAGAGCGTGGATGTGACTGCGCTGCAGGCGCTGACGGCCAAGGTCGTGACGCAGCTCCAGCCGGTGCTGACCTCGATCAACGTCCCAAGCGGATACAACCCGTTCACGACGAGCATCACCGCGGCCACCACGAGCAGTGCCGGGAATACGGCGGACCTGGTGCTCGACGTTGTGAAGGTGGTCACCGACCCGGCGACCCAGAAGCTGGCACTGGCCACCATCGACAACCCGACCCCGGTCCTTCTGGCCACCACGGCCAGCACGGGCAGTCCGATGAAGGCGCCGAGCGCCGGCATGGGTGCGCTGTCGCAAGCGACCCAGCTGGTGGCGAAGCAACTGGAAGCCTGCTTCGCGTTGCCGACCAGCAGCCGCGTGCTGTCCGTTGACACCACGGTCCCCTACACGAAGGGGGGACCCGAAGTAACTTCCGTCGCGGCAGCTTGCCAGGGTTTCGTCGCCGATGCCGCCAACGCCGCGAAGATCGACTTCCTCCACAACGGCTACAACGGGGGGCAGTTCTTCTTTGGCACGCTGACGAGCGACGCGATGACGGGAGCGAAGTTCAGTGTCCCGGAAATCATCGCCTTCTATCCCATGACGAGCGGCGCCGTCGCGCCCGCACAGGATGCGTATGACCGGGCGGTTCTCAACATCCGCTACATCGACAAGGCTGGCGTGCCCGGCAACCTGATCACGATGGCGTCCAAAATTCCCGGCACGTCGTCAACGATCCGCCCCAGCGAATGGTGGCTGACCGGCAACCAGCACCCCGTCGACGTCCTGGTGCGCCCCCTCATCCGCCGTCAGGAGCAGATGAACCCGGCCAACACGACAAGGGCCAGCGGCTTCATGACCGGAGTCCAGATCAGCGTGAATGGCAAGGGTCCCGGCAGCACCGACAGCACGGGCGGCCTGGCCATGGCACGGATTTCCGGGCCTGGTTTGCCGGGCAACGGCGCGGCGGGGACGGGTCTGGTGTTCAAGACATCCACTCAGCCGGGTCAACTGATGCTGGACCTCTTCAACAAGACGGGCAGTCTCACCACCGGCAGCCAGTGTGGCAACGGCGTGACCTTCAATTGCCCGAACCTCTGGTTGACGCGCACGGCGGGGATCACGGGCACCAATGCGACCACACTGGCGAGCAATCCAACCACCGGCCTCAGCTGGGCGCAGCCGGCCGATGCCGTTGACCCGAGCAAGTTCGTCAAGGGAGCACGCTACAAGGTGGAGCTTTTCTATGGCACGAGCACCACGCCGCTGCACACCTTCCACAAGACCTTGCTTGCCGACCTGGTTCCCTCCACCAGCGGGGTCAACCTGCCCTGGAACGCACTGGGCGCCAAGACGAACGCTGCGTTTGACCCCACTGGCGCACTGGCGGGCGCACAAGCGGCGCTGACCGTGGACTGGGTGCAGAACCCGTCGGCGCAACAAATCAACGGCGTGTCGGCGGTTGTCGACTCGGCTGGCAGCTTCGGGCCGACGAAGTCGGTGCCAGCGGGTGCGCAGAGTGTCGTGCTGAACAATGTGGTCGTGCCTGCGTTCAACACGTCATCGACCCGTTTGATTTTCATGAACTACAGCACCACGGAGACGATCGGGAAGTCGGCGGTGTATACGTACAACTGACGCGGTCTCGATCCGCCTGAAAGCCCGCGAGCGCGCCCTGCGTTCGCGGGCTTCTTTCACTTGTTTCTTGTGAAAAGATCAGGGTATCGGCCTCAGCAAGTCGCCACTATGATTTGCGAAAAGAGACCAAAAGGAGGCTGGCGTTTATCCGCGGGATGCGCGCCAGGGGAGTTGATGTCTTGCTCGAATCTGGCCGATTTCAGCCGGCTGCTGCTCACGATCTACCACAGCGCCCAGGGGCTTCCGGCCCACCAGTTCCAGGGCGCAGCGCTGGAGGCCGCCAAGCCTGCGCTGTCCGATCCCCGGTTTCTCAGCGCGCTTGCACCCCACTTGGCGCAAGCCTCGGCCATCAATCGACAGATTCACCTTGACCGCATGCTGGGCGATGCCGCGCGTGACCATTGGGCGATCGCGATCGCGGACAAGCGCGGCTTCCTCTACCGCGCGGACTCGCGTTTCCGTGAGCTGGTGCAAAGCGAGTGGCCATTGCCCAGCGACGAACGTTTGCCCTCTGCGCTGATAGACGAACTCGGGCGCCATGACAACCGACTCGTTGGCGCCCGGTTGGTCGTGCATCGATCGCTGGAGCAGGGGCTCTATCTCTTGCGAGCGAGACAGCGGCACAAGGTCGATCGCCTGAGCCACCGCGAGTTGATGGTGGGTCAGTTGCTCGCCACGGGCATGACGCAAAAGCAGATCGCCGCGCGCGTGGCCCGCTCGCCCGAAACGATCCGCAGCCAGGTCAAGTCCATCTTCGCGAAGCTGGAAATCAACAACGTCGCCTTGCTTCCCCCGCTGCTCGTGCTGAGGCAGTAGTTCGGCTCGACTACTTGCAGTTGACGCTTGCGCCCGGCGTGTTGGCGGCCGGCTTGCCCTGGCCCGATGCGCTGGGCGAAGACATGTCGCCCTGAGCTGTCGTGGTGGAACTGCCCAGCGTGGAATTGCCAGTGCTGCTGCCCATGGGAGCGGTGCTCGTGGCGCTCGAACCCGAGGGAGGTGCGCCCATGGCCGTGCTGCCCGGCGTTGCCGGTCCGGACATGCTGTTGCCTGCGGTCGAGCCCATCGAAGGTGAAGTGCTCATCGAACCGGAACTGCTGCCGTAACTTCCCGAGCTGCTGCCCATGGCGCTACTACCCATCGAACCCATCGAGCCCATCGAACCGGAACTGCCGCTGGGTGCGTTGCTGGCCACGTTGGGATCGCATGGGGCGGCGCTCGGTGCGGTACTCGGCATCGTGCTCGAAGTCTGTGCGAAAGCGAACCCGCCTGTGGCCAATACGGCTGCAAGCAGGGTGGATGTGAATGCTCTCATCGGTACTCCTTCAAAGGTGAATGAGCGAGTCGACCCGGCATTGCCGGTCGGCGCCTGATCTGCGCAGCAATCGGTGTGCCCGGGCGCTCAGTGCGCCGCCGCCGTCACGCGTATGCCCTTGATTTGTCCGGCCTCGCGCGACGCGGGCGGCCGTGGATATTTTTCGGGGTCGAATCGATGCAGAAGTTCCGCCTCGCGAACCCGAGCGAGCGTAACGTTGGCAAGCTTGACGTGACCGAAGCCGCGCATTGAAAGCGGCAGGGCCGCGATGTCGCAGGCCGTCTTCAAGCGCTGCGGGGACAGCGAGGGCAGCAGAGCCTCGATGCGCGCGCGATAGCTCGAGATCAACTCGCGCTCCATGCGGCGTTCGCGCGTGCGGCCGAAGACATCCAGCACCGTGCCGCGCACACGCTTGCCATGGGCGAGCAGTTTCATCGCCGGCATCATCCACGGACCCAGGCGCAGCTTGCGCGGCGGCTGGCCATGGCGCGCGCGGCTCAGGACCGGCGGCGCCATGTAGAACTCCAGGCGCGGCGCGCCTTCGAACTGATGGTGCAGCGCGCGCTGGAATTCGCCATCGGTGAACAGGCGCGCCACCTCGTATTCGTCCTTGTAGGCCATCAGCTTGAGCAGGCTGCGGGCGACGGCTTGCGACAAGGGCAACGCTGCATCGGCGCCCAGGGTGCGCTCATGCTCGATCACCTGTTCAACGAAATCGGCGTAGGTCCTGGCATAGGCCGCGCTCTGGTAGGCCGTGAGCTGCGCGACACCGCGCGCGACCAGGGCTTCGATGCTTTCGACCCGCGCTTGCGGATGGATCGCCACTGCGTCTTCGTCGCTGAGCAGCACCTCGATGGCTGCAGGATCGCCGGCCGCCAACCGCCCGAGCGAGAACGCCAGCTTGTTGTTCTCCACGGCGACGCCGTTGAGTTCGACCGCGCGCAACAGTGCTGGCAGGCTGACGGGTACCAGCCCGCGTTGCCAAGCATAGCCCAGGGCCAGGATGTTCGAGACGATGGAGTCGCCCAGGAAGGATTCGGCCAGTGACTGCGCATCGAGCGTCTCGACCCCTTCATGGCCGGCGGCGAAGTCGAGCTTTTCCAGCAGCTGCGGCGTCTTCAGGCTCGCGTCCGGGTTGCGCAGGCTCTCGGCCACCGGGACTTCGTGCACGTTGGCGAGGATGCGGGTGCGGCCGTGGCGCACGGTGGCGAGCGCTTCGGGCGAGGCGCCCACCACCAGGTCGCAGGCCAGGATCGCGTCGGCCTGTTGCGTGTCGATGCGTACCTGGTTCAGCCGCGAGGGCAGGTCGGCCAGGCGCACGAAGCTCAGGACCGAGCCGCCCTTCTGTGCGAATCCCATGAAGTCCAGCACGCTGGCGCTCTTGCCTTCGAGGTGTGCGGCCATGGCGATGAGCGCCCCGACGGTGACCACGCCGGTGCCGCCGACGCCGGTGACGAGCAGGTCGTACGGGGCGGTCCAGCTGTGTTGCGGCGGGATCGGCAGGGCGTCGATGTGGCGCTTGAAATCCAGTGCCGCCTGCCCCTCACCCCTACCCTCTCCACAGAGGGGAGAGGGAGAAAGAAGACCGGTTTTCTTGCGCAACTGGCTGCCGGTCACGCTGACAAAACTGGGACAGAAGCCCTTGACGCAGGAATAGTCCTTGTTGCAACTCGACTGGTCGATCTTGCGCTTGCGGCCCAGGGGCGTTTCCGCCGGCAGCACCGCCACGCAGTTGCTTTGCACCGAGCAGTCGCCGCAGCCCTCGCAGACGCGCTCGTTGATGAACACGCGCCGAGCCGGATCGATCAGCTCGCCTTTCTTGCGGCGTCGGCGCTTTTCGGCGGCGCAGGTCTGCTCGTAGATCAGCACGGTGACACCCGGCATCTCGCGCAGGCGCCGCTGCACGTCATCGAGCCGGTCGCGGTCGTGGAACTCGGTGCCGGCGGGAAAGCGGCGCCTGATCGCGTCGTACTTGGCAATGTCGTCCGACAACACCACCACCTGCTTCACGCCTTCGGCTTCGACCTGGCGCGCGATGCCGTCGACGCTGATGATGCCGTCCACCGGCTGGCCGCCGGTCATCGCCACCGCGTCGTTGAACAGGATCTTGTACGTGATGGTGGCGCGCGCGGCAACCGCCTGCCGGATCGCCAGGTAGCCCGAGTGGTAGTAGGTGCCATCGCCCAGGTTCTGGAACACATGCGGCACTTTGGTGAACATCGCGTGCGACACCCAGTCCACACCTTCGCCGCCCATCTGGATCAGGCCTTCGGTGTCGCGGTTCATCCAGCTGGCCATGAAGTGGCAGCCGATGCCGGCCTGCGCGTGCGAACCCTCCGGTACCTTGGTCGAGGTGTTGTGCGGGCAGCCCGCGCAGAAGTACGGCAGGCGCTTGACGCTGTCGCTGTCGTTGGACAGCAACTCGGGCAGGGTGAAATCGCGCACCAGATGGCGCCGGTCCAGGTCGGGGTAGTGCGCGGCCAGCCAGTTGGCGACGATCTCGATCAGGCGCGAGGGCCGCAGCTCGCCCAGTGCCGACACCAGCGGACGACCCTGCGCATCGGCCTTGCCGACGATGGCGGGGCGCTGCGGCAAGTTGTAGAACAGGGCGCGCAGCTGGTCCTCGACCACCGGGCCTTTCTCTTCGATCACCAGCAGCTCATTGAGCCCGCGCGCGAACTCGTGCATCCGCGTCGGCTCGACCGGATAGGTCAGCCCCAGCTTGTAGATGCGGACCCCGTGCGCGCCCAGGATTTCCGGCGTGATGTCGAGCCGGCGCAGCACCTCCATGAAGTCGTAGTGCGCCTTGCCGGCCGTGACAATGCCCACGGTGGCGTGCGCGCTCTCCACAACGTGACGGTCGATGCTGTTGACGCGGGCGAACGCGCGCACCGCGTCCAGCTTGGCGTGCAGCCGTTGCTCGATGACGAGCGAGGGCAGGTCGGGCCAGCGGTAGTGCAAGCCGCCGGCAGGCGGCGTGTAGCCGGTCGCCTGCATCACGGTGGCCGCGTCCTGCCAGGCGGCGACGCGCGCGTTCACCAGATCGAGATCCACCGTCGAGGCGCTCTCGACCACTTCCGACAAGGCCGTGAAGCCCACCCAGTTGCCCGAGAAGCGCGACAGCTGCCAACCGTAGAGGCCGAACTCCAGGTACTCGGCGATGTTGGCCGGCGAGACGATGGGCGCATGCCAGGCCTGGAACGCCTGATCGCTCTGGTGCGACATCGATGAGGACACGCAGCCGTGGTCGTCGCCCGCCACCATCAGCACGCCGCCATGCGGCGAGGCGCCGTACGCATTGCCGTGCTTGAGGGCGTCGCCGGCGCGGTCCACGCCCGGCCCCTTGCCGTACCACAGCGAAAACACGCCTTCGCAGATGCGCTCGGAATCGGCCTCGACGCGTTGCGTGCCGAGCACGGCAGTGGCGGCGAGCTCTTCATTGATCGCGGGCAGGAAGCGGATGCCGGCTTCCTCGAACTTGCGCCCGGCCTTCCACACGGCGAGGTCGACCATGCCCAACGGCGAGCCGCGGTAGCCACTGATGAAGCCTTGCGTGTTCAGCCCGGCCGCCGCGTCGCGCTGGCCCTGCATGAGCATGAGCCGCACCAGTGCCTGCGTGCCGGTCAGGAAGATCGCGCCGCCGCTGGCCCAGAGGCTGTCGCTGAGTTTGTAGTCGGGCCGGCGCAGCGGGGAAGTGGGGGGCGTGGCAATGATGCTTGTCTCGGCCATGGTTTCCAGCCTTTTTGAGAAGGGGTAAAGCTTAGGCACCTGACGGGAAAAAATGGTTCTCTTTTCTCCTTCATCCACACGCGTTGGAGAATGATGTTCTCCGCTTCCCTGGTAAACAGAAGAATGAACGACCTCGACCGCCAAGACCTATTGCTTCTGTCCGAGCTGCAGCGCGACTCGCGCCAGACCGTGCAGCAGCTCGCCGCTGCGGCCGGGCTGTCGAATACGCCGTGCTGGAAGCGCGTCAAGGAAATGGAGGCGGCCGGCGTGATCCGCGGGTACACGGCGCTGGTCGATCGCGAGAAGGTCGGGCTGTCGCTGTGCGTGTTGGCCGAGATCAATCTGACTCGACACAACGAGGACGACGTGCGGCGTTTCGAGCGTGAAGTGGCCGCCTGCCCGCAGATCGTGAGCTGCTATGCCACCACCGGCCAGGCCGACTACATGATCAAGGTGCTGGTGGGCGACATCAAGGCCTACGAGAGTTTTCTGCACGAAACACTGTTCAAGCTGCCGGGCGTCACGCACGTGCGCTCCAGTGTCGTGCTCAAGGAAATCAAGTCCGACACGCGCCTGCCGTTCGACACGCCCAAGGTCAAGGCTGAGCCGCGCAGGCGACGCTGACTCAACAACCCCACGCATCGCACCGGCGACGGTTCAGGGGTACCATGCCTGCGGCCATCACAGGAGGTTTGGCAGATGTACACGCAAGCCATGGACACCGCGGGCAAGGACGAGTCCAAGCCCAAGGCGGTACGGTCGGCCGAGGAGATGGCGCTGGAACAGAAGTTCGACGCGCGCATCGACGCCGGCGATTTCATCGAGCCCAAGGACTGGATGCCCGATCACTACCGCAAGACACTGGTGCGGCAGATCAGCCAGCACGCGCATTCCGAGATCGTGGGCATGCTGCCCGAAGGCAACTGGGCCACGCGCGCGCCGACGCTCAAGCGCAAGGCGATCCTGCTGGCCAAGATCCAGGACGAGGGCGGCCACGGGCTGTATCTCTATTCCGCGGCCGAGACGCTAGGCACCTCGCGCGACCAGATGCTGGAAGCACTGCACACCGGCAAGGCCAAGTACAGCTCGATCTTCAACTACCCGACGCTGACCTGGGCCGACGTCGGCGTGATCGGCTGGCTGGTGGACGGCGCGGCGATCATGAACCAGGTGCCGATCTGCCGCTGCTCCTACGGGCCGTACGCGCGCGCAATGATCCGCATCTGCCGCGAAGAAAGCTTCCACCAGCGCCAGGGCTTCGACAGCCTGCTGGTGATGATGGAAAAGGGCACCCAGGCGCAGCGCGACATGGTGCAGGACGCGGTCAACCGCTGGTGGTGGCCGTCGATCATGATGTTCGGTCCGCCCGACGACCAGTCGCCCAATTCGGCGCAGTCGATGCGCTGGGGCATCAAGCGCGTGTCGAACGACGAACTGCGCCAGCGCTTCATCGACGCCACCGCCGAGCAGGCGCAGGTGCTGGGCGTGAGGCTGCCCGATCCGGAGTTGAAGTGGAACGAGCAGCGCCAGCACTACGACTTCGGCGCGATCGACTGGAGCGAGTTCTGGCGCGTGATCGCCGGGCACGGCCCGTGCAACCGCGAGCGCCTGGCCGCCCGGGTGAAGGCCTGGGAAGAGGGCGCGTGGGTGCGCGAGGCGGCGCTGGCGTATGCGCGCCAGCAGGAGCCGCAGGCGCAAGCGGCGTGAATGAATTCCTCCTTCCCCCTCTGGGGGAAGGTTGGGATGGGGGCGGTGGCGGCATGAGCTGAGCCGAGTGCCCCCACCCCAACCCTCCCCAGCACTAGACACAGAAATGGAGCAAACATGAGCGACGTGCAGCAGGAGTGGCCTCTCTGGGAGGTTTTCGTGCGCAGCAAGAGCGGCCTGGACCACAAGCATTGCGGCAGCCTGCATGCGAGCGACGCCAGGATGGCGGTGCAGATGGCGCGCGACGTCTACACGCGCCGGCAGGAAGGCACCAGCGTCTGGGTGGTGCGCTCGGACCACATCGTCGCCAGCGACCCCGGTGAGAAGGACATGTACTTCGACCCGGCCGAGGACAAGGTGTACCGGCATCCGACCTTCTACAAGCTGCCGGCATCGGTGGACCACATGTGAGCGCGGCATGCAGGCCACATCCATCCACATCAGCCAGGAGCCCCGGGTCCAGTACCTGCTTCGCATCGGCGACACCGCGCTGATCCTGGCGCAACGCCTGTCGGAGTGGACCGGCCATGCGCCGGTGATCGAGGAAGACATCGCGCTGTCCAACATCGCCCTGGACCTGGTGGGCCAGGCGCGCGCGGTGCTCACGCACGCGGGCACGGTCGAAGGCGCGGGCCATGACGAGGACCAGCTCGCCTTCCTGCGCGAAGAGCGCGACTACCGCAACGTGACGCTGGTGGAGTTGCCGCGCAGCGACTTCGCCGTCACGGTGCTGCGCAACACCATGATGGCGACCTTCTTGCGGCTGCTGTGGGAGCGGCTCGGCTCGTCGAGCGATGCCGAGCTGGCTGCGATCGCCGGCAAGGCGATCAAGGAAGCGCGCTACCACCAGCGGCATTCGGCCGACTGGATGGTGCGGCTGGGCCGTGGCACGGCCGAATCGAAGCAGCGCTTGGCCCGGGCGCTGGACCTGCTGTGGCCCTATGCGGCGGAGTTGTTCGCTTCGGACGCGGTCGACGATGCCGCCGCGCAGGCGGGCCTCGGGCCGCGTTGGGGCGATCTCAAGGACGACTGGCTGGCCGACATGACGGCCATCCTCGGCGAGTCCGCGCTGCCGGTGCCGCCTTTCGTTCCCTTCCTGTCCACCGGCAAGCACGGCGTGCACAGCGAGCACATGGGTTTCATCCTGGCCGAGATGCAGCACTTGCAACGTGCCTATCCGGGAGGCGTGTGGTGACGCGTGCCGAACGGGCGTGGGTGGTGCTGGGCGAGGTGCTGGACCCCGAGGTGCCGGCGTTGTCGCTGCGCGACCTGGGCATCGTGCGCGACGTGATCGACCACGGCCGCGAGTTGGAGGTCGTGCTCACACCCACCTACTCCGGCTGTCCGGCGACCGAGGTGATCGAGCAAAGCGTGCTGGCGGCGATCGAGGCCGAGGGACTCGGCCCCGTGCGCGCGACCTTGCGGCGCGCCCCCGCCTGGACCACCGACTGGATCAGCGAAGAAGGCAAGCGCAAGCTGCGCGAATACGGCATCGCACCGCCCGGCCCGGTCATGCCCGAGGCCGCCGTGCCGATCCGCTTCAGGCGTCGCGAGGAGGCCAAGGTCGCCTGCCCGCATTGCGGCAGCCTGCACACCGAGCGCCTGTCCGCCTTCGGTTCGACCGCCTGCAAGGCGATGTACCGCTGCGTGGACTGCCTGGAACCCTTCGAATACTTCAAGCCGATCTGAAAAATGAGCAGCGTCCTGTTCCATCCCTTGCGCGTCAAGGCGATCCAGCCGGACACGGCCGAAGCCGTGATCGTGTCTTTCGAGGTGCCCAGCGAACTGCGCGAGGTGTTCGGCTTCACGCAAGGCCAGTACCTCACCCTGCGCAAGGAGATCGAAGGCCAGGACCTGCGCCGCTCCTATTCGATCTGCGCCGGCGTCGACGACGGCGAATTGCGCGTGGGCGTGCGCAAGGTCAGGGGCGGCGTGTTTTCCAACTGGATCAACGAACACCTGCAACCCGGCGATACGGTCAATGTGATGGCGCCGCAAGGGCGGTTCTTCGTGCCGATCGAGCCGGCGGCCAGCCGGCACCACCTGGGCATCGCCGGCGGCAGCGGCATCACGCCGATTCTCTCGATCATGAAGACGGTGCTGGCGCGCGAGCCGGCC
>Ga0207853_1000326_pt1 | contig 10631 bp, 12 predicted proteins | sample LuqExpMetagenom6_FD_187764 | JGI IMG/M metagenome (GOLD analysis project Ga0207853, IMG submission 187764) | Tropical forest soil microbial communities from Luquillo Experimental Forest, Puerto Rico - Sample 6 (SPAdes) | ecosystem: Environmental > Terrestrial > Soil > Tropical forest ...
GGGCCGCCGCTTGCGTGTATTCCTTGTTGCAGTCCTGTCTGGGGTTGCGGGTGAGCGCGCAGCGCGGCGAGATCTCGCTGACCTCGCCGCGGCTGCCGGCCTTCATCGACTCGATGGAGATCCTGCGGCTGGGCGTGGGCGAGCGCACCGCCGACCTGCGCCTGCAACGCTACGGCAAGCACGTGGGCATCGATGTCGCGCACAAGATGGGCGACCTCGATGTGCGCGTGCGGATGTAGACCCGTCGACGCGTACGCGTGGCCATGACGGCAACGTTGCCGGCGACCGAGCGCCGGCCAGCCGGGTTCGTCACCCTCGGGTTTGAGCGCTGCACGCCGGTGCCCGAATTCGATACAAAGTCGCCATGAGCTACCTCCTTGCACTCGACCAGGGCACTTCCAGTTCGCGCAGCATCGTGTTCGACGCCGACGGGCGTATCGTCGCCATGGCGCAGCAGGAGCTGCCGCAGATCTATCCGCAGCCCGGCTGGGTCGAGCACAACCCGATGGATATCTGGCGCACGCAACTGGCCACGGCGCGCGAGGCGCTGGCGCAGGCGAAGATCGATGCCCGGGCCGTGGCGGCGATCGGCATCACCAACCAGCGCGAGACCACGCTGATCTGGGAGCGCCAGAGCGGCCGGCCGATCCACCACGCCATCGTGTGGCAGGACCGTCGCGGTGAGCCGATGTGCGCGCGCCTGCGCGAAGCCGGCCATGACCAGCTGATCCAGTCGCGCACCGGGCTGCTGGTCGACTCGTATTTCTCCGCGACCAAGATCCGCTGGCTGCTGGACCAGGTCCCCGGCGCGCGCGAGCGGGCGCGGCGCGGCGAACTGGCCTTCGGCACGGTGGACAGCTGGCTGTTGTGGCAGCTGACCGGTGGCGCGCTGCACGCCACCGACGTGAGCAATGCTTCGCGCACCATGCTGCTGAACGTGCACAGCAACCAGTGGGACACGCAGCTGCTGCAGCTGTTCGATATTCCCATCGAGCTGATGCCGCAGGTGCAGCCTTCCTCCGCGCACTACGGCGAGACCGTCGCGGCGCTGCTGGGTGCGCCGATCACGATCGGTGGCGTCGCCGGCGACCAGCAGGCCGCTTTGTTCGGACAGGCCTGTTTCCGCGAAGGCATGGCCAAGAACACCTACGGCACCGGCTGCTTCATGCTGATGCACACCGGCGCCAAGTTCCAGCTCTCCACCAACGGCCTGGTCACCACCAGCGCGGCGCAGCTGTCGAACCGGCCGAAATACGCCCTGGAAGGCAGCGTGTTCGTCGGCGGCGCGGTAGTGCAGTGGCTGCGCGACGGCCTGCGTGCGATCGAGCAAAGCGCGCAGGTGCAGGCGCTGGCCGAGAGCGTGCCCGACGCCGGGGGCGTGATGCTAGTGCCGGCCTTCACCGGACTGGGGGCGCCCTACTGGAAGCCCGACGCGCGCGGCACCATCACCGGGCTGACGCGCGGCACCACGCTCGCGCACATTGCGCGCGCGGCGCTAGAGAGCATCGCCTTCCAGAGCGCGGCGCTGCTGCAGGCCATGAGCCGCGACGCGGTGGCCGCGGGCGCCGCGCCGGTGAGCGAACTGCGCGTCGATGGCGGCGCCTGCGTGAACGACCTGCTGATGCAGTTCCAGGCCGACCTGCTCGGCATCCCGGTGGTGCGTCCGGTCATCACCGAGACCACGGCGTTGGGCGCGGCCTACCTGGCGGGGTTGTCCTGCGGCGTCTTCAAGAGCGTCGATGAACTGGCTGCGATGTGGCAGCCGCAGCGGCGCTTCCTGCCCACACTCGACCGGCAGCGCGCGGCCGAACGCCTGGCGCACTGGGAGCATGCGGTGCGCCAGGCGGTGTTGGCCTAGGCGCCATTGTGCGGGCCTTCCCGCACAATGGCGAACTTCTGACTGACTGGAATGCGTTCATGAACAAGCAACAACTCATCGCCACCAGCCTGCTCGTGGCCTGTTCGGTGGCCGGCGCGCAGAACCTGAAGCCGGGTCTGTGGGAGATCCGGCACAAGGCCCAGATGGACGAGGCCATGGCGCAGATGCAAAAGGAAATGGCCAACATGCCGCCCGAGGAGCGCAAGAAGGTGGAGGCCATGATGGCCGGCCACGGCGCGCACGGCGGCGCCGGCGGCCCCGGCATCAAGATGTGCGTGACCAAGGACATGGCCGAACGCAACCAGGTGGCGCCGCAGCGCGACGACTGCAAGACCGTGATGCAGCCGCGCAGCGGCAACACCGTCAAGATGAGCTTCAACTGCAGCAACCCGCCCGCCAGTGGCGAGGGTCAGCTGACGTTCGCCAGCCCCGAGGCCTACAGCCTGAAGATGGTGGTGAACAGCCAGGTCGATGGCAAGGTCGAAAAGGCCAGCATGGAGACCACCGGCAAGTGGCTGGCGGCCGATTGCGGCAGCGTCAAGCCGCTCAAGTAGCGGCCGCTTCCTCACTCTTCTTCGGTCGTCCGCCGAAGATCGCCGAGCCGACGCGCACCAGGGTGCTGCCCGCGGCCACGGCGGCTTCGAGGTCGGCGGTCATGCCCATCGACAGCGTGTCGAGCGCCAGTCCGCTGGCGCGTAGCTCGTCGAACAGTGCCCGGGCGCGCAGGTGCACCGCCTTCTGCGCGGCAAAGTCCTCCAGTGGCTCGGGGATCGTCATCAGGCCGCGCAGCTTCAGGCGCGGCAGCTGGGCGACTTCCCGGGCCAGCGCCGCCACCTCATGGGGTGCGGCGCCCGACTTGGTGGCCCCGCCGTCGATGTTGACCTGGAGGCAGACCTGCAGCGCCGGCAGCTCGGGCGGGCGCTGCTGCGACAGCCGTTGCGCGATCTTGAGCCGGTCCACCGTGTGGACCCAGTCGAAATGGGTGGCGACCAGGCGGGTCTTGTTGCTCTGGATCGGCCCGATGCAATGCCACTGCAGCGGCAACTCGCGCAGCAGCTCGATCTTTTCGACGGCTTCCTGGATGTAGTTCTCGCCGAAGGCGGTCTGGCCCGCGGCGAAGGCGTCGCGCACAGCGTCGGGGCCGAAGGTCTTGGAGACGGCCAGCAGCGTGACTTCATTCACGTCGCGTCGCGCGTCCGCGCACGCCTGCGAGATCCGCTCGTGAACTTTTTGGAGGTTGGTACGAATCGTCGTCATAATCGGATGAGCTTGGGGGCGGCCTGCTGCCTGCTCGCCCAGGCGGATTCGTTGCGCAAAAGAGGGATTCGTGGATATTACCCAGCTGCTGGCTTTCAGCGTCAAGAACAAGGCCTCGGACCTGCACCTGTCCGCCGGCCTGCCGCCCATGATTCGCGTCCACGGCGACGTGCGCCGCATCAACGTCGACCCGCTGGACCACAAGGCGGTGCACGCGATGGTGTACGACATCATGAACGACACCCAGCGCAAGAACTACGAAGAGTTCCTGGAGTGCGACTTCTCGTTCGAGATCGACGGCCTGGCGCGCTTCCGCGTGAACGCCTTCAACCAGAACCGCGGCGCCGGCGCCGTGTTCCGGACCATTCCTTCCAAGATCCTCACGCTGGAGCAGCTCAACGCGCCCAAGATCTTCGGCGACCTGGCGCTCAAGCCGCGCGGCATGGTGCTGGTGACCGGCCCCACCGGCTCGGGCAAGTCGACCACGCTGGCGGCGATGATCAACTACCTCAACGAAACCGAGTACGGCCACATCCTCACGGTGGAAGACCCGATCGAGTTCGTGCACGAATCCAAGAAGTGCCTGGTCAACCAGCGCGAAGTGGGGCCGATGACGCTGTCGTTCGCCGCGGCCCTGAAGTCGGCGCTGCGGGAAGACCCGGACTGCATTCTGGTCGGCGAAATGCGCGACCTGGAAACCATCCGACTGGCGATGACCGCCGCCGAAACGGGCCACTTGGTGTTCGGCACGCTGCACACCTCGAGCGCGGCCAAGACCATCGACCGGATCATCGACGTGTTCCCGGCCGAAGAAAAGGAAATGGTCCGCGCCATGCTGTCCGAGTCGCTGCAGGCGGTGGTCTCGCAGACGCTGTGCAAGACCAAGGACGGCGCGGGCCGGGTCGCCGCGCACGAAATCATGCTCGGCACCTCGGCCATCCGCAACCTGATCCGCGAAGCCAAGGTCGCCCAGATGTACTCGGCGATCCAGACCGGCAACAGCTTCGGCATGCAGACGCTGGACCAGAACCTGTCGGACCTGGTCAAGCGCAACGTGATCAGTCCCGCTGAGGCGCGCAGCAAGGCCAAGATCCCCGAGAACTTCCCCGGCTAGGGATGCTGGCCCCCACGCTCGCCACTTCGTGTGCTTCGCTGCCCCCCCAGGGGGCCCTCGCGCCTTGGGGCGGCCCGGCGGCGCTCAAGCGCTCGCTCGAATAAGGAACGTGCATCATCATGGAAAGAGACCAGGCCAGTAAGTTCATCAACGACCTGCTCAAGCTGATGGTCAGTCGCAACGGCAGCGACTTGTTCATCACCGGCGATTTTCCGCCCGCGATCAAGGTGGACGGCAAGGTGACCAAGGTGTCGCCGCAGGCACTCAGCGGTTCGCATACGCTGGCGCTGGCGCGTTCCATCATGAACGACAAGCAGGCGGCGGAGTTCGAGCGCACCAAGGAGTGCAACTTCGCGATCTCGCCACCCGGCATCGGTCGCTTCCGCGTCAACGCCTTCGTGCAGCAGGGCAAGGTCGGGATGGTGCTGCGGGTGATTCCGCAGATCCTGCCGACCATCGACGGGTTGGGCGTGCCGCAGGTGCTCAAGGAAATCGTGATGACCAAGCGCGGCCTGTGCATCCTGGTGGGTGCCACCGGTTCGGGCAAGTCGACCACGCTGGCCGCGATGGTGGACTGGCGCAACGAACAGAGCTACGGCCACATCATCACCATCGAGGACCCGGTCGAATTCGTGCACCCGCACAAGAACTGCGTGGTGACGCAGCGCGAAGTGGGGCTGGACACCGACAGCTGGGAGGCGGCGCTGAAGAACACGCTGCGCCAGGCGCCCGACGTGATCCTGATGGGGGAAGTGCGCGACCGCGAAACCATGGAGCACGCGATCGCCTTCGCCGAAACCGGCCACCTGTGCATGTGCACGCTGCACGCCAACAGCGCCAACCAGGCCCTGGATCGCGTGATCAACTTCTTCCCCGAGGAGCGCCGGCCCCAGCTGCTGATGGACCTGTCGCTCAACCTCAAGGCCATGATCTCGCAGCGCCTGGTGCCCAAGCAGGACGGCAAGGGCCGCGGCGCCGCGGTGGAGATCATGTTGAACACGCCGCTGGTGTCCGACCTGATCTTCAAGGGCGAGGTCTCCGAGATCAAGGAGATCATGAAGAAGAGCCGCAACCTGGGCATGCAGACCTTCGACCAGGCGCTGTTCGACATGTACGAGAACAACATCATTTCGTACGAGGACGCGCTGCGCAACGCCGACTCGCTCAACGACCTGCGGCTGCAGATCAAGTTGAACAGCCAGCGCGCCAAGTCAGCGGACCTGTCGGCCGGGACGGAGCACTTCGCGATCGTCTGATCGCCGGGGGCTCGGCCCGAGCTGACGGCTGCAGTCTGCCCCGGTCAAAGACCGGGGCTTTTCTTCGTCTGAGGAAAGGCCTCCTTCGGCCGCTCAGCGCGTGAAGACGAAGCTCTGGGTGATCCCCGTCGTCGGCAGTCGCCTCACCGGGCCGGTCACGGATGCGCTCTTGCATTGCTTGATGCCGTCCTTCAGGTCGCAGGGGACGCTCCCGAACGAGCCGGAGCACATCAGGTAGCCGCCGCCATTGGTGTAGTGCCCGGTCTGGCCCTTGAAGGCGCCGGACGTGACCGTGCAAGCATCTCCCCCGCTTGATTGGACCGGGACGGATTCGGCATTGGCGGTACTGCTCATGGAAAGGCCGATGGCCGCGGCGGCTGCCAGCACGAGGAGGCGGGAGGAGGTGGACTTGGCATTCATGTTGATACTCCTGGTTGACGGGTTGGGTTGAGGACGTTGGGGCCGGATCGCCCCCGTCTTCGGGCACTGGGTTGCTGTCTGTCCGTGAACGGTTCAAAAAGATTTGCCTGACGACCGTGCGATGCCGCCCTCGCTGCCGGCCTCTTTCTTCATGGCGCGCCTGGCGGGGCGCTGCAGGCAGTGGCTCCTAGAATGCGGCGATCACATCAGGAGGCACGCTCATGGCCAGCACCAATCCCAAACAATACGAACCCACACCTGCGCGCAAGGTCGCGTTTCTCGGCCTTGGGGTGATGGGCTTTCCGATGGCCGGCCACCTGGCGCTGGCCGGGCACGCCGTCACGGTCTACAACCGCAGTGCCGCCAAAGCCCAGGCGTGGGGGCAAGAGTTCAAGGGGCGCACGGCACCGACGCCGCGCGAAGCGGCGGCCGGACAGGACATCGTCTTTTGCTGCGTCGGCAACGATGACGACCTGCGTTCGGTCGTGCTCGGTACCGACGGCGCCTTTGCCGGCATGAAGCCCGGCGCGATCTTCGTGGACCACACCACGGCCTCGGCCGATGTGGCGCGCGAGCTCGCGGCCGAGGCCACCCAGCGCGGCCTGCAGTTCGTCGACGCGCCGGTATCAGGCGGGCAGGCCGGGGCGCAGAACGGGCTGCTCACGGTCATGTGCGGCGGCGAGGCGGCGGCCTTCGAGGCCGTCAAGCCCGTGGCGATGGCCTTCTCGCGCGCTTTCACCCTGCTGGGGGCCAGCGGCGCCGGCCAGCTGGCCAAGATGGTCAACCAGATCGCCATCGCCGGGCTGGTGCAGGGCTTGGCCGAGGCGATCGCCTTCGGCCAGAAGGCCGGGCTGGACATGGTCCAGGTGCTGGAGGTGATCGGCAAGGGCGCCGCCCAGAGCTGGCAGATGGACAACCGCGGCAAGACCATGATCGCGGACAAGTTCGACTTCGGCTTCGCAGTCGACTGGATGCGCAAGGACCTGGGCCTGGTGCTCGACGAAGCCAAACGCAACGGCGCGCGCCTGCCGGTCACGGCACTGGTCGACCAGTTCTACGCCGATGTACAGGCCATGGGCGGACAGCGTTGGGACACCTCCAGCCTGATCAAGCGTTTGCGCTAGCAGGCGGCCTGCCGGGTCCGTTCAGCGCGCGGGAGGCAGGGGCGTGCCGGTCACCACCGGGATGCCGGCCGGTGCGGTGGTCACCGCCGCCGGTTGCGCCACGCTCGGCTGCACGGCCGTCGCCGGTGCCGGCGGAGCCGTCGTGGGCGCCGGAGTCACGGGGGTCGGGGTCGCCGTGGTGGTGGGCGCGATGTGGCGCAGGTCGTCTTCCGAGATGATCTCGAAGATGCGCACGACGCGCTGGGTGCCGTCCACGGTGCGGGCCAGCTGCGTTGCCTTGTCGGCTTCGCGCTGCGTGACCCGGCCCATCATGTACACCACGCTGCGCTCGGTCACCACCTTGTACGCGCCGACATAGAGATCGTTCGCGTCCACCAGCGAGGCCTTGATCTTACCGGTGATGATCGTGTCCGACGAGCGCTGCCCCATGGTGGAAGTCGGCAGCACGGCCAGCTCGTTCACGATCCCCTTGACGTTGTCCACGCGCGCGACCACCTGCTCGGCTTTTTGCTTGGCCTGTTCGTTCGGCACCTCGCCGGTGAGCAGCACCTGCCGGTTGTAGCTGGTGATGTTGATGTGCGCGCGGTCGCCCAGCGTTTCGCGCACGCGGCTGGCCGCGCGCATCTCGATGCCCTCATCCTCCAGTTGCGTGCCCGAGGTGCGCCGGTCCACGGCCACCATGGCACCGACGGCGGCACCGCCGAGGACCAGCGGGGCGCAGGCGGACAAGGCGCCGGCCAGCGTCACGGCGGCCAGGGCCACCACCAGAGGGTTGCGGTTCATCGTCATGTAGGGGTTTCCTGGTCTCCGAGCAGTTGGGCGTCCACGCCGTCGCAGATGCAATGCAGGGCGAGGATGTGCACTTCCTGGATGCGCGCCGTGCGTTCGTGCGGCACGCAGATATGAACGTCGGTTTCGCGCAGCATGGCGCCGATCTTGCCGCCGCCGCGGCCGGTGAGCGCCACCACGGACATTTCGCGTTCGTGCGCGGCTTCGATGGCGGCCAGCACGTTGGTGGAGTTGCCGCTGGTGGACAGGGCCAGCAACACATCGCCGGCCTGGCCGAGCGCGCGCACCTGCTTGGCGAACACACGGTCCCAGGCGTAGTCGTTGGCGATGGCGGTGAGGATGGAGCTGTCGGTGGTCAGCGCGATGGCACCCAGTTCCGGGCGCTCGCGCTCGAAACGGCCGACGAACTCCGCGGAAAAGTGCTGGGCGTCGGCGGCCGATCCGCCGTTGCCGCAAGCCAGCACCTTGCCGCCACTGGTGACGCAAGCCAGGACCGCCTGCACGGCGGCCGCGATCGGCTTGCTCAGCGACTGCGCGGCCTGGTATTTGAGGTCGGCGCTGTCGATGAAGTGCTGTTGGATGCGCTGTTCGAGCATAGCCGGGGAATGATAACGCGGCAGTTGCGCGCCTCGACCCCGGATGCTTTACGTTTCAACTCAGGCGCAGATCGCCGCAGTAAAGCATCTGGTCGCCGTCCGGAGGACCCGACCACACGGTCAGGGCGTGCGGGCTCGCGCGCACCGTGTCGACGCTCAGGGGAATGGTGTTGCGCACGCTCCAGAGCCCGGTGGTCTCGTGGTAGCCCAGCACGCGGCGCGTCGCCTCGATCATGCGCGGGCCGAGGCTGGCGCAAGAGCCCTGGTGCACGTAGGTGTACAGGTGCATGGGCCGTGTCAGGCCGTTAACCGGCGGCACCTGCACGACCACATCGGTGCCCTCGGGGCGGAAGACCTCGGCATAACCGATGCGGCTGGCGCGCGAGTAGTTTTGCATGTCCACGCGCGCCATTGCGGGCCTCGTTGCGGTGGCGTCCACGGGCGCCTGCTGGGCTTGCAGCGGCAGTGTCGCAACGAGAAAAAGCAGTCCCGCGGCCATTGATGCTGATCGGTTCATGACGACCTCCTGACAGCAAGGTCAGCCGCGGTACTGCGCGGCCCGGGGCCATGGTCGGACGAACCGCAAACCCATGCACCCGATGCGGGTTCGCCGTCCTACGATGCGTCGAAGGCGGCGCGCAGCCACTGCACCTGCCCGGCTTCCACGATCACCACGTCGAACCGGCAGGGCGGTGGGCTGGCCAGGCGCATCAGGTAGTGGCGTGCCGCGAAGATGATGCGCCGCTGCTTGGTCGCGCTCACGCTGGCGGCCGCGCCGCCGAAGTCGCGCGTGGCGCGTTGCCGGACCTCCACGAACACCAGTGTGCCGCCGCGCTCACGCATGACGAGGTCGATCTCGCCGCCACCGCGCCCGGGCGTTCGATAATTGCGCGCGAGCAGCGTCAGCCCGCTGGCCTGGAGGTGGGCCAGCGCCCGGTCCTCGGCGGCGTCGCCGGACTGTTTGGTGGTGGGGACCGCTCGCTTGCTGCGGGGGATTTCCATTGAGCGCTTCTTTTGCTTCTTCCCTGGCCGCCGCGCGCGATGCGGCGGCTGCGCAGCATTATCCGCAGGGCGCGCTTTATGTCCTGGCGACGCCCATCGGCAACCTCGCCGACATCAGCCTGCGGGCGCTGCATGTGATGCAGATCGCCGACGCGCTGGCGTGCGAGGACACGCGTCACACGCAAGCGCTGCTGCGCGCCTACGGCATCGACAAGCCGCACTGGATCGCTGTGCACCAGCACAACGAAGCCGAGGCGGCGCGCGCCGTGATCGAGCGTCTGCAGCTGGGCCAGCGCGTGGTCTATGCCAGCGACGCCGGCACGCCCGCAGTCAGCGACCCCGGCGCGCGGCTGGTGGCGGCGGTGCGTGAGGCCGGACTGCGCGCGTTGCCCTTGCCGGGCGCCAGCAGCGTGACGGCGGCGCTGAGCGTGGCCGGCGCGGTGGCCGATGACGCGAGCTTCGTCTTCGCCGGCTTCCTGCCGGCCAAGGCGGGCGAGCGCGAGGCGGCGGTGGAAGCACTCGCGGCCGAGCCGCGTGTGGTGGTGCTGCTGGAAGCCCCGCACCGCATCGACACCACGGCGCGGGCGCTGGCCGTGCTCGGGGCAAGACGCGTGACGGTGGGCCGCGAACTCACCAAGCAGTTCGAGGAGGTCTCGACCCTGGACTGCGCAGGACTGCCGGCGTGGCTGCAAGCCGTCCCGCAACGTTCGCGCGGCGAGTTCGTGCTGGTGCTGCATGCGCAGCCGCGGGCCCGCGCCGACGATGAAGGCACGCGCGTGCTGGCCATCCTGTTGAAGGAGCTGCCGGTGAAGAGCGCGGTCAAGCTGGCGGCCGAGATCACCGGGGCGGGACGCAATGAACTCTATGAGGCGGCGCTGAAGATCAAGAACGGTCAAGGGTGAGCGCCGCAGTGCCCCCACCCTGACCCTCCCTCAGGGGCGAGGGAAGGTTCTTAAATCACCAGTGGGTCGACATCCACCGCCCAGCGGATCAGGCCCTTCTCGCGCGTGGCCTGCAGGACCGGCTGCCAGGCCGCCAGGAAGCGCTGCAGCGCCGGGCGCGAATGGCTTTCGACCAGCATCTGCGCACGCTCGACGTTGGCCACGCGCTGAATGCCCGCCGGCACGGCCGAATAGAGCGTGACCTGGCCCGCGGCCTCGCCCGCGGCGTCGGCCGCGGCCTTCAGGAAGGCCT
>Ga0207853_1000328_pt1 | contig 10619 bp, 10 predicted proteins | sample LuqExpMetagenom6_FD_187764 | JGI IMG/M metagenome (GOLD analysis project Ga0207853, IMG submission 187764) | Tropical forest soil microbial communities from Luquillo Experimental Forest, Puerto Rico - Sample 6 (SPAdes) | ecosystem: Environmental > Terrestrial > Soil > Tropical forest ...
CTGGCTCCACAACATCAGGTGTTCGACGCCTGGCCCCAGCGCCAGGGCGGGCACGTAGTTCAGCAGCCCGACCAGCAGCACGGTGCCGATCAGCAGCACCACGAACAGCGGCCCATGCGTGGGCAGGGTGCCCGCCGTCACCGGCAGGCGCGGTTTCGCCGCCAGGGCACCGGCGATCGCCAGCACCGGCACGATCACGCCGAAGCGTCCCAGCCACACCGCCAGGCCGAGCAGGCTGTTGTAGAAGGGCGTGTTGGCCGACAGGCCGGCGAAGGCGCTGCCGTTGTTGTTGGCCGCCGAGGTGAAGGCATAGAGGATCTCGGAGAAACCGTGCGCGCCCGGATTGGCGATGCCAGCCTTGCCGGCGCCCGCGCTCACCGCGATCGCTGCGCCCACGAGCACGACGATGGGCGTGACCAGGATCGCCACGGAGGTGAGCTTCATCTCGTAGGCCTCGATCTTCTTGCCGAGGTACTCCGGCGTGCGGCCGATCATCAGGCCGGCGATGAACACCGCCAGGATCGCGAACACCAGCATGCCGTACAGGCCGCTGCCCACGCCGCCGAACACCACTTCGCCCAGTTGCATCAGCACCAGCGGCACCATGCCTCCCAGGGGCGTGAACGAGTCGTGCATGGCGTTCACGGCCCCGCAGGACGCGGCGGTCGTGATGGCAGCGAACAGCGCCGACGGGGCGATGCCGAAACGGGCCTCCTTGCCTTCCATGTTGCCGCCAGGTTGCGCCGCCGTCGCTTGCATATCGACCCCCAGCGCGGCCAGTCGCGGGTTGCCGGCCTGCTCCGCGGGAATCGCAATCAGCACGGCCGCCACGAACAGCACCGCCATCGCCGCGATCACCGCCCAGCCCTGGCGGATGTCGCCCACGGCGCGACCGAAGGTGAAACACAGGCCGGCGGGAATCGCGAAGATCGCCAGCATCTGCACGAGATTGGTCCAGGCATCCGGGTTCTCGTAGGGGTGCGCGGCATTGGCGTTGAAGAAACCGCCCCCATTGGTGCCGAGCATCTTGATCGCCACCTGGGATGCGACCGGGCCCATCGGCAGGGTCTGCGTGGCGGTCCGGGCGTCCTCCATCACCGGCTGGCCCTTGTCGTCCTTCAGCGGCTGCCCGTCGGGCCCGTTCTTCGGCTGCTGGTAGGCCGTGACTTCCAGCGTCTGGACCTCCTGGTAGCCATGGAAGTTCTGGATCATGCCGCGCGACACCATGAACAGCGCGATGACGATCGACAGCGGGACCAGCAGCCAGGCGGTGATGCGCGTGAGGTCGACCCAGAAGTTGCCCACGCCCGCCGCCGAGCGCGAGGCGAACCCGCGGATCAGCGCGAAGGCGACCGCGATGCCGGTCGCGGCGGAAAAGAAGTTCTGCCCCGCCAGCGCCACCATCTGCGTGAGGTAGCTCATGGTGGACTCGCCGGAATAGCCTTGCCAGTTGGTGTTGGTGACGAAGCTCAAGGCCGTGTTGAACGAGGAGTCCGGCGACACGGCCGCCATGCCGGCCGGATTGAGCGGCAGCCACACCTGCAGCCGCTGCAAGGCATACACCAGCAAGGCGCCGAAGGCATTGAAGGCCAGCAGTGCCAGCGCATAGCGCGTCCACGGCATCGAGGCCTGCGGGTCGGTGCCCGCGAGCCGATACAGGGGCCCCTCGACGCGCCGCATCCACGCGGGGATTCGCCCTTCGAGCAGCGCCGCCATCCAGCGGCCCAGCGGCCAGCCGACGGCCAACACCAGGAGCACGTAAAGGGCCAGCAGGCCCCAGGCCGAAACAGTCATTTCAGAACTCCTCGGCGCGAATCAGCGCGTAGACCAGATAGGCCAGCAGCGCCAGTGCGCAGAACCCAGCCAGTCCGTACAGGGCGGCGGGCGCGATCACGGCCGCTCCTTGCCCGTGGGCGCGAGGCGTTCCAGCCCGCGCACCAGCAGCACCATGAGAACCCACAGCAGCGCGCCGAGGCCCAGGTAGATGAAGTCCATGTCAACTCCGTTTGAACGAACGCACAAACTTTGTTACGCGCCGCATAAAAACGGGGAAGAGAAGCTCAGTCCCGCCGTAAAGAAGTCATAAACGACAGGCGCCTCGTTCCATGCGGCGCATTGGAATCCGTCACAGCTGCACGCGGGTGCCCAGTTCGATCACACCGTTGTAGGGCAGCCCGAAGTAGTCGCCGGCCCGGCCGGCGTTGCGTGACAGCGCCTCGAAGAGGTTTTGCCGCCAGCGCGCCATCTGCGCCCGCGGGCGCGGCACCACCGTCTCGCGGCTCAGGAAGAACGAGGTGGCGAATTCGTCCACCACCAGCCCCTGTTCGGCACACAGGCGCAAGGCCTGCGGAATGTCCGGCTTTTCAGCGAAGCCGAAGTGCGCGATGACCTGCCAGAAACCATTGCCGATCTCCTCGATCTCCACGCGCCGCGCGGCGGGGACGTTGGGTTCCTCGTGGTACTGAACGGTCAGGATCAAATTGCGCCGGTGCAGCACCAGGTTGTGCTTCATGTTGTGCAGCAAGGCCTGCGGCACCACGCCGCGTTCAGCCGACATGAAGACCGCCGTGCGCTCGACCCGCAACACCGAATCCGGCGCGGCCCCCAAGGTCTGAACGAAGTCATGCAAGGGCAGCTGATCCTCGCGCAGCGTCTGGCCCAGCAGTTCACGTCCGCGCTTCCAGGCGGTCATCACCACCAGCACGGCGCAGGCCAGGGCCAGCGGGAACCAGCCGCCTTCGAGGAACTTCAGCGAGCAGGACACGAGCAGCAGCGCGTCCAGCGCAATGAAGAACGCGGTGGCGCCCATCGCCGCCCACCAGGGGTAGCCCCAGGCACGGCGCACCACGAAGTACGTGAGCACAGTGGTGATCAGCATGGTGCCGGTCACCGCGATGCCGTAGGCCGAGGCCATCGCGGAGGAGTTGCCGAAGCCGAGGCAGGCCAGGACCACCGCGCCCAGCAGGATCCAGTTCACCGCAGGCGAGTAGATCTGTCCGCGCTCGTGCGTCGAGGTGTGCACGATCCGCAGGCGCGGCAGGAAGCCGAGCTGGATCGCCTGTTGCGTCAGCGAGTAGGCGCCCGAGATCACCGCCTGCGAGGCGATGATGGTGGCGAGCGTCGCAATCAGGATCGCCGGCAGCAGCAGTGCCGGCGGAAAGCTCAGGTAGAAGGGGTTGTCCACCGCATGGCTGTCGCGCAGCAACAGCGCGCCCTGCCCCGCGTAGTTGAGCGCCAGCGAGGGCAGCACCAGGCCGGTCCAGGCCATGCGGATCGGCCGCTTGCCGAAGTGGCCCATGTCCGCGTAGAGCGCTTCCGCGCCGGTGACCGACAGCACCACCGCGCCCACGGCCATGAACAGCCCCCAGCCGCGGTCGGCCAGGAAGTGCCAGGCGTGGCGCGGGTCGAACGCCCGCAGGACCTGCGGCGCCTGCGCGATCTGCCACACACCCACGGCGGCGATGACGAGGAACCACACGATGATCACGGGCCCGAACCACTTGCCCACCGTGGCCGTGCCATGGCGCTGCGCCATGAACAGCGCCACCAGGATGCCGATGGCCACCGGCAGCACCCAGGGCTTGAGCGCGGGGGCGGCGACTTGCAGGCCTTCCACCGCGCTGAGCACCGAGATCGCCGGCGTGAGCACGCTGTCGCCGTAGAACAGCGCCGCACCGAAGGCGCCCATGAGCAACAGCCTGGCGCGCAGCCGCGGCTGGTGTGCCACCGTTCGCGACGCGAGCGCCAGCAGCGCCATGATGCCGCCCTCGCCGCGGTTGCTGGCGCGCATGATGAGCGTCACGTACTTGAGCGTGACCACCAGCATCAGCAGCCAGAACACCACCGACACCGCGCCGATGATGGTTTCGGGCGTCACGGGCACGCCCGTACTCTGGCTGAAGATTTCCTTGACCGTGTACAGCGGACTGGTGCCGATGTCGCCGTACACCACGCCCAGGGCCGCCAGCGTCAGTGCCGCTGTCCCCTGCTTGCGCAGTTCCTCGCCGGCCGATGCCGGTGCGAGCTCGCGCGCTGTCGATGCCGTATCCATGAAAGCCTGACTCCAAGATGAGAGAGGCTTTCCTTGTGCCCCACCGGGCATAAAAAGCGCATAAATGCGCCGCCCCGACGTTCTTTATTCGTCGGCGAGCCGATAGCCCACGCCCAGCTCAGTCAGCAGGTAGCGCGGCTCGGCCGGGTTGTCTTCCAGCTTGGCGCGCAGGTGTCCCATGTAGATGCGCAGGTAGTGAAGCTGGTCCACGTGCTCGCTGCCCCACACCTTGGCGAGCAGTTGCCGATGCGTCAGAACCTTACCCGGCGTGGCCGCGAGGCAATCGAAGAGCCCGAGCTCCAACGGCGACAGATGCACCGCCCGGCCGCGCACCGTCACCTGGCGCGCCTCCCGGTCATAGACCAGATCGCCGATGCGCAGCATGGGCGATGGACGCTGCGGCGTGCCGGCGCGCCGCAGCATGGCGCGCACCCGGGCCAGCAGTTCACCGACGCCGAATGGCTTGGTCAGGTAATCGTCCGCGCCGGCATCCAGCGCCGCGATCTTCTGCGCCTCTTGCGTTCGGGCGGACAGCACCAGAATGGGCATCGACCAGTGCGCGCGCAGCAGCCCGATCAGCGCCACGCCATCCATATCGGGCAGGCCCAGGTCCACGATCAGCAAGTCGCAGCCAGCAGCGCCGAGTTCCTGCTGTGCCTGCGCCGCGTCGCGCGCCGCGCGGGGCCGCATTCCCGCCGCGCTGAGACTCGCGCAGACGAATTGCGAAATCGAGCTGTCGTCTTCGACGATGAGAATTTCAGCCATGTTCGGCCTTTTCGGGCAATGCGGCCGGCAGGTCGATGCGGAACTCGCTGCCCGGGTCGCAGCGCCTGGCCGCAATGCGTCCGCCATGGGCCTGCACCACGAGCTTGCAGATCGCCAGGCCCAGGCCGGCGCCAGCGGTCCTGCCCGCCTTCGCATACCGGTCGAAGATCGCATCGACGTCGTCGCCCTGCGGCAGGCCACGCCCGTGGTCGCGCACCGCGATGAAGACGCCTTCGCGGCTGCGCCCGGCAGTCACGATGACATGCGGCGTCTGACCGGAATGGCGCACCGCGTTGTCCACCAGGTTGGCAATCACCTGCGCCAGCAGCGCCGCTTCGCCCTTGATCGGCGGCAGTCCCGGCGTCACGCGCAACTGCAGGCGCGATGCGTCCCAGCGCCTGCGCATGCGCGCAGCGGCCGCGCCGAGAATCTCCTCGACGGATTCCCATTCGAGATGCAGTTGCGTGTGCGGCTGTGACAGCCGCGCCATCTGCAGGATGTTGTCGGCCATCAGCGTGAGGTCACGCGCCTCGTTCTCGATGTTTTGCAGCAGCCTTTCGCGTTGCGTGGGCGCCAGCGACTCCGATTGGGCACGCAACGTGCTTGCGGTGCCGACGATGCCGGCCAGTGGAGTACGCAAGTCATGCGACAGCGATGCGAGCAACGTATTGCGCGCCGCTTCGGCGCGAGCGCTCTCTTGCGCGACGCGCGCGGCGGATGCGGCGCGTTCGCGTTCGGTCCACAGGCCGATCTGCCGTGCCAGCGCCAGCCAGTGCTGCAGCGCGTCGGCATCAGGGACATCGCGGCCGGCCAACAGGACCTGCACCGCACCCTGGGCGCCATGGCGCGCAAAGGGAGCGCACCAGAGCGGCAGATCGCGCCAGTCATCGCAGCCGCGACCGAGCGGGCGTCCGTATTCCAGCGCCCAGCGGACCGAGGCCTCGTGAAAACCCTGTTCGGACTCCGGGGCGCCCCAGTGCTGCAGGCCGTGTCCATCGGCCGTGACAAGAAACACCGCACTGGGTTTGCCCAGGGCGGCGCACATCCAGCCTGCGGCCTGGCGCGCCATCTCTTCGACGCCCTCGCAACCGGCCAGGATTTCGCTCAGCTCGTGCAATTGCGCGGCGCGCGCTTCGCCCCGTTCGGCCCGGGTCTGGCGTTCGCGCAGGGTATGCACCAGGTTACCGAGCGAAATGGAGAGCGCCAGCAGCACCGCCAGGATCCACCCGTACTCCGCCCCATTCACTTCGAACGTGTAGCGAGGAGGAATAAAGAAGTAGTTGAGCGCAGAGACGCACAGCACCGAAGCCAGGACAGCGGGCATGCGGCCCAACGCCAATGCACAGGCGACCGAGGCCACCAGGTACACCATGGACAACCCGGCGACCGACATGAAACGATCCAGCGCGAAGCAGGCCAGCGTCGCCAGCACCGGCGCGCAGACAGCAGCGACATAGGCGAGCAGCGGGTGCGGACTGCGGGACATGCGCGCCATGGTACTCAGCGGGCGCGACAGGCGTCGCGTCAGCACCCATGGACTCACCCAGAACTTACGCTTGGCGGGGGGGCAGAAGGGTGCCCCTGCCCAAAAATTGATGCAGCTCAAGGCTGGATCAAATTTGCATATGGTCTGGAAACCTCATCCTTAAACTTGACCGGCGTAGGAGGGCAATCAACTCCTGCTCAGTCACAGCGTCGAATAAACCAGCGCGGCGCTGCGCAAACGAGTCCTCTCTTTTCAGCATTTCTTTTGGGGATTTCCAATGACCATCGCATGGACGGCTGACATGGATACCGGCATCGAGCCCATCGATGCGCAACACCGTCAGCTCGTGGACTACATCAACGACCTCGACGTGGCCGCTAGTACCGGCAACCGCAAGACCGTTGCCGAGGTGCTCGAGCAATTGATCGAGTACACGCTGTCGCATTTCGCCTTCGAGGAGCAGCTTCAGATCGATGCGGGATACACCTTCGCAGCCGCGCACAAGTCCATGCACGACGTGTTCGTGAAGCGGGTCGAGCGCTACAAGGACCGCTTCGACGATGGGGAAGACATCGTCGCGGAGCTGCAGCGCATGCTCAAGTCCTGGCTGGTGCACCACATCAAGCGCGACGACAAGCAGTACGCCACGACGCTGCAGTCCAAGGTCAAGGCGCTGGTCGACGACAAGAAGGAGTCCGGCTGGCTGCAGCGCAGCCTGGGCAGGTTCTTCAAGTAGCCCCAGCAAAAAGCCCCGCAATGCGGGGCTTTTTGCTGGAACGGCGTTGTTCCACCTTCAGGGCCTGGACCATCAGCCTTCGCGGATCGAGAGCACGCTGCCGCTACGCCTGTGGCGCTCGGTAGAGGCTTCGCACCAGGTCGGTTTGCGTCATCATGCCGGTCAACCTTTGCTCGGCATTGATGATCGGGATGTGATGGTGCCCGTCCTCCGTGAACACGGGAATCAGGTCGGCCAGCAGGCTGTCCTCGCTTGCCACGCGCACCGAGCGGGTCATGATCTGCCCGACGACTTCCGGCCTCTCGCTGTGCGTCCTGCCGCTCGGCACCAGCATCTTGGCCAGGCGCGTCCCCAGACCCTCCTGTCGTGAAGAATCGGCCAGTCGCATGAAATCGGCGGTGGTCACGATGCCGCACACACGCTGGGCGCGGTCGATGACGGGCAGCGCCTTGATGCGCCGCTCGCGCATCAGCGCCCAGGCCTCCTGCAAGTGCGTCCCGAAGTGCACCGCCACCGGCTGGCGGCTCATCACCTCACCGCATCGCAGCGCGCCGAGCCGGCGTTGGTACGACGCCATCTCGGCATGCTCCAGCAGCGATTGCAGGTCGGCGCGGCCGATGTCGACGATTTCGTTGTAGCGGGCCAGCGCCACATCCAGATCGGCCGCGGTGAAGCGGCGGCCGTGCACCGGCTGCAACCCCGGCTCGGCCGGCAGGTCCTGCAGACGCGGATAGGCATGACCGGTGAGGTTGTTGTAGGCCGCGCCCACCAGCACCAGCAGCAGCGAATTGAGCAGCACCGGGAAGATGGCGAAGTGGAAATCGGTGGTGTGCGTGATCACCATGAGCAGCGCCGCGGCACCGCCCGGTGGATGCAGGCAACGCAGCCGCACCATCAGCAGAATGGCCGCGGCAACGGCCACGCCGGCGCCCAGCACCGGGTCGCCAATCGCGTTGGCGCAGGCGATGCCGACCAGCGCCGAGAGCGTGTTGCCGGCCAGGACGGACCAGGGCTGCGTCAGCGGACTCGCCGGCAAGGCGAACACCAGCACGGCGGAGGCGCCCAGGGGAGCGATCAGCCAGGCCGCGGCGGGCGACGCTGCAGCGAAGAGCCGCGTCAAGCCGGCTGCGAACAGCAGGCCGATCGCCGCGCCGGTCGCGGCGCGCCATGATTCGCGACCGTCGACGCCAACGGGGCCGGGCATCAGCCGCGTCAGCCAGGCACGCGCGCGGCCCGCGCGCAGGGGTGCCACATCAGGGCCGACGTGGCCTGGGAGGGAGGACATGGGAAAAGGGGAACTGCCTTGTTCTGCTGGGGTGCGAATTGTCCCCAATCCGTCTTATCCCTGTCCGCCACAGGATCAAGCGCCCGATGGACGCCGAACTACGGGAATCAGCGGTGCGCGAGCCGGCGCACCAGCCAGTCGCCCAGGCTTTGCACCGCCTGCACGAACACGACGAGGACCAGCACCACGGCCAGCATCACCTCGGGCAGGAAGCGCTGGTAGCCATAGCGGATGCCGAGGTCGCCCAGTCCGCCGCCGCCGATGGCGCCGGCCATCGCCGAATAGCCGGTCAGGCTGACCAGGGTAATGGTCAGGCCCGCCACGATGCCGGGCAAGGCCTCGGGCAGCAGCACCTTGAACACCACCTGGCGCGTGGTGGCGCCCATGGCGAGTGCCGCCTCGACCAGTCCCGGATCGACTTCGCGCAGCGCCGTCTCGACCAGGCGCGCAATGAACGGCGCCGCCGCCACCGTGAGCGGCACCACCGCTGCGGCGGTGCCGATGGAGGAGCCGGCGACCAGGCGCGTGAACGGAATGATCGCCACCAGCAGGATGATGAACGGCGTCGAGCGCACCGCATTGACGATACCGCCCACGATGCGGTTGGCCGCCGCGTTCTCCAGCACGCCGCCGCGGTCCGTGAGGCGCAGGAACACGCCGAGCGGGACGCCCGCCAGCGCGCCGATCACCCCCGACAAGCCCACCATCACCAGGGTCTCCCACAACGAGTCGGCGAACAGCGCGAGCAGTTGCGGCGTGAACACATCAAACATGGGCCACCTCCTGCACCACGACACCGGCGCCGCGCAAGTGGCTCACGGCAGCGGCAAGCTGGTCGCGCGTGCCGCGCGCATGGACGGCGAGCGAACCGAAGGGCCGGCCCTGGATCTCGTCGACCTGGCCGTGCACGATGTTGAGGTCGAGGCCGAAGCGTCGCACCAGTTCCGACAGCAGCGGCCGGTCGGAGCCATCGCCGGCAAACGCCAGGCGCAGCACGCGGCCGTCGGGGTCGGCGCTCATCAGCGATCGGATCCGCTCCAGCACGCCGGCCGGTAGCGCCTGGGGCACGATCTCTTCGATCAGGCTGCGCGTGGTGTCGTGCTGCGGCCGCGTGAACACATCCACCACCGCGCCCTGCTCCACCACTTGGCCGTGGTCCATCACGGCGACGCGATCGGCCACCTGCTTGATCACCTGCATCTGGTGCGTGATGAGCACGATGGTGAGACCGAACTCGCGCTGCACCGTGCGCAGCAGGCCCAGGATGGCGCGCGTGGTCTCGGGGTCGAGCGCCGAGGTCGGCTCGTCGCACAGCAACACCTGCGGCCGGCTCGCGAGCGCACGGGCGATGCCCACGCGCTGCTTCTGGCCGCCGCTGATCTGCGACGGGTAGCGCTCGCCCAGGTCCCCCAGCCCGACCAGCGACAGCAGGTCGGCGACGCGCCGCTCGATGTCGGCGCGCGGCACGCCGGCCAGCTCCAGCGGCAGCGCCACATTGGCACGCACCGTGCGCGAGGACAGCAGGTTGAAATGCTGGAACACCATGCCGATGTGATGCCGCGCTTCGCGCAACTGCGCCGGCGCCAGCGCGGTCAGCTCCCGGCCGGCGACGTGCACGCGGCCTTCGCTCGGCCGCGTGAGCAGGTTGACGACGCGCACCAGCGTGCTCTTGCCCGCACCACTGCGGCCGATGACGCCGAACACCTCGCCCCGGCCGACATGCAGGTTCACGCCGCGCACGGCATGGGCCACGCCCCGCCGGCCGGTGTAGCGCACATGGATGTCCTGCAGGTCGATCATGCGAGTGCCGACGTGATGCTTGGGTTCATGATGTTTCGTCCTGCTCGTTCGATCAGAAGCCGGGAACCACCGCGCCCTTGAACTCGGTCTGGATGAACTTGCGGACCTCCTCCGAGTGATAGGCCTTGACCAGCTTGGCGACCCAGGGCTTGTCCTTGTCCTGCTCGCGCACAGCGATCAGGTTGACATAGGGACTCTTCGCGCTTTCCTGCGCGATGGCGTCCTTGCCGGGGTGCAGCCCCGCGGGCAAGGCGTAGTTGGTGTTGACGGCGGAAGCGTCGAGATCGTCCAGCGTGCGCGGCAGCTGCGCGGCATCGACCTCCACGAACTTCAGCTTCTTCGGGTTCTCGACCACGTCCAGCGGCGTGGACTTCAGGCCGGCCTCGGGCCGCAACTTAGAGCGGCTAACACAACCATGTCATCGTCAATTGCATGATCTGCGTTTGACGGTGCATGGGTCGAAACAAGAACAAAGAGATCAGCGCGGCGCTGTTCA
>Ga0207853_1000329_pt1 | contig 10617 bp, 9 predicted proteins | sample LuqExpMetagenom6_FD_187764 | JGI IMG/M metagenome (GOLD analysis project Ga0207853, IMG submission 187764) | Tropical forest soil microbial communities from Luquillo Experimental Forest, Puerto Rico - Sample 6 (SPAdes) | ecosystem: Environmental > Terrestrial > Soil > Tropical forest ...
AAGTGGGCATTGCCGTGGGGGCGGCACAGCTCGAACGCCTTGTCGACGGCGATCGAGTAGTCGAGCGCGAACAGCTCCTTGCACCGCGGCGCGATGATCCGCGCGACCCGGCCGCCGCCGCAGCCGGCATCGAACACGGTCATGCCGGCGAGGTCGGCCGGCTTCAGATCCGTGATCTGGTAGAACTCGAGCTCGTCCTCGTCCCGGAGCCAGTTGTACGTCGTCCACTGGTGGCCGAACGAATCGGCGTAGACGTTCCGCAGGTCCTCCTCGGAGCGGACGCCGCTGATGAAGCGCGGCACGCCCTTCAGGATCGGGCTGTCAAAGGTCGCCGGCGTCACGGCGTTGACGATCACGCCCTTGGTCGCCAGTTCCTTGCCCAGCGACTTGGTCAAACCCAACACCGCGGCCTTGGACGCGGAATAGGAGCTGGCGTTCGGATTGCCTTCCTTGCCCGCGACCGATGAGATGTTGACGATCCGGCCGTAGCCCTTTTCCACCATCATCGGTGCGATGAAGCGGCAGCAATAGAACAGGCCGTTGACATTGACTTCCATCACCTTCTGCCAGCTATCGATCGGATAGTCGATCACGGTGTGGGTGGCCCCGGTGATGCCGGCGCTGTTGATCAGGATGTCGACTTTCCCCAGCAGGTTTTGCGATTGCGCCGCCGCGGCCTCGACCGCCTTGGGATCGCTGACGTCCAGGGCAATGATATGGGCCGCGCCAATCTCTTTTTGGGCCTCGGCCAGAGTGCCGGCATTCAGGTCCCACAGGCAGACCTTGCCACCCTCCGCCACGATGCGCTTGGCCGCTTCCAGACCAAGGCCGGAAGCGCCGCCGGTGATGACCGCGCTGCGGCCTTGAAAACGCCCTGCATAAATCATGAAACGTCCTTACGCTGAATGCCTGAATGGAGCCGGTTATAGCGGCAAAATTCGATGCTGCGCTGCAATATCCTTAATATGGTATGCGGCGGCGCGCCGCGATGGAGATAGCGCTGTCAACTGTCTACAGTGCGCGCCGCCCGCGCCCGCCAAGAGGCGCGACCGTATTTTCCGGGGAGATGAGGCATGGACCGTAGAAGATTTTTTGGCCTTTCGGTAGCGGCAGGCGGTTTGCTGGCCGCCCGGCCGGTTTGGGCCCAGCCCAGCGGCCCGGTCTATGCCGGGGCTCCCAAGATGGAGGTCCAGACATTCCGTCCCCAAGAGCAGCAATTCCGCATCGGCTATACCACCAATACCCGCGGAGGCTGGGAAGGCAGCCCCTTTGTGGGAATTTCCGAGGGCCGGGAAGTCGGCTTCCGTTATTTTGAAATCTTCGGTTCGTCCTTCTGCGCCACCCCGGACGGATTTGAGCCCGCCCCCCGCGATACCCAGGCGATGAAGGCCTGGCCGGACGGCTATAGCTGGAAGTATCCCAAGGGCGCTCGCGTGAAGCGTGAAGTTTACTATCCCGACCGCTGGGAGGCCCTGCAGCATCGCATGTATGAGATCGGGGCCCAGTTCACCGCCATCACCGGCGGGGCGGCGGGCGGCAGCGTTGCCTTCCACGATCCCGCCCAGCGCCAACAGGTGGTGGACAATCACTTTAATATGACGCGCTTTTCACGCCGTTTCGGCTGTGACCACCAGAAGACCAATACCGGACCGCGCAAGCAGCCGAACGGCACGCCGCTGGAGGACCTGAAGGAGATCGCCAAGACCTGCGAGCTTCTGGGCAAGCGCATCCGCGAGGAATTGGGCATGAAATTCGGCGTCCACGCCCATCTGGGCAGCCAGATCCAGAACGAGCATGAGACCATGTTCCTGATGGAGAACACCAAGCCCGAAAATGTGGGTTTTGTGCTGGATACGGGCCATATCACGATGGCGGGGATGGACCCGTTGGCGCTGGCCAAAAAGCTTGGCAACCGCGTGATCGAATACCACTTCAAGGACACCAAGAAGGAAGACCGCGGCGGCACCAAGAATGTGCCCTCTCCCACCCGCGACATGATGAACGATCCCTATTTCTATCCCATGGGCGAAGGCGGCGTGGACTTTCCCGCTATTGTCGCCTATCTCAAATCCATCAATTGGCGCGGTCACCTGAATGTGGAACTGGACACCTCGCCCTGGCGTCCGCCCAAGGAAAGCGCGCGTATCACCGCCAATTACATCCGCAACATCCTCAAGATTGAGCTGTAAGAATCCATCATGACCAAGAGCAGTTTTCCCCTTCCCCAAGATTGGCGCGATGCCGTGCTGGTTGGCCGTATCGACACGGGCGAAGGCCCCACGCCGGTGGTGGTGAAGGAAGGGCGCGTTTTTGACGTCTCCCGCACCGCGCCGACCGTTTCGGCCCTGCTGGAAAAATGGAGCGGTGTGCCGGATGGCCAGGATCTGGGCGATATCAACGATCTGGGCCTGGAAACGGCCTGGGCCGATGGGGCCGCGCCCAAGGCAAAACTGCTGGCACCGGTGGATCTGCAATGCGTCAAGGCGGCGGGTGTCACCTTTGCGGTATCGGCGATCGAGCGGGTGATTGAAGAACGGGCCAAGGGGGTTCCTGGCGCCGCCCAGGCGCTCCGTGAGCAACTTGCCGCGCGCATCGGTACTGACATTCGCAAAGTAGTGCCCGGTTCGCCGGAAGCCCAGAAGCTGAAAGAGGCGCTGATCGCCGACGGGCTGTGGTCGCAATATCTGGAAGTGGCGATCGGTCCCGATGCCGAAGTCTTCACCAAGGCGCCGCCCATGTCGTCGGTCGGCTGGGGCGATTATGTCGGCATCCGCACCCAATCCACCTGGAACAATCCCGAGCCCGAGATCGTGGTGGTAGTGGACCGCAGCGGCAAGACAGTCGGCGCCACCCTGGGCAATGACGTGAACCTGCGCGACTATGAAGGACGCAGCGCGCTGCTGCTGGGCAAAGCCAAGGACAACAATGCGGCCAGTGCGCTGGGCCCCTTCATCCGCATGTTCGACGACAAATTCACCATCGACGATGTGCGCCAGGCGGTGGTCGAGCTGGAGATCGTGGGCACCGACAATTACCGGCTGGAAGGCAAGTCGACCATGGCCGAGATCAGCCGCGACCCGCTGGAGCTGGTGAAACAGACCATCAGCGAGCATCAGTATCCCGACGGCTTTGTGCTGTTCCTGGGCACCTTGTTCGCGCCCACCCAGGACCGCGACGTCAAAGGTTCCGGTTTCACCCACAAGGAAGGCGATGTGGTGCGCATCTCCACCCCCAAACTGGGCGTCCTGGAGAACCGGGTTACCACCTCCAAGGCCGCACCGCCGTGGAATTTCGGCATTTCCGACCTGATGAAAAACCTTGTCCGGCGTGGGCTTTTGAGCGCTTAAGGCCGCCCTTTTTAATGGCCGCGCCGGCAGGCCGGTCGCGCCCTGCGACCTATACCCCCACGGCACCTCTGGGATGCAGTTCCAGGGTTGGATTGATGCCGTCAAACCCTTAAATACACCGGACCATTTTTGGGGGCCGATTTTCCCCCTTTTTGAACGGGCGGTCCGGCTCACGCCTAACGCCCCTTTCCAGGAGAGATTTGATGACCGAGACCCTGACCCATTTCATCGGCGGCAAGCAGATTTCTGCTCCCGGCGCGCTCGAAAGCCTCAATCCCTCCAATACCAATGAGATTGTCGCCAAGTTTCCGGACGGCAAGGTCGAAGATGTGAATGATGCGGTGGCCGCCGCCCGCGGTGCTTTCCCGGGCTGGTCGGGGGCGACCCCGGAAGTCCGCGCTGACCTGCTCGACAAGGTCGGCAGCCTGATCATCGAGCGCAAGGAAGCGCTGGGCAAGCTGCTCGCCACCGAAGAGGGCAAGACCCTTCCCGAAGCCATTGGCGAGACCGTCCGCGCCGGCCGCATCTTCAAATATTTTGCCGGCGAGGCGTTGCGCCGCCACGGCCAGAACCTGGATTCGGTGCGCCCCGGCGTGGAGATCCAGACCTATCGCGAAGCGGTCGGCGTTTATGGCCTGATCACGCCGTGGAATTTCCCCATCGCCATTCCGGCCTGGAAGATCGCCCCGGCCCTGGCCTTCGGCAACACTGTGGTTCTGAAGTCCGCCAATCCGACCCCGGCAGTGGCGCATGCGCTGGTATCGATCATCCATGAAGCCGGTGCCCCGGCCGGTATCGTCAATATGGTCCTGGGCCGCGGCCTTATCGGCGACGCCCTTTCCAAGCATCCCGACGTCAACGCCATTTCCTTCACCGGTTCGCAGACCGTGGGCTCCAAGGTGGCGGCCGCCGCTGTTGGCCATATGGCGCGGGTGCAGCTCGAGATGGGCGGCAAGAATCCGCTGCTGGTGATGGATGATGCGGAATTCGACCGCGCCGTGCAGATCGCGGTGGATGGCGGCTATTTCGCCACCGGCCAGCGTTGCACCGCTTCTTCCCGCGTGTTCGTGCAGGAAGGCATCTATGACAAGTTCATCGCCGCCGTGGCCGAACGCGCCAAGGCGCTGAAGGTGGGCAATGCATTGGATGCCGCCACCCAGATGGGCCCCGCCGTCACCGACACCCAGCTTGCCGGCAACCTGAAATATGTCGAGATCGCGCTCAAGGAAGGTGGCCGTCTGCTCGCCGGCGGTGCGGAGCCGCTGAAGCTGGCGACCCCGGGCCATTACATGTCGCCCACCCTGATCGTGGACACCAAGCCGACCGACACCATCAACCAGGAGGAAGTGTTCGGTCCGGTGGTTTCGGTGGTGAAGATCAAGAACTATGACGAGGGCCTGGCGCTGTGCAACGCGGGCAATTTCGGCCTGTCCGCCGGCATCGTTACCACCAGCCTGAAGTTCGCGCGTCACTTCCAGCGCAACGTCAAGGCAGGCATGGTGATGGTCAACCTGCCGACCGCCGGCGTGGACTATCACGTGCCGTTTGGTGGCTCGCGCGGTTCGTCCTACGGCAATCGCGAGCAGGGCTTTGCCGCGGTCGAGTTCTTTACCCAGATCAAGACGGCTTATTCTTTCTCGTAAGGAATCGGCGCCAATACGAAAAGGAGCCCGGCGGTATCGCCGGGCTCCTTTTTCTTTTGTGCATCTCGGCGGCGTCTCATGTGGCGTGAATCAACGGCGTCACAGCTTTTCGTAGCGCGGCGACAAACTGGCCGGCGTGGGTGAAGCAGGCGAAGTGACCGCCATCGATTGCCACATACACTTTCCCGTTCGAGCGGACCTTTTCGAAATATTTCTTGGCCAGCACCGCCGGTGTGAGCCGGTCCTCGCGCCCCTGGATCAGGATGTAGGGCACCGGCAGATCGGCGGCATCGGTCATCGCATCGAAGGCGGCCATTTCCTTTCCCACTTTGCTGGCCTCGAAATTGTATCCTGCCTGCCACGTGGCGCCCGCCGGATTGGGATGGCCGGGCGAGCCCGTGAACTCCACCATGCGTTTGATGTAAGGCTGGTCGGGCGGCGACTCTAAGCCCCAGGCATGTAACGCCTTGGCTTCGGCCGCGTCGTGCGTGGGCTTGGCATGGGTCATTTCTTCCTGCCATTCGACGCTTGCTTTGACGCTCACCATCTGGGCGGTTCCGACACAGGTGTAAAACAGATCCGGCCGGCGCTTGGCCACCAATAGCCCAAGCATGGAGCCTGCCGATTGCCCCACTAGAATCAGTTTCTGCTTACCCAGTTTTTTCAGCGCATATTCGCTCACCAGCACGGCGTCCTCGACCAGCCGGTCCAAGTTGAAATCGGGCATGGATGTGCCGTTCTTCTCATAGGTCTTGCCGGCACCGCGCTGGTCCCAATTGACCACCGTGAAATCCTTCAGCCAGGGCTCGAAGTCCTTCAGGAAGGGTGATTGGGCCTCGCCCGGTCCGCCGTGCAGATACACGATCACTGGGTTGTTTATGTCGGCGCCCTGTATGGCGATCCACTGGTCGATGCCGCCGATGGAGACAAAGCCTTGCTCATCGATCGGTGTGGCGGCGAAGGCGGGGCGGGCCAAAAACAGTGCACTCAGACCGCCGGCAAAGGCCCGGCGGGTGATGGAATAAGTGGCTGACTGGATTGGCATTTGATCCCTCCAAAAGTCCTGCTTGACATATATATCGATAATCGATATATATATTCTCGTCAATCGATATTTTGATTATCGAAAACCGATACACGGCTTACCGATTTCCGATGAACTGCCGGGAAGGACACCAAATGCCTGGAACACAACATCTTTTCACCGTCACGCGCGGTTTGCTCAGGATCGCGATCCTGGTCTGCCTGTTCCTGATCGGGTTGCTGGGCCTGGTTTTGGGCGCCTTGGCCTTGTCCGCGGCGGGCCTGTTGCATCTGCCCATCCCTGCCAGCGAGATACAGGGCCTGACCATGAGCCAGATTCTAAGCGCGGCTTCTATCGCGGTGGCCGCCGGTGAAGTCGGCATTGCGCTGATCGCCTGGATGTTCCTGCTGACGGCGCGGATCGTCGACACGGCCAGTCATGGCGATCCCTTTGTCACCGAAAATGCCGACCGGCTGAATCATATCGGCTTGCTGCTGCTGGCGATCCAGGTGATCGGGCTGGTCACCGATACCGCGATGAGCATGTTTCCGGACAAGATCCGGGAGCATATCTCGGCGGGCTTCGGTGGCGTCTCTGCCACCGGCATCCTGGCGGCGCTGTTGATCTTCGTGCTGGCGCAGATCTTCCGCCGGGGCAGCGAGATGCGCGCCGAGCTGGAAGGCACGGTGTGATCATGGAGATTATCGTCAAGCTCGACGACCTTCTTTATCTGCGGCGCATGACCCTGACCGAGCTGGCGGAGAAGGTGGATATCACGCTCGCCAACCTCTCCATCCTCAAGACCGGCAAGGCCAAGGCCATCCGCTTCTCTACCCTGGCCGCGATCTGCGCGGCGCTGGAGTGTCAGCCGGGCGACATCCTGGCGTTTGTGCCGGGTGAGGCGGAGGACGACGGAAAAGTCCGGCTACGCTTGGCCACGTAACAGTCATTGGAGGTCATGATGCTTTCTGCAAAGGCAGCTTTGGCCACGCTATTAACGGCCCTGGTGATGACAGCAGTACCGGCTGTCGCGGCTCCAGAAACGCCTCCCTTGCCGGATAGCATTCTTATGAATCCCGGCAAGATGGTCACGGTCGATGGAACGCGCCGGATCAATCTGTCCTGCCTGGGCAGTGGCAGCCCTACCGTGCTTTTCGACGCAGGGTCTAGCGACAGCACTCTTTCCTGGGCGCTGGTGCAGGGCGAAGTCGCCAAGCTCACCCGGGCCTGCGCTTACGATCGGGCAGGGATCGGTTTCAGCGATCCGCGCAAGGGCGAATCCGATGCCAGGGCAGCCGTTGCCGACATTCATGCCCTGCTGAAGGCGGCAGGGATCAAGGGACCGGTGCTCTATGTCGGCCACTCCCTGGCCGGGTTGTTCGGTGTGCTGCTTGCGGCGTCCTATCCCGATGATCTGGCAGGCGCGGTGTTGGTGGACCCGGCATTTGCCGGGGAATGGCAAAGCATGTTGGCGGCCAGTGTTGCGGCGGGCGCATCGCCGGCAACGGTGGATGCCTTTATTGCCAACTTTAAAGCCCAGGTCCGACGCTACCGGGAGTGCGCTGCCCTGCCCGCTCCTCTGCCGGATGATTGCGCGGAAAGGGACACAAGACTGCCGTCCTCGCTGGCCAATTTCAAAAAAGTGCAGATGTCGCGGCCATCCTATTTGCTGACCCGGGCTTCTGAACTGGAGAATGCCGGTCCCACAAAAGATGGGACAAATGTCGACGAAAAGGAGGTGGAAGCCGCCACGGCTAATTTTGGCGACAAGCCGCTTATCGTGCTGACGCGAGGCAATGTAGATAATGCCATTCCGGTTTTCACGGAAGAGCAGGGCGCTGGGATGTATCGGGCGTGGAAGGCTGGGCATGAAAAGCTGGTCCCACTTTCCACACGCGGCAGCCAAAGGGTTGTGCCTGGTAGTGGCCACTACATTCAATACAACAAGCCCTTGGCCGTGATCGAGGCAGTGAAGCAAGCGTTGACTGAGGTCAGAGGTCGCTAACGGAAAAGATCTGGCTGCGGTCGGCCAAGTCATAAAATTTATTGGAGGAATTGATGTTTGCTGCAAAGGCCGTTTTGGCCATCGCTCTTACCTTGTCTTTTGTGATGCCGTCTTTCGCCGCCGGCACCGATCCGGTCTTCGGCACGGTGGACGCCAACGCGCCGGGTTGCGCGGCAGGCGCGATGCGGGGCGGCAAGATTGTGTTTTCCGGGGCCTATGGGCTGGCGGATATGAACCACAGGACGCCTCTGACCACCGCCTCCTTGTTCAACATGGCGTCGGTGTCCAAGCAGTTCACGGCCTTCACCGTGCTGCAACTGGAACAGGAAGGCCTGCTGAAGCTGAGTGATCCGGTACGCAAATACATTCCCGAGCTGGGCGCGTTCGCGAATGACATTACGCTGTATCAGCTTCTGACTCATACTGGCGGTATTCGCGATTTTGTCGCCATGGGCGAGATCGCCGGCACCTCGCCGGAAACGTCCATGACGGAACAGGCGTTCATGGACGTCATGGCGCGGCAGACGGCAGGCGACTTTGTACCGGGCACCAGCTTTGTCTATGGCAATTCCGATTACGTGCTGTTGTCGCTGGTGGTGAAACGGGTGTCCGGTCAGAACCTGAACGCAGCCGCGCACAAACGGATTTTCGCGCCACTTGGCATGAAGCATTCCACCTTCCGGCATGATCATCACACGGTGATCCCTGGCATGGCGACCGGATATGCCATGAAGGACGGCGCGTGGCAGGCCGCCAATGACGGGCAGGATGTGGTGGGGGGCAGCGGGCTCTATTCCTCGATTGACGAGATGCTGCTGTGGGCGAAGAATTTTCACCAGCCGGTGATCGGTGCGAAGGCGCTGACGACGATGCAGGCGCGGGGCACGCTGAGCAACGGGCAACAGACCGGCTATGGCATGGGGCTGGCGCCGCTGCCCTATCGGGGCCTGAAAGTGATCGTCCATAACGGCAGCCTTAAGGGATACCGGTCCAGCTTTCAGGTTTTTCCGGATCAGGATTTCGCCGCCATCGTGCTGTGCAATTCGGGTTCGGCCAGTCCCGAACAGATTGTCAGCCGGCTGGCGGACACCTATCTGGCGGACCAGTTTGCAGGCGCGGCGGCGAATGCTGCTGGTGGCGCGCCGCAATCCGCACCCGCACCAAAGTCCGCGCCGACCTCCGCAATGCTGGATGCCTATGTGGGCGATTATGTCCGGGACAATGGCTATGGCATCAGCATCACCCGCAAGGGCGACCAGCTTGTGTCGCGGGCGACCGGCTTGGCCGAATTTCCCCTGACGACGCTCTCGCAGAACAGTTTTCTGTTCGACGCCACAGCAACGCACTACAACTTTGCGGCGCCGGGCGCGGACGGTCATGCCGCCAGTCTGGAGGTGGTTTCGCCCAGCCGGCACAGTGTGTTGACGCGGATTGCGCTGCCGCCGCTGGGCCAGGCCGAGATGGATGGCTATGCGGGCCATTATGTCAGCGCCGAGCTGGGTGCGGCGATCGACATTGTGGTGCGGGACGGGGTGCTGGTGTTGCATGCGCCGACGCAGGAGAAAAAGCTTTTGCGGATCGCGCCAGATGCCTTTTCCGCCGACTATCCCTTCGGGTCTGTACAGTTCGCACGGGATGGCGCGCGCATCACTGGTTTTGTGGTGAACGGCGCAATCAAGAATATGCGCTTTGACAAGGCTTCGGCGCCCTAGGCCTGATTGACTTTGCCGGCATGACTTGGAGACATGCCGGCGGCGCGCACTGGATAGGCGACGTCGATAAATCTCCGCCTGGCCATACCAAGGACCATCATGGAAACAGTAGTTCGCCGCGCCGCGCTTGAGGATCTGGACAGGATTGTCGCGCTGTTTGAAGCCTATCGATCATTTTACGACGGCGCTCCGAACGAAACCGCTGCCCGCGGCTTTATTCGGGCGAGGTTGTCGGAAAAAGACTCCGTCATTTTCCTCGCGGAGAAAACAAACCAGGCGGCGGGATTTATGCAGCTCTACCCGAGCTTCACTTCGGTCGGCATGGCCAGGATCTGGATCCTGAACGACTTGTTTGTCGCTCAAAAACATCGTCGCCATGGCATCGCCTGCCAACTGTTAAAGACAGCCGAGGCCTTTGCCAAAGAAACGGGCGCGAAAAAAGTCATTCTTTCGACTGCGGTGACAAACACGGCTGCGCAGGCACTTTATGAGCGGCACGGGTGGAAGCGGGATACGGACTTCCTTGAGTATGTCCTGCCGACACCTGGATAGGACAAAAGGTCCGCTGGACCTTCCGTTTCCTGGTTCACCCTTTTCTTTTGGGGGATTGGGACAGTAGGATCGTCTCCATAAAGACAAGAAAAGGGATGGAAAATGCGCTCGATATTGCTGGCCACGGTTCTGGTTTTGACGCCTGTGGCGGCTTTCGCCGATCTGGCGATTTCGGGCCAGGACGGCAAGCAGGTGCGGGCCGGTGACGGCCTGCCGATGGTGCCCACCCCCGACAGCGTCGCAACGATCGAATTTTCCAGCACCAAGGCGCCACGGGTCATCGGCATGCTCAATGTCTGCGCCACCCAGATGGGGCCGCCCGGCGCCATTGCCG
>Ga0207853_1000330_pt1 | contig 10598 bp, 11 predicted proteins | sample LuqExpMetagenom6_FD_187764 | JGI IMG/M metagenome (GOLD analysis project Ga0207853, IMG submission 187764) | Tropical forest soil microbial communities from Luquillo Experimental Forest, Puerto Rico - Sample 6 (SPAdes) | ecosystem: Environmental > Terrestrial > Soil > Tropical forest ...
CCGAAACCGGCGACGAGGCGGTTTCGGGCGCAAAGGCTTGCGCTGCATAGCCCGGGCCGGTAACCGCCGATGGCCGCACGAAATCGGGGCCTGCGGCGCATCCTGCCAGCATCGCGGCCAGCGTGGCGGCCGGCAGGACCAGGCTGCTAGTGCGCGGGGATCGGTTCCGGCTCATCATTCGCTTCCGAGAAATTGGCAAAACGGCCCATGGCCAGCGGCAGGATCAGCAGCGTGAACAGCGTGCCGGTGACGATGCCCCCCACGATCACGCAGGCGAACGGACGCTGGGTTTCGCTGCCGATGCCGTGCGACAAGGCGGCGGGCAACAGGCCGAGGCCGGCCATCAGAGCGGTCATAAGGATGGGCCGCATGCGCACCACCGCGCCTTCCATGATCGCTTGCGCGGCCTGTGCGCCATCGCGCACCCGCTGCATCACCTCCTCGACGAGGATCACGCCGTTTTGCACCGAGATGCCGGCGACCGCGATGAACCCCACCGCCGCCGACACCGACAAGTGCAGGCCGGCGATGCCCAATGCCGCGAAGCCGCCCACCAGCGTGGAGGGCACCATCGCCAGCACCAGGGTGGCCAGCCGCACGGAACGGAAGGCCCAGAACAGCAGCGTGAAGATCAGCAGTCCGGTCACGGGAACGATCACCATCAGGCGACGCGCGGCCCGCTGCGAGTTTTCGAACTGGCCGCCCCAGCTCAGGCTATAGCCGCTGGGTAACGACACCTGCTGCGCCACCGCCTGCTGTGCGTCGGCGACGAAGCTGCCCTGGTCGCGCCCCAGGATGTTCATCTTCACGATGACCGAGCGCGCCCCCGCTTCGCGCAGGATGCGCGAAGCCCCTTCGCGCACTTGCAGGCTGGCGACATCGCCGAGTGCGATGGTGCCCGGCCCATTGCCCGCTTGCGTACCCGGGACGGCGAGTTGCAGCGTGCGCAGGGCGTCGACCGCGTTGCGGTAGCGCTCGGCCACGCGGACCACCACGTCGAAGCGGCGCTCGCCCTCATAGAAGGCGCCCACCGCCGCTCCGGACAGCGCCTGGTTCAGCAGGGTATTGACGTCGTTGATCGAGATGCCATAGCGCGCAAGGCGGCCGCGATCCGGCTGGATGACCACCTCGGTCTGTCCGCGCACATGGGTGGCATCGACATCGCTGGCGCCACGGATGCCTCGCACAATCGCTTCCACCTGGCTGGCCTTCTGTTCCAGGATGTCGAGATCGGGGCCGCTGATCTTGACCACGATCTCGCCCTTTGCGCCGGACAGTGCCTCTTCCACGTTGTCCTGGATCACCTGCGAGAAGTTGGTCGAGATGCCGGGAATGCCGGACAGCTTGTGCGTCATGTCGGCGACCAGCGCTTCCTTGTCGGCGAAGCGCCATTCGCCGTGCGGCTTCAGGTCAACCAGGATCTCCAGGTTGTTGGAACTCTTGGGATCGGATCCGTCGTCCGGGCGGCCCGCCTGCGTGATGACGTGGGCGACCTCCTTGTATTCCATCAAGCGCGCCCGCACGATCTGTTCAATGGACTTGGTGGTCTCCAGCGCCGCGGAGGTCGGCAGGGTGATCGTCAACCAGATATTGCCCTCGTCGAGCTTGGGCAGGAATTCCGTGCCCAGGCGCGGCGCGAGCGCCAGCGCCGCCAGCACCGGCAGAATCGAGATCCACAGGACGCGCTTGCGATGTTGCTGCGACCACTCCAGCGCCGCGCGATAGCGCGCCTGCAGCCACATGAGCCAGCGCTTGTGGGTTTCCGGGATGTTGCCGCGCTGCAGGGTGAAGGACAGCAGGGTCGGCACCAGCGTGAACGTCAGGAGCAGGGCGCCCGCGAGCGCGAAGCTCAAGGTCAGTGCCACCGGCGTGAAGATCTTTCCCTCCACGCGCTGGAAGGTGAAGATCGGCACGAAGGCCAGGATGATGATGGCCTTGGAAAAGAGCACCGGGTGCGCCATGTCTCGCAGGGTGTGCTGCAGCGCCCCGATACGATGCGTCGCGGCCGCGCGGCTGCGTGCCTCGAAGCCGGTGTGCAAGGCCAGCCGCACCATGAGCGCTTCGACGATCACCACGGCGCTGTCGATGATGATGCCGAAGTCCACGGCACCCAGCGAGATCAGGTTCGCCGATACGCCGCGGGCATGGATCAGGATGAAGGCGAACAGCAACGCGAGCGGGATGACGGTGGCAACGATCAGCGCGGCGCGCCAGCTGGACAGGAACAGCACCAGCACCACGATCACCAGCAACGCGCCGCCCAGCAGGTTCTCGCCGACGGTGCGCACCGTATGGTGGACCAGCTGGGTGCGGTCGTAGATGGGAACGATGCGCGCGCCCTTCGGCAGCCGAGGTTGCAGGCTGTCGATGCGCTGCTGCAGCTGCGCATTGATCTTCGCCGGGTTGCCGCCCTTGGTCATGAGGACGATGCCCTCGACGATGCTGTTGCGCGCATCGGCCGCAACAATTCCATAGCGGGGACGCTCGCCGATGCGGACCTGGGCGAGATCGCCGACAGTGATCGGCCGGCCCTGGCGGGCGGCGACGACGGTGCGCCGGATGTCCTCCACCGAGGTGAACAGGCCGTCGGAACGGATCACCAGCGAGGCGTCGCCCTGCTTCAGCAGGCCGCCTCCGGCGCTTCCCGATCCGTTGCCTACGGCCTGGTTCAGCTGATCGAGGGTCACCTGGTACTTGCGCAAGGCCAGCGGATCGGCCTCGATCTGGTATTCCCTGATCGCACCGCCGAAGCTCACCACGTCGGCGACGCCCGGCGTCATGCGCAGTTCCGGTCGGATGACCCAGTCCTGCAGCGAGCGGATTTCCGCATCGGGGAATCCGGGCGCCTCGATGGTGTAGCGAAAGACTTCGCCGACCGCGGTGGACAAGGGCGCGAGCTGGGGCTGCACCCCTGGGGGCAGGCTGACGGTGGCGAGCTTCTCGGTGACCTGTTGGCGCGCGAAGTAGTCGTCGGTGCCATCCTCGAAGGTGAGCGTGACGATGGACAGCCCGGTCATGCTGATCGAGCGCACGTTGATCAGGCGCGGCACGCCGGAGACCTCGCGCTCGATCGGCTGTGTGATCGCGCGCTCGACGTCCTGCGGCGCCTGTCCGGTCGACTGCGTGATGACCTGAACCTGCACGTCCTGCACGTCCGGGAAGGCCTCGATCGACAGGTTGGCGAGCGCGTAGGCGCCGAAGGCGATCAGCGCCGCCACCAGCACGAGCACGAACACGCGCTGGCGCAGCGCGAAGACGATGACGCGGTCGATCACGGCTTTTCCACCGGTCCGGCGACGACTTCCGCATCCAGCAGCAGGGCGCCCGTGGTGACGACCCGTTCGCCGTTGGCCAGGCCGTCATCGACGAAGCCGGCCTCCGCGCCGCGCGAGACGAGGTGCACGCGCCGACGCTTGAACTCGCCCGTGCGCGCCTCGACGAAGACGTAGCTGTAGATGCCGCGGTCGACGATGCCGCTGTTGGGCACGCGGATGCCGCGGCCGCTGTCCTGCAGCACGGCGGCGCGCACGACCATCTCCGGCAGCAGCTTGCCCGCGGGGTTGTCGAGGTTGGCACGCGCGAGCACGCGGCGCGTGTTGGGGTCCATCACCCGGCCGGTCTGGACAATGCGCGCCGCGAAGATCTCGCCCGGATAGGCGTCGCTCTCCACAGCCACGGCGCTGCCGGGGCGCACGCGTGCGAGGAGCTGCTCGGGCACGTCGATCATCAGCCAGAGACGGCGCGGGTCAGTGATGACGAACAGGGGCGCGCTCATGCCTGGCCCGACTTCCAGCGCCGGCGACGCTGTGCGCTCCGCCACCACGCCGTCCATCGGACTGGCGAGCATGAACCGTTCGCCCGCCACGCGTGCACCGTGCGGATTCAAGTTGGCCACGCGCTGTTGGGCGCGTGCGGTTTCGGCCTGCGCGGCCTCATAGTCGGCGTGCGCGGCCTCGTAATCCTTGGCTGCGATGCCCTCACCGGACCCGAGTTCGCGTGCCCGCTCGAAAGCCAGCCGCTTGCGCTCTTCGTCCGCTCGCGCCTTGGTGAGGTCCGACCGCGCAGCGCCGAAGTCAGGTGCATCGATTTCCGCCAGGGTCTGACCGGCGCGCACGGCATCCCCGGGCGCGGCGCGCAGGCTCACGATCCGGCCGCTCACGCTGGCGCTGATACGGGCAGTGCGGTCGTCGTCGTAGGCCACGCGCGCGCTGAGTGGCTCCGACAGCGGTACCGGCGAACTGCGCAGCACTTCGGATCGGATCATCGTCAGCTGCGGTGAGCCGGGCGCAAAGCTCACCTGGTCAGGATCGGACGGCGCGGCGGCGGCCGGCATGGAACTGGTTGCGGGCTTGAACAACGCGTCGCGTTCGGCATACACCAATGCGGCGAGGCTCACGATGGCCACGCCCGCCGCGGGCACCCAGTGGATAGTCTTGAACTGCATGATCGTTGCGCTTCGACACGCCGGCTTGCATGCGGCGCCAAAGTCTGCAGCTAGACTATTCGCCCAGTCTTGCAGACATCTATCAACCGCTCCTGCCGCGGGCGAGTCCCCCAGATGCACATCCTTTTGATCGAAGATGACAGCACCATCACGCGCGAACTCACGTGGCGCTGGAAAGGCAAGAGCTGGGGTCTTAGCTGCGTGGGGACGCTTGCCGAGGCGGACGTTCCGGGGGTCACGCTGCAGGCCGACGTCATCGTCCTGGACCTGAACCTGCCCGACGGCGACGGGCTTATGTGGCTGGAGCGCTTTCGCTCGCGGGACCGCCACACGCCGGTGATCGCGCTGACCGCACGCGACCGCGTCACCGACCGGGTGGCCGGCCTGCAGGTCGGTGCGGACGATTACCTCGTGAAGCCGTTCTCGGCCGATGAGCTGGATGCGCGCATCGAAGCGCTCCAGCGGCGCTCCGGCGCCACGCGCGGCGAGCGGCTGGAATTCGGCGGGCTCGTGTGGCTGCGTGACGAACGGCAGGTGCTGGTCAATGGCGAGGCCGTGGAACTGCACCCGCGCGAGTTCGAGGTGCTGGGCCTGCTCATGCGGCGGGCGCCCCGGCTCGTGGCGCGCAGGTTCATCATCGAAGTGCTTTCCGAGCGCAACCTCGAACTAGGCGACAGTGCGATCGACGTCTATATCTCGCGCGTGAGGCGCAAACTTGCCCGATCCGGGGTGGCCATCGTGACTGTCCGTGGCTTCGGCTATCGGCTGGAGCTCGAGCATGCGCACGCGCCGGATGGGGAATCGCAATGAAAGCGTCGCGCTGGTTGCAGCGAGATCTGCTGCGGCGCCTGATGCTGCCCGTGCTGGGCATTGTGCTGCTGACCGGCGCCGCGACCGCGTACAACGCTCATTCGCTCATCGAGCGGGTGTTCGACCGCTGGCTGCTCGACGCGGCCCGCGCGCTGGCCGAGCAGGTGGCCTTCCGCGACGGGCAAGCGGTGGTCGTGCTCTCGGCGCAATCCGAAGCCATCCTCACCTACGATATCGTTGATCGGGTGACTTATCAGGTCCGCCAAGGTGACCGCCATGTCCTCGGCCAGCAGGGCTTGGCGGCTCGGGGCGACGATGAACGTCAATACAGTGCAGGCGCACGGGCCTTCAACGGCGTGTTCGACGGCCGGCCTGTGCGCATCGCCTGGGTGCCCGTGCGGGGGCCGGCAGGCGAGCTGGCGGAAGTCGAGGTCGCGGAGACGCTCGCGAAGCGGGAAGGCGCGAGCAAGGCCCTGATGGTTGTGTTCGCACCCGTGGCGGTGCTGGTATTGTTGGCGGCGGCGGCCGTCGGCATTGCGGTGCGTCGCACGGTGCAGCCCCTGGAGAAGATGGCTGCGCAGTGGAACGAACGCTCGCACGCGTCTCTTCTGCCGATGCCGACCGAGGAAGTGCCGCGCGAACTCCTGCCGTTCGCACTCGCACTCAATGACCTGCTCACCCGCGTGCGCGAACTGGTGCTGCGCGAGCGCCACTTCGCCTCCACGGCGGCCCACCAGCTGCGTACGCCGCTGGCCGGGCTGCAGCTGGCGATCGCGCGAGCGGCGCAATGCCCCGATCTGCAAAGCACGCGGGCTGCGCTGGCCGGCCTGGAAGCCAGCACGCAGCGCACGGCGCGCCTGGTGCAGCAATTGCTCTTGCTGGCGCGGCTGGACCCGGAGGGGCGCGGTCAGGTCGAACTGGAGGAGGTCGATCTCGTGGCGCTGGCCCGTGAGGTCGGTGAGGCCTACATGGACGCCGCGATTGCCAAGGACATCCAGCTGGAACTCGGTTCCGTGCTCGACGAAGTCATCGTGCCTGGCCAGGCGGATCTTTTGCGTGAGGCGCTCGGGAACCTCATTGACAACGCGATCCGCTACACGTCGCCGGGAGGACGTATCGAGATGGCTGTGGACGCACAGCCGCCGTCGATCACCGTTGCGGACAGCGGCGCGGGCATCCGACAGGAAGACGCGGCCAAGGTATTCGAACGTTTTGTTCGGGGACATGGCACGGGCAGCGAAGGAACCGGCCTGGGGCTGGCGATCGTGAAAGAGATCGCCGCGTTGCACCACGCCGAAGTGCTTCTCGAGAGCCCGATGGGCGAGGGCGCTCGGTTCGTGTTGAGGTTCGCAGCGAACAGTGCGCGGACTGCTGATACCGCCGACCGTAGCAAAGCCGCCGCCGTCGGAGACTGAGACTTTCTCGACCGCGCTCGAAAGGTGCGCCGGAATGCCACCGATCGAGGTGGACGAAAGACTCTCAGGCTCTCAGGCCTTGCTGAATACGAGCGTCGCGTTCGTGCCGCCGAAGGCGAAGGAGTTGCTGATGGCATGGCGCAGGTGGGGATATCGACGCCCGGTTTGCAGGACATGCGCCATACCTCGGCATGCCGGATCGATATCGTCCACGCCCTGGGTCGGAGGCACCTCGCCGGTCCGCAAGGATTGCACGGTCCACAAGGCCTCCAGGGCTCCCGCGGCGCCAAGCAGATGTCCGTGGGCAGCCTTGGTGGAGCTGACCAGCAGATCCGGGGCCGCGTCGGTCCAGACCTGGCGCACCGCTTCGCATTCCACCGGATCACCAGCCATGGTGCCCGTGCCATGCGCGTTGCAATAGCCGATGTCCGCCGGCGTGAGCTGGCTGGCCGCAAGCGCCGCACGCAAGGTGGCAACCTGTCCGCGAACGTCGGGGTTCGTGAGATGGGTGGCGTCGCAGCGCACAGCGCTGCCCGCCAGCCAGGCATGCGGCGCACGAGCTTGACGCGCGACGTCCGATTCGCGCCGCAGCACGAGAAATGCGGAGCCCTCGCCAAGCACCAGGCCGCTTCTCTTGGCGGAAAACGGCCGGCAGCTGCGTCCGATGTCGGCCTCATCCGGCGGGGCGAGCGTTCGAAGCGCGTGCCAAGCAGCGACTGTGCCGCGCACCAGCAGCGCCTCGACGCCCCCAGCCACTGCAACATCGACTTCGCCCCGTCGCAAGGCGTGCGCGGCTTCGGCGATCGCCACTGCGCTCGAAGCGCACGCGACGGCATAGGTCAACACCGGCCCTCGAATGCCCGTATGCAGTGCGACCACGGCGGCTGCACCGTTGACCATGCCTGCCGGGACTGTCAAGGGCGGAATGCGGCGGCCGCCGTACAAGGCGGCATAACCCAGGTCCACCGTGCTTGCCCCACCCATTCCCGTACCGACGTACAGACCCACCTTCTCCGGATCCTCCCAACCTTCCACACCGGCGTCGTCCAATGCGTTTCGCGCGGCGACGAGCGCCATCTGGCTGACCCGCTCCGTGCCCACCTGCTGCAGCTTGTTGAGCTGCGGCGATACGTCGAATTCGGCAGACGCGGCAGGGATGTCGGGCAGCCCCTCGCAGCTCCATCGCCGAATCGCGGTCTCGCCGTTCATCAGTCGGCCCCACGCGGTCTCCGCGGCGTTTCCCAAAGGGCTCACCAGCCCCAGCCCCACGATGCCGATGCGTTCGATGGGGCCTGCCACGCTCATGCCCCCTTGCTGGCGCACAGCTTGTCGAGCAACTGTGACAGCCCGCGCAGGTTCGCGATGGTGGACACGGCTTCATCCGGCACCTGGACGTGGAACTTGTCTTCGACGGCGAACATGAGCTCGGCCAATGTCAGGGAATCCAGGTTGTATTCGGCAAAGGGCGCATCGGGATCGATTTCGGCCGGCTGAACGCCGAACTGCTCGTGAATGAGCTGGCTGAGGGCTTCGATGGAGTTCATCATTAACTTCAATTCAAATGGTTCTGCCCGGTCGAGCGTTCAACCGGCAGCGGCAAGCCGCCACCGATCCGCCGTCAGGCAGGCCGAGGCATGTGCCGCAAGGCGGTCCGCGACCAGCTGCCGGTCGTTGTCCGCCGTGATCATGTGGTAGCTGTTTTCGAGAACGTCCATCTGCAAGAGGCCGTCGGGCACCCGCGACGCCACTGCGTGTACGCTCGCCAAGCTGCATATCTCGTCCTCGCGGGCGTGCACTATGAGCGTAGGGACGCTCAGGCAGGCCAACCAGGCTGGGGCGTTCCTTGAAATCCGCTCGCTCTCGCGCACGAGCTGCAGGGACACGCGAGGCGGCCCCGCAAGCGTCGCTTCTCCGCTGGATATCTGCTGGCGAACCCACTGCCGCAGCCGTTCGTTCTTGAGGCCGTAAGGGGGGCGTTCCTTCATCGAGAATTGGTTCTCCAGGCCAAGCGCATAAGCGAGCGCGCGAAACCGGTACCACCAGGGCAATCCCCATCCGTTGTAGGCGACAAGAGGCGACAACAGGGCGACGCCGCGTACTGAAGAAGCTGAGCCGAGAGCGGCGATCGCCAGCGCCAGCATGGCACCCGTGCACAGGCCGCCGAGCACCAACGACCCGTGTCGCTGCGCGATTCCATCGACCACTTCGCAGGAGGCGCGCAACCAGTCCTGCCATCGGGCCGGCTGCGTCAGCGAGTCTTGACTGTATCCAGGGATCTCCGGCGCATGCATCACGACGCCTTGCCGGCGCAGCGGGTGAGCAAGAAGCCCGAACTCCTTGGGGGTGCTGGCCAATCCGTGTAGCAGCACAAGATGGCGGGCCGGCGCGGCGGGGATGGCACTCAGGCCTGAAGTCGATTTGAAGGCTGGCTGAATCACCCGTAGCGGATTTTCGAAGGCAAGGGTGGATTGTTCCGCGCTCAGCCTTTCAAGCACCCTTCAAAGGGGCCACGATCCGGTTGGAAAACAAGATATCCCTGACTTTGCTGCCGCGAATGCGGCGGAGTTTTCTGCACTTGCACTTGACCTGGACGACGTGCAGCGGGGACATGCAGATGCGTAGCAATGTGACTTTACATAATATACAGACGCTCACTTGAAGCGGTAGGCAATGTCGCCGCGTCAGAGGGAACAGGCCACATCTCAGCCGCGAAAATCAGCGTCAGAGCCACTGCTGCGATGACATTTTGTCCACCACGCGCCAGGCGCTCGGCTACTCGTCGCCAAAGAAACGCCGCGTCGTCGTTCGCGGCCCTCATGGATTGGATGCAGGCAGCGACGTGGTCGGGGTCATCGCCTGAAAACTTGCACAGCTCCTCGATCGCTCTTTCGTCAGGGGCGTTCCGTTCGTTCCGCCAGTTGCTCACGTTCGCTCGGCTCACGCCGACAAGCTTTGCTAGCGCGTAGTCGCTGTCGATGCCGGCCCCACGCTTGGCACGGTCTAGAAACTCAGGGATTGAGAACATGATGGCAACCTCCGCACAGTGTTAGACGCGATTTTGGTCGCACGTCACTTGACGCGCAACGTTCAGCGACACTTGACGCGTTCAGACGGTCTGAACTACATTCCGTAACGCCACCGGGTCATCCGTAAGTCTTCACGGCAGCCCGCACAGCTGAATCCCAGCCCGGTGGCCCCTTCGGGGCGCGGGCCGGCGTGATGAGGGGATTCAACGTGCAAACCATCAACCAGGGCGCAGCTGCGCCCACTTTCACCCACACACCAATCCCGCCAAGGATTCCGACCAGCGCCGGACACAAGTACCAGCACTGGTTTGAGGGCTCATCCACCGCCCCTATCGGCATCAGCCCCGTTTTCCCGGCCGGCAACTTTCAAAGCTACGCTCGGGTCTTCCGCGACGGCGAAAAGAACGTCGCCCTCATCGAGCTGCACGTCAACGCTGGACCGGTACGCGGCAGCATTGAGCTGGAGCTGGATCCCGAACGCCTACGCGAACTGGCGCGCCGGCTGATCGACGCGGCGCACGACATCGAGGCGAACCCGGCGCAGGTGGTCGAATGAGCGCATGCCCTGACTCGTCCTGGGCGCTTGGGCTCGTGCTGGCGTTCTTCGCCTTTTGTTTCGTGCTCGCAATGGTCGCGGTCTGGATGGAAGGGCGCAAATGAGCACCGCCACCGTCCGACTCAACTCCCGCGCGGCGATCGCGTTCGACTGCGTCAAGGCCACCGAGTTCACCTCTCAGGGCGTGCTGCTCACGCTGGAAGGCCGCACGGCCGGCGATGTGATGAACTGCACCATCATCCCGCTGGACAAGGTGCGCGCGGTCATCGCCAGCTTGGAGCTGGTGGCGCATCAGGCGGCGATCGCGTGACGGCCTCAATTTTCGTGACGCGTCACGGAAATTCGGG
>Ga0207853_1000332_pt1 | contig 10549 bp, 14 predicted proteins | sample LuqExpMetagenom6_FD_187764 | JGI IMG/M metagenome (GOLD analysis project Ga0207853, IMG submission 187764) | Tropical forest soil microbial communities from Luquillo Experimental Forest, Puerto Rico - Sample 6 (SPAdes) | ecosystem: Environmental > Terrestrial > Soil > Tropical forest ...
CTCGCTTCCTTAAGAGGCAGGAGGTGCGTCGCCAGTCTTGCCGGCCTTGCGTTCGTTCTCGCGCGCGCGGACCCCGCCGCTACTTCGGGTCCTCTTGCGGCGCAGTAGACGGCATTGGCTGGGGCGCCGTCTTCCGCGCTGCCTTCTCCTGCTTCTTGCGCTTCTTTTCGAGCTCGCGCTGGCGCTTTTCGAACGAATAGTTGGGCTTGGGCATGGTGTGTTCCAGTTGGATAGGGGGGGCCGGGTCTGCGAGTGGTGGCCTCTGCTTTTCACCAGGGCTCGTCGGGCGCGTCGATAACACCATGGCAGCCCAAGGCGGCGTTGCCGCCGCTTGCGACCGGTGTGACGCGGGGCATGCTCCGCGGCCGTTTGTAACCGCGGGCCGAGAGTTCGCGTGACCAAGGCCTCTCGCCTTGGCCAAGGCGATCAGTAGCGATCAGTAGCGGCGACCACCGCCGCCGCCGCCAAAACCGCGATTGAAACCACCGCCGTTGCCTCGAGGGGCCCGGTTTTCCATGGGGCGGGCGATATTGACGGTCAGATCCCGTCCGCCGAAGTTCTTGCCATTCAGGCCTTGAATCGCTGCCTCTGCCTCTGCGGGGCTGGACATTTCTACAAAGCCGAAGCCTTTGGAGCGGCCGGTGTCGCGGTCCATCATCACCTTGGCCGACTGAACGCTGCCAAAGGCTGAAAATTGTTGTTGAAGATCTTCGTCGCGAACCGAATAGGAGAGGTTGCCGACGTACAGTTTGCTGCTCATGGTTGAGACTTTCTGTTGAGCGTTATCCGAATCTGGACTTCGCGGGTTGAGAAAAGTGATGCCGTCAACGACGGGGCCTGTTGGCAGGAGAACCCGTTCGAGGCGGTCTGTTTTCGAGGTGGCGGAATGTGATTCGACCTTTGGTCAGGTCGTAGGGAGACATCTCCAGCGTGACTTTATCGCCTGCAAGGATCCGGATGTGGTGCTTGCGCATCTTGCCGCCGGTGTAGGCCACCAATTGGTGACCATTATCGAGCGTGACCCGGTAGCGCATCTCGGGCAACACTTGTTCTACCTTGCCATGCATTTCAATGAGTTCTTCCTTGGCCATTCCAGCTCCTTGTTCGTTCAGGCGAAAGCCATGGGGTTGATGAGCCAGTACCTTCCCTGGGCGGCTGCATACACCAACGCGCTTTCGCGGGAATCGAATTCCGGCTTGAAGCTGTAGATGTGGTCGTGGGTCTGGGTTCCTTGTCCTCGACGGATGGAGAGCGATGCGGTGAAAAGACCGTTCTCAACTGCTCGGGTCAGCGGGGTGATCAGAAATTTGCCAACCGTGAACGGCTTGGCTTGAACAATTGACATGAAAGACTGTTGACTGGGCGATAGGACGCGGGATTCATGCATCTGCGTGAGGGCAGAACAAGCACGAACCAGATCCGATTGGCTGAAATGCCAACCGATGTGAGGCTTGCCAAATGGGAAAGAATGACCACCAGAGCTAACCCAGTGAGTGGGTTGGTGGCTGAGATGTGCGGTGTCGGGGAGCCGCTGCCCAAGTCAGACTTCGTTGTAGCGAAGCAAGCAAACGCCTACAACTAACAACATTGTACTCGATCGAACAAGCGCTCTTCGACTGGCGCGGCAGATTGCCGGACGTAGGCGTCCGGGCGTCCCGTCTGGAGGATGTCGCTGATGTCAGTTTGGGGCAGGCTGCCAACGGTGCGGCGGCAGCTCGCTGATGTGGCTGGCTGGGACAGCAGGCGCTCCACAACGTCCTTCAGGGTAGTCGACGGCTCCGCCAGAATCCGTTCCCTGCTTCCACTGCGCCTGGCCTGCTGCGTAAAGCGGAACGGGCTTACCGCCGAGGCTGAGCTTGACACGCTAAGCCAGAGTCCCTGTGATGCAGGGGCGACCAACCGTGCAACCGCGGATTTGGCGCAGTTCACGCTCACGCTCGAAAGGAGCTTCAGATGCCCCGCACACCCGAAGGCGACCGAGGTCAGACCAAGAATCCCCTAGCGAAAGACGCCAAGGCAGCCGCTGACAATCGCAGCAGGCAAATGCAGATCAAGCAGCCATCGCCCAGCAAATCTCGCAGCTCCGCCGCACCAAAAGCCAGGGGCCAATCGCGCGGCCGGTAACCTGAGTGGAGGTCCCATGTCGCACTACATCGATGCCATCGTCATCCCCGTCCCCCGTGCCAGCCTCGACACCTACAAGCGCATGTCCGCTGAATGGGGCAATGCTCACGTTCGCCTCGGCGCCCTGTACTACTCTGACTCAGTCAGTGATGATGTTCAGCCCGGCAAAGTCACGTCGTTTCCGCAGGCCGTGCAGCTCAAGGACGACGAGGTAATCGCCTTGGCGTGGATCGTGTATCGAAACAAGGAGGACCGCGACCGCATAAGCAAGGCAGTCATGGAGGACCCAGAGCTCAAGAAGTCGATGGACCCCTCGAAGATGCCGTTCGACGGCAAGCGCATGTTCTGGGGTGGCTTTGAAACCATCATCGGGCTCTCGGCCGAGCACTAAACGGGGGCTGCGGCAGACCGACAGCTCCAAAATGGGAGCCGTTTCGTCCATATGCCCGGCGCTATTCGCTCTGCGCATCTGATCCGTGCTCGGACAACTGCGCGCCAAACCATCGATGGGTGGCTGTGATCAGCTTGAGGTCGTTCGTCCGGAACCGGCTCTCAGCGCCGTTCGGCAGTGCCTGATAGGTGATCTGGATGCGCTACGACCGCATGGAGTGGGCAGGGGCATTTGGCGACCTGGGGACGCTGGTCCCTTTCGCTCTCGCATATGTCAGTGTGGTTCGCATGGACGCCGCGGGGGTCATCATTGGCATTGGCGTGGCAATGATCGCCTCGGGCCTGTACTACCGCACGCCGTTCACCGGGCAGTCCCTAGCCCTCCCAGGCGCGCCATGCCATCACCTCGCGATTGCAGCGGTCCTTGGTGAAGGTGGCTGTCACCGTCTGACCCGAGTTGCATTTGATCTCGAAGCCGTCCGAGCACCAACGCAGGTCGCTGCGCGGCACCGCGACCACGCCGTCATGGGGACGACTCGAATGCCGCCGCCGCGGTGCCTTGGGCAGCAGCAGCCCGGCCTGCGCCATGACCCGGTAGGCCCGCTTCGGATTGACCCGTGGCGCGCCCTGCTGGGCGCGTTGGCGGTTGACCAGGGCGCAGGCACGCCGGTAGCCGTAGCTGGGCAGCTCGACGATCTGCGCGCGGATTTTCTGCGACCAACTGCGCGTCATCGGTGGGCACGCGCCAGGATCGCGCATCGCGCTAACTCTTGGCGCGGTGGTGCAACTGGTGAATGTGCGAGCGCGCCAGCCCCAGCGCCCGGCAGACCGTCTTCATTGGTCGTCTCCGGGCAACAAAGGCCAGAGCGCAATCCACTTTCTTTTCGCTGGCGTACTCCACGGCTTCCTTGAGGATCTCGTTCAGCGTCTTTTTCCCCAGGATGCGCTGCAGCTTGGCAATCTCGGCGCGAGCAGCCCCGGCCCGCAAACCGCGCCGCATTGTGAGCACACGAAACTTGCGTGTGTCACCGTTACAGAAATCGCCTCAGTTGACCTTGCCGTGACTTCTCTGCGAGGACACTCTTGTCCGTCCAGAGGAGAACGGTGTGAGCTCATCAAAAAAAACGCGAGGCGCTGCGCCGAAGAAGATCGTGGTGCAACGGGTGGCAGCGCCGAAGGCGTTCGGCGAATGGCTGGGGCCCAGTGAGCTGATGGATTTCAGTCCTGCGATATGCGGGATGGCCCGCTCGATCGCGAGCAGAGGGAAGAGCGAGCGCGAACGCGCTCTCATAGCACACGCCAGCGTGCGCGCCATGCGCCTTTCATTCCCTCGCCAGTCCAAACCGGCTTCGGCAAGTCAGGTGCTTCGTCAACGCGGCGGCGATGCCATCGACAAAGCCACCTTGCTGGTCGCGCTGCTGCGCTTGTGCGACCTGAAGGCTCGCGTTCTGTTCGTGGCGCCCCGAACGGAAGCGCTGAGAGGCCTGCCAAGCGACGTGTGCTGCTTGCCTCGGCCGATGGTGGAAGTCTGCATCGACGGCAATTGGCTATGCACCGACACCTTCATCTTTGACCACCGCTACATTCGGGCGGCCCATCACCGGATGCGGCAGAAGCACCGGGATTACGGCTACGGCGTCGCCGCGAGGGGCGACATCGACTGGGATGGCAAGCGAAGCGCGTCCGTCCTGGGCGATGAGCACCTTGAGAGCTTTGGATCCGAGGCGACCCGCTTCAATGATGCCGCGGAATTCACTCGGTCAATGGGCCTGATCGAGCGGCTCACCCAGATGGGCCGCTGGATGCTGTGGCCAAGACGCTCCAAGGAACTTGAACGCGCAGTTCGTGGCCTGAGATCGCGCCAGCCTGGTTTGCTCGACTCCGCGGCCTACGCGTCCGCGTCGGTGCCGGCCCTGGGCGGTTGATGCGAAGGTCTGCTGTTCGCTTCAGTCGAAGATCGCGGCACTGCTGACTCTCGATCCGACCACCGGGCAGCATTCGCCGGGTGGCCTTCTTGGTTGGTCCAAGTTCTAGGCAACGCGGGCTAGCGATCCAGGATCTGGTCCAGGAATCGGCGCGTACGCTCAGACTTCGGATGCGCAAAGAACTCGTTGGGTGGCGCTTGCTCGACGATCTCGCCGCGGTCCATGAAAATCACGCGGTCGGCCACGGCACGGGCGAAGCCCATTTCGTGCGTCACGCACAGCATCGTCATGCCGTCGCGCGCGAGTGCGATCATGGTGTCGAGGACTTCCTTGACCATCTCCGGGTCCAGCGCCGAGGTGGGCTCGTCGAACAGCATGATGCGCGGCGACATGCACAGCGCGCGGGCGATCGCCACGCGTTGCTGCTGGCCGCCCGACAACTGCCCGGGGTACTTGGCCGCCTGGTCGCCGATGTGCACGCGCTCGAGGAATCGTCGCGCCGTGGCTTCGGCCTCGGCCCGCGGCTGCTTCTTTACCCAGATGGGCGCCAGAACGCAGTTCTCGAGCACGGTCAGATGCGGAAACAGGTTGAAGTGCTGGAACACCATGCCGACTTCGCTGCGCACGGCCCCGATGTGCTTCAGGGAGTCATTGAGCTCCACGCCGTCGACCTCCACCGAGCCGGATTGGTGGGCCTCCAGCCGATTCAGGCAGCGGATCAAGGTCGATTTGCCCGAGCCCGAAGGCCCGCAGATCACGATGCGCTCGCCGCGGCGCACGTCCAGCGAGATGTCGCGCAGCGCCTGGTACTTGCCGAACCACTTGTTGAGGCCGCGGATGCTGATGATGGTGTCCCCGGCCTCCGCGCTGGGAACCGGGGCAACGGCGGATGCTTTCGTGGATGTCATGACCGGAGTTCTCGCGACAGGTGCTTCTCGAGCCATTGGCTGTAGCGGCTCATGGCAAAGCAGAAGATCCAGTACACCGCCATCGCGAACAGATAGCCTTCGACGAAGAAATGCCGCCAGTCCAGGTCGCTCACGACGGCCTGCTTCACGGCGTAGAGGAAGTCGAAGATCGAGACGATGATGACGAGCGAGGTGTCTTTGAAGTTGTCGATGAAGCTGTTCACCTGGGCGGGGATGGTGACCTTCAGCGCCTGGGGCAGCACCACCAGCCGGTGCATCTGCCAGTAGCCCAGGCCGAGCGCTTCGGCTGCTTCGATCTGCCCGCGGGGCAGGGCCTGAAGGCCGGCCCGCACCACCTCGGCGATGTAAGCCGCGTTGAACAGGATGATCGCGATCTGCGCTCGCAGCAGCTTGTCGATGCTGATGCCCTCGGGCATGAACAGCGCGAACATGATCGACGCCATGAACAGCACCGTGACCAGCGGCACGCCGCGCACGAGCTCAATGTAGACCACCGAGACCGCTCGCACGATGGGCATGTGCGAGCGCCGGCCCAAAGCCAGTGCGATGCCCAGCGGGAAGGCGAGCAGCGTGCCGTAGACCGCCAGCATCAGCGTGATCGGCAGGCCGCCCCACAGCGATGTGGGCACGGAGGCCAGACCCAGTCCGCCGGCCATCAGCCAGGCGCAGACCGCACTGCCGCCGACCCACAGCACCGCCAAGCGGCGGCTATGCCAGAACCAGCGCAGGGCCGACAGCACCAGCACGGCGCAAAACAGCACCACCGCCAGCATGGGGCGCCACTGCTCGTCTCGCGGGTAGATGCCGAACAGCATCTGCCGCCACTTGTCGGCGACCACCGCCCAGCAGGCGCCTTGGCCGGCGAGCGCGTTGCAGGTGGTGACCGGCGCCTGGCCCCAGATGGCATTCAGGACGGCCCAGTTGAAGAACTTGCTGCCGAGCCAGATGGCCAATGCCAGCAGGAGCAGGCTGGTGGCCGCATTCGCGGGTGAACTGAACAGGTTCTCACGCAGCCATCGCTGCGCACGAACCGTGGTGGAGGGCGTGCTCGTCATCGATCAGCGCTCCACCAGGCGGACACGGAAGTTGTACCAGTTCATCAGCCCGGAAATCGCCAGCGAGATGGCCAGGTACACGGCCATCATGAGCGCGATGGCCTCGATGGCCTGCCCGGTCTGGTTGAGGCTTGTGTTGGAGACGCTCACCAGGTCCGGATAGCCGATTGCCACCGCCAGTGAAGAATTCTTGGTGAGGTTCAGGTACTGGCTGGTCAGCGGCGGGATGATCACTCGCAGCGCCTGTGGCAGCACCACCAGGCGCAGTCGCTGCGCGCGTGACAGGCCGAGCGCGTCGGCCGCATCGATCTGCCCTCTGGGTACGGCCTGGATGCCGCCGCGCACGATCTCGGCGATGAAGGCCGCGGTGTAGATCGACAGCCCGGCGAACAAGGCGATGAATTCGGGCGACACGGTCTTGCCGCCCTCGAAATCGAAGCCGGCCAGCACAGGTTGCGACCAGTCCGTCGGGGCACCCATCGCCGCCCATGCGATCGATGGCAACAGCACGAAGACCAACAGGCTGGGCCAGGCCACCGGCAAGCGTTTGCCGGTGCGCATCTGCACGGCCTGCGTCCACCGCGACCACATCAGCGAGAAGATGGCCGCCGCCGCGATGCCCAGCAACGCGGCCCGCCAGCCGTTGTGCGCTTCAGGCCAGGGGAGGGTGACGCCGCGCTGACTCAGGTAAGCCGGTCCCAGGTGCAAGGCTTCGGCAACGGGCGGCAGCAGTTCGGTGAGCATGCCGTACCACATGAGCAGTTGCAGAATCAGCGGCACGTTGCGCACGGTCTCGACATAGCCGGTGGCCAGCTTGCGCAGCAGCCAGTTCGGCGACAAGCGGGCAATGCCGACCGCCAGGCCCAGCAAAGTGGCCACCACGATCGCGCACGCCGAGACGAACAGCGTGTTCAGCAGGCCGACGAAGAAGGCCCGGGCGTAGGAATGACTGGGGTCGAAAGCGACCAGCTTCTCGGAGATGTCGAACCCGGATTCCTGCGTGAGGTAGCCAAAGCCGATCGTGATGGAGCGGCTTTGCAGGTTGTGCACCAGGTTGTGCGCGGCATACCCGGCGACTGCAGCGACCAGCAGCAGCAGCGCGAGTTGATAGACGATGCGACGAAGGCGCTCGGAAGCCCACATGAACGTTCAACAACATAAAGCCGCCGCGCCCGCGGACGCGGCGGCAACGACACATTTGGCCCGGTCGAACTCAGTCCATCGGTACCGGGTACATCAGCCCGCCCTTGTTCCACAAGGCATTGGGTCCGCGCGACAGCCCCAACGGCTTGATGTTGCGATCGTAGCTCTCGCCGTAGTTGCCCACGGCCTGGATTTCACGCACGGCCCAATCGGCATCCAGACCGAGGCCCTTGCCGACTTCACCCGTGGTGCCCAACAGTCGCTGGATCACCGGGTCCTTGCTTTCGGCCTTCATCTTCATCACATTGGCCTGGGTCACGCCCGACTCTTCGGCCTGCTGCAAGGCGAAGATCGTCCAGCGGGCGATCGAGAAGAACTCCTGGTCATTGCGGCGCAGCATGGGGCCCAGCGGCTCCTTGGAGATGATGTCGGGCAGCACCGTGTAGTCGTCCTTGTTGGGCAGGTTGACCAGCATCGCCGCGATACCCGAGGCGTCGGTGGTGTAGGCGTCGCAACGGCCGGACTGGAACGCCTTCTCGGTGGCTTCCTGGCCTTCAAACACGACCGGCTTGAAGGTGAGCTTGTTGGCGCGCGCGTAGTCGGCCATGTTGCGCTCGGTGGTGGTGCCGGTCTCCACGCAGACCGAGGCCTTGTTCAGGTCGCTGAGTTTCTTGACCCTGGGGTTCTTCTTGCTGTTGACCACGAAAGCCTGGCCGTCATAGAACCACACGCCGGCGAACACTGAACCCATCGTGGTGTCGCGCTTGGAATTCCAGGTGGTGTTGCGTGACAGGATGTCGACCTCGCCGGACTGCAGCGCCGTGAACCGCTGCTGGGCCGTGAGCGGGACGTACTTCACCTTGTCGGGGCTGTTGAGGATCGCTGCGGCCAGCGCCTTGCAGTAGTCGACGTCGATGCCGGCGTACTTGCCGGTCTTGTCGGGCGCGGAAAAGCCGACCAGCCCCGTGTGGACGCCGCACACCAGGGTGCCGCGCTGCTTGATCGCGTCGAGCGTGGGGCCTGCGCTGGCGGCCCCGGCGGCGCCCACGAGCGCCAGCGCGGCCACGGCGCGGAGAGTCCATTTGGTTTTCAGCATCGTTGTCTCCAGGGTTGGTGGTGGGGGAATTCAGGCAGATAGCGCGTCCATGGTCGAAGCTTCCGAGTCGAGCGCACCGATGTGTTCGGCAAGCGCTCGCGCCATGCGATCCAGGGCCTCCTCGAGCAGGCTGATCGGGGTGGCGAAATTCAGCCGAAGGTAGCCGGGACGGCCGAAGTCTGTGCCGTCCGACAGGCCGACGCCATGCTTTTCGAACCAGGCCGCAGGGTTGCCGACCTGCGCGGCCAACGCGCGGGCGTCGATCCAGGTGAGGTACGACACCTCCGGGTGCGTGTGGGGCAGCCCCATGCGATCGAGCGCCTCGGAGACGAGGTCGCGGTTGCGGCGCAGCGTGGCGAGCAGGGACTGCCGCCAGGGTTCGCCGTGCTCGAATGCCGCCTGCAGCGCGGTGAACCCGAAGCAGCACGGGTCGGGCACGAGGCGGCTCATCGCGGCACGATAGCGCTGACGCAGGTCGGCGTCGGGAATGATCGCCCAGGCGATGCCGAGGCCCGCGATGTTGTAGGTCTTGCCGGGACCATGGAGCGTGATCGTGCGCGCCAGCAAGCGGGGCGAGCGTTCCGCCAGCACCTTCGCGAACGGCACGTGGGGCGTGCGCGCATCGAGGATGAGGTCGCAGTGCACTTCATCGGAGCAGACGTACAGGTCGTGTCGTTCGCAGATGTCGGCCAGACGGTCCAGTTCCTCGCGAGTGTAGAGACGCCCGATGGGGTTGTGGGGATGGCAAAGCAAGAGCAGGCGCGCCGCCCCCGGCTCGACCATCGCGGTTTCGAGTGCTTCGAAGTCGATCGTGAACTCGGTGCCGGCGCCGTTCGTTGGGCGCAGCGGCACATCCACCAGGCCGCGTCCCTGAATCCCGGGGGCCGACAGGAAGGGCGGGTAGATGGGGGAGAAGGACACCGCCCGCTCGCCGGGCGCACAGCAGGTTTTCACCGCCAGGTTGATGCCCAGCACCAGTCCCGGGAGCCACACGATCCACTCCGGCTGTACGGCCCAACCGTAGCGGGCGGCATGGTCGTCGATCAGCAGTTGGGACAGTTCCCGCGGTGGAGACATGTAACCATAGTTGCCATGCGTTGCATGGTTGGCGACGGCCGACTGGATGGCTGGGGCCGTGGCGTAGTCCATGTCCGCGATCCACAGGGGAATCACGTCCCGGTCGCGGTACTTCTCCCACTTGGTGGATGACCACTGCAGGCGGTCGGCAACGGTGTCGAATTCAAACAAGGGCACGGTTGATGTCCAATGTCTCATGGGCGCTTCTGACATGTCAATTGGGCTAAACTAGGATTCCAATATAGCCCGGCCTGTCCATACCCCTGTGCCAAAACGTTCGTCCGCCGCCAGTACCGAAGAACTGCCTCTGATGACAGACCAGGTCTACGAGGCGATCCGGCGCGACATCCTGAGCTGCGCGCTGGCCCCGGGTGCGGCCATCTCCGAGGCGAACCTGGCCAGTCGTTATGGCTTTGGCAAATCGCCGGTGCGCCTCGCGCTCACGCGCCTGCGCCAGGAGGGGCTGGTCTTCGCTTCGCCGCGCCGCAGCTTTGCCGTCAGCACCATTACATTGCGTGACGTTCAGGAGCTGTATGGCCTGCGCCTGGTCCTCGAGCCGGCCGTTGCGCGCCTGGCCGCCGGAAAGGCCGACGTGCGGGCGCTGAAGAAGGTGGATGCCGTGTGCCAGCGGGGTTACGTGCCGGGTGACGCGCCCAGTACGCTGCGCTTCCTGGACGCCAACCGGGCCTTTCATCTAGGCATCGCCCAGGCCAGCGGGAACCTGCGCCTGTTGCGCGTGCTGACCCAGGTGTTCGACGAAACCACGCGCGTGATGCACATCGGGCTGGGGCTTCGCAACCGCAGCACCGA
>Ga0207853_1000333_pt1 | contig 10549 bp, 8 predicted proteins | sample LuqExpMetagenom6_FD_187764 | JGI IMG/M metagenome (GOLD analysis project Ga0207853, IMG submission 187764) | Tropical forest soil microbial communities from Luquillo Experimental Forest, Puerto Rico - Sample 6 (SPAdes) | ecosystem: Environmental > Terrestrial > Soil > Tropical forest ...
CGGCGACCACGGCTGCTGCTACGCCCAGAGCGATCCCCGCCACTCCGAGCATGACGCCTTCGCTGACGAACATCAGGCGGATGCCGCCGCGTCGCAAGCCAATCGCGCGCAGGGTGCCGATCTCCGCGGTGCGCTCGACCACCGCCATGCCCATCGTGTTGCTGATGGTGAACAGCACGATCCCACCGATCAGGATGGACATGAAACCGAAAATCGCGTCGAACATCGAGATCGACTGGCGATAGAAGGGATTCAGCGTTTCAAAGTCCAGGATCTCCAGCGGCTCCTCTTTCAGGCTCGTCGCCAGGATCTGCTGGATGCGCGCGCGTGCCGCCGGCAACTGGGCGGTGTGATGCAGCTGCACGATGATCGCCGTCACCTGGGGCGGCTCGCCGCCGAAGATCAGCTTTTGCGCCTCGGCCAGGTGCAATCCGACGTAGATGTCGTCGAGCTCCTTGACGCCTTGATATTGCGCCTTCAAGACATTCACTTCCGCCACATTGGGTGCGCCGTGCGCGGTGGCCGCCAGGATCTGGATTCGCGGAAGCTGGGACGCCGACGGCTTGATGTCACTCGTCTGTGCCGCGGCGAGTTCGGCGATGTCGGCGGATAGGGGAGGGCCGCTTGCCGACGGCGCGGGCTGGACCTGCACGCAATTCGACACGGCCAGCGGCGCGCACAGCTGCAGCACCCGGGCGACCCCGGTGCCGATGACCGCGGTATCCGTCGGCGTGCCGGTCAGGGTCATCGTCCTGGGGCGCGAAGGAAAGTGGTAGTCGTTCCATTCCGCCATGCGATTCTGGTCCTCCACCACCATGCCAGTCGCATAGACAGTGCGAGAGACGCCCGCCGAGAAATTGCCCGCGATGCCTCCCAGCTGCAGCGTCGGCGTGACGACAGTGAGCATGGGCGCGAGGACGGCGTCCTGCCTCAGCAAGTTCATGATGCGCTCGTAGTTCGGGATGCCATAGGCCCCCGGATTGCCGGTGCCGTAGAGGAAGTAGTCCTTGTGCTGGATCTGCAGGTGGCCACTGCGCTGGACAAAGTCCGTCTGCAGCCCGTAATTGATGTTGCGGATGTAGCCCCCGAAGAGCAGCACGGCAACCAGGCCGATGACCATGGCGGACAGCGTCATGGCCGAACGCCGCCGGTTGCGCAGCAGGTTGCGTATGGCGATGGACAGCGTCTTCACGGCATGGGTTCCGCTGAAGCGTTACGCCGTTCGACGGCCGTGATGCGTCCGTCCTGCAGCGTGACCGCATCGTCGGCCTCGGCGAGCACCTTCGGATCGTGCGAAGAGAAGACGAACGACACGTGGTGGTCGCGTTGCATGCGCCGCATGAGGCCGATGATGGCGGCGCCCGTCTTGCTGTCGAGGTTGGCCGTCGGTTCATCGGCCAGCACGAGCCGGGGCTGCGTTGCCAGGGCGCGCGCAATCGCGACGCGCTGGCGCTGCCCGCCCGACAACTGTCCTGGCCGATGCCGGGCGAATTCCGTCAGGCCCACCGCCTCGAGCAGCGCCGCGACGCGTTCGCGCCGCCGCTGCTTCGGCGCACGCGCGAGCAAGAGCGGATACTCGACGTTTTCATAGGCCGTCAGTACCGGCAGCAGGTTGAAGTTCTGGAACACGAAGCCCAGATGCTGGGCACGGAAGTCGGACAGCGCGTTGTCGCTCAGCGTGTGCACCGCCTGGCCTGCAACCGATACGGTTCCGCGGTTGGGCCGATCGATGCACCCAATGAGGTTCAGCAAGGTCGTCTTTCCACTCCCAGACGCGCCTGACACGACGGTGAACCGGTCAGAGTAAATCTCGAGGTTGATGTCTGAAAGCGCGGGAACGTCTACCGCATCGAGCTGATACGTGCGAGTGACATCCTTGAGCTGGACCAATTGCATCGCGGACCTTCATTGCCCCCGCCGGGCAAATCCATCCAGATCTTGTGCACCTTAGCCAGCGTGGCCCGGATCGCGTTGACTTGCATCAACGCTCGATCAGCGATGCGACGCTGAAGCTCGACATCGGTGGTGGTTGATTCGTTGGGCTGAGCTTGCAGCCGCAGCACGGTGTCAGCCGTCCGTTCTTGCTGCGTATCACCAGCACCGGCACAGGCGCCATTCGGATGATGCCTCGCACCGCTGCTGAGTAAAAGGCCGCTCGACGCCGTGGCGACCACGCGCTCCGACAACGATCAGGTCAGCGTTCCATTCTTTCGCCGCCCTGGCTGGTGTGCGAGTTGCAGCATAGCGGGCGCGGTGGTGCTGGTGGTGGCGGCGGTGTGCGTGATGGAACTGGGGAGACTGCTTTTATCCACACGATCCGATATGGCCGCAATTTGAGCACCAGTCGCAGCCGTCCTTGCGGATGAGCGCGTGGGCTCCGCATTCCGGGCACTTGCGTCCAGCGATCGTTTGCGTCATCGCGCCCGAGGCCGATTCGCCCGATTCGAGCGCGGCCACGGGCTCGCCTTTGCGGCGGGAAATGATGTTCTGGATGGCGTAGGCGATGGCGGCCACCTCGGAGTCGTGCCACAGCGGCACCTGGCTGCCATCGGCCTTGGCGTAGGTGCCCAGGCGCACCGGCCCGCGGTCCCAGGCGACCTTGCGCATGTCGGCCAGCGCGCGCTCCAGGAAACCGCCGCGCGCCGCCAGCGACAGCAGGCGCATGCTGGAGGTGATCCACTGCTGCGATTCACCGCTCTGGCCCACCGGCATGAAGAACTCGATCGCGCGTTCGCGCCCGTCGTCCAGCGCCAGGAAGGACACGACCAGGTACAGGCGCTGGCGTCCTTGCTGGGTCCAGTACTCGATCTTCTCGACCACTGCGGGCAGATTGCCCTGCGGGCGGCTCTCGATCACGGCGCGCATCGGATCGACCATTGGTCGGGCGGCGGGCGGGACTTCGGCCGGGCTTGTGCCGGCGGCGGGTACTTCGAGCACCGCACCCAGAATGTCGTTGGGCCGGTAGGTGGCCAGTCCCTTCAATTGGGCCTGCCAGGCTTCGACATACAAGCCCTTGAAATCCTCGTAGGGGTAGTCCGCGGGCACGTTGACCGTCTTGGAAATGGCCGTGTCGATGAAGGGCTGCACCGCTTCCATCATCGCCAGGTGGTCGGCAGCGGACATCTGCAGTGCAGAGACAAAGGACGCGGGCAGGTGGGCGACGTCGCCGCCCATCGACCGGTACAGCCGCCAGGCATGGTCCTCCACGTCGTATTCGCTCAAGCTGCCGTCGCCCTCGCGCTTGCGGCGGCGGTAGGTCCACGAAAACGCGGGCTCGATGCCGTTGGACGCGTTGTCGGCGAAAGCCAGGCTGACGGTGCCGGTGGGCGCGATCGACAGCAGATGGCTGTTGCGGAGACCGTGCTCGCGGATGGCCTGCTTGAGCGGCTCATCGAGCCGACTGGCGAAAGTGCCGGCCTCCAGGTAGCCGGCTGCGTCGAATGAGGGAAAGGAACCCTTCTCGCGCGCGAGTTCCACCGAGGCCGTGTAGGCGGCGTCGCGCATGGTGCGCGCGATGCGCGCCGCCATCTCGCGCCCGTCGGCCGCGTCGTAGCGCAGCCCCAGCATCACCAGCGTATCGCCCAGCCCGGTGAATCCGACGCCGATGCGTCGCTTGGCCATGGCTTCGGCGCGCTGTTGATCGAGCGGCCAATGCGTGAGTTCGAGCACGTTGTCGAGGGCGCGCACCTGCAGCGTGACCGCCTGTGCGAAGCCTTCGAAGTCGAACTGTGGTGTGCCGCCGAAACCGAACGGGTGCCGCACGAAGCGCGGCAGGATCACGGGGCCGAGATTGCAGCAGCCATAGGGGGGCAGCGGCTGTTCACCACAAGGATTCGTCGCGGTGATCTTCTCGCAATACCGCAGGTTGTTCTCGCGGTTGATCGTGTCGGCAAACAGGATGCCGGGTTCGGCGAAGTCGTAGGCCGACTTCATCACCGTGTCCCACAGCTCACGCGCGGCCACGCTGCGATAGGCCCACAGGCCGTCGGCGCGAAGGTGGGCGCCTTGCGCAATCAGGGCCGCGCCGGGCTTGGCGCGGTGCACCAGCGCCCATTCGCCGCCGGCCTGCAGCGTGCGCATGAATTCATCGGTGACCGCAACCGAGACGTTGAAGTTGTTCCAGCGGCCGGGCTTGCGCTTGGCGGTGATGAATTCCAGTACGTCCGGATGGTCGATGCGCAGCACGCCCATCTGGGCGCCGCGGCGCGCGCCCGCGCTCTCGACCGTGGCGCAGGAATGATCGAAGACGTCGATGTAACTGCACGGCCCGGAAGCCAGCGAGGCCGTGGCCCGCACATCGGCGCCGCGCGGGCGGATGCGGGAGAAGTCGTAGCCTACGCCGCCGCCGCGCCGCATCGTTTCGGCCGCTTCGCGCAGCGCTTCATAGATGCCGGGATAGCCATCCTCGTCGACGCCCTGGATGCAGTCGCCGACCGGCTGCACGAAACAGTTGATGAGTGTGGCCTGCAGCGTGGTGCCTGCCGCGCTCATGATGCGCCCGGCGCCGATGGCGCCCGCCTGGAGGTTGGCGAAGAACCGTTGTTCCCACTCGGCGCGCAGCGGCTCGCTCTCCACGCTGGCCAATGCGTGCGCGACCCGCCGGAAGACGTCCTGCTCGACTGCTTCACCCGGCTTCAAGTATTTCTCGCGCAGGACGTCCAATCCAATCGGTTGGGACGGCAGGTCGGGCAGGGCGCCCAGGTCGGGTTCGCGTTTCATGTCATGCAGGTGTTTCTTGCAGTGCTGGTGACGTGGGCAGCACATTACCCATCAGCCATTGGATGAGGTCACGCACCGGACGGATTTCGCTGCCGAAAGGCAGCTTGCCCGCACCCCGGAAGAATAGACCTTTGGCAACTTCCCCACTGAAGGCATGGCCGAGCATCTTGTCGATGCAGAACTGGCCCCAGTCAGCCTTGCCGTCGCGCAGGCCGCAGTTCGCCAGGCAATCGAACCACTCATGGCATCGCTTGACGTGGGCGACCTTCTGCAGCTTGGGATAGACGCGCAAGTACTTTTCCAGCCAGGGCGTGCGGACAGCCCGAGCAGGCAGGCCGGCAACGCTGGTGAACTCGACAATGTCTTCGGACTTGGCGCCGGCCAGCACCTTCTTGAACTCGATGTTGGCGTCCGACTCCTGCGTCACGGCGAAAGCGGTGCCCAGTTGCGCAGCGGATGCGCCCAGCGACTGCAGCCGCAGGATGTCCTCCTGGCTGCTGACGCCGCCCGCGGCGATCAGCGGCACTTCCTTTTCGATGCCGGCGCTCTTGAAGAAGGCCTTCACCTCGGGGAGGACCACGTCGAAGTCGAAGCGGCGGTTCTGCAGGTCGGCGACCTTGGCAGCACCCAGGTGGCCGCCGGCCAGGCGGGGATGCTCGATGACCACGGCGTCCGGCAGCCGGCCCTTCTTCTCCCACTTGCGCACGATCAGCTGCACGCCGCGGGCGTCCGACAGGATGGGAATGAGGGCGACCTTGGGATGGTCCTTGGCGAGATCCGGCAGGTCCAGCGGCAGCCCGGCGCCCACGACCAGGGCATCCGCGCCGCTTTCCATCGACTGGCGCAAGTAGGGCTCGTATTCGCTCACCGCACGCATCACATTGACTGCAATGGCGCCGTGGCCATTGGACAGCTCGCGCGCGCGCTGGATCTCGCGGTCCAGTGCGACCAGGTTGGCCTCATTGATCCTGGTCTTGGCCTCTTCGCCCTTGAGCGGCTCGGTCTGTTCCATCAGGTCGGGGTGGAGGCGGCGCAGGTCCACCGAGGAGAGCGTACCCACCGCACCGAAAGAGGCCACCGTGCCGGCCAGTCCGCCGGCTGAAATGCCGACGCCCATGCCGCCTTGCACCACTGGCAGGAGGTCACGGCCCGCGAGTCGCCAGGGCTGCAGCCCGGCCTTGCCAGCCAATTCAAACGCTAAGGATCTGTCCATCATGCTCCACGAAATGCGGGTACGGCCCGGTGCCAGCGTTTGAGGCTACCGAAGCCGGCACGAAGTCCCCTTGCTCAACGTCAAATACATGGATTTCTCCGTCCTCGATCACATAGTGCCACCCGTGGAGCGTGAGATTTCCCGCCTCGACAGCCCGATGGACAAAGGGGTAGGCCATGAGGCGCTCGAGTTGTAACACCACTGCGCGTTGCTCGGTGCGGCGCAGTGCCTCCGGCACCGGCCTCACTGGCAACAGGGCTTCTCGACCGAGCTCCAGCCAGGCCTTCAGTGCAACAGCTTCATCGGGCACGCCTTCGTACGCCGCCCGGATGGCGCCACAGTGGCTGTGTCCGCAGACGATGATCCGTTCCACATGCAGGCTGAGGACCGCGAATTCGATCGCTGCCATCGTGCCGTGCAGGCCATGCGACCCATCGTAGGGCGGCACGAATGCACCGACATTGCGCACGATGAACAGTTCGCCCGGCCCCGCACCGGTGAGCAGATAGGGAACGACGCGCGAATCCGAGCAGCCGATGAACAACGTCTTGGGATGCTGGCCCTGTGCCACGAGATCCTGGAAACGCTGCTGGTGGCGTGGAAAGTAGTCCGAGTGGAAGCGCCGCAGACGCCGAAGCAGTTCATCGCTGTGTGCTGCAGGCGTTTTCACTTCGGGGGCCCGGTTGCGCTCAGTCATCGGACCTCACTGAACCAGCGATGTCTCGGCCGCATCGAGGTCGATGCCTTCGATCCTGGCGCGGCCCGCCAGCAGGCGGATGTACTGGTGCAGCGCAGTGGCGCGCGAGCGCTGCGCCAGCTCCGTCGCGATGCGCGAGCCCACCTGCCCGAACGCCAACTGCTTGCCCCGCTTGCGCCCCAGCACTTCGACGATATGCAGGCCATAGCGTGAATGCACCAGACGCGGATGCAGCCCCAGGCCATGGAGCGGGTTCTTCTGGAAGAACAACTCGTTGGCGAGTTCCTCGGCGCAGTCCTGCGGACCGACCCAGCCGAGGTCGCCGCCGACAGCGCCGCTCGGGCAGTTCGACAGCTCGCGTGCGCGCTCGGGAAACAGGCCGGGCGGCGCTTCCTTTCTCATGAGCTCGAGCAGCACCTCCTCGGCCTTCACGGCGAGCCGGTGCACATCCACCCCGTCGGTTACCGCGAACAGGATATGGCGCAGGTGGACCTGGCGGCCTTCGATGAAGCGGGACTTGTTGGCCTCGTAGTAGCGGCGGCACGCCTCCTCATCGGGCTCGGGCACCTGGACGGCTTCATCGAGCATGGCCTCGATCACCTGCTGCTCGTGGGCGGCCAGTGTGGGCGCGGTGAGGACGTGGCGCTGCGAAAGCAGTCCCTCGCGAATGGCCTGCTGCCGCAGCAGCTCGGTCCAGGCCCGCTCCTTGAGTTCGTAGGTGTCCAGCTGCTGGCCCGGCTCGTGCAGGGCAATGCCGTTGATCGAGGCGATGGCGTCCTGCCTCGCACCGCTGCAGCCGCAGCTGCTTCCGGTGCCACATCCATGTTGCGTGTGATTCATGCGGCGCTCCTTTGGGCTTGCGGCAGGGGCTGCGCCGCCCGGACGGGGACAGTGGCCACTTGCGGGGCCGTGGCTTGACGCTGCAGGGCTCGGCGGGTTCGCACCACCTGGTAGGGCCGCCACACATACGCCACCGAGGCGAAGCCGCTCCACACGTGCACCAGGCGCGTGAAGGGGAAGACCAGGAAGATGCTCATGCCGAGGAACATGTGCGCCTTGAACACCCAGCCGGCGTCGCCCAGAAGTTCGACGGCGCCGGGACGGAAGGTGACGACGCGCTGCGCCCACTCGGCCAGCTTCATCATCATGCTGCCGTCCAGATGCTGCGCCGACAGCGGAATGGTCGCCAGGCCCAGCGCCAACTGCAGCCAGAGCAGCACCAGCAGCAGGATGTCGCTGAACCGGGAGTTGATGCGGATGCGCTCATCCGACAGGCGCCGGTGCAGCAGGATGCTGACGCCGATGAAACCGAGCCCGCCGGCCAGGCCGCCCGAGATCATCGCCATCACCTGCTTTTGACCGGCACTGATGAAGGGTTCGTACAGGAAGTGCGGCGTCAGCATGCCGACCGAGTGCCCGACGAACAGGAACAGCACCCCGAGGTGGAACAGGTTGCTGCCCCAGCGCAGTTGGCCGGCGCGCAGCAGTTGCGAGGAGTCGCTCTTCCAGGTGTATTGCTCGCGGTCGAAGCGGATCAGGCTGCCCAGCAGGAAGATCGTCAGGCAGATGTAGGGGTAGTAGCCAAACAGAAAGGTGTTGAGGTAGTCCATGTTCATGCCTCCTGGTGCGCTGCCGCCGCGGCGCGCGCATGATTGCGAGGAACGATCCGAATCGTCTGCTCCCGGCCGGGCGTGGCCTGGCCGCGGCTGGAACAACCGCCGAAAGCCTCCGGTTCGGCCCAGGACTCGTCGAGGTCTTCATCGGCGGTGAAGGGCACGGCCTCGGCCTTGTGGCCGGCCAGTTCCAGCACCGCGGCGATCAGCGTCGCGTAGTGGCTGTCGCGCTGGCGCAAGGCACTGAAGATCGGCTTCAGGATGTGCGCCATCTCGCCGAGGAACTCGCGTGCGACGGCGGCCGGTTGCGTCGACGCGAATTCGAGCACCACGCACAGGTGGTCCGGCAATTCGCTCGCGCCGAGCTCCAGACCGGCGGTGCGGTAAGTGGCAATCAGGTCCACCATGGCCGGGCCGCGGTCGCGCGAGTCGCCGTGCACATGCTCGAACAGGTGCAGCGAAGTGCTGCGGCCGCGATCGAACAACTCCACGTAGCGCGATTCGGTGTCGATCGGATCGGCGCGCAGCTGGCTGGTCGCGAGCGCCCGGATCTCCGCGCGACGTGCGGCGGACAGGGCCGCCTCCTCGTCGATCGCGTCGACCAGCAGCGGGACCAGCTGGCGGTGTCCGGCGTCGGGATACTGCAGCAGCAACGAGAGGGCGCGCAGGGTATTGCGGGTCGTCTTCATGGTCAGACCTTCTCCGCCTGGATGGGAATGGTGCGGCGCTTGTTGCCGCCGAACAGCGACGCCTCGCTCGTGCCGTCGGAGCAGCCGTTGCCGAAGGAGAAGCCGCAGCCGCCCTTCATGTCGAACGCACTCTCCGCGTATTCGCGGTGCGTGGAGGGGATCACGAAGCGGTCTTCATAGTTGGCGATGGCCATGACTCGATACATATCCTCGACCTGTGCCTTCGTCAACCCAACCAGATTAAGAACGGCGGCGTCTTCCACGCCATCGACATGCTTGCCGCGCTGGTACGCGCGCATGGCGAGCATGCGTTCCAGCGCGCGGATCACGGGGCCGGTCTGCCCAGCCGTCAGCAGATTCGCCAGGTACTGGACGGGGATGCGCATCTCGGCCACATCCGGCAATTCGCCATTCATGCCCACGTGGCCGGCATTTGCGGCCTTGGAGATGGGCGACAGCGGCGGTACGTACCAGACCATGGGCAGCGTGCGGTACTCGGGGTGCAGCGGCAGCGCGACCTTCCAGTCCATCGCCATCTTCCACACCGGCGAATTCTTCGCGCCCTCGATCCAGGCCTCGGGGATGCCGTCCTTGCGTGCCTGCTCGATCACCCTCGGATCGTTGGGGTCGAGGAAGACGCCGAGCTGGGCTTCGTAGAGGTCCTGTTCGTTCTCGACGCTGGCAGCCGCTTCGATCTTGTCGGCGTCATAGAGCACCACGCCGAGGTAGCGGATGCGGCCCACGCAGGTTTCGGAACAAACCGTTGGTTGGCCCGCCTCGATGCGCGGGTAGCAGAAGATGCACTTCTCGGCCTTGCCGGTCTGCCAGTTGTAGTAGATCTTCTTGTAGGGACAGCCCGACACGCACATGCGCCAGCCGCGGCACTTGTCCTGGTCGATCAGCACGATGCCGTCTTCCTCGCGCTTGTAGATCGAGCCCGAAGGGCAGGAGGCCACGCACGCCGGGTTGAGGCAGTGCTCGCACAGGCGCGGCAGGTACATCATGAAGGTGTTCTCGAACTGGCCGACCATGTCCTTCTGGACCTGCTCGAAGTTCGCAAGGTTGGCGTCCTTGCTGCGCTTTGAAAACTCACCGCCCAGGATTTCCTCCCAGTTCGGGCCCCACTCGATCTTCTCCATGCGCTGGCCGGTGATCAGGCTGCGCGGGCGCGCCGTGGGGGCCGCCTTCATCTCGGGCGCCGTCTGCAGGTGCTCGTAGTCGTAGGTGAAGGGCTCGTAGTAGTCGTCAATCTGCGGTAGGTTCGGGTTGGCAAAGATGCGCATCAACAGCTTCCACTTGCCGCCCTGGCGTGGCTCGATGGTGCCGTCGGCGTTGCGCACCCAGCCGCCGTTCCACTTGCCCTGGTTTTCCCATTCCTTGGGGTAGCCGATGCCGGGCTTGGTCTCGACGTTGTTGAACCACGCGTACTCCATGCCGGGCCGGCTGGTCCACACGTTCTTGCAGGTCACCGAGCAGGTGTGGCAGCCGATGCACTTGTCCAGGTTCAGGACCATGCCTATTTGTGCGCGGACTTTCATTTCACTTCTCCGAATTGGTTCCCTCTCCCTCTGGGAGAGGGTTAGGGTGAGGGCAAGCGGCGGTGGCGATGGACGCGATG
>Ga0207853_1000335_pt1 | contig 10517 bp, 11 predicted proteins | sample LuqExpMetagenom6_FD_187764 | JGI IMG/M metagenome (GOLD analysis project Ga0207853, IMG submission 187764) | Tropical forest soil microbial communities from Luquillo Experimental Forest, Puerto Rico - Sample 6 (SPAdes) | ecosystem: Environmental > Terrestrial > Soil > Tropical forest ...
GAAGCCGGTCCAGTAAGGCGCCCACGCCCCGACCTCGCCCCAGGACCACAAGAAAACCGGACCACACCCATGCAAATGGAAAACTTCGCGCCGATCATGTTTGGCGCCCTCGTGTTCATCATGCTGATCGGCTTTCCCGTCGCGTTCTCGCTGGCGGCGCTGGGCCTGGCATGCGGCTTCTTCGCCATCGAAATGGGCTGGTTCCCGGCCAGCTTCATGGCCAACCTGCCGCTGAACGTCTTTGGCATCCTGTCCAACGACTTGCTGCTGGCCATACCCTTCTTCACCTTCATGGGTGCGATCCTGGAGAAATGCGGACTGGCCGAGGACATGCTGGACTCCATGGGCCAGCTGTTCGGCACCGTGCGCGGCGGCCTGGGCTACTCGGTGATCATCGTGGGCTTCATCCTGGGCGCCATCACCGGCACGGTGGCCGGACAGGTGATCGCCATGGCGCTGATCTCCATGCCGATCATGATCAAGTACGGCTACAACATGCGCTACACCACCGGTGTGCTGGCCGCCTCGGGCACCATCACACAGCTGGTGCCGCCGTCGCTGGTGCTGGTGGTGATGGCCGACCAGCTGGGCCGCTCGGTGGGCGACATGTACAAGGGCGCCTGGGGGCCGTCCATCCTGCAGGTGGCGATCTTCGCGATCTACACCTTCGCGCTGGGCATCCTCAAGCCGCACCACGTGCCGGGCATTCCCAAGGAAGCACGCACCATGTCGGGCTTCCAGCTCTGGATGAAGTGCCTGCGCGGCATCATCCCGTCGGCCTTCCTGATCTTCGCCGTGCTCGGCTCCATGGGCGGCCTGCCCTGGATGGACACGGCCATCGCCACGCCCACCGAGGCCGGCGCCATGGGCTGCGTGGGTGCGCTCGTGCTCGCGGCCATGCACCGTCGCCTGAGCTGGGAGCTGATGTGGCAGGCCATGCTGGGCACCATGCGCCTGACCGCGATGGTGGTGTTCATCCTGATCGGCTCGCGCGTGTTCTCCATGGTGTTCCAGGGTGTGGACGGCGCCAAGTGGGTCGAGCACATGCTGTCCAGCCTGCCGGGCGGCCAGGTCGGTTTCCTGGTCGTGGTGAACGCCTTCATCTTCTTCCTGGCGTTCTTCCTCGACTTCTTCGAGATCGCCTTCATCATCCTGCCCATGCTGGGACCGGTGGCCGACAAGATGGGCATCGACCTGGTGTGGTTCGGCGTGCTGCTGTGCGTGAACATGCAGACTTCCTTCATGCACCCGCCGTTCGGCTTCGCGCTGTTCTACCTGCGCGGCATCGCCGACACGCTGTTCAAGGAAAAGCGCATCGACAAGCCCGTGCTGTCCAATGACATCTACCTGGGCGCGGTCCCCTGGGTGCTGATGCAGATCCTGCTGGTGGGCATCGTGATCCTGGCGCCGCAGACGGTGACGGTGTTCCTCGACAAGCAGGAGAAGATCGACATCGACAAGGTGAAGATCGAGATGCCGGCCGAAGCGCCGGATGACACGCCCGCCGTGCCGGTCGACCCGCTCAAGCCCGCCGACCCGGCCAACGACAAGGCCGACGACGAACAGAAGAAGATGGACGAGCTCTTCAAGAAGTGACCGGCACACCACTCGAAGCGCTGGGGCCCGAGCCCTTCCGCTTCACGCCCTCCGCGGGCCTCTCGGTCGAGGGGCCTGCTTTTTCCAGGACCTTCAAGGCGATCGCCACGGCCATCACCTTCGGCGCAGCCGCATGGATGGGAAGCTTGTGGATGAGCGGCAAGGCCACGGGCGGCGTGGTCTCCATCTTCACCTGGTTCCTGGCTGCGCTGGCGATGCTGGCCTGCATGTGGTGGTGGATCCTGCGCAGCCGCACGCGCATCGATGCCGATGGCCTGCACCAGACCTGGGTCTGGCGCAAGCACATGCCCATGGGCGAGCTGGCGCACATGCAGCTGGTGCGCGTGCGCGGACTCGAATGGCTGATTGCCCCGCGCGTGTATGCGCGCACCTTCGCGGGCAAGATGATCGTGTTCTACGCCGCAGACCCGGCGCTGCTGCGTGAATTCGAGCGGCTGGGCGCAGAACTCGCGGCGTTCCGCAGGCGCTGAGAGAGACGAACGAGCCGGCGCGCGCCTAGTGGTTAGACCCGATGCGCCCGCGCTGAGGCGGGGCGGAAACTGCCTGCTTCATTGCGCATCAGGGGAGCAGCGGGCAGCCCATGGCGAGCGTGACGATCCACTCCGCGAGGAAGAACTTCGGCCAGGTGCCGGTGCTGCACGGCGTGGACATCGTCATTCCCGACGGCTCGTTCACGGTGCTGGTGGGACCGTCCGGCTGCGGCAAGTCCACCCTGTTGCGCATGATTGCCGGGCTGGAACAGATCACCGGCGGCGAAATCCGCATCGGCGACAAGGTCGTCAACGACATGCCGCCCAAGGCGCGCGACATCGCCATGGTGTTCCAGAACTACGCGCTTTATCCGCACATGACGGTGCGCGACAACATGGCGTTCTCGCTGAACCTGGCCAAGACCGACAAGACGACAGTCGAGACCAAGGTCCGGCGCGCCGCCGAAATCCTGGCACTCGACAGCTTGCTCGACCGCTACCCGCGGCAACTGTCGGGTGGGCAGCGCCAACGCGTGGCCATGGGCCGCGCCATCGTGCGCGACCCGCAGGTGTTCCTGTTCGATGAGCCCCTGTCCAACCTCGACGCCAAACTGCGCGTGGCGATGCGCAGCGAGATCAAGGAACTGCACCAGCGGCTGAAGACCACCTCGATCTACGTCACGCACGACCAGATCGAGGCGATGACCATGGGTGACCAGATCGTGGTGATGCGCGACGGCCGCATCGAGCAGACCGGCAGTCCGCTGCAGCTGTACGACCATCCGGTCAACCAGTTCGTGGCGGGCTTCATCGGTTCGCCGGCCATGAACTTCCTGCCGGGGACGGTGCGCCGCGAAAACGGCGCCGCCTACGTCGAACTCAAGGACGGCACGCGCCTGCCGTCTCCGGCGTCATCCGCCGTCGAGGGCCGGTCGGTGGTGTTCGGCACCCGGCCCGAGCATCTCTCGCTGTCGAACAACGGCGGCATCCCGGCCGAAGTGGTCGTGATGGAGCCCACCGGCATGGACACCTTCATCGCCTGCCGGCACGAAGGCACGGAGATCTCGGCGGTGTTCCGCGAGCGCCACGACTTTGCGCCCGGCACGTCCGTGCACCTGGTGCCCGACACCCGCCGCGCCCACCTGTTCGACGCCGAAACCGGCCAGCGCATTCCCGCATGAACCGCATCGAAATCCCAGCCTGAAACCCAACTAGGAGACAGCCCATGAGCGATTTCAACCGCCGCCAGTTCCTTGAAGGATCCGCCAGCGTCGCTGCGGCAGCCACGCTGGGCACCAGCGCCGCCGTGTTCGCACCGGCGGTTCATGCGCAGGCGCTGCAGCTCAAGCCGGAAAAGGGTGCCAAGCTGCGCGTGCTGCGCTGGAGCCGCTTCGTCCAGGGCGACATCGACCAGTACATGAAGAACGTCCAGGCCTTCACCGCCAAGACCGGCATCGAAGTGCGCGTGGACAACGAGAACTGGGAAGACGTGCGGCCCAAGGCCGCGGTGGCCGCCAACACCGGCGCCGGCCCCGACATCATCCTGTCGACCAACGACGACGCGAACCTCTACCCCGACAAGCTGCTGGATGTGTCGGATTTGGCCGACTACCTGGGGAAGAAGTACGGCGGCTGGTACCCGTCGGTGCAGTCCTATGTACGTCCCGACGGCAAGAAGTGGATCGCCCTCGGCCTGGGCACCGCCGGCTCGATGATGGTGTTCCGCCAGAGCATGCTCAAGGTGGCCGGCTTCGATGCATTTCCGAAGACCACCGACGACTTCCTGAAGATGTGCCAGGCGTTGCACGGCAAGGGCACGCCGGTCGGCTTCGCGCTCGGCCATGCCACGGGCGACGGCCTGTGGTGCAACTGGCTGATGTGGTCGCATGGCGGCAAGCTGACCGACCAGGGCAACAAGGTCGTCATCAACAGCCCCGAGACACTGAAGGCGCTCGAATACGGCAAGCAGCTGTACGCGACCTTCATCCCCGGCACGCTGTCCTGGCTCGACCCGAGCAACAACAAGGCTTTCCTCGACGGCCAGATCAGCGTGACCAACAACGGCATTTCGATCTACTACGCCGCGAAGAACTCGCCGGACGCCAAGATCAAGGAATTGGCCTCGGACATCAACCACGCCACCTTCCCGGTCGGACCGGTCGGCCAGCCCACCGAGTCGCACCTGTTCCTGAACCAGATGGTCATGAAGTACACCAAGTACCCGCAGGCCGCCAAGGAATTCCTGCGCTTCATGATGGAGGCCGAGCAGTTCAACCCCTGGCTCGAAGCCTGCGGCGGCTACATCTCGCAGCCGCTCGCCGCATTCGAGAAGAACTCGATCTGGACATCGGATCCCAAGAACACCCCGTATCGCGACGCCACCAAGAACATGCGGCCGACCGGCTACGCGGGCAAGTTGGGCTACGCCAGCGCGGGCGCGGGCGCGGACTTCATCGTGGTCGACATGGTTGCCGAGGCGATCAGCGGCTCCAAGACGCCGCAGGAGGCGATGGAACGCGCCCAAAAACGCGCCGAGCGCTATTACAAGGTTTGACCGGACAACTGCGGTGCCGACAAACTTGCGCCGCGTTCGACCGTCACCTCACGGTGACGGTCAACTTGGCGCAGCATCGCATGGCGATGCCCGCGTGGAAGTGCGCTCGAACATGCTCGAGAGACTACAAAACAACCGCAATGCGCTGGGCCTGCTTTTCATGCTGCCTGCCGCCGTGCTGCTGCTGTTGTTTCTCACCTATCCGCTCGGACTGGGCGTGTGGCTCGGATTCACCGACACCAAGATCGGCCGCGCGGGCGAATGGATCGGGCTGGAGAACTACCAATTCCTCTGGAATGACGAAGTCACCCGGCTGGCGCTGTTCAACACCTTGTTCTACACGGTGGTGGCGAGCGTCGCCAAGTTCGTGCTAGGTCTGTGGCTGGCCGTTCTTCTGAACCGCAACATCCGGTTCAAGAGCTTCTTTCGCGCGGTGATCCTGCTGCCGTACATCGTCCCGACAGCACTTTCGGCGATTGCCTTCTGGTGGATCTACGACCCGCAGTTCTCCATCGTGAGCTGGGCGCTCATGAAGATGGGACTGATCCACCAGTACATCGACTTTCTCGGCGTGCCCTGGCATGCGCGCCTGTCCACCATCGCCGCCAACGTCTGGCGCGGAGTGCCCTTCGTCGCCATCACGCTGCTGGCCGGGCTGCAGACCATCTCGCCCTCGTATTACGAAGCATCCGCCATCGACGGCGCCACGCCCTGGCAGCAGTTCCGTTACGTCACCTTGCCGCTGCTCACGCCCATCATCGCGGTCGTGATGACGTTCTCCGTGCTGTTCACCTTCACCGACTTCCAGTTGATCTACGTGCTGACGCGTGGTGGCCCGCTCAACGCCACGCACCTGATGGCGACGCTGTCGTTCCAGCGCGCCATCCCCGGCGGCGCGCTGGGCGAAGGCGCGGCGATCTCGATTGCCATGGTGCCTTTCCTGCTGGCGGCGATCATGTTCAGCTACTTCGGCTTGCAGCGCCGGGCCTGGCAGCAGGGCGCGAAAGACTGATGGCCGACGATCACATCAACCCCGCCGGCATGGGCTACCTCGAGTCGCCACTGCGCAAGGCGCTGGTGGTGTACCTGCCGCTGGGCGCCTTCGTGTTTGTGCTGCTGTTCCCCTTCTACTGGATGGCGATCACGGCCTTCAAGCCGAACAACGAACTGCTGTCGCGCGAGGGCAATCCCTTCTGGGTGCATTCGCCCACCCTCGACCACATCCACAAGCTGCTGCTCGAGACTTCGTACCCGCAATGGATGTGGAACACGCTGCTGGTCTCGGTGGTGTCGACCTTCGCTTCGCTGGCCGCCTCCGTGTTCGCCGCCTACGCGATCGAGCGCTTGCGATTCAAGGGCGCACGCCACGTCGGCCTGGCGATCTTCCTGGCCTACTTGGTGCCGCCGTCGATCCTGTTCATCCCGCTGGCCTCGGTGGTATTCCAGCTTGGCATGTTCGATTCGCGGCTGGCGCTGATCCTGACCTACCCGACTTTCCTGATCCCGTTTTGCACCTGGCTGCTGATGGGCTATTTCCGCACCATCCCGCAGGAACTGGAAGAATGCGCGCTGATCGACGGTGCCACCCGCTGGCAGATCCTCACGCGCATCGTGCTGCCGCTGGCCGTGCCGGGCCTGATCTCGGCCGGCATCTTCGCATTCACGCTGTCCTGGAACGAGTTCATCTACGCCCTCACCTTCGTGTCCTCCAGCGAGATCAAGACCATCCCGGTGGGCGTGGTGACCGAGCTGGTCGAAGGCGACGTCTACCACTGGGGCTCGCTGATGGCCGGCGCACTGTTCGGCTCGCTGCCGGTGGCTTTCATCTACTCCTTCTTCGTCGAGTACTACGTGTCGGGGATGACCGGGTCGGTGAAAGAATAGGGGCATGACGAGCCCCAATGCCCGAAGTGCCCCCAATGCCACGGCCCCGGTGACGATCGCCATTGTGGCGGGCATGGCCTTGTGGCTGGTCGCAGCTATCGCCACCGGCAAGCGCGAACCCTGGGATGGCGCCTTCTATTGGTCGGTGGCCTACCCGGTGTCCATCGGGGTTTGTGCCTTTCTGGGGCATGCCTTTCCCGATCGCCCATGGCGTTGGGCACTGGTGCTGTTCGAGGCGCAGTTCCTGGCCATGTGCATCCGCAACGGCGAACTGGGGAATCTCTGGCCCATGGGCATGGTCGTGTTTGCGATCGTCGCCGTGCCCGGCGTCGTGGCCGCGAAGATCGGCGCGCGGTTCGCCCGGCGTACCCAAGACCGCGAAGCGTAGCGACGGTTGAAGGAAGCGCTCGATGTAGAACAGCGTGTATAACGGCGGGCCTGTCTTAACCCATCCGTTTACACATGCGCGTCATCGCCTCTTTTCTCCTGATCACGGCCGCCGCTTGCGCCACCGCCGGCACCAAGGCGCCCTACAAGGGCCCCGATTTCAGCGGCGTCTACGAATGCAAGGGGGAGGACAGCCATGAAGGCCCCTACACCGCCACCGTCACGCTGAAACTGGTGCCCGAACAAAGCGTGTCGAACTATGGCGCCTACAGTTTCAAGCTGGAAGTGCCGGGCTATGGCACCTACCCCGGCCATGCCGCAGCCGACGGCAACACGGTGGCGATCCACTTCGCCCTCACCGACCCGGCCCCCAAGGACTACGGCACCGGCCTGGCCCGCTTCTCGAAGACCAAGGCGGGCAAGTGGCAGTTCAGCAAGTACTACTACGAGCCGGAGTTCAAGGGCGGCAACTACGGCACCGAGAGCTGCGTGCAGAAGTAGCCCGCTTCAACGCGAAACTGCCGGGATTCAGGCCCGGCAGCGCTCGAGTACGTAATGGCTCATGGCCAGCGCCAGTTCGTGCTCGCCCACGAACACCCGGCCGGACAGCTCCAGCTCCAGTCGGCGGGCCTCCTCGCCGTTGTGTGAGCGCACGACGATTTCGCGCGAACGACTCGGCCCCGCCGTACAAGGTGTCGAGCGACTTCTGAAAACTCGAGGCCAGCCGCCATCGCACCACAGGCTGCGCATGAACTGCCGACGCGAAGCCGCCGGCCAGGACCCCGGTGATGCCGGCGTGCTTGATGAGGGACCTGCGATCCAATGGACGCTGTAACCGGACATGAGGCCCGGCGTCCTGCAAGGCTTCTGCTCTAATCCGGAACGGCTGAGGTTGGTTGGCCGATGTTCGGCGAGGAAAAATGATGAGAGAACGTTCTCTGTTCAGTGCCTTCATGCTGTGCTTGGCGCTGGGCCTGCTCAGTCAATCGGCCCAGGCAGGCATTGACCACTACGACGAGCGCGAGGACACCGGCATCTTCAGCCGCCAGAACCAGAAGCGCGTGGAGGCCTTGGCGCTCGGCGGCATGATCGCGACCGCCCTCTGGGAAGGCACGGACTACAAGCTGGGCCAGACCAGCTGGCAGTCCATCGATGCGACGCTGTTGACCGCCGCTACGACCGAGGTGCTGAAAGCGACATTCCAGCGCTCGCGCCCCTCGCAGAACCCGAACCCCAACGACTGGTTCGCCGGCCAAGGACACAAGAGTTTTCCCAGCGGCGAAACGGCGATGATGGCCGCCATCGTCACGCCGTACATCGTCGCCTACCATGACGAACACCCCGCGGTCTGGGGCCTGGAGGCCTTGCCGCTCTACATGGGCTACGCGCGCATGGCATCGCAGGCCCACTGGCTCAGTGACGTGCTGGCAGGCGCCGCCGTCGGCACGGTCATGGGCTACTACGCGAGCCAGCGCACGCAGCCTTTGGTCCTGTCGATCACGGGCAAGGGCGTGTTCGTGGGACTGCACACCAAGTTCTGAGACGCCAAAAGAGAAAGGCCGCGGCGATGCGGCCTTTCCTGGGGACCACGGCGACTGCCGCGGTGATGGTCTTTTTACAGGTTCTTCTGCGATTGCATGAAGCGGTCGAAGCTGGCTTCCGTGAACTGGAACCACAGGTTCTGCTCCTTGCGGAACTTGCTGTAGTCGGCGTAGATCTTCTTCCAGCTTTCGTTCTTGGCGTTGAGTTCGTCGTACAGGCCCATCGCTGCCTTGAACGCGGCCTCCATCATGTCCTTGGGGAAAGCGCGCAGTTGCGTGCCGGCGCCCACCAGTTCGCGCAGCGCGGTGGGATTCACCGCGTCGTACTTGGCCTGCATGAACGTGTGGGCATAGGCCGCAGCCGATTCGACGATGGCCTTGTTCTCCGGTGACAGCGCCTCGAAAGCCTTGTTGTTGATGAAGAAGTCCAGCTGCGGACCGCCTTCCCACCAGCCGGGGTAGTAGTAGAACTTGGCGACCTTGTTGAAGCCGAGCTTCTTGTCGTCGTACGGTCCGATCCACTCGGCCGCGTCGATGGTGCCCTTCTCCAGCGCCGGGTAGATGTCGCCGCCGGGAATGTTCTGCGGCACGCCACCGATGCGCTCGATCACCTTGCCACCAAAGCCGCCAATGCGGAACTTCAGGCCCTTCAGGTCGGCCATCGTCTTGATTTCCTTGCGGAACCAGCCGCCCATCTGGGCACCGGTGTTGCCGCCGGGGAAGTTCACGATGTTGTACTTGGCGTAGAACTCGCGCATCAGCTTGAGGCCGTTGCCCTCGTACATCCACGCGGTCATCTGGCGGCTGTTCAGGCCGAAGGGAATGGCGCAGCCCAGCGCGAAGCACTCGTCCTTGCCGAAGAAGTAGTAAGGCGCGGTGTGCGCAGCTTCCACCGACCCTTGCTGCACGCCGTCGACCACGCCGAATGCGGGCATCAATTCACCGGCTGCATGGACCGAGATTTCGAACTTGCCGCCCGACATGGCCTTGACCTTGGCCGCGAAGATTTCAGCGGCGCCGAAGATGGTGTCCAGGGACTTCGGGAAGCTCGAGGCCAGGCGCCAGCGCACGGCAGCCTGCGCATGCACCGCGGGCGCCGCACCCGCGGCCAGCACGCCGGCGATACCTGCGTTCTTTATGAGTTGACGACGATCCATGAAGGGAGCTCCTGGTCAGAAAACGAGAAACGATCCAACTGCTTGCAGCCGCAAACAATTGCCGCATTCTAGGTACACGCCCAGCAGCGATCGCCGGGGTTTTCCCTTGAGAAATTCCCGTGCCAAGACACAGCAAAACGGCGCATGTCGAGTGCGCCGTTCGCTTGAGAGTCGCTCTTCTCGCCGGTGTTCAGGAACCGACCACCTTCAGCGCGGGCGCCGCGCGCTCCGCCAGGTCGCCGAAGCGTTGCCGCACCGCAGCTTCGATGCCGGCGGCATCCAGTCCTTGCAGCGACAACAGGCGCGCCGGATCGCCGTGCGGAATGAACTCGTCGCGCAGGCCCAGTTGCAGCAACGGCTTCACGATGCCGGCGGCCTGCAAGGCCTCCTCGACGGCACTGCCGGCGCCGCCCATGATCGCGCCTTCTTCGACGGTCACGAGCGCGTCGTGCGAAGCCGCCACCTGCAGCAACAGCTCGGTGTCCAGCGGCTTGGCCCAGCGCATGTTGACCACCGTGGCATTCATGCGATCGGCCGCGGCCAGGGCCGGATACAGCAGCGTGCCGAATGCGAGGATCGCGATCGACTGGCCGCGGCGACGGATCTCGCCCTTGCCGAAAGGCAGCGCATGCAGGCCCGACTCGATTGCCACGCCCGGGCCCGCGCCGCGCGGATAACGCACCGCCACCGGGTGGTTCTCGGCGAACGCGGTGGTCAGCAACTGGCGGCACTCGTTCTCGTCGGCCGGGCACGCGATGCTGACGTTCGGGATGCAGCGCAGGAAAGGAATGTCGTAGGCGCCGGCATGCGTGGGGCCATCGGCGCCGACGATGCCGGCGAACGTCGTGGTCCGGGTCGACATCCCGCGGGGGCTGGCGATCCGCGGCGACGCGGCGCAGATCCGGCA